>Ga0181606_10004639_pt1 | contig 11477 bp, 7 predicted proteins | sample 041ome_10_FD_132994 | JGI IMG/M metagenome (GOLD analysis project Ga0181606, IMG submission 132994) | Coastal salt marsh microbial communities from the Groves Creek Marsh, Skidaway Island, Georgia - 041412US metaG (megahit assembly) | ecosystem: Environmental > Aquatic > Marine > Intertidal zone...
ACCGGACGTTCGAGTGCGGACTGGAAAAGTTTCACGAGCTGCGAGAGGCGACGGCGACGATGGTGCACGAGATGGAGTGGGCGAGCCGGGACGCGGCGGCGGTGCGGGAGATCGGGGCGCGCGCGCGGGCGAGGTGGGAGCGGACGAGGACGAGGGCGACGGGGGCGAAGAAGGAATAGCGACGAAACGAAACGCGCGGTGCGGCGGCGATGATCATTGATGCGAGGACGTCGAACGTCGGGTTTTGTAGCGCGCGTCGTCGGCGTAATACTCGGGGAAACCGACGGATTCTTGAAGCCGGGCGAACGTCGGGAGCGTCTCGTCGCGCGGGTAGCCCTCGAGTTTGATTTCTCTCAGCGCGCGTTCCATCGCGTTGACGCTCACGGCGAGCAGCGACAGGGGGTAGGCGACGATGCTGAAGCCCATGTCCTCGAGCTCTTGCGGCGTGCAAATCGGCGTCGAACCGCCGCCTTCGAGCATGTTGGCCATCTTCGGCACGCCCGGGGCGACTTTGCAAAACGCTCGCATCTCTTCCTTCGATCGCAGCGCGTCGACGAAGAGCGCGTCCGCGCCGACGTCGGCGAACGCCGCGGCGCGCCACAGCGCCTCATCTAAATCCACCGCACTTCGCGAATCACTCCTCGCGAACACCACGATTCCCGACCCATCCTCGTCCCGCGCGTCGCACGCCGCTCGCACGCGCGTCGTCGCCTCCTCGCGCGATACCACTCGTCTATTCTTCGTGTGCCCGCACGCCTTCGGCGCCACCTGATCCTCTATCAATATACCCGCGAACCCAGCCTTGGCGTACCCACGCACCGTGCGCTTCGCGTTCATCGCGTTCCCGTACCCGTCGTCGCCGTCGCCGACGATTGGGAAACTCGCGCTCGTCGCGTCGACGCACGTGCGCCCGACGTCCACCATCTCCCCGTACGAGATCAATCCGGTGTCTGGCAGCGCCAACCGCGACGCGGACACGCAGAATCCCGACATGAACGCGGCGGAGAACCCGGCGCGTTCGATCAGGCGCGCGCTCAACGCGTCGTGCGCGCACGGCGCTTGAACGATTCGAGGCGACCGCAGGAGGTCTCGCAAGACTTTGGTGTGCGGTGCGACGACGGACGCGCCGTCGCTCGCGCGGCATCGCGCGTCGCGCCGAGCGCGATGCGCGACGCGCGACGACGCGCCGGGAGCGGCGGCGAGGGACATCGCGCGAGGCGACGTCGAGTGCGGGCGGAGACTGGAACGACTTCGGTGTTACACGCGACGCTCGCGCGATTCGCGAGAAACGCCTATGATCGCGGCGTCGGCGTCGCCGAAGGCGACGACGCTAAGAACGACGCGTACTCGCGACCCACGTCGTTATCGGCGTCGGCACCGAATATTTGTTCGCCCGCCACGTGGGAATGGAGCAACGCGGTGAGCGGACCGGGCGATGGACCGTTCGCGTCTCCGCGAGGCGCGACGGTCGCCCCATCGCCCGCGACTCCTTGATCGCGCGGTTCGTCCGCGATTGGAATCTCTATCGAAAGGTTATTCTCGCGCGCGAACTCGCTCGTGCGCGTCTCGAAACTCGAGAGCGACGCGCGAGCGCCGCCGACGTCTCGAGCCGTCGGCGATCCAAGCCACTTAAAGCTGGGCGATAAAAGTTCCAAACCTTCGGGCGGTATGATAAGTGGATCGTCGTTTTCATCCACCAGTAAAGCAACGTCTTCAAAAATATATCTATTCGCATCCGCATCCGCATCATCATCATCGTCGTCGTCGTACGGGCGTATTATCGCCCGTTGCACTCGACTCGCCGCGCCGCCGTATTGATCGTCTATATCCATTTGACCATCGTCGACGCCGTATCCTCCATTCTCACGCCTAGCGCCCGAACGTCGACTCGCCCGACCTGGTTCGCTCGCAGACGACCCTTTACCGTGCCCTGACCGTTGCGCGCGGCTCGATTGCTTCGCCGACGCGCTCTCGCGCTTGACGCGCGCGTGCGCACGAAACATGGCTGATTTCGACACGGGCGCTGGACTCGGCCCTAGTCGACCTTTACGCGAGAAAACGGGCTCAATGGGCTCTTTCCCTTTCGCTTTATCCGATCTCGTCGTGCCTTTCGCGTCTTCAAACTCTTCGCCTTCGCCTTCGCCTTCGTCTTCGTCATCGTCCTCAAAGTCTTCTTCGTCCTCGAATTCGTCCTCGTCTTCGAAACACGACTCACTCTTCACCTTACGCCACATGCTTCGACTCGTGCTCGCCTGCGCTCTTTCGCGCGCCGACGCCCCCTTTTGCGTCGAGAAGTGCTGATCGAACAAGTCCTGATTGTTCCTCGCCTCGTGCGCCTCGGCGCACTCGGTGTGAAATCGCCGCAGCACATCCTCGATGTCCCCAGACGAATACTGATACAACTTTTCGTTCGAGTTATAGATCACGAGCGCGATGTCGCAATCACACAACACGCTCAGCTCCATCGCCTTTTTCATCAACCCATTCTTCCGTTTCGTGAACGTCACCTGCCGGTTACGCTCGTCGACGATGCGCTCAATCTTAATCTTCTTCCGTCCCATATCGTCCCAATCCCGTCCTCAACCCTCCCCCGCGCCACCGACGCGCGCGCGCGCGCCGTCTTTCCCGCGCCGCGTCTCCCGCGTCTCGCTCTCTCGCGCGAGCCCTCGCGTCCGCGCGTTCCCGCGCGTTCGCGCGAATCGACGCGCCGGTTGACCTCCCGCGTCCGCGCGCCTCGTCCCTCCTCTCGCGTCGCGTCGTCGCGCGCACGTCCTCGACGCCTCGCGCGCCGCGCGCGCCGCTCCCCCCGCGCGCCGTCGCCGCGCGCGCGCGTCGTCGCCTCGCGCGCGACGTCGCGCTCTGCGGTCAAAACCGCCCGCGCGTCGGTTTGACTGTTCGCGTCGCGGGGCGTCGCCCGCACACGCGGGTGTTTCGCGCGTCCCGCCCAACGGGCGATTCGCGACGCGCGCGCCACGTCGACGCGCGACGACCGGCGCGCGACGACCGAGGCGCGGGAAAACAGGCGCGGAAAGATGGCGCGATCGTCCGCGCAGGCGTTCGTCGCGTACCGCGCGGCGTTCGAGCCCGGGAAGACGGGACGCGGACGATCGGTGAAGTACTTTCTCGTCGAGGCGGACGGGCGGGAGACGCTCGCGGCGTACGCGGACGAGAGCACGCCGGGAGACTCGCACTACACGTATAAGAATTGCGAGGAGTTCACGTCGTTCGGGACGCTGTGCTGTCATAATCGAAAGGCGCTGCACTCGTGGTTGGATTCGATCGTGCGGGCGTCGAGCGGGGTGGTGACGACGGGACCGATTTCGACGGCGGCGGGGAAGAATAAGAGCGCGTCGGGGAAGAATAAGAACAAACGGAGTGGAATGAGGAAGGCGAAACGGAGTGGAATGAGTGAGTTGGTGATGACGCACGAGGCGGCGACGTCTGGGGCGGCGGCGGCGGTGACGGTGTCGACGACGAAGCCGGACGGTTCGGCGAGATTCGTGAGTTACTCTCAGGAAAAGTTTACGTTTCCCGATGGTCGGCGAGGGGTGCGGTTTTACGTCATGGACGAGGTTGGAACGCCGACGCTTGCGGTGTTGGGAGAGGAGCGCGAGACGCGAGATGGTCACTATCAATACAAGCGGGTCGATACGTTTACGGCGGGCGCGCCGCTTCGATGCGGCAACTTGAGCGGCGTGCACAAGTGGTTGAAAGATCACATCGCCGGTGGGCAACTGGTCGGGGTAAACTTTCCGTACTCTAGCGTGGCACATGGGCAGGATAACGGCGCGGCGGCGAGCGCGGCAGCGTTAGCGCGAAGAAAGCGCGGCGACATCGCCGACGGCGTCAGCCTCATCGACCCCGCAGTCACTTTTCAAACAAAGGTTGAAGAGCGCGAAGCGCAATGGGCGCTCGCGCGTCGAGGCGCGCTGGCATATGTGCGCGAGCCGACGCATCCCGATCATGTAGCGGAACTGAAAGAGATCGTGCCCGTGTTAAAGGCGGCGAAGGCGGAGAACAAAGCCGCCGTGAAGGATTTGCTCTCCGTCATCGAAGCCTTTCGTGCGCTCAACTCCGTGTACGTATCTTTACACACGCTCGATAGCATGGACATCAAAGATGTCGTCGTGGGTTTGCAAAAACACCCGAATGAGACGATTTCTCAGCTCGCGACGAAGAGTGTCCGGCAGTGGCTCGGGTCGTTGTACAGTCACATCGGCACGTTGGCGAGCGTGTACGAGCGCCCCAAGCCGTTGCCTCCGAGAAATAAGGCGGGCTACGGACGCCCGAAAGATGAAGTGAACAATGAAGGGCAAGATAAATCAAATTCGCCTCTTAGTTTGCGGCAACGCACCGGCGTGGCGACGCCGACAGTCTCAGGCGCGAAACGCGCTGCAGACGTCGTGCTCCCGACGACTTCTAGCCAGTGCAGCCCGCCGCCGAAAATGCAAAAGACGAATTCCGGTTTGCCAGGATGTACGCCTCTCGGCAAAGGTCACAAACTGTGCCCGCAGTGCGCTGGAACGTGCGGTTCGCCGACTCGCGTGTGTCCCCACTGCGGCTCGGCGCTGCCCTACAAGTCTCCACCCAAGGACAAAAAAGATGGTGAACCAGTGCCCAAGAAGAAGGTATGACTGCGAGATTTAGCAAATAGCACATCTGATGGTTAAAAGAATGACTAAGGTCTAGAGTATTTACACAAACGTGCCGGCGTTTTTCTCGATCCACGCGCGACAGTGCTTGCCCTTCACGGCGATGAGTTCGGCGGAACCGACTTCGCCGATTTCAAACTTGACGTTAGCCGCACGAAGGACAGTTTCGATCGCCAACAATCGACGCTGGGCACCGTTTTTACCCGGCTTTACCTTACCCGCGTAGATGAACATGGCGGATGGTACTTGATCGCTCGAAAGCGTGGACATGCGTTCGAGCAGGACGAGCGTCGCCACCGTAGCTTCGGTGCGCGACAGCTGGTTCATGTTTATCGTACAAGACTCAGACTCCGCTTCGCGCGTCGACAGTACGACTGACAAGTCTTCGTACACACCGTGTTCAACGCCCTGAGCGTAGATTTCGCGCAACTTCGCAACCTGGGCGCTGTGCACGAAGGATGCGCCGTCGCCTGATTCGAGCGATTGTTTCGCCATGGCGAGCTCTGCGCCGCCGCCGCCGATGAACGCATCGAAAACCGTCGTGTACGTCTCCCGATTCGGAGTTAACGAACTATTCACTTCGGATTGCTTCTGCATCACGCGAAAGTACTCCATCGCCTCTTCGCTACGGTTCGCACGCCCGAGGGCGTTGATCAAGACGTTGAACAAGATGCGGTTTGGCTCGACGCCCGCGGCGCGCATTTCCTCATACACCTTTATCGCAGTTGCCGCATCGCGCGCCTTAGCGCATGTAGCGATCAAACTACCATACGTGATCACGTCTGGTTCAACGCCAAGCTTTTTCATCGCGTCATAAAGCTCGAGAGTTGCTTGTACCGACGTAGAGTCCTCCTTGGCGTTCAATCCCGCAGCGTGAATCAATCGATTTAACGTGCCGACTTGGATTTCAATACCAGAATCCCGCATGTGGCTGAACGCGTCAAACGCCATCTCGGGTTTACCCGCTTTACACGCGGCGTCGATGAGTAGTGAGTACGTGCTCCTGTCCGGCGTCACGTTGCCTTTCGTTTGCATTTCTTCAAAAATTTCAAACGCCGCCTCCACGCGCGGTTGCGGTGCGTTCACGCAAGCACTCAAAAGTGTGTTGTACGTCACCTTTCGTGGCATGAGTCCGTTCGACTTCATCTGCACAAAAACTTCCAAAGCTTGCGCGAGAAGTCCGCTTCGTGCCATGGAATCGAGGGCAGTCTCGTACGTTTGTCTCGCCGGCGTGATCCCCTCTTCGATGAGTTCATCGAAAGTGCGCACCGCCAGGTCGTGCTGATTCGCGCGATGTGCGGCAACGATGAGAGTGTGATACGCCGCCGGCGCTGGGTCGACATCTTCGTTGAGCATCTCTTCAAAAAGACGACACGTGCGAATGAGTCGCTCCTGTGGCCCCTTTCGCTTTCCCATGTCGTTGTCCGCCAACGCGCGCAGAAGCGTCACGTAAAGCTTCGAGCTCACCGGCAACCCGACATAGCGCATATCATCTTTGATACGAAGCGCGTCCTTGAACATCTCAGCCTTGAGCGCCAACTCGATGGCCAGATGAAACGTACGTCCCGTCATGCGCACTTGCGCCTCCGTCATCGCGTCGTACACCTGCACCGCACGTTCGGGCGAGCCAACGTTTTGACACACGAGCATCACCGCTACGTACGTGCTCTCCACGGGCTCCACCCCCGCGTCTCGCATTTCCTTCACCAAACCGAGCACTTCCTCCATGCTCGCGCATCGCCGCAACACGTCGTTGCACTTCGTCACCGCCCCCGCGTCGTTCACGTTCACCCCCTCTTCGTACAAAAACGACAACCGCGCGTCCGTCCCACCTCTCGCACCACCACTCGCGGCCTCCTCGCGCACCGCCCGCACCGCCGTGCGCTTCTCCCGTCGACTCGCCTTTTGCTTATCCAACCTCTCGAACGCGTCGTCGTCCATCGTCCCTCGAAACACGTCGTCCCTCCGCGCCCGCCCGCCCGTCTTCGGCGTCGCGCGCGTCGACTCTTCCTCCTCGCAAAAGCTCTCCATCGCGTTCAGCACGTCCTCCGCGCCGAGATCGTCCGCGAGCGCGCCGCGCGCTTCCGCGCGCCGCGCCGCGCGTCCCGCTCGACGCGCATCGCCCGCCCTCCCCGCGCGCGCCGTCGACGTCGCGCGCGCGCGCCCGCGCGCCGTCGACGTCGCGCGCGCGCGCATCGTCGCCTTCGCCGTCGCTCGCGCGGTCGCCATCGCGCGCGCGTCGCGGCGTCGCGCGATGGCGACGCGCGCGCGTCGGCCGCGGCTGACGTCACCGCGCGCGGCGACCGACCGACCGTTTTCGCGATCCGAACGAGCGATGTCAAAGTAGCTATAACCGCGACAGCGTTGGTTCTCGCGCTGACACAAACGATGTAGTCATTGTAAAACAATCTAAGCGCCTAATCTAGTCCTCCCTCGAAGGTTTCTTCTTATCCGCGGCGACGTAGCCGCTTCGCGTGCTCATGAGGGAGGTGTCCTTTCGCACGACTTCATCCTTGGCGGTGGTGATTTTAGCGGCGCGGCCCTTCTCGCCGTATGCATGCGTGAGCATGGATTTCCACGTGCGCGTGTCGGTATCTTGCGAACGCCATCCATCTTTGGATTGCGCGGAGCTTCCCGGATCGTTGCCGTCGCCGAGCATGAGCGCGGGGACGGCTTTGTCGATGGTGCCGAGCCGAGCCTCAGCTTTGAGCAATTCTGCCTTGTCGCTACCGTTCACGCCAGAGTTGAAATCTAAAGAAAGCGATGGCGTCGTCGGGTACGCGCGTTGCGCGTACGTCATCAAACGCTTGACGCTTTGCAGGTATTTCCGTGTCTCTTCGTCGTGCATGGCGTGCGCTTGCGACGACGCGCCAATCTTCTCTCGGGCGCTACGGGCGTGGATACCGACCATTGTAACCCCGATAGGCCACGCAGCGTTGCCGATCGCAATTCCGACGTACGCGTCGGCGGCTTTCTTGTAATTTCTTTGCTTCATCGCTTGCATGATGAGGTAAAGAGCGCGCTCAACGTCGCCGGGAAGCAAACGACGCTTGATGCGCTTAAACAGTGGCTTCAAATGCTGCTTCAACGTGCGAAACGTCGAAATCGATTGACGACCTTCGTGAGTGTAGCACCACTCCTCAGACTTCGCGTCGAGCTCGGCTTCCCACTCCGCGACGAGAGATTTGAAGTACGCAGCCACTTGGTCTATGGGTTCCTTGTCCTCGGCCTCGCGTTGCTTCTTCAGCTTTTGCGCCGCTTTCGCGAACGCGTCCATGAGTGCTTTCTCCTCGACTACCTCAGGCTCATCATCATCGACGACTTCCGCGCCTCCATCGCCCGCGACGCCCTTTAGCGACCTTTCTTTCGCCTTTAAGCTCTGTTCCTTCTTCTTTCGCGCGAACGCCTCGACGTGCTCGGCGTCCAACAACTTTTCATTCACCTGCGTCGCCGTCGTCGTCGTCTCGTCCACGATCGCGAAATTTTTCGTCGCCACTTTCAATCGAAAAATCCTATCCTCCCTCGTCTCCCCGAACATCGTCGCCGGTTGCCCGAGCGTGCGCAACCGCGCCACGGCTTCGTCGTTCGTCAACGCGTCCAGCGCCGCGTCCGCCTCTTCGTCCTCCAGCACGCGCGTCACCACCGCCGCCGTCGCCGCGATCGCTTTTCCATCATCCTCGCGCGCGCGTTTCGCCCCCGTCACCCTCCCCGCGCCGTCCGCGTCCGCGTCGGCGCCGTCGTTTTCCCCATCCACCGGCGCCGCCGACGCCTCGCGCTGAAGATCGCCGCGTCGGGCGTACTTCTTCCCGCCGCTCGACGACGCCGCCGCCGCGCGCGCCGCGCGTTCGGCTCTCAACCGCGCGATCTCCGCGCTCGCGATGTCCATCGCGCGCCGCGTCGTCGTGTGCGGCGTCGCGCGGATTCGTCAGACTGTTTGCCCACGGGGCTGATTTTCCCGCCAAACGCGGTGTCGAGTTTGAATCGGCGTCACTCCCGCGCATGCTGTCGCGCGAAGGCCGCAAGACGATCGCCGACGTCACGCGCGCGCGAACGATCGAAAGCCTGACGAACGGTCTGCGACGAATGCTGGGACGCGCGCGAGGCGCGCACGCGACGACGACGCGATCGAGCGAAATGAGAACGATGCGACACTTGAAGAAGATTACCGCGACGATTCGCGGCGCGACGACGCCGTTGCGCGCGACGCGCGCGCAGACGACGGGTCGGGAACACGCGAGACGGACGTTTGCGGCGCAGGCGCAGTTTGTGAATAACCGGGGGTCGTACACGCCCGCGGGACCGAGGTCGGCGCGCGCGCAATCGTACGGAGGAGATCCGCAGACGCAGACGACGGCGCCGCCGAGCGTCGTCACGTGGACGCCGGAATTGGCGAACTCGGTGACGATCATCGGTAACGTCGGCGCTGATCCGGAGATTCGGCACTTCTCCAGCGGAACGTGCGTGGCGAACGTGCGATTGGCTGTGAACGGCGGGCGTAAAGCCGAAATGACGGACGGCGCCGTGGAGGAGGACAAGACGAACTGGTTTGCGGTGGACATTTGGGGCGAGGAGGCGATGCGCATGGCCGAACACGTGAGTAAGGGCAAGACGATTTGCGTGCAAGGTCAGTTGAAGACGGACACGTGGACGGACAAAGACACAGGGGCACCGCGTTCCCGAGTGAAGATTGTGGCGAAAAACTTTTCCTTTGTGCAGAGCGCCAAGGCGCAGCAAGGTGGTGGTGGCTACGGGCAGCAACAACAATCTGGTGGCTACGGCAGCGACATGGCCCCAGCTGCGACGCGCCAACAGTCATCGCCGCCGCCGCAACAGCGCCAGCAACCGCCGCAACAGACAGGCATGCCCCCGGGCGCGTCTCCGAAGGAGGCGCTCTGGCGTTCGCTCGCCGAGGCTCCGGACACGTGGTGGGACAACCGCGATCGAAAGTCTCAACCAGGTGCAAACCCACGTTCGCCTGATTTCAAGCATAAGGAAACCGGCGAGGCGTTGTGGGTCGAAAGCCGTGATACTCCCGCGTGGGTGCTGGAAACGTTGGGCGGCGGCGCGCAACAATCGAGGCAGCAGGACTCGGACGCGTACACGGGCGCCTCCAATCCGGCGGCGTATGAACCGGACTATAACCAACCGTACGGTACGCAAGTCCCGCAAGCTCAGTATGCCGGTGGTTACCAACCGCTCGACAACGACGGTTACGAGCCTGTCGAGCAACACTTCAACCAAGACGACCCACCGTTTTAAGCGCCCGCCGATGACCTACAAGATTTTACCAACAAAAGCGAAAGTTTTAACGAATTGTGAATAAAAAGGAACGCTCGCTCGATTAAGTATTGCAAAGTCTACGTTCTCTACTTGCCGCCAGCGGTCATCCGCGTGCCGTAATGCATGCCCACTGCGTTGTCAATGTCCTCTTGCGCACACCCCGCTTCGTGGAAGTTTTCGAGCGCCTCGTCGAGCATCGACTTCCATTCCTTTCCTAAGCGAGCCGCCAATTGTGATTGCTCGAAGAGCGTATTACCAAGCATGACGCGCACTTGTCCCTTCGTCGATGGCTCCTCGTCCGTGGGTGGTTCGTCGCCCCGCGCGACGGCTTCGTCCACGAGCGCTTGGAACGCCGCCTTTTCCTCCTCAGTCTTTTCCCTCGGGACTTCGTCCGGCAAGGTGGCAAACACAGCCTTGTAATCCGCCACGGCTCCGACGAATTCGGCCTCTGCTTCTGCAATGCGCTTTTTAGCATCGTGACCCTTGGCTACCTTACCCTCATCGCCGCTCATGCCGGCGGCGGCGCTGAGCAGACGCGAGCGCTCGTAGCGACGCTGCGCCAACGCGATGTGCGAATCGTGGTGATCCGGCTTGATCGCGATCGCTTCCTCGAATCGTTCCTTAGCAAGACCGATGAGTCGTTCGACTTCATCGAACTCATCCGCGATGGCGATGGCAGATCCCGGAGGACCGCCCTGCTCCTTCGCCGGTTCGCGACCGCCGTCCATCTTCTTGCGCGCTTCGCACATGTGCACGTTGCCCCAATTAAAGATGGTCGCCGCGGCGCAGGCTTGGAACTTCTCGATGGCAGCATCTCGAATTTCCTTTGCTTCTTCGTCCGTCAAGCTCGTACCACTTGCGAGATCGTTGGACAAGTTCGTACCCTAAGAGACGCGAAAAACGAGAAAATTGTCAGTCGAGAATTCGTCGTCGCGCCTTCGTGGTCGAGATTGAAACCATCGACCCCCAGCAAAGAAGCTCACGATAGGAGCGAAAGACATTTGCAAAAACATTAATCACGGAAATCAGTGAAGTAGTAAGTTTTTTGTATCGTCATCGCTTCTTTGCACGATGAGAGCCGCGATTGTTTCGCACGTCGTGCGCTATTCGAAAGAAAACGTACCTCGTGGTGAAGGTCCAAGTGGCCCTCTGCGTCGATGCCGAGATGTTCGCGGAACAAGGAAGAAAAGTCCAAAATCCATTCATCGATCTCGACGACCTCGTTCGGCGCCAGGCCAACCGGGTTGCCATCTTCGTCGACGACCTCGATGTCTTCAACCTTGGGCAACTCTTGAATGATGAGCTTGACGTACGGGATGAGTGGGGGCTTTTCCATCGCCCGCAAACGCGTCGAGGTGGCGTAGATGGACTTTTGAAAGTCGTTTCGCGACTGAACATTCTTCACGTTGCCTTCTTCGTCTTCGTACTTGATCGAAAACTGCCCCGCGAACGCAAACTTGGTCGCAATGCTCGTCTGCAAGTCCTTGAAACCGATTGTAGACCACACGCTGAACATGCGCACGTCGTCCCCGAACGCCGCCTTGA
>Ga0181606_10004649_pt1 | contig 11468 bp, 12 predicted proteins | sample 041ome_10_FD_132994 | JGI IMG/M metagenome (GOLD analysis project Ga0181606, IMG submission 132994) | Coastal salt marsh microbial communities from the Groves Creek Marsh, Skidaway Island, Georgia - 041412US metaG (megahit assembly) | ecosystem: Environmental > Aquatic > Marine > Intertidal...
AAAAATAAAAAAGCCCCTTACCGAAGTAAGAGGCCTTTCTTAAATACTCGAGTGGCGCGCCCTGAGAGATTCGAACTCCCGACCAACTGGTTCGAAGCCAGTTACTCTATCCAGCTGAGCTACGGGCGCGTGGAATCGAATATTATATCTGTTTGTGAGATTGGGGTCACTCCGGGATAAGCCTTGATTAAGTTGAGCTACGGGCGCGTTGAATCGAAGACTATATCTGTTTGTGAGAATGGGATCACTGAGTGAGCTACCACGTAAATTGACAGGCCGCTGGCAGTGTATACCTCAGACACAATAAAGGGCCAGCGCCGAGTGAGCCAAAAAGACCGGACCGCAGGTTCGGGCTTTTGGGGAGCGAGGGAACCGCGGAGCGGCGCGGACCGTGTCAGAGGTAAATGCTGGCAGTGGCCCACCACCTACCCCGAAATTGCACGCTCTATCAGCCCCCAAGACTCCTAGATATTATCCACCACCACAGTTAAGCTTGCGACAAAAGGATATCTGGTCAATTTGGGGGCCTGGTTATGACTGATATGACTGCCGGCGGCGAAACGCCGGAGCTTGAGTTTAGTGCGCCGAGCGCACGTACCCTGCGCAAAGTGCTGGAGATTGGCGGCTGGTTGATGATGGCTGTGCTGATTTTTACCGGGCTTACCGCGATTTTTGGGCGAGGCGACTTTCTGATAGAAGCGAGTTCCCAGGAATTCACCGATCCTATTGAACAGTTTAATCCCTTCGATGGGCGTTATGTGCAGTTCTCCCCCGCCAGCTGGGCGCACCTCGTTACAGGGCTACTGATCTTCTGCCTGGGGCCGCTGCAGTTTATCCGCCCCATTCGCAAGAACTACCTGAATTTCCACCGCTGGAGTGGGCGAGTCTGGCTAGTCGCTGGCGGCATCGCTGCTTTCTCCGGCGGCTTTATTGGTATCTTTCAGCCCTTTATGGGGGTCGACGGTCAGGGCTTTAATGAGTCCATGGCGACCACTTTCTTTGCCTTTTATACCCTGTTCTGTATGTACAAGGCCTACACCAGCATTCGCGCGAAAAAAATTGGCGCGCACCGGGAATGGATGATTCGCAGCTGGGCCCTGATGCTGGCCATCGCTACCGAGCGCGTGATTTTGGGCATCTTGATGGCCAATACCGAGATCGGCATTGCTGTGCTGTTTGGTACCACGTTCTGGATGGCCGGCATAATTAACATTGCCGCCTCAGAGATCTGGATCAATCTCACCCGCACTCCCGGTATCGGCGCCCGTCACTGGAAGGACCTGGACGCTAAAGCCGCCACCTGAGACTCAGCTACTATGGAAGCAAACGCCGTCGAAACTATTGCTGGAGTGATTCAGCTTTCGGTTGCGCCGGTGTTTTTATTGGCGGGTATCGCCGGCATGCTTAATGTACTGTCGGTACGACTGGGCCGGGTTGTGGATCGGGCCCGAGTGGTAGAAACGCGGCTGGTGTCTGAAACCCACGACGCGCATCTTGCGACCTTGCAAGCTGAAACCGCTGGTCTATGGAAACGTATCCGCCTGGTGAATTGGTCGCTGCGCATGTTTGTGTGCGCAGCGCTACTGGTTTGCCTGGTGATTGTCACCCTGTTTTTTGGTGAGCTCACCGGCTCCGATCTGTCCGCCGCCATCGCTACCCTGTTCATCTTTACGATGACGTTTATGATTCTTGGGCTAGTGCTGTTCCTGTTTGAAGTCAGTATCTCCACCAACAGCATTCGCCAGGGCATTGTGGAAATGCTGGAAGCGGAGAATGCAGACAGGCTTGACCCGCCAAACTAGTTCACCGGACCAACTCTCAATTGAAGATATTCAGGATGCGGGAGTATTTAACAGCAAACTGCTGGGCATTCTCGCGCGGTGCAAACAGCATATTGTTCTCATCCACTTCGTTATACACGATGTAGAGACCGGCGTTGGCCGATTGCAACCAGGCGAAACGCAGATTGGTTGAAATCACGTCGTCACGCTTGTTGTATTGCACCAGAGTTTGCAAGGTCATGCGCGGCGTGAAGGCATAGGTAGCGCGAAAACGAGCAATGTCTACTTCAAAGTCTCCACCTGGCACAGGCAAGTCAATATTGCTGTGGCTCCACGTGAGCTCGCTGGTAAACTTTTCACCCACGCGATAGCGAATTGTAGAATCCAGATTCTCGCGGTCGCCACCAAAAAAGCCACCAATACGCGAAGAAAAATTTACACTGAATGGTGCACTTCGATTACTCCAGTAAACCAGCTGTGCCTCCTGGTGCTCATAATCACCCACCGGTACGGTCACACCATCCACGATTTCAAAGGATTCAAATACACCTTCCTGGGTGAAGTTCGTCCCGGTATGAATCTCCATGCCACTGTTAAATTCCCAGTGATTGTCGATGTGCAGGTAACCAGTCTGCTGGTTACCATCGAAATCCCAATAACCGCGATAGTTCATATGTGGGCGCAACTCCTGCAGTTGCCCCCAATTTTCCGGTCGGTAGCGATAGCGCCAGCCCGCCTCGTATTTACGAAAATCTTTTCGGGCCAAAAAACCAACTTCTGGATTAAAGTTAGCTCCAACCTCGGAATAACCAGCATTCAAGGCCCAGTCTTCGTCGTTGAAGTTCCAGGTTACGCCGCCGGCCATATCATCACCATTGACCCCTGGCGTCTCTGTTTGAGATACCCAACCGCGAATAACAGTATAATTGCCGATACCCCAGCGCCCATCGATCGCATAGGTGCGATTGATGTCGTCACCCTGAACCCCATTGACTGCACCACTTCCATCCCGCTCCACAAACATCATGCCTATCGCTGAGCGATTGGGAAGTTCCTGATTGATGCGAACCACAGAGAAATCGTTCTGAGGAACGGTTCCTTCGATGCCTTCGGTACGCATGCGTAACAGACCAACATTTGTGGTATCACCAATCTTACCGGTCAAGCGCCCGCCGGCTTCGATTGGAAATTGCGTACCCGCGTTAATGCCAATTCGACGACTAAAGAAAAGCTCAACTTCACGCGGATTACCGATCGCGAATTGGCCCGCGTTTTCCAGGAAAAAGGGGCGCTTCTCCGGGAAGAACAAGCTAAAGCGATCAAGGTTCACCTGAATATCATCAACCTCGACCTGAGCAAAGTCGGTATTGACGGTCATATCAAGTGTGAGACTTGGCGTAATGCCCCACTTCATATCGACGCCGTATTCTTCCCGGGATTGGGTTGAGGTCAAATTACCACCGCGCTCACTGAGGCTGAGAACATAGGGGGTTACCTGCAGTAGTCGCTGACTGGGCACTTCAATTCCTTCAATGAAGCCAGCTTCCGACACACGACGCAGATTAAAGTTGCGATCAAGTGGTGCCCAGTAGGACTCCTCATTGTTGCGACGGATGTTACGCTGAAAATTTATGCCCCAGGTCTGGGAATCACCGTTGCCATAACGCAGAGCAACAAAAGGAATGGCAAATTCCGCACTCCAACCTTGTTCAGTGATCTGTGCTTCAACCTCCCAGGTGGTATCCCAGTTAGTGTTGAACCCTCCAGTGCCTCCACCGCGGCCGCCGAAGCCACCGCTGCCGCCCTCGTTGATAACCTGGGCATCAAATTCCATTCCGGATGGGTTAGTACCAAAGACGTAGCCATTCTGACGATCAAGCAAACCATCAATGATGACTTGAAAACTGTCCGTGTCATCAAGTGGAGAATCTCGGCGGCTGTCTGTTACCAGAATCGCTTCAGGGTTTTCATCATAGGCCATGACGCCGATGTAGAGGGTGTCATCACTAAAACCGACGAATACCTCTGTATTTTGTGTGGCAGCCTGACCTTCATTGGGCCGAACCTGGGTAAAGCCACTGGTCGGTGTGATGCCGGCCCAGGCAGCATCCCCCAGCACTTCACCATCAATTGTGGGCACAACAGTCAGTGCCACAGCCTGGGTGGTCGGTCGCACAGATTCAGAGCTGAGTTGCTGTGCCGAGGCAGTGGAAGAAATAACAATCGGGAGTGCTATCAAACCCGCACACAGGGCCTGACACCGCGTAATACTAACCATGAGAAAACCTGCTATTGGGCAATGCTTATTATGGCTCTCTTGATGGAGCCGCGCTTTATAAAGATATAACAATATCAACCGCTTAGCGCTGAGCTGAAGCATAGAGTTGTAATTGTTTGTAACGGTCAGCCGCGGAGCAGCCAGAGCTGCTCCAGCTGACTCAGGAAATGAGCCAGGAAAACTCAGGGGCGCTTGACGGCAATGGCCTGAATTTCGAAGCGGGCATCAAACAACAGCGTTCCTGCACCGATAAAAGCACGAGCTGGAAATTCCTGGCTGAAATACGTGCGATAGACCGCGTTGAAGGCATCGTAGTGGCTAACATCAGAGCAGAAGATCTGCACATAGACCAGATCATCCATGCTCATACCGGCCTCTTCCAGAGTACCCTGAATAGCGTTTAGCACGTTGCGAGCTTCCTGGGCTGGGTCGCTGGGGACCTGTCCATTTTCCAAGCCCAGCATGCCTGATATATACAGGGTATCGTCGGTCATCACGGCACCGCTAAACGGCGAGCCACTGCCACCTGGACTGCTTGGGTTTATATAGTTTCGTTCTTGCGCTGCAGAAAATTGTGCGGTGCACAGTACAAGTACCGCGACTACACCACTGAGCCATTGCATGATCGCTTTAGACATATCTCAATCTCTCCTGTTTTAGGCAAATACTTTACTGAGCACTGTCAGATATTTCTTAATTGCTGCGCGCAGTCAAGTCGTTGTAATTCGAGGCGGGGATTGTCCTTGATCAACCTTCGGAAGTGAAGCTGCATCGAGGCAAAATCCGGCACATTAATTAGTATGCTGCTGGCACCAGCTCCACAGCCGCCACACTCTTGCACAAAAATTTTGTAAAGACGGCTCTTGATAGTGGCTTGCGCGCTAATGCTCGCTACTTAAAGTTTGCACTGATCAGCCATGTAGATACCATGGCTAATACAGAAACAACAGGAAGAACCCAAAGCCATGACCAAACGCTGTTGGTGGCCAGGCACAGACGAGATTTACATTGCTTATCATGACGAGGAATGGGGCGTCCCAATTCATGACGACCGGCTGCTGTTCGAATTTATCTGCCTGGAAGGTCAGCAGGCCGGGCTGAGTTGGATCACCGTCCTGAAGAAGCGAGATCACTATCGCAAATGCTTCAAGAACTTTGAGATCGATAAGGTGGCGCGACTCACCGACAAAACCATTGAGAAGCACCTGCTGGACGCCGGCCTTATTCGCAACCGCCTGAAGCTCTACTCGATTCGTAGCAATGCCAAGGCCTGTCAGGCGGTGCAGCGAGAGTTCGGCAGCTTTGATCAATACATCTGGTCCTTTGTGGATAGCAAGACCATCGACGGAAAACGAAATCTGCGCAAAGATGTGCCCGCCTCCACGGCTACTAGTGATGAAATGTCAAAGGATCTCAAGAAACGTGGATTCAAATTTGTGGGCAGCACAATCTGCTATGCCTTCATGCAGGCGGCAGGCCTGGTCAATGACCATACAGGTAATTGTTTCCGCTACCGGGAACTGAAAAACTCACATTAACAAACAAACTTGGAGGGAAATCATGATTGGATATGTCACGCTGGGTACCAACGACCTGGAAAACTCGGCAAAATTTTACGATGAACTGTTAGCCGAAATGGGTGCGTCTCGTTTCATGGAAATGGAATCTTTTATCGCCTGGGCAGTGAACCCACAGGCACCGGCGCTGTCAATTACCACGCCACATGACGGCAATCCTGCCAGTGTTGGTAATGGCGTCATGATTGCGCTGGCCGTGGACAGCAAGGAAAAAGTGGATGCGATTTACAAGAAGGCGCTTGAGCTTGGCGCCCAGGATGAGGGAGCTGCCGGTCCCCGTGGTGACACCTTTTACGCCGGGTATTTTCGCGATCTGGACGGCAACAAGCTGAATGTGTTCTGTATGACTGAACCCGCCTGATACCAAGTTGGGCGGCTGATATTAACCAGCAGCGCCTAAACTTGCAGAACCTAAAAGCCGCTTTCGCGACCTTCTGCGCGTAAGCGGCTTTTTTCGTTGTGCGATTTAGGCAGGCTTAGCTGACCAGCTCTTTTGCTTACGGACCGGGGGTAAGGTTTACGACCTGAGTGACTCGCCAATGTGGCTTGCTACCTTCATAGATTGCCGATCTTTCTCTCCAGATCGAAGCTGCGATCAGTCACGATGCTCTCAAGCACGACAATCCTCTCCTTAAGCGCGGCCACTTCCTGCATGAGCTCCTTGGTTGAATGCTTTTCCAACTCTTTCTGCAGGTCTCCGAGTTGCGCACTGGTGTTCTTCTTGTATTTGAAATATTCCGTGATAAACACGATGAGGCTAACAGGCAGCATGACAGCCATCATAATGCCGAAAAGTTGCATCGTTGCTTGCATATTCATTTCTCCTTGGCAGGCGAGTGCCTGCAATCCATCCGCTTGCGGGGTCACTCATCCTGCTCGCGCTGGAGCTTGGCATAGGCTATGGAGTTCATCTCATGGGCCCGGTTGCCGAACACGATCTTGTGCAAAATATCGCTGATGTGTTCCTGAAAATCATCGGCATGCAGGTAGGCAGCAACATAACCGTCCATTGGGTCAAGAGCCAGTTGTCGCAAGTCCAGGCGATGATCTTCAGTAATTATGATGACAGGCGTTGGACCACGAAATGGGCTGCGCTTCTCCTGAGTTCTCATCTTGAACAGCAGTTGATCCCTCGGCTTCTTGTAGCTATTCCAGCCGGTAATCACACAGGACAGACGGTTTGTCAGCAGACCATATCCCCGGTTGTACTGCTGAATGACTTCCAGCGCGTTGGTTTCATTATAGGTGTTGATCGTAGTGTACAAGCCAGTGTGGCCGATGAGTGTGGAGCACTCGTCGACCAATTCATTATCGAGGTCATACAACAGAACGACAGGTTTAAAGCTCATAGACTGCTAAGCCGATTTGAATACTATGTTGGTAGAGATGGAGTCCCTGGTGGTTCGGGTTTCGTTAGCCGGGACCGCTGGATCTTCGTAGCCGAAGCTTATCCCGAATAATATTTTCGTACCATCCTGAATATCGAAGGCATCTCGCACCATATCCGGGTAGTTGCGCATAGTACCCATAGGGCAGCTGTGCAGGCCGAAAGCCACCATGGTCAACATCAGGGTCTGTGCCCACATGCCAACATCGATGGCGACAGTGGTGCCAAAATTAGGATTCATACCGATAAAAGCGATGTAAGGCGCGTCAAAAAACTCGAAGTTGCGCAGCACCGCCCGCATTCGCCCTTCTTTATCACCGCGCTCGATGCCCATCTTCGAATACAGGGCCACGGCACATTCCACTTGCCGGGTTCGATACTCATCGGCAAAGTCGCCGCGATATTCATAGTCGGGATTAGGTGGTACCGCGCCAACGGTATTCTCAACCATCTGCTTACGCAGACGCTCTTTCAGTTCACCTGAAGCCACGTACACCTTCCAGGGCTGCACATTGCAATTAGATGGTGACTGCTGGGCGATTTCAAATATCCGATTCAGCACATTCTGCGGCACTTCCTTATCCAGATAACCGCGCACAGATCGACGGGCATAAACCGCATCAATCAGACTCAGGTCTGGGTCAACGCCCAGATTCTCAGCTACATCTACCACTTGTTGCTCCAGTAATTAGCTCTATTTTCTCATTCGCATGACTTGATGGATCTAACTCAGCAAGCGTCCACCATCGACATCGACAGTCGTGCCCGTGGCGAATTCATTCTGCATCACAAACAGGATACCCGAGGCTACCTCTTCCGAGGTTCCTGCCCGCTTGATGAGGTGCGATGCAGTCATCGCATTGAGGCGCTCTTGTTTTTCCTCACCAAAGTGGTCAAACATTGCTGTGTCGATGGTCCCTGGCGAAACCACGTTGACTCTGATCGGCGCCAATTCCAGTGCCAGGCAACGCACCAGGTTTTCCACCGAGGCGCCAACACAACTCAAGGGAGATTGCCCTACCGCCAGCTTGCGTGCGGGTGAGCCACTTACGAGGGTGATTGCCCCATCGTCCTCAAGGTAGGGAGCACCGACGCGCACCACGTTACAATAACCCCAAAGCTTGTCATAGGCGGCCTGGAATTGCTCCTGGGTTTGCTGCAGGAATGGTAGCAGGGTACGTTCGCCGCCCACTGCAGCGGATACCAGATGATGAATTTGCCCAGCTTCCTTGAAGATCGCATCGAGCGCTTCGGCATCATGGGTATCGGCCTGCCTGACCTCGAAGCTGCCACCACTTACTTCTTTGGCAGTTGCAATATGCCCCTCGGAACGCCCGGCTGCCCACACATTGGCACCTAACTCACTGGCCATTTTAGCAGCGGCCAGGCCAATGCCTGCAGTGCCACCAATGATGACTACGTTCTTGCCTTCAAGGTTGTTGTTTGGCATGTCTTACTCCCTATTTTTATCTTAGAAAATCCGGCCAGGATTAAGAATACCCTTGGGATCTATTGCTTGTTTTAAAGATTTCATCAGCGTGATCTCTGCCTCGCTCTTGCTATAGCCAAGAAAGGGCTTCTTCATCACGCCGATACCATGTTCAGCGGAGACTGAACCATTCAGCTCCTGAATCAGTCTGTAAATCACCTCGTCAATCTGCAGGTGCAGGGACTTCGTGTCTGGGCCTATGTTGATAATGATATGCACATTACCATCGCCAATGTGCCCAAACAGTCCCATCACCGCATCGGGCCACACCTCACGCAGACGTCGTTCAACTTCTTCGCCAAAATATCCCATGTCGGCGATATCAAGGCTCACGTCATAGGCATGCATGAAGCCGATACCCATCACTTCTGCAGCACCATCTCTCACCGCCCACAGGCTACCGATCTTGGTATCAGAATCAGCGATTACCGCATCAACTACCAGTCCCTGCTCACTGGCCTCACCCAATGCATCGACAAATAACTCGGCATCATTGTCAGCATTAGACCCCATACTCTCAACTAAAACATAGTACGCATGCTCTGCTTCTAACGGAACAGTGACATGCGGCACCTTCTCATCAACCAGACGGTAGGTATTATTCCACAGCACCTCGAAAGCAGTCAGGTTTGCCCCGAGCGCAGACTGCATGTGCACAAGCAGCGCTGAAACCTTGTCGAAATTCTCAACCCCACACAGTGCAACTGACTGACTGCTTGGTTTTGGCGCCAGTTTAAGCACAGCGCGAGTGATGATCCCTAATGTGCCTTCGCTGCCGATGAACAACTGTTTGAGATCGTAACCCGTATTGTTTTTACGCAATTTATGAATGCCATCAATGATAGTGCCATCCGGTAGCACTGCCTCCAAACCAACCACGAGGTCACGGGTCATACCGTAGCGGATCACCCGGTTGCCACCTGCGTTGGTCGACAGGTTGCCGCCGATCGTGCAGCTGCCTCTCGCGCCCAGGTCCAGGGGAAACAGCAGATCAAGACTGTCTGCTTGCTCCTGAATTGTCTGCAGCTCCACCCCAGCCTCAACTGTCATGGTGGCGGTAACCGGATCTACCTCTATTACCTGCTTCATGCGTTCGAGGCTGAGGGCAATTTCATTCTCCTGCGGTGCAGCAGCAGATACCAGGCCAGTCATACCACCCTGCGGCGCAACTGCCTGCCCGGACGCATGACAGGCCTTAAGGATAGCGGAAACCTGCTGGGTCGAAGCGGGTCGCAGCAATAGCGGGGGGCGAATCGATCTCGCCCCCATCCAGTCCCGATAGTTCTTGAGATCAATATCCTCGCCTTCACGGAATCCAGCAGGACCAACAATGGCTTTGAGCTGATCCATCAGATCTGTGTCGACAGGGGAAGTCAAAATATGCTGCTCTTTTATTGACCTTGTAAGCGAATTTGGGAACTGGGAGATGGTAACATAGCCCTTAATCCATTGGGCTGGTCGCCGGCAGTTTGCCAAATCTGGCGTGAATAGCAAGCCACCCAATCATCAGAGGGTAGCCACCATGTTTAGAGTTCTCTCCACTTCTGTTTCGTTTCTGACATTTGCTGCCTGCAGCAGTTGGGTCCAGCTCACCGCCGCTGGCCAGCAGGTTGAAATTCGATCAATATCGCAGGTCAGTAACTGTGAAGCCATAGGACGGGCCAGCTCCTCGACCATGGATCGGTTGCTGCTTATCGAGCGCAGCAGCGAACGCCAACAGAACGAGTTATTCACCCTGGCCCGGAATGAGGCAGGTGACATGGGAGGTAACGTCATCGTCGCCACCAATGAGGTTACCGATGGCCAGCAGCGTTTCGATGTATACCGGTGCCCATAGAATTCACAGTCCTGAGTGCGTGAAGCGCCTGCAACAGTTATCATTGATAGACTTCAAAGGGGCACACAGACCCTTTCGACCCTGCCAGTTTCATATTGAACCGTTTATTCGCTGTAAACGACTGTATGGGCAAGCAACTGGGCAATAAACAAAAAGAGACAGCCTGCGGGATTTCCCTGCAGCCTCGGGACTCACAATAACTCTGGGCCGATGCCTAAGGCACCTGACGAGCAGCAAACATGGAAAGAATCTTAATCGCGCTCAGTGATGCTTTTGCGCAGGCACCCAACCGGGTGTTGCGCTATAAGCAATTTGTCCTCACTGGCCTGATCGTTATCAGCGCCATGATGGTGTGGGGAATTTACACTCGCACTGAACTGGACATGACCACCGACAGCTTCCTGGATCAGGAAGATCCGTCCATGATGGCCTTGAATGAATACCGTCGCCAGTTCGGCAGTGACGACTCTGTGTTCCTGGTGTATCGGGCCAAAGACGGGGACGTATTTTCGCGCGAATCCCTGTTGGCAATCCAGCAACTCACTGATGATCTGCGCTACTGGCAGCAATTGGACCCGGCAGATTATCCGGAGTCAATCAATGGCATCACGCTCGATTTTGATGAACTCAATCATGTGCGCCGGGTGCAGTCGATTGCCAATATCCGCTATCAGGAAAACGAGGGCGATACGCTGCTGTCGAATCGTCTGGTCCCCCAACAGATCCCTCAGTCCGCCGAGGAATTGGCAGCCATCAAGGCCCGCGCCATGGAGCAGGAAGACTATCTGCTCGCCTTTTACTCCGCCGATGCGCGCTATGCCGCGATAATGATTCAGACCGATTTCGGTGCCCAGCCGATTGCGGACTATGAGCCGGCGGTCAATGCCGCTGACATCGTGCTGGACGATAGCTTCGTCGACTTTGATGCCTTCTCTGATGCCGACAGCTTCGATCTGGAGTTTGATGAGAGCGCCGAGATCCAGGAAGTCTCATTTGAGCCAGTGGACATGTTGGGCTACACCAACTTCCACATCATCACCAAAGCGCTGTATGAGAAGTATTCAGATCAGTTTGAATTCTTCCCGGTCGGCAATCCACCCATGATGGAATTCATGATGG
>Ga0181606_10004651_pt1 | contig 11465 bp, 5 predicted proteins | sample 041ome_10_FD_132994 | JGI IMG/M metagenome (GOLD analysis project Ga0181606, IMG submission 132994) | Coastal salt marsh microbial communities from the Groves Creek Marsh, Skidaway Island, Georgia - 041412US metaG (megahit assembly) | ecosystem: Environmental > Aquatic > Marine > Intertidal zone...
AAGAAGAAGAAACGGCAAAACCTCTGCCTCTTCTCGAGAAGAAACATCTCCGACAGTAAAAGCGACCCTTGAGGACGTTACCACCACCGCCGGTTATTTTACTCGCCGTTAACATTTTTTTTTCTTTCGCGTGTACTTATTTTTGGTGCACTTTCGAGTTGAGAGGAGAAGAAGAAAGTTTTTCTTCTCGTTTTTCTCGTTTCTCTGATACCCTAAATGACGCGAGAAGAAAAAAAGAAAAAAAACGAATCCGGATGGGGTTCTTCACGCACATAAAACACACTCACTTAGAAACGACGAGAACGGCGAGAGAGAGAGAGAACTAACTCTCCGAGAGATACTTCTTTGACAACGCTCTGTCGCTGCTCTCTGCGTTTATATTTTTCATCTTTCAGAGAGAGGGAGAGAGAGAGAGAGAGAGGACACACAAGAGAAAAGGATCTTGTTAAGAATTTTCCAGAGCCGATCATTTCCGTTCCGTAAAAGAAGGAAATACTAGTGTGACTAAAACTAAAACTGCCGCTACGCGAAGACGACCGAATAAAAAGAACAGAATGACGGCGGAAGAAGACGCTAAAGCGGCGACGACTGAATCCCTGGAAAACCTCTCCTTGCGACCGGAATCGGAGAACGCGTGGCAAACGCAAGGGAAACCGAAACCACCTTCCAAGGAATCGAATGGAGGCGGTGAAGCGTCTTCCGAGTCCAAGTGGAAAGAAGAAGACGACCGAGATTTTCAAACGGTGACCAACAGACGCACGTCGATGGATCACAAGAGAAGAGAGTACGCGGAACCGAGAGGTGGAGGTGGCGGCGTGATGGGTAGAGGTGGGCGAATTTCAGAAGACCGAGGAGGGAACTCCATCCCTGGCATGAGACCACCCAGAGGGTATGAGAAGAGAGAAGGAGGAAGCGATTTTTACAACCGAAACCGTAAAGATGGACCGTCGAGACCGAACCAAAACAGATCCGGGTTTTCTATTGGTAGAGGTCGTGGTCAAGGGAGAGGCCAAGGGAACGTTTTGGGCGGAGCTGGTGGCGGATACGAAGTGAACATGGCGCAACCTTACGCGCCCGGGTTTAACGAAGCCGAGCTCGAAATCGAAGCGAAGAAAAGTTGCATCTCTGAGGAGTTAGAGAAGAATATTGAGGAACACGCGGCAACGTTTGAAAAGTTGTTTAAAGACGAAAGAGAGTCAAACCCAGATCGTGAAAATATTGAGCACGTGTACGGGGCGATGGAGTTGGTGAGAGTTTTGAGAGACTTGGAAGCGGCGAATGCTTGCGAGCTGCCCGCGGAGGTGGATAAAGACACCGTGCCATTGAGGTCGGTGAAACCCGGAGATATGTTGTGGGATTTGACCATGTTTGCGAATAGGGTAAAAACAAATCCAACGGCGGCGCCTGGACAACAAAAAGGTCCGGCATGGAAAGACGGCGACGACGTTTTGGGACGAAGGAAGAAAGATCGATACGAAGTTGGCGACGGGAAAGGATCGTACTCAACACAAAATCGAGGCGGCGGGAGAGACGAATACGACGGTGTTCCCGAATGGGCTTTGGATGAAAATGAGTTGAAAGACCGAACTGAGGTTGGAGATACATTCTTGGGAGGTGCGATGCCGGCGTTGACAGAGGAGGAGATGCGCCAGATGCGGGAGGAAATTGCCTCTGGCACGACAAGGTCAGAGGCAAGAGTCGTCCCTGAAAGCGAAAAGATTGAGCTCACTGAAGCTGATATTAATGGCTTGGTCGACGAGGACGCGTTTACGCAAGACATTAAAGCAGAGCTAATGGAACAAGAAGCGGCAAAGAATCAACCGAGACAACAATCGAGATTTGTCATTGAAGAAGATTCTCCAAACGTGTCTTCGGGCAGTGGCTTTTTCGGAGATTTGAATGCTCCAAATATTATGCAGCAGCAGCAGCAGCAGCAGCAGCAACAACAACAACAACAACAACAACAACAAATGATGCAGCAACAACAGCATCAGCAACAACCGGCGCCCGTACCTATGAACTGGATGTATTTGGATCCAGCCGGTGCGCCACAAGGTCCGTTTACACGAGATGAAATAACTGAGTGGCACCAGGGCGGATTTTTCCCGATGGATTTACCGTTGAGACCGTCTGATGCACCGATGAATTTCAAGTACGTTCCTCTTCAGGCGCTGTTAAAGATGGGATGGCGATACGATCAAGTCTTAAACGCCATGAACGGAGGAGGTCGACCGATACCGGCGCCGGTTCAGCAACAACAGCAACAACAACAACAACCAAGTGGAGGTGGTATCGGCGGTGGTTTGCTTAGCAACATTATGGGTGCCGCAGCGCCCTCAGGTCATCAAGCCGCGCCGTCTGGACCTACGAAATCGCTCGCCGATATCGAAGGCGGCGGTGTTCCAATCAAGAAGGAAATGCCGCAACCGCGTGCCGGAGTAGTTCCACCAAAACGAAACGTCGCTCCAGTACCAGCACCAGCCACCGGGGGTGGTTTATTAGGAAGTATAATGGGTAGCGCAGGTGGTTCATCGCAGGGACAGCAACAAAGTCAAAGCAAAGCCATGGGTATGTCCTTACAAGAGATGGAAGATCGACAACGCGCGATGCTCGTTTTAGAGAAGCAGAGGGAAGAAAATGCCCGCATAAATAGACAGAAACAAGAGCAAGAACAAAAACGTTTAGAAATTGAAAGAGAACAAAAACGGCAACAACAACAAGTGCAACAGCAACAAGTGCAACAGAAACCAGCTTGGGGTGGAGCCAAACCTGCGGCAGCTGCTAGCGAAGGAAGAAGTTTAGCGGACATCCAAAGAGAAGAAGCCGAATTAGAGAGACAGCGCAGAGCGAATGCGCCTGCAGCGCCTCAAGGTGGTTTGCTCGGCACGCCATGGGGTGCTGGCGCACCGCAGAACGCTCGCACACAGCCGGGGATACCGGCTTCGGGTTCCTTAGCGGCGGTCATGGCGCAAGAGCAAGCAGAAGCGAGGAAAAGGCAAGAGATTTTGCAACGCGAAGCTGACGAGAGAAATGCAAACATGAGGAGTGGATGGCAAGGTGGTGGTGGCAGTACTGTCGGTGGTCAAAAGACGTTAGCTGAGATTCAACGAGAAGAAGAAGAACGCCGTCAGCGGGAAATTAATGCGAAGAACGAGCAAATTCAGCAAATGCAATCTGGTTTGCCGCAAAACGCCATCGGCACAGCGTGGGCGACCGGGAAATTAGCAAGTAGTAGTAACCCTCCATTGCCTCAGCAACAACCACCGGCGCCGAAGCGACCAACAATGATGATGCCGCGACAGATGCAAGGTTCGCAACGCAAAGTGCAATCTGACTTTGATCGCCCGGACAATGCAAGCTCTGCACCGCGATCCAACCCCGGAAGTCACAGCAACTCCATCGCCGATAACATGAATCAAATCGATGGTGACAATTGGGGTGTCCCCCCGGCGCCAAAAAATAAGCGCGCGCTGCAACAGTGGTGCAAACGCGCGATGAAAACATTGAACGGATCCGAAGATTTGACTTTAGTGGATTTTTTGCTCTCCTTGGCGAGTGCCGGAGAGGTTCAAGAGTACGTAGGTTTATATTTAGGGAACACGCCCAAAGCCACGGAGTTCGGGTTAGAACTGGTGAAGCAAAAGCGAGCGGATCCGAGTTTGAAAGACGGCATCTCGCGTTTGTGAATTAAAGGAATTGAATAAAAAAGGAGGGAGACGGAGAAATGAAGAGAACATAACGAATAGAATACGAATATATATAATACCAGTATATACCCCAGTAAACAAACGAGAAACGAACTATGGACAATATAAATACACAACGACGCGCGGCTAACTAAACGAACTCTCAACGACAAGAATGGGAACATCAATCAACATCATCACCCACACTCCAACTGTTCTCATTAAAAGTCAATTCCAGGACACGGCAAACCGAAAACAATCCCTCCGATGCACGATTGCAACGGCTTCCCGTATATGATGGGGAGTAAAAACGCTGCGCCGATGTTCCCTAAACTCAAGAACGAAGCCAAAAACGCACAGAAAATTGCTACCGCTTTCAACTGTTCTGGATCTTTAAAAAAATCCGACCCTTCCTCGGACACGTACGTGCCGTCTCGATCGTACACTCTGTTCTTCATCTCGAGCTCTTTCTTTCGCTCGTTGTTTAAGCGCTTCTCTTTCTCTTCGATGGATTCTTCCTTCTCTTGGAAAAAGGATTCGAACTTTTGCGTGAATGTCTTCTCTTCGTCGTCGAAGCTTTGCGCTTTCACGACAGAAAAAACTCTTTGACGTCGTTGGGTTCGAGAATGAGAAGACGCGATGCGTCTCGTCTTTGCGCAGCGGTGCAGGAAAGAGGACGCGGAAAGAGTAATCATGTTCTATTTTGATCTTTGTGTACAAATGTGGATTATTATTTGTGTGTGAAGATATTTTGTATCTCTTTTTTCTCTTTGTTTCTCTCTCTCTCTTCTTCAGTGTTGCTGACGATATGGCGTTACTTTTGTTGCACGACGCACCCTTTCAATCCGTTCTCGATCGTTCTCGAATCGTCGTCCAACTTTTCGGGCGGGAACCCGCTCAGTTGCAACGCCCTCGTCGCGCACTGCTCGCCTTTCGCCTGTCGAATAAAGTCTCGGATGTGCGCAACCGTGTGCGAGAGGTTGAACTTAGCCACCAACCGAGACCCGTCGTGTAAACGAATCTGTATCGACGTCGTCGGTTCTTTGTCGTCCACCGCCCACGGCTTCATTTGTTCTAGAGATTTTTGTTGTCCTCCTTCTTTGTTGTCCCCGTCTGCTTCGCTCGTCAACTTATTCCCGCTCCCGCTAAACGCCTTGACGCCTTTCGGCGCCTCCCAATCCCGCATCTCTCGTTTCAAATCAATCTTCACCGGATTTCTCGCCGAGGCCCCGGGGTGCATCAATTCCGGTGGACACATCCCTCGTCCAATCATTTCCATGAATTCTTGATTCTCAGCCGGGTCGCGCAAAGGACCGTCGTCTACGGTGAACCCGTTGTTGTAAAACGTTATCGTGCGTTGAATCTGTTCTACTTTTTCCTCTTCTTCTTCTTCTTCTAAGTCGCCGTCCAATTCTTCTTCTCCTTCTCCTTCTTCTTCGGTCATCTTCCTCCCTCTTCCGCTGAAAAAAACGCCGCCGCTGGCACCTCTTCTTCGCTCGTTCTCGTCGTCCTCGTCTTCGTGGCGATGTATCGCGCCGTGTCTCAGCGCTTCTTGAAACATGGTTCCGTATCGACTGTCGGTTGGAACTTTTTCATCTTCTTCGTTTCGTTGTTGTTGTTTGGGATCGATGACGTTTTGCCCGGAGGAGGCGCCACCGGTGTACCACTCCTGCGGTTGTTTGCCGTTGTTTTCCTCCTCTTCTTCTTTTACGTCCTTGAGCGTGCGCATGGTGTGTCGTTGTTTTTTTGCGCGAAAGGAGTGATCGTAATATGTGCGACGACCGAAACACGAAAAACGCGTGCGTTTTTAAGTGGTGTAAAGACTTCTAGGAGAGAGTGACAAAAGAGAAAAATTATACACACTCGCGCGCAGAACGGCAGAAAGGTCAACGAAAGTACATTTTTATATATATATTACACGCGAACGAGACGAGCGCCCGTACGATTTGCACTCGGCAGTTGCTGTTGTTGATGATGTTGCTGTTCTTCATCCACTGGTTTCTTATTCTTTTTCAACGCTTTGGCGATGGCCGCGATGACTTTCTTTTCGACGTCGCCAAAGACGTTGAGCGAGTACAAGTCTCGTTTGAGTAAAACGTCCAACAGCGAGAGTTCTTCTTCATTTTTCTCGTTCTCGTTTTCGCCGGAGCAGAGTTTACTCAAGGCGATGGCGACGCATTCGCACGCTTCTCTCTTTGCACTGGATGTTGATGATGATAACGAAGAGGAATGGACGCCGGCTTTTTCGTAGACGTAACTGCCAACTAAATCGAGTATTTTTTCTACGCTTTCCTTTCTCGTGACTTTTTCAAGGAGAAGTTTCAAACATCGTAAACTCGTTTGGGTGGTTTCGTCTACAAAGATAGGGACGAGGGAGGTGGCGGCGTCGACGATTGCCAATTCTTCGTTTTCGCCGTCTAACCCATCTGTTACGTTTTCAAAAGCTTGGAACAACACGCGTCGAGCGTAGAATCGGCAGACGCCATCGGAATCCATCTCGGCGACTTTGACGCACGTTGGCGCTAATAAAGTGACGAAAGGTTTGAACGCCGCGTATTCTGAATGCATCATTTCGAGCAGAGAGCACAAGGCTTCTTTGCGATCTTCGATTGTGCTCACATTTTCTTCTTTCTTTAAGCAGTCCAGAGCTCGCATGACGCGCGCACCAACACCTAGGGATTTCGTTTGTGGCTTCCCCGTTAATCGAGCGTTCGTCACCGGAGCAGTGTCGGAGGAAGTTGCGTGCGGGGAATCAGGACCAGGCGTCGGGGCAGCAGATTTAACGACGGACGAGTGTTGACCACTCATTTTCGTCAACAACAAGTTCTTTTTCACCGTCGTCGGAGGCATCAAGTTGTTCATTTGCGAAACATCCAAACCAAACGAGGCTTCGTTATTGTTGGTATTGTTGATATCGTTCATGTTCATTCTCGTCGCCGCATCCCCACCTGCCAGAATAGGCGACGGTGATATGGTCATCGGTATGCTGTTGTCCGTATTTATGGTACTGACTGGCGTTTTTCGCGTGCCAAAGCTCTTTCTGCTGCGACCGGTGGATTTGTCCAAGCAGGCTCCCGGTGTTCTTCCCGCGAGCGAAGTCGAGGCATCGTTTTCTTCGTCGCCGCCTCCGACAGCCGTGCCGTCGATATTTTCCGGCGTTGCCGATGATGCTTTCTTTGTCTTTTTCGTCTTCTTTTTCGATGATTTTTCCGGCACACTCGCGGGTTTCCTCGAAAGTACATCTGCTCTGATGGATTCGAAATTCGCGACAATTTTCTCAACTGTTTCTTGATCAATTTCGAAACACACGACTCTCAGTGCGTCCACGCACGCGTTGTACAAGTCCGATTTAGACGACACCGAAACGCATCGGCTCGCACACTTTGCAAGCGTATTCATCCAGTTTTTCAACTCATCCGAACCTGCCGCAAGATGCGCAATCTTTTTCTTCGATAAGTTTTTCGTGCTCAACGCGTATTCAGAAAACTGCGCTACGCCGGTTCGTGCGCGGTCGCATTTTTCCATGTCTGACTCGGTCGCTTCGATTGACACGAATGCTCTGCGTAACGATGGGAGTAGACCGGTTTCTAAATCGACGTTGTGGGCTAAAGAAAGCAGCGCTTCTCGAGCGGATGTTCGAGCGTTCGGATTTTGCCCAGCTAATCGCCCGAAGAGAGGTCCCGCTAAGATTTTCGTCGATTCCGCGAAAGCGAATCTGAACTCTTTCATAAACGAGTTATTCGACGACTCTTCCATAGCAGAGGATGGAGTAGATGCAACTCTGATGCGAAGCGAAGATACGTTGGTCAACGCGACGATGGCTTCTAAGGCGGGCACAAAACATCGAGACTCGGTCACATCGTCCGCACAAAATCGCGCTAACGTCGTCGCCGCTCGAAGTAAAAAGTCTGCCGATATCGATTCGACACTTTCTTTGTCGTCAACGTCGTTGACATCATCGGTATTCTTCGAGAGGAGCTGTTCGGTATCTTCTAAAGCATCGCGGAGACGTTCAGCGGCTTTCGCGCGTGTCGTCGGCGAGTCTGCAACTTCTGCTTGAGCGAGCGAGCGACCCAATCGCTCTCTCGGAGGGAGAGAAGAGTCGATGCTGTCGTCGTTGTTGCTGTTGTTACTGTCGTTGTCCTCAAAATTTTCCGCGTCGACGTCGACACCAAACTCACCTTCTTTAATCGCCGACATTCTCGCGGAAGTAGTAGTAGTAGTAGGTGCTGCTGCTGTTGTCATTGCTCTCCTGCTCGCCTCCTCGACGAGCGCGGTGTTTTTTTTCAACGCCGGTTTAATCGACTTGGGCGTTTGAATCGATAGCATACGCGGCGGCAAGTCAATCGTGAAGTCATCGTCAACTGGTTGCCCGATTCTATCGTTGTACGCTTTCATGTTGTTCTGTGCCGCAAGAATCGCGTTGCGCTCGATTACTTCCGTCAATTCACCTCTACTGTTCTCCTTTTGTTCATCTTGTTCTTGTTGTAACTTTCGTTTCTGTTCGCGCATCGCCTCTTGTAGAGTCCTTTCATTACCAGCCGCGCCAATAATCGTATTTTTCATCTTCTTTTTCTCCGAGGAAGATGCTAACGCTAACCGTTTTTTAATTTCCGGACCTAACTGTTGCGAAAACGCATCGAAATACGATTCGTCTACGACTCGATGGAACTTTTCGTACGCTAACTTGGCGTTCCCGCGAACAGTCGCATCTGCGTCCTTCAACGCTTTCTCAATCGCAACGCTCGCGACTTCAGCGACAGGTTGCGGCAAGTGCGAGGATCCAACGAAACCAACTTCGAAACATTGGGAGAGATACAAAGCACACTTCGCTCTCAATTTTGCAATTTTCGATACTTTCGACGTGACGATTTCCTCCGCGAACACCCGCGCAAGGTGCACCTTCGGACCTTCATCGTCCAAATTGCTACCACCGAAACAGTTGCGAATAATTTCCGAAACGCACGCATCGCCACTGTCACTGATCACACCAACTGAGACTACAACCGCTTTGAAAAGCGACGGTAAAAGAATATCGAGAAACTCGTCGCTCAAATTGCCTTTCAAGCGTTGCGCCATCGACGAAACCGCTTGACATCCCGCGCGGGCAACCGCCGAGCGCTTGTCGTACACCGCATACGATAGCCTATCGATGATATTCAAAATGGCATTGGTTTCACCAAATTTTTTCACCGACCCGTTTTGATTCCTTAATACAATTGAAGCGTCTGTGCAAAACTGTCGAAACTTGTTGTTTTGTAAGGAGCACAATTTGACGATTTTTTTACACCCGAAAACTCTTTGTTCCCACTCCGAGGACGTTTGATGTAAATCCATGGCGATCGTCTCCAAAGTGTGCTGCGTACATTCTAACGCGTCCAACGCGCTTTCTTCAGCTTCTTGCTTTTGTTTAGACTTGGACGCTGATAGAGTTAAAAATGCCTCTTTCGGCAAACCGTCGGCGGATTGAAACTTTTGCAACCGTTCGGATTGCTTCCTCAATCGTCTCGCTGGCGTCGATTCGTTCGGGTTTATCGGACTGCGCATCTCTAATAATCGTTCATCTCCAATTTTCTTATTAATATGTGTTGTCACCGTCACGAATTCTCCCCCCTCAAACGCGCGCTCCAACTCTTTCCTCGTTTTCGGACTCATCCCGTTCGTCTCCAACAAAGCCCGCTCGATCTCTTGCCTTTCCGTGAAATCGTCCACTCTGGAATTTCTCAACGCCACACACGCCCGTAAGCTCGCCTCTTTTACCACTCGCTCCGCGTCGTCGTCCGATAACAACAGCAACTGCTTCAGTTTCTTAACCGCGTTGGTACAATCCCAACTGAGCGAGCTCTTGTCGCAAATTTCCTGGATGACTTTGCACGCGTTCACGCGCGCTCTCACTGAACTTGTTTTTACATCCACATTCAGCTTGTTCACCAAAAACGTTTTTGTGATTGCTTTAGCATCACAGCACAGCGAAACTAACGCTTCGATTGCGCTCGCTTCGTCCATATCATCCTCTTCCTCTCGCGACGGCGTCGTCGTCGTCGCAGAATCGGCGCCCGCGCCAACACCTACCCCTCCTCTCTCGCCGCCGGACAATTTTTTCAAGCACGCGCTCACGAACAGCTTCTTCGCGCCATCCAACCCACTCAAACACTCCTTGAATACCTCCTTATCTTTGCTCGAACGAATCGCGAGCGAGGTCACTCGCATCGCTCGCCCGTGTAAACATCCCGTCTTCTTCGAGGAGAAAACAAAAGTCGCAAAAGACTCGAACAAACTTTTCCCCAACTCTTCCGTCCACGCGACGCTATTAGGCGCGCATTCACTTCTCAGGTGTTTCTCTAACGCGTCCAAAGCGTCTCGAATGATGGGTAAGGTATCTTCTCCCTCGTTTTTGGCGACGCCGCTTTCGGCAAAGTCGCGCAAAACGAGCGCTTCCGTGGTGGTTTTGGCGGTTTTCATCTTTTTGTTGCCGTTTGTTTGTTACTGCGTGTGTATCTGTCGGTTGCGATTTCAAAAATTTCCACTCGCGAAAACACGCTCGATGATGACGACGGACTTCTTTTTTGTGATTAACGCGAGACAACTTTTCACCTCGAAAATGCGCGAACGTGTGTTGTGTGTTTGTGTGGAACGCGTGCGGTGCGCGCAGGCGTTGCGTCTCGGTACTTTTCTTGTGCGCGCAGAGTTATGCGTGGGTGCGAAATGACAAAAGGAGAGGGGAAAAACAACACGGGGGATTTATGTTTAGGGTTTAGTTGTAACCCTAAATAGTATGGTCAAACATCTCCGAAGAAGGGCGACGCACGCACGCACACGAACGGCACTCTTTTCTTTTCTTTACACACACACACTAACACACACACGCACACACGCGCGCGCGACGGGTCGCGACGGACGACGACGAACGTAGAAGAAGAAGAAGAAGAAGAAGAGAAGAAAAAACATTAAAAGAAAAGAAATGAGCGGCAGTTTTATAATCCCGTCCCAATTGGAAGCGCAATTCGACGCGTTTTTCATGAACGTCGCGCAACAGTGCGCGCAACTCTCCTCCAGTCAACACGACGTGTCCGCGATAGACGTCATGCACGAGGCGTACTTTGGGTTTTTGCGACGTAAAACGGATTTTTTCAGCAACAATAGTAACGACGACGACGGGAAAAACGGATTCGAGTCCAGAGGGAAAAAGTCCGTCCTGACGGCGTTGCAAAAACAACTCGAGGAAGTGGAAAAGCACAAGACGCAGAGAGAAAAAGACGAAGACGAGGCGAGACGGAAACGACAAAAAGATTTGGAAAAGAAGCGAGCGAAAGAAGAGGAGATGAAAGTAAAAGCGATGGAAGAGGAGAGAGAGAGGAAAGAGCGAGTGAGAGAGGCGCTGATGAAGCAGAAGATGGAGGAGTCGAAGAAGAAAATCGTCGAGCTGGACGACGACGGCAACGAAGTGAACGAGGAAGAAGACGAAGACAAAGACGAAGCGGCTGCTCGAGAGAATAAAGAAAAAGTAGAGAAGGACTTGAAAGGTGAAGAAGATGATCCGCACGCGTTGCAACCCGGTACAATGCATCCGTCTGCGCTGAACGGCGGCGAAGCCGAACACTACGTCTGGTCGCAAACGTTGCAAGAGGTGGACGTTCGTTTGCCGGTTCCCGTCGGTACGCGAGCGAAAGATATCGTCTGCGAGTTCACCGCGACGACGTTCAAGTTTGGTTTGAAATCTGAACCTCAGTTAAGAATTCCAGAAAAGTCTAAACTGTGCGAAGCTATTAAACCGGACGA
>Ga0181606_10004658_pt1 | contig 11456 bp, 13 predicted proteins | sample 041ome_10_FD_132994 | JGI IMG/M metagenome (GOLD analysis project Ga0181606, IMG submission 132994) | Coastal salt marsh microbial communities from the Groves Creek Marsh, Skidaway Island, Georgia - 041412US metaG (megahit assembly) | ecosystem: Environmental > Aquatic > Marine > Intertidal...
GTTAATATCGAAATCATCAGACATTGATCAAATAGATGATTACATTATAAATCTTTCAAAAAAGATGATCAGTATTATGTATGAAGCTCCTGGAGTTGGTCTTGCTGCTCCTCAGATTGGTATTAATAAAAATATATTTGTATTTGATGCCGGTGAAGGTCCATTTGTAGCAATAAATCCCAAAATGGAGAAGAAAGAAGGTGAAATAATATTTATGGAAGGTTGTTTATCCCTTCCTGGATATTACTGGGATATTGAAAGAGCTGAGTATGCACGAATATCATGCTTAAATGAAAAAGGTGAAGAAGTAGTATATGAAGGAGAGGAACTTATGGGAAGGGTTCTACAGCACGAATATGATCATTTAAGAGGTAAATTATTGATTAAATCTTTAAAAAGAAAAGTTAGGAAAGAAGCTTTGCGTGAAATATCATTAAAAGGATTTCCTGGTGATAAAATTTAAATATTTTTTTGGTTCAGATAGTAGGAGTGTACCCTTTTTATCAACTCTACATGATGAAATAAATGATTTAAAAGTAATAACTCTTCCTCCAAATACTAAAGGCAGAGGTAGAAAAATTTCAAGTAATCCCGTTGAAATATTTTGTAACGAAAACAATATAGATTTCGATTATTTTGATGAGAGTAAACAATATGACGATATGGAATTTGGAATTGTCGCAAGTTTTTCTAAAATTTTTTCAAATTCGTTTATAAAGATTAACTCTTCACTTTTTAATATACACTTAAGTCTTCTACCACAATATAGAGGACCAACCCCAGTTGAAACTGCAATCCTTAATAATGAAATTACAACTGGCTATACAATTTTTAAAATAGATCAAGATATTGATACGGGTAAAATTATATTTCAAAATTCATTAAATATTGCAAACAAATACGCAAGTGAAATCTATCAGGAAATCTACAATTTATTTAAATCCGATTACTCATCTATAAATTTTCATTATGAAGGTTCAAATCAAGAAGGTTTATCGTCATTGACAAAAAAATTTAAAAAGCAGGATTTTAATATTACAAATAATTCTATTGAAATTGCTAAAAGCAAAATCAAAGCTTTTGATATTTTGGGTCCTGCGTTTATGATTTTTAACAATAAAATATTAAAAATCCATACTTATAGTGAACTCGAAAATGATAGTAGAATTAAGTTAGGAGATGGTTTTCTGTATCCAACTCAAGTCACACCAGAAGGGAAGAGGACCATGTCTTTTGATGACTACTTAAGAGGTTTAAAATGATAATATCAGCAAGCATTCAAGCAGCAAATCAATTAAATATCATTCAAGATATTCATAAACATGAATCAAAATTTAATCAGATACACGTTGACATAACTGATGGTCACTTTACAGATAATATTTCGATGTCCTTTCAACATATAAAAGAAGTTAAAAAGCAAACTAATTATAAAGTTGATGTCCAATTAATGGTTGAAGATAATGTAAAGTTAGCTCCTTTAGCATTTGAATATGGTGCTGATTTAGTATGTGTGCATTCTGAAAGTACAAAACTGGATGATTTTATAAAGTTAAGCAAGATTTATGAAAACTTAGGTGTAGCGACTCTTCCAGATACAGATAATGAATCAATAAATGATTACTTGCTTTACTCAAAAGCTGTATTGTTATTAGCTGTAAATCCTGGATTTTCTAATCAAGGCCAAGCAATTAACTTAATCGATAAAGTGAAAAGCTTTCACAATCTGTATCCAAATTTTAATGGTGACCTCATTGCAGATGGTGGGATTAAAAATGAAGATCTTGACAATCTTAAAATTAACAATGTAGATATTGCTGTGCAAGGTGGAGCAATTTTTAACTAAATGCTTAATTTTCTAAATTATCCAAACACTATGTATTTAGCGGTGATTGAAGCATTAAAATTTAATGCATTTCCTAATCCAAAAGTTGGTGCTGTTTTGGTAGACAAGAACAATCAAATTAAATCATTGGGTCATCATCGTGGAAAGGGTACTAATCATGCTGAAATAGAAATTATAAAAAATTCACGAATAGATGCAGATGATACATTATTTGTTACACTCGAGCCCTGTTTGCATACTGACACATCACCATCGTGTGCTGATGAATTATTAAAAACAAATCTTAAAAATATTGTTGTTGGAGATGTAGATACTGACACCCGCACAAATGGAAAAAGTATCAGGAAACTTAAAAATGCAGGATTAAATGTTTCTATCATTAATAATGTAAATAATTTTATTAATCCTAATTACAATAATAAAAATTTACACAATGGTGATATCACCTATATTGGCAAAATTGCTAAAAGTAACAACAACAAAATAACAAATAATGATGTTGGTACTGAAAAATATATCACTAATAATAGTTCACTAAAGTTAACCCATTTACTTAGAGCAACAGTAGATGCAATTCTAATTGGTAAAAATACTTTGATTAATGACAATCCTTTACTAAATGTTAGACATGAATCTTTACCTAATATCGAAATCGAAAAATATGTTTTATGGGGATCTGATGACCGCAAAATTTATGATGTTATAGATAAACATTTCGATAAAACATTTATCACTACATTTGATAGTACAAAATCAAACATTATGAATATAAATGATCTAACATTTCAAAACCTAGAAGAATTTTTGATTTCACAAAAAATATCATCACTACTCGTCGAAGGTGGTAATTTTGTGCATAAATTTTTTATTGAATCTAGTTCGTATGATTATTTTTATAAGTTCACTTCTGATTATCAAATAAAAAATGGTTTACTTTTAGATCCTATAATTAATGACTACTTAACGGATAAACTGTCCCTAAATAAGGAAATTAGCCTTAAGGATAACTCACTGCACATTTATAATTAGAGCATGTTTACGGGAATTGTGGAATCAACTGGTACTGTTGTTAGTTTAGAAAATGATATCCTCAAGATTAAAACTGACAATACCCAATTTTTTGATCTTGATTCAGGCACAAGCATTGCTATTGATGGTTGCTGTCTAACATTGAAAAATTATGAAAAAGATATACTAATTTTTCAAGTTTCTGATGAAACTTTAAATAGAACAGCTTTAGGAGATAACCACAGTGGACATGTAAATATGGAACTACCTTTAACACTGAATTCACTACTCAGTGGACATCTAGTACAGGGACATGTTGATGAGGTAATTCATATTCAATCTATTAAAAAATTAGATTCTGAATTATGGAATTTTAGTTTCAGTAACGCTAATAAAAAGTACATTGTTGATAAAGGATCTATTACTATCAATGGAATTTCTTTAACGGTTGTTGAACCAAAAGATGATAGCTTTAGTGTGGCAATTATTGAAGAAACTTTTAATAGGACTAATTTACAACACTTATCTGTCGACGATGCTGTAAATGTTGAATATGATATAGTCATAAAATATTTAGAAAAGCTTAATTATGATAACTGATATTAAACAAATTATTGACCTGTTTTCAAAAGGTGAGATGATTATTTTAGTAGACGATGAAGAAAGAGAGAATGAAGGCGACTTAGTTATTTCATCTAAATATTTAACTGCTGATCATATTAATTTTATGATTACTTTTGGTAAAGGTTTAGTTTGCGCACCAATTTCTTCGACAATTGCAAAAAAATTAGAATTGCCATTAATGGAGGGGGTTAATAATGAAATGCAGACTCCGTATACCTACTCAGTTGATTTAGATGGAGATGGTGTTACTACTGGTATATCAGCTGAAGACAGGTTTAAAACAATTAAAGGTTTGGCCGATAAGGAATCGAGTAGAAGTACATTTAATATACCAGGACACATTTTTCCACTACAAGCAATGGACGGTGGTGTGCTTCGAAGAGCAGGACACACCGAAGCAGCTGTAGATCTTTGTAAATTATCTAATCATGAAGAAGTCGCTGTAATTTGTGAAATAATAAATGAAGATGGAACAATGGCACGTCTTGAGGACTTGCTTAAGTTTTCTGAACATCATCAGATACCAATTGGTACAATTAAAGATCTGATTCAATATAGGTTAGATTCTTCTAATCCTGTGCAGTTTGTGTCTAAGTCAATAATTCCTACAGAGTATGGTGAATTTGAAGCCCATGTTTATAAAGATATTGTAGACAATACAGAACACATAGCTCTAACATTAGGAGATTATCTATCAGGTAAAGACACAATGGTACGTGTACACTCTGAATGTCTTACAGGGGATACTTTATTTTCTAATAAGTGTGATTGTGGTTCGCAATTATCTACTGCGTTAAAAATAATTTCAGATAACAAAAGTGGTGTTTTGTTGTATATGAGAGGACATGAAGGTAGAGGTATAGGATTAGGCAACAAAATAAAAGCTTACTCCCTACAGGATGCTGGAGATGATACAGTTGATGCAAATTTAAAACTTGGTTTCAAAAATGACCAAAGAGATTATGGTACTGGTGCTTTAATTTTGAGAAATTTAGGTATTTCAAATATGAACCTTTTAACTAATAATCCAAGTAAAAGAGCTGGGCTTGAGGGTTATGGATTAAATATTACAAAAAGAACCCCTTTGATAGGTCAAACAACACCAGAAAATAAAAAATACTTGGAGACAAAAAAAGATAAAATGGGACACAATTTTGATGAAGAATAAAATAGCAGTAGTAATTTCTGATTATTACAAAGAAATAACAAATGGTTTAACAGATGGGTTTAACTCCGAAATAAATAAAAATTTTGAAGTATCTCTTTATTATGTAACCGGTGCGTGGGAAATTTTATATAAAATTAACTCTTTAACAAAACATTATGACAAGTTTGTTGCTGTAGGTGCCATAGTAAAGGGAGAGACTGATCACTATGATTACATTTCTAGTGGTGTTACTAACGGATTAGTAAATCTAACTATCAATAAAGACATTTATATATCAAATTGTGTATTAAATGTACACCATATTGAAGATGCTACAAATAGATCAAAGAAAAATAATAGAAATAAAGGCATAGAATCTGCAAAAGCTATAAATAATCTTTTTTCTTAATAAAAAGTATTAAGTGAGCTATACTTTAATCAAGCGAACGATGTTCCACCTACTGTGAAAAATAGTATGGTTGAGTTTAACGGCTTCGTGCCGTTTTTTTTATGAGAGGAGTTAACATACCGGAATTAAAAATAAATGACGGGATAAGATCTAAAGAGTTAAGAGTCATTGCACCAGATGGTGTACAGGTTGGAGTTCTAGAATTGAAGAAGGCACTGATAATTGCTGAAGAATTAAACCTTGATCTCGTAGAAGTATCACCAGACAGTAAGCCACCAGTCGCAAGATTGATGGATTATGGTAAATACAAATATGAACTAGCTCAAAAAGCAAAAGAATCTAGAAAAAATCAAGTCAAAATTTCTGTTAAAGAAATACAACTTAAACCAAAAATCGATACTAATGATTTCAAAATTAAGTTGAACAAATCAAGAAAATTTTTAATAGACGGTGACAAAGTTAAATTTACAATGAGGTTTAGAGGTAGGGAAGCAGAGCATCCTGAATTTGGACAACGAGTTTTAGATAATTATAAGGATGAACTTGCTGATATATCGGAAGTAGAATCGACATCTAAGCCTGACGGTAGATCATTAACAATGGTGTTAGCACCTATAGGGGGTAAAAAATGAAACATAAAACACACAAAAGTGTATCTAAAAGAGTACGTGTAACTGGCACTGGTAAATATATGAGAAGTAGAGCTCACAGATCACATTATAAATTAGCTAAAGGTTCTGGTACCTGGTCAAGACTTAAAAGAGACGTTGAAGCATCAAAAGGTGATAGTAAAAAAATTAGAAAGTTGTTGGGTTAATCATGGTTCGAATTAAAAGATCTGTAAGTAGTAGAAAGTCAAGAAAAAAAGTACTAAAAAATGCTAAAGGTTATACAGGGGCTAGAAGTAAACGATTAAGAGCTGCTAAAGAGCAGGTTATGCATGCTGGTGCTGACGCATTTACACATAGAAAAGATAAAAAAGCAGATTTTAGAAAACTGTGGATATCAAGAATTAACGCTGCATCAAGACAAAATGGATTAGCTTATTCTAAATTCATTAACGGATTAACAAAAGCCGGGATTAAAGTAGATAGAAAAATTCTTGCTGATTTAGCAGTAAACGATCCAAAAGGTTTTAAAAAACTTGTTGATGTTGCTAAAAAGAATATAGATGCCTGAATTAAATTTTGATAAAGTTTACGCTTCATTAGATTTACGTATAAAAGATATTGAAAATATTGATGAATTTGATGAATTAACAAGAGAATTTCTTGGTAAAAATTCTTTAATTTCTGAAGAACGAAAAAAATTATCTTCCCTATCTAAAGAAGATAAAAAGAATTACGGTATGAAGCTCACTGAAGCTACAGAATTTATTACTACACGTATAAAAGAGCAACGTCAGTTGTATTTAGATTCACAATTTACCAATAAAGAAGAGGCTGAGGTAAGTGATATCTCTATTGATTGGAAACCAACAAGGGGATCATATAAGCATGTATTATCAACAGTTATGGAAGAAGTTGTTTCTATTTTTTCTTCAATAGGTTACGAGGTTGCGTATGGACCAGAAGCAGAGACTTCATGGCATAATTTTGATGCACTCAATACACCTGATTGGCATCCTGCTAGATACGAGTCGGACACTCTTTACTTAGATCAAAAATTGGAAACTCTTCTACGCACACAAACTAGCACTGTCCAAATTCGACACATGGAAGAAAATGAACCACCTGTATATATTGTCGCACCAGGGAGAGTATTTCGTTCTGACCAATTAGACGCAACACATTCTCCAGTTTTTCATCAATTAGAAGGACTAGCAATCGATAACAATCTTACTTTTACAGATTTAAAAGGTACTCTTGAATTCTTTGTTAAAGAATTTTTTGGTAATAATGTTGAAACTAAATTTATTCCTCATTTTTTTCCATTTACTGAACCTTCAGCTGAGGTATTAGTTAAATGGCAAAATGGCGAGTGGTTAGAAATTTTAGGTTGCGGTATGGTTGATCCAAATGTTCTATCAAATGTTAATTATCCGGAGTCTTATAAAGGTTTCGCCTGGGGAGTTGGAATTGAAAGATTGGCTATGCTCAGGTACAAAATAGATCATATCAAGAATTTTTATGATAATGACATACGTTTTTTGGAACAGTTCTAATGAAAATCTTAAAATCCTGGTTGAATGACTGGATAGAATTAGATCAAATTTCAGATGAAGAGCTTTCTAATGCTCTTGAGTCTTTAGGTTTTGAAATAGAAAATTATACTCAAGTTACACCAAATTATGAAAACATTGTCGTAGGTAAAGTTGTCGAACTTTATCAACATCCAAATGCAGATAAAGTAAGAGTAACCAAAGTAGATGTCGGTAGTAAAATCTATGAGATTGTTTGTGGTGCATGGAATTTTGATATTGGAGCTGTAGTTCCTGTAGCCCTTCCCAAGAGTAAAATCAAAGATGATTTTTTAATTGACCAAAGGGATATTAGAGGCGTTACATCTAATGGAATGATTTGTTCAGCATCTGAATTAAATTTATGGGATGATCATGATGGCATATTATTATTGGATGAAAATGAAAAAATTGGTGCAGATTTCTCATCTATTTATGACTCTCATGATTCAATATGGGAAGTAGGTGTAACGCCAAATAGAGGTGATTGCATGTCACATCTAGGAGTTGCAAGAGAATTATCTAACTATTTTAATTTACCTTTAGCTGATAATTACATAAATTTAACACCGACACTAAAACCTCTATTAAAAGTTAACAGTGGGAAAGGGATGAAGTGTGCATCTTATCAAGCCATCGAGATTGAAAATGTAAGCATTGAAGATTCAAACCTTACTATTAAACATAGACTTTCCTCTATAGGGGTAAGAATTATTAATAATGTTGTAGATTATACAAATTATGTATTACATGATATTGGTCAGCCTTTACATGCTTTTGATAGAGACAAACTTTTTGGCACAATATCAGTAAGGAACGCGAAAGATAATGAAGAACTACTTACACTCGATAATCAAAATAGAACACTTGATAAATCTGATTTAGTAATAACTGATAATGACAAAGCAATTGCACTTGCTGGTGTTATGGGTGGATACGATAGTGAGGTAACTAGTAGTACAAAAAACCTACTAATTGAAAGTGCTTATTTTGATAAAGTTTCAATTATGAAAACTTCAAGGAAATTAAATTTAATTTCAGACGCATCTATTAGATTCGAACGAGGTATCGATAGGAATATACAAACATTTGGTTTAGAAAGATTTATACATCTATTTAAAGATAATCCTAATATTTCATATTCTGACATACAAAATGATACAAAAGATCAAGATTCTGTTTCGAGTCTTAAATTTTCTAAAAGTATGATTAAAGAGATTTTGGGTATAGAAATTGATGATAAATTTATAATTAAGACATTAACATCTTTAAAAATACCACATACTTTAACTAACGAGACTGTAGAGTTTTCATCACCTTCTTGGCGTTATGACCTAGAAAGGCCTGTTGACATTATTGAGGAATTAGCAAAACATTATGGTTTTAATAATTTCCCATCTACATTGCCTGTTGGTAATAAACTTAATAATGTAGGGAACTACTGGAAAGTCAGGAAGTTTTTTATTGATAAACTTTCTAATTTAAATTTTCACGAAATTCAAACATTATCATTTGTTGATGATTCACTAAATAAATTATTCACTCCTGAACTCAAGAGCGTAAATGTGATTAATCCTATTGATAAAACTCAGGAAAGCATGAGGACAAATTTGTACTCTACGTTAATAAATACTTTTATATTTAATTTAGATAAACATTCATACAGTGGTCAATATTTTGAAATAAATAATACTTACGATATGGCAAATCACTCCAAATACAAAACCATCCCTAATCAAAATTATAAACTAGGCATTCTCGTACCTAAAAAACTTACAGATAGTAATTATAAGGAAAACTCAATTCAAGATTTAGCTACTACTTTAAGAATACTTATTCCTAATGTAAAATTTAAGAAACTAACGAAACCAGGGTTTCATAAAAATAACTCATACTTAATTATTATTAATGAAAGCCCTGTTGGGCACATGGGTCAATTATCCTATTCAACTCAACATACGTTAAATCTAAAAGATGAAATATTTCTTGCAGAATTAAATTTAGAAATTCTTGAGTTTAATTCATTAGTCTCATACGACTATAAACCTCTTTCACAATATCCTTTTATTAAATTTGATTTATCATTTAAAGTACCAAATGATTTGATTTCTCAGGATTTAATAGACGAAGTTGAAATCCTTCTTAATAAGAATGAAAATCAAATTTCAATATTTGATGATTACACAAATGAGATATCTAGAAATTTAGGAATTAGAATAATAACAAGGAGTTATGAAAAAACTTACAATGAACAAGAATCAACTGAAATCTTAAATAGCGTTGTAAACAATTTAACTAAGAAATTTTCAATAACTTTAAACGAAAAAGGGAATTAAATGGACGGTAGTGGGTTAAATAATCGAGTTCTCAAGATACTTTCTCAGAGCTCTCATAAAGCTGCTGTTGATCTTTTAGGCATGCGAATTTCAACAAATATTAAGGATAAATTTGTTGAAATCATGATTACTGAAACTGAAGCTTATGGAAGAAAAACTACTGATAAAATGTCATTATTTAATACATACAAAAATATTCCTACTTCTTTAACACTAGGTCCACCATATATATCTGTGTTAAAGTCATATGGATCAAATAGAAGTATGTTTTTATTATCTGGAAAGAAAGGTTTCGGTGAAGCTGTTCTAATTCGATCCGGAATTATCCTAATAGGAAAAAAACATATTGAAGCAAGAAGAAAAGTAAAAATGAAAAATGATAAATTAAGCGGACCAGGAAATATAACTAAAGGACTTTCTATTTCGGATGTGAATGATGGTGATAGTATAATATCTGGACCTATAGATATTTCACCTCGTATACATCCAGTCGATCAAGCAATAGCTAAGCAGCGAAAGAATGCAAAAAGAAACGATAAAAATCTCTGGAGATATACACTAATTCTAAAATGAAATATTTAATTAACAGAGCAAGTGCCATATCTCCAAAAGAAGATTTGGATGATTTACTGAAATCGAAAAAAAAGTTAAGAGTAAAACTTGGGATTGACCCTACAGCACCAGATGTAACTTTAGGATGGTATGCAATTCTCAGATCACTAAGAAAATTTCAAGAATTAGGCCATACTGCTGTTTTAATTCTTGGTGAGTTCACAGCACAGGTTGGTGATCCCTCCGGTAAATCAGAGACAAGGACTAAATTGAATGAAAATGAAATTGATAAAAACTCTGAAGGTGTATTACCTATTATTAAAAATATCCTTTTAGATTCTAATATTGAAATAGTTTCTAATAAAGATTGGTTAGCAAATTTGTCTACATCAGAACTAGTCAACTTATCTTCGTCTACAACACTTGCTCAGATGCTTGAACGAGATGACTTCTCAAAACGTTATAAGGATGGGAATCCAATCTCATTAATGGAATTCTTTTACCCTTTATTCCAAGGATACGATTCTGTTGCAATTAACGCAGATATTGAAATTGGGGGACACGATCAATTGTGGAATCTCATGTTAGGGAGAGAAGTACAAAAATTTTATGGTATGCAACCTCAGGTTGCTATGACATTTCCCTTATTAGTTGGTACAGATGGTAAGAAGAAAATGTCACAATCTTTAAACAACTATATTTCTGTTACTGATACTCCTGAAAATATTTATGGAAAAATTATGAGTATACCCGACGATTTAATGTGGGAATATTTCTTAATGCTTACAGATTATGAACCTGATGAAATACAAGATTTTAAAACTAGTGTTGAAAATGGTTCAGAGAATCCATTTCACATTAAAAAAATGCTTGGTGAGCAAGTAGTAACTGAGCTTTATGATGAAAATTTAGGTAAGAAAGCATCAGTGTCATTTGAAAGTGTGACTATTAATAAAGATTTACCAGATAATGTTCCAAATTTTAATGTAACAGATAATGGTTCTATCCATTTACCCAAACTATTGACTGAACTAGGCATTACTAAATCAAATTCTGATGCAAGAAGACTTATAACATCAGGGAGTTTTAAGATAGAAGGCGAAAAATATTTAAGTTTGGATACAGAATTTAATGTTATAAATAATAAAAACCTTCAAATTGGCAAAAGAAAATATTTTTCAATAAATAAAAATAAATAACCACCTTAATCAAGAGTGTGTTAGTGTTAGTATTACGAAAAAAATTGGCTTTTTGACAACTGAGTAAAGTATGAACGCCGGTAGTGCAGATAGAAATATCTAGCACTCTTTTTTTGTCAACTTTTTATTAAGTTGATTCAACTTTTTAAGTTGAAA
>Ga0181606_10004659_pt1 | contig 11453 bp, 11 predicted proteins | sample 041ome_10_FD_132994 | JGI IMG/M metagenome (GOLD analysis project Ga0181606, IMG submission 132994) | Coastal salt marsh microbial communities from the Groves Creek Marsh, Skidaway Island, Georgia - 041412US metaG (megahit assembly) | ecosystem: Environmental > Aquatic > Marine > Intertidal...
GTCAGGATTTTTTTTGTGCGGCATGATGCTGCTCCCGGTGGTAATGTCATCTGGAAAGCTAAAAAAGCCAAAATCTTGTCCCATGTACAGGCAAATATCTCCAGCTAATTTCGACAGGGTAACAGCCAACTCTCCTAGGGCTCCGACCACGCGGCGTTCATTTCGTCCGCGCATCATCTGAGCGGCAATGGCATTGACCTTGGTGGTGTCAAAGTTCAATTCGCGTGTAACTGCATCGCGGTCAATGTCAAAACTAGAACCGTATCCGGCGGCAGAACCCAGCGGGTTCTGATTGGCCAAATGTTGTGCTGTTTTTAATCCGACAATATCATCAGCCAAGGTCTCAGCATAGGCTGAAAACCAAAGCCCAAACGAAGAGGGCATCGCGACTTGCATATGCGTGTATCCTGGCATAAAGGCCTCTTTGTTCTGCTCTGCGAGGCGCAATAAAACCTGTGCAAAGGCATGCGCTTTCGTGGCCAGATTTTGGAGTTCATCTACGCTGTAGAGTTGTAGCGCAACTAGCACCTGGTCGTTACGCGAGCGCGCCGTGTGGATTTTCTTTCCGGTATCGCCCAACTTCTCAATGAGGTGGGCCTCAATTTTAGAGTGAATGTCTTCGTATTCTTCTTCGATCACAAATCCGTCTCGGCTGACCTCATCGCCATAGGCTGCCAAGGCCGTAACGAGTGCTTCTGTTTCTTCTGAAGTAATGATTTCTTGAGCTCCTAACATTTTAGCATGCGCCATCGAGGCTTGCACGTCATAAGGTGCTAGGGCAATATCGTAGGTCCTGTCGTCTGCAACAGTAAAAGACTCTACCGTCTTTGAAGTGGCAATTCCTTTCTCCCAAAGCTTCATGAGTTTTGTGTTTTTATAGCGTTAAAGAAGCGATCCAACAATTCGATGTACGTATCGATAGCGGCGTCAATTTCGTGAACAAAAATGAATTCATCCGCCGAGTGCGAGCGCAGGCTGTCTCCAGGGCCCAATTTTATTGAAGGACAGGTCAAGGCTGCTTGGTCTGACAGCGTCGGCGAGCCGTAGGTTTTCATGCCCATGGTTTGTCCGGCCTTTACTAGTTGGTGTTCTAGAGGTATTCCTGAAGAGCGCAAGCGCAGCGAGCGGGCCTTCATTTCACACGGAGCGTTCGCTGAGAAGAAGGCGTCGATCTCTTCGTTGGTGTAGGCGTCGGTGACACGCACGTCTACCACCAAGTCTACTTGTGCAGGCACCACATTGTGTTGCTTGCCCGCATTGATCTGTGTCACAGTAGTTTTGACGGCACCAAGCGTCTCTGATACCTTTTCAAATTGAACGTTTTTAAACCACTCTAAAACCTCAACCGTGTTCATAATGGCATTGTCGTCATTCGGATGGGCCGCATGAGAGGGAGTCCCCCTCACCACCGCGTCGTAGACGAGAAGCCCTTTCTCTGCCACTGCCATATCGAGCAGCGTGGGTTCACCCACAATGGCAAGGTCAATGGTCGGAAGTTCTGGTAACAAACCGCTAAGACTGAGTGGTCCGGCCGTTTCTTCTTCGGCAGAAGCTGCCATCACAATATTATAGGGCAAATCGTCGCGCTCGTAAAAATGAACGAAAGTACTCAACAATGAGACTAAAGGACCTCCCGCATCATTGCTACCTAACCCGAAGAGCTTTCCATCTTCAATGGTAGCCTCAAATGGGTCTCTAGTGTAGGCCTTGTTCGGACGTACCGTATCGTGGTGTGAGTTGAGCAACACATATGGTTTTGAAGGATCTTCATGCAGGTTTACTGCATAAACGTTGTTGTGAAAATACTTCGTCCGCACCCCTCTTGCCTTCAGCCACTGATCAATCAGGGCGGCGGTTTGATCTTCTTCAGAAGAAAAAGAAGGTGTCCGTATAAGAGCACTAAGTAGATCAATAGCCTCTTGGCTTCGTTGTTTTATAAACATACCTCAGTTCCTTTTTCTTCCGTTAATAAATGAATGTTTCCGATTCTTACTCGGTACACCCCAGCGTTTAAAGCCTCATACGCATTTTGCAACTTAGGGAGTATACCTGCAGACAGTGTTCCGTCAGCACGCAATTGCTCGTAGCGCGAGTACCCCAACTTATCGATGAGGGTATGAGGCGCATTGAGGTCGGTCATAATCCCCAATGGCCCCATTAATAAATCGAGTTGTACTTGATGTTCTTGACTCAATGCCTTTGCAATCTCTGTGGCAATAGTGTCTGCATTTGTGTTGAGTAGCTGGCCCTTTTTGTCGTTGGTAACAGAACATACAACGGGACATATCTCTTGATTTAGCAACTGCATTAGGGCGTCTGGGTTGACCTTTTTTACGTCTCCGACAAAACCGTAATCTATTGTAGTTACCGGGCGCTTTTCGCATTCGATGATATTCATATCTGCTCCACTTATTCCAATCGCCGTTGTACCCAAGGCGCTCAACTGAGCCACGAGTTGAGTATTGATTTTTCCGGCATAAAGCATGACCGCCAGCTCAAGCTGAAAACTATCTGTAATACGTCTTCCGTCGACAATTTGAGGTTCAACCCCCATTTTCAGGCTAAGGTCATTCACTTCTCGACCTCCGCCATGAACTAAAATTTTAGGCCCTGTGATTTGATTAAACTCAACCAATGTCTGACCCAATTTTTCGGCGTCTTGCAATACCTCTCCTCCGATTTTAAGCACCGTAATCTTCTTCATTACTTGTCAGCGGTTAAGAGTTCACGAATGGCCCATAGGGCTGAAAATGTTCTGTTGTTAGCTTGCTGAATGACTAGCGAGTTAGGGCCATCAAGCACAGCATCTTCGGCGACCACATTGCGGCGGATAGGTAAACAGTGCATAAACTTGGCCGCTTGCAACTTGGCTGCCGTAATGGTAAAGTCGTCTGAGACTTTGGGGGTTTGACCGTAAGGGTTAAAGCTGCTCCAGTTTTTGACGTACACAAAATCTGCACCTTCGAAGGCTTCTTCTTGCTGATGGGTCACTTTCGAGTTTCCGATAACAGTCGGATCTAGGGCATATTCTTTGGGATACGTCAACACCAAGTCTACCTCTTGGCGCTGCATCATGAGTACAAATGAGTTGGCTACGGCATGCGGAAGCGTACGCACATGCGGAGCCCAGCTCAGCACGACTTTTGGACGTTTCACCGTGCGATGCTCTTCAATAGTCATGGCATCTGCCAGCGCTTGTAGTGGATGTTCTGTAGCTCCTTCAAGACTTAATACAGGAACGGTTGCATATCGCGCAAATGCACGCAGCACCCGTTCTTCTAGGTCAGCTTCTTTGTCCGTAAGGGTCGGAAAAGCTCTAATTCCGATCACATCGGCATACTGAGAGACTACCGCAGCGGCCTCTTTCACGTGTTCTGCCTTGTCGGCATTCATGATCACTCCGTCTTCAAACTCTAAAGCCCATCCGGTTTCAGAAATCTGCATTACCATGACCTTCATGCCCAAATACATTGCTGCACGCTCAGTACTTAAACGGGTTCTAAGACTGTTGTTGAAAAACAAGAGGCATAGTACTTTTCCTGAGGTGTCAGTTGTGTCAAGGGTGTCGCCTTGCTTCTTCAATTCAAGCGCGTGATGTACCGCCTTAATGGGGTCCTCTAAATCTTTGATCGAAATGAAATGCTTCATATGCTGTGTTTTTTTAGACAGGCAACTAAATGTTTGATTGCCTGCCCGTCAATGTTAAGCGCCGGAAGAATGCGTACCACATTAGGATTGCTCGAAGACCCCACAAAAATGTGCTCTTCAAACAGTAGTTTTTTTCGAAGTTCAGCAGTTGGAACTCCGCAATCTAAACCGATCATGAGTCCGGCTCCTTTAATCGTGGCTTTGAGCTGTGCCTCTTCGACTGCTGTTCTAAAGACCTTTTCAAGGTGAAGTGCATTATCCATGAGCTTTTCATCTTCTAAAATATCGATGACCGCAAGGGCAGCACGACAGGCTAGAAAATTTCCGCCAAAGGTGGTTCCAAGCTCTCCCATCACCGCTTCAATGTCAGATTTCACCATAATGCCGGCTACCGGAAACCCATTGCCCATTCCTTTGGCCATGGTAATGATATCCGGTTCGAGTCCGAAGCGTTGGTACGAAAAAAATGCGCCCGTGCGTCCAAAACCCGATTGTACCTCATCGGCAATGAGCATGGTGCCGTACTTTTTGCAGAGGGTCTGGAGGTGGTTGGCGAATGCAACCGTTGGCTGATCCAATCCACCTACTCCTTGTACCGTTTCAATGATTACGGCGGCATATGTTGAGGTAGCGAGTAAACGCTCACTTTCTTCGAAGTCCTCGAAGTCGACAAAATCAACTTCGTGCCCGGTGTTGATCGGAGCCCAAATCTTAGGATTGTCCGTGGCCGCTACGGCGGCAGAGGTGCGCCCGTGAAAACTGTGAGTGAAGGCCAACACCTTCTTTCTTAGGGTCTTAAATGAGGCCACCTTCAGTGCATTTTCGTTGGCTTCAGCGCCCGTACTGCACATGAAAAGTTGATAAGACCCCTCGAGGTGGGCGTTAATGCGATTGCTCAATGCTTTTTGAAGCGGACTTTGAATCACATTAGAATAAAAACCAATTTTATCCAATTGTTCGTGCAAAGCCGCTTTGTAATGTGGATGGCCATGGCCGACAGATATCACCGCGTGACCGCCGTAATAGTCAAGATAGGTTTCTCCCTTCTCGTCGGTCAGCTCCATTCCTTGAGCAGCAACAATAGTAATTGGGTATTGAGCGTAAACCGGATACAAACTCATCTTATTGTTTTTTCAATTCATTAATCTTCTCAAAAGAGGCCGAAAGCCCATGGATGAATGCTGAACTCATCCCTTGGTGCTCCATAACATTAAGCCCTGTAATCGTGCATCCCTTTGGCGTGGTCACACGGTCGATTTCAGCCTCAGGGTGGTGGCCTGAACTTAATAAGAGCTGGGCGGCACCATAAGCCGTTTGGGTTGCCATTTTCAAGGCGGTGTCAGACTCGAATCCCATCTCAACACCTCCCTGAGTATTGGCCCGGATCAGTCGTAACCAAAATGCAATCCCACTGGCACAAAGCACAGTGGCTGCCTGCATTTGTTCTTCGTCAATGACCAGGGTTTGTCCTACGCAATCAAATAAAGTACTGACCTCATCGAGGTAATCTCGTCCAGCGGTATTCGCACTCAAAGTCGTCATTGAAGCCTGCACTGAAACTGCAGTGTTGGGCATCGCCCGTAGCAGAGGTTGATCTTTTGGCAACAGCTCTTCAAGACGTTCTAATCCGTATCCCGCAGCCGTAGAAACAACAACCTGAGAGGGTTCAAGTACTGGGGCTATCTCGCTTAATACCGATTGAAGGTGACGCGGCTGAACCGCCAATATAATCACTGCTGCCCCTTGTACCGCTTCAGTGTTTGAGGATGTCAGCGTTACATTATCGTGATTCGCCCAAGCCGATAGCGCTGAAATTTTACGTCTCGACAAGGTAAGTTGATGTCCGTTTTTCAGGAGTCCTGTGGCGATACTCTGCCCCAAATTTCCGGCTCCTATGATTGATATTGATTGCATTAGTAATAGGTTGCTTTTAGCCCAAGGGCTGTGGTTTGTTTAAAATCGTACATGAGATTCATGTTCTCGACTGCCTGTCCTGAAGCCCCTTTGAGCAGATTGTCAATGATTGAGGTCACTAAAAGAAGGTCGTTGTGTTTGTGCAGGTGCAACTGGCAATTGTTGGTGCCCACAACCGATTTTAAGTGGACTTCTTGATCGCTGATATGTGTGAATGCCGCGTCTTTGTAAAACCCCTTATACAATGATTTAGCCTCTTCTAGTGTCAGCGCTGTTTTGGTGTAGCCCGTAGCAAAAATCCCGCGTGTAAATGCACCGCGCTGAGCCAAAAAATGAATCTCGGGAGTCGCTTTGGGTGTTTTGGTGAGCTGTTCAGAAATCTCGGCCAAATGCTGATGGACAAAAGGCTTGTACCACGATAAGTTGTTGGCTCTGTAGCTGAAATGAGAGGTAGGTGACAATGAGGTGCCTGCCCCAGTACTCCCTGTGGTGGCATTCACGTGAACTTCATTTGAGGCGCCAATCACTCCCTGATGATAGAGCGGAGCCAAAGCCAATGTAATAGCGGTCGCAAAACAACCCGGATTGGCAATATTATCAGCCTTTCTTATAGCTGTAGCATTCAGTTCAGGAAGTCCAAAGACAAAGTTTCGCCCTTCGTGAGCCGCGCTTTCCATGTGCCTGAATGAATTGCTGAGATCGATAATGCGGGTGTTTTTGATCTTTGCGGCGTGGGTGCTTAGAAAGTCTGCAGATTCTCCGTGTGGGAGGCATAAGAACCACAGGTCTGAATCTGACGGCAGCTGATCGCTGAAAGCTATATCAGTATGGCCGAGCAGGTCGGTGTGAATGGCCGCAACTTTCTTGCCGCTATTGGTGCGGCTGTAGGCGGATTGTATTTCGACTTCAGGATGCAGCGTCAAAAGGCGCAGCAATTCTGCCCCGGTATATCCTGAGGCTCCAATTATCGCAACTTTAATCATCTCTTTTTACGTTTTGGGCAAGCTTGATTCCCATGCCATATAGCTTAATGAATCCTTTTGCATCGTTAGCATCCCAGGCGGCATTGGTTTCTCCATAAGTGGCCACCTTCGATTGCATGAGGTCATAAGGAGAGTCAATGCCTTGCAATTCAAAGCGATACGGATGCAATTTAAGAAACACCTCTCCGCTCACCTGCTGCTGACTATCTCTTAAATACGCCTCTATATTTCTCATTGACGGATCGAGCAATTGCCCTTCATGCAATAACATCCCGTACCATTGGGCCAGTTGCTGCTTGTGAAACTGCTGCCATTTGGTAAGCGTGTGCTTTTCAAGCAACTCGTGAGCTTTAAGAATGATGAGTGCCGAAGGCGCCTCAAACCCCACTCTTCCTTTGATTCCGAGTATAGTGTCACCTACGTGAATGTCACGACCTATGGCAAAGGCAGACGCGATGGCTTCAAGCTCTTTGATCAAAGCAACCGTAGCTCTTTTTTTGCCATTGAGCGCTACGAGCTCTCCTTTTTCAAAGGTGAGACTCAGGTCTTGACTATCTGTTCGACTTAACTGAGAAACAAAGGCCTCTTCGGGGAGTCCTTTAGAAGAGGTGAGTGTTTCTGCCCCTCCTACTGAAGTACCCCACAGCCCTTTGTTGATAGAATACTTCGCCTTCTCCCAAGAATAGGCATATCCATGAGATTTGAGGTATTCAATCTCTTCTTCTCTTGATAATTTTTGATCGCGAATCGGGGTGATGATTTCAATCTCTGGGGCCAACACTTGAAACATCAAGTCAAAACGCACCTGGTCGTTTCCGGCACCCGTAGATCCGTGAACAATGGCATTCGCTCCTATCGATTGTGCAAATTTCACGAGCTCGATTGCTTGCGTCGCCCTCTCTGCACTCACTGAAAGCGGATAGGTATTGTTACGCAACACGTTACCGTAAATCAAATACCGGATCACCTCTTGATACAGTATCTCTTCGGCCTGGAGACAGGTATAAGAGTCTACACCAAAAGCCAAGGCCTTCTTTTCGATATCGGCAATTTCCTCAGCAGAAAATCCACCGGTATTGACCGTAGCAGCATGCACCTCATTCTCAGGGTTAGAAGCCATCAGGTGAGCACAGTAAGAGGTATCAAGCCCTCCGCTGAATGCGATTACAATTTTATTCTTCATGATCGGTTGATTTTAAATGGTTGTCGTAAAGCATGCCTGTACATAAGCACATCTTTCTATTGGTGCGTGTTAACACGTCGTAATTCAAACACGTCTGGCATCCGTCCCAGAATTTAGGATCGTTGGTAAGTTCACTAAATGTGACCGGTTTATAGCCCAGTTGATAATTGATTTTCATCACCGCTGAGCCCGTCGTAATTCCGAAAATCTTAGCCTCCGGATATTTTTGAACAGACAATTCTAGCACTTTCTTCTTGATGGCCTTGGCCAAACCAAGCCCTCTAAAGTCTTCGTGTACAATGAGCCCTGAGTGCGCCACAAAGTCTTTGTCGCCCCAGCGTTCAATGTAGCAAAAGCCCGCAAATCGATCGCCCTCTAGGGCAATAACCGCGTTCCCATTTGTAATGCGGGTAGCAATATACTCTGGAGTACGTCGGGCGATTCCGGTACCGCGCTTCTGCGCGGCGTCTTGAATGGTGTCGCAGATTTCTTGCGCATAACGACAATGCGACTCATCTGCAAAACAGATTTCCATAAAGGTAAACTCGAAAAAAATTGAAACTTGATTGAATGAACTCTAACAGAAGGCGGAAATGGACTCACCTATTTCCAATAACAGCACACACCCTTACGGGCGGCGACGGAAGCGTCGAATCGGAAGCGATAAATGCTGTAGTGCGTTCATTGAGGGTGTAAAGCTACACTTTTGATTGAGCTAACCAAATGATTGTTACATATTTAACAAAAATCACCGGATGAGCACCACCGACAGTGGCGCTGAACCGGATCGATCCAATCCTGAAAATACTGCGCAAACACCTGCACAAAAGCGCAGTAAGTGTTTTTTGTTTTAGTACGCTTAGATAAACGAATTTATCACGCATATAAAACAAAAAACACCGCCCTGATAGGGGCCGTGTTTGCTTGTGCTTTAATGTGGAGAATACCGGATTCGAACCGGTGACCTCTTGCCTGCCAGGCAAGCGCTCTAGCCAACTGAGCTAATCCCCCATAAGAGGGCGCAAGATAGTAAAAAGAGGCTATATACTCTTATGCCAGATTACTACCAAAAATTAATGATCCTCTCTAACTTAATAGTATTTTAATGTGATCTTATATCAAACTACTATTTTGAGAACTATTTTCTATGATACGCAGGGCTATTGAGGGCGACCCTCAAAATGTAGTGGCAATTACTCAAGCGTGCGCGCGCCAAATGATTGCTGAAGGCATTTTTCAGTGGAATGAACACTACCCCTCTATAAGCGCTTTTGAGCACGATCTAGTCAACCAAGAATTGTACGTCTTGGAGGTTGATAAAGCAGTGATCGGGGCCATCGTGATTTCAACGCGAATGGATGATTTTTATCGAGCGATCGAATGGCTCACCCCCTCCACCAAAAACGGATACCTCCATCGCCTTTGTGTTCACCCAGCATTTCAAGGCAAAGGTTATGCGTGCAAACTGCTCGACTTTGCCGAAGACAAACTGCGTAATCAATGCTGCCTTTCTGTTCGGCTCGATACCTTTTCAAAAAATGTAAGGAACCAAAAACTCTATGAGGCTAGGGGTTACCAAAAACTAGGCGATGTGTATTTCGAGCAAAAAAGCGAACACCCGTTTCACTGCTATGAATTGGTATTCTAATTCAAATGGTACCTTTGATTCATGAGTTCGCACACACTTGACGTTACACTTGAGGGCGGAATCGCCCGAATCACCTTTGGGCATCCTTCAAGCAATGCCATGACCGTTGCACTGTTAGAGGCGGTTGCGAAGGCTATCGATGGCCTAAAAAATGAGGGGGTATCAGTAGTGATTCTTCAATCAGAAGGAGACCGGGTGTTTTGCGCCGGTGCTAATTTTGATGAGCTTCTCGCGCATAAGACTTCAGAAGAGGCGACACGCTTTTTTAATGGTTTTGCCAATGTTATCCTCGCAATAAGACGTTGTTCGGCCATCGTGGTTGGAAGAATCCAAGCAAAAGCAGTAGGCGGAGGTGTTGGTTTAATCGCTGCTTGTGATTATGCCATGGCCACAGAAGGTGCCAGCATTAAACTCTCTGAAATTGGGATAGGAATCGCTCCGCTGGTCATCGAACCGGCAGTAAGTCGTAAAATTGGGGTGGGTGCGATGGCAGAATTTGCACTACATCCTAAAGACTGGAAGACAGCCCAATGGGCGCTTGAAAATAAATTATACCAATCGGTATATGTATCTGTTTCTCACTTAGACCAGGCCGTTGACGCTTTGGCTAGAGAACTTTCTACTTGTAATCCTGAGGCCCTCGCTGCCCTAAAGACTTCATTGTGGGAGGGCACAGAACATTGGGAGGCGCTTTTAGGTAAGCGTGCTGAGGCCTCCGGAAAATTAGCACTCAGCGACCGGGCACAACAAATCATCTTAGATTTCAAAAACAGGGCATAAGCATGGTCACCATAGAAACCGACAAACCCGTTTACTTTGCGAGTGACCAGCACCTCGGGGCACCGAACAGAAATGAAAGTCGTAGCCGAGAAGATCGCTTTGTCGCCTGGCTCGATGCCATTACCCCGCAAACAGAAGTCTTGTTTTTATTAGGTGACCTTTTTGACTTCTGGTTTGAATACAAAGAGGTGGTGCCTCGCGGATTTGTTCGCGTATTAGGCACTCTGGCAAAAATGCGCGATCAAGGCATTCAGATCTATTTCTTTGTGGGCAATCACGACCTGTGGATGTCCGATTACTTTGAGACAGAACTCGGAATTCCGGTGTACCGCAAGCCACAGGCCTTTCATATCCACGGTCAAAAGCTGCTCATTGGGCACGGTGATGGGTTAGGCCCTAACGACAAAGGCTATAAGCGTATGAAAAAGCTTTTTACCCATCCGCTCGCTAAATGGGCCTTCAGCAAGTTACACCCTAACTATGCTGTACGGTTGGGTCGAAAGCTCTCCCTCAACAACCGCCTTATATCTGGGAGCGAAGATCAATCTTTTAAGGGGCGAGAAAACGAATGGCTCATTGCATATTGCGAACGCAAACTTGAATCGAAAGAATACGATTCGTTTGTTTTTGGCCACCGACACTTCCCAATGAAAGTCAAGCTCTCTAAAGGAGCTTATTACTTCAATACAGGAGATTGGATTCACTACGATACTTTCGGGGTCTTAGACGATAAGGGCTTCCGTCTTGAAAGCTTGAAGGGACACGAAATACCTAAGTATTAAACGGCCAACCGAAGATCCTTCAGCTGAAGCTGCAGGTTTTCACGGTCTCTAAAAGTATTCATATTCAAAGTCACTAAAACGTCCACTTCTTCAGTGGTTGCCATTTCTTTGCGGTCCCCCAGCTTAAAACCGATGAACGGAAGCTCTCCAAGCTGTCCGCGCAAATGATTCTTTTCAGCTCCCACGCATTGAACCTCCGTCAACCGAACAGCTCTTACTATAAATACAGGTTCTGGATTTTGTGGTCCGAAAGGCTGCAGCCGTTGAATCAATCGATACGCTTTGAGTGTGAGGTCATCAGGGCTGACCTCCAAGTCATAACTCACCGATGGCTCTAATTGTTCTGAGGTTAAGGTGTCTTGAACATACGCCTCAAAGGCCGATTTAAAGGATTCGTATTGATGGTCATGAAGGGTGATTCCTGCAGCGAAGGCGTGGCCTCCAAACTGAATGACGTGCTCTTTACAAGCGTCAATGGCCTTGTGAATATCGTATCCCTTAACCGATCGTGCCGA
>Ga0181606_10004662_pt1 | contig 11447 bp, 7 predicted proteins | sample 041ome_10_FD_132994 | JGI IMG/M metagenome (GOLD analysis project Ga0181606, IMG submission 132994) | Coastal salt marsh microbial communities from the Groves Creek Marsh, Skidaway Island, Georgia - 041412US metaG (megahit assembly) | ecosystem: Environmental > Aquatic > Marine > Intertidal zone...
ATTTGTTTTTAAAAAATTTTTAATTTTGCCCCTCAATTGCCCGATCGTCTAATGGCAGGACAGATGATTTTGGTTCATCCAGTCTAGGTTCGAGTCCTAGTCGGGCAACAAAATGCCAAAGCCCCGCAACATGTCGGGGCTTTTTTTTATGCTTTTTCTGGTGTGATTTTAGAAACTCGAGTGGCGCAGGCACCTATAAAAAAGTAGATTTTTTGAATCTGAACTTTGCTTTTAATTGGTTGATTCAAAAAATTAATAAATACGTAAATGACTCTCAAATAGGGTATTTACATCGTTTAAACGAGCTTTGCACACCATAAAAAATCTTGTTGTGAAGGTTAGGCTGAGGCAAGAGAATTACCTGATTTTGGTAAACCCTGAATGAATCTAAGCAAAAGTGATTAGAAAATCGTTTGACTTTATTAATTTTTTCTATGGAATAGGAGCAGCTATTGTATTAATTGCGGCACTCTTTAAGTTTTTAGGATGGAAGTATACCAATGAATTTTTTGTGGTAGGTCTAACCGCAGAAGCTGCTATTTTTGTGATTTCAAGTTTTGCTTGGCGCAGTGAGGAGAAGCAGTATGCATGGGAAAAAGTATTCCCTGGAATTGAAAATGAAGATGGCAACTTCAAGTCTCTCCCGGAGCTGTAGACAAGGATGCAGATGTGCAATTAGCAACAATCACCAAAATGGGAAATCAACTCAACGCCTCCATCGAAAATCTACAACAAGTAACCTCAACGCTTACTAAAACTGTACAAGCCACCGTATTGAATTATCAAGAGTTTGCAGAAAGCAATAAAAAATATCAATCTGAATTGGATGTGCTCCGCAAACGAATTGCCGCAACGAATGAATCGTTGAAGGCCTTCGAAAAGTTCAACGCACAATCTTGATTCGCCGAAACTTCTAAAGCCTGGCTGGGAAGCGCAGTACGCAACTCCGGAACAAGGCGATTGGGATTATGTATCTCATCTTCTTGTCGTTTATCTTCTTGCTAATCCCCTCGGATTTTGTAGATAGTACCTATGAGTCTGGGTCTTCATTTGAAGAACTATCTTTCTGAGAATTTAAAATTGGAAATGTCCTATACGCACAGTTTCTTGGCTACGGATTATTTGGATGATGCGAGCCGTGGTTTATATCCTTCCGATAACGAGATTAGAGAGGCTAACCCAGATAACCCTGATGCGGCAGCATATCTTTCAAACCCTGGAGGATGGAGTGGTCAGCGCACTACGGGACCAGATAATGATGCTTTCTCTTATTGGGGAGCTGCATTGTACATCAACTTGGATGTTTTTAAATAAAACCCTATAAATTCGGGAATAATTCATACCTTTGCATCAAGTTTAAGGAAAGATAGGAGGGGACAGCAGTCCCCTCTTTTATTGAATAAAGGTATGGACCGGACACACATTCGTTCATTGGCAGAGGAAGGGTTTACCCGCCCTGATTTGTTTCTGGTGAGTATTGATATTTCGCCCAAGAACGAGATTACAGTTACCGTGGATGGGATGAAGCCTGTTGCATTAGAGGATTGTATCGCAATCTCGAGGTCTATTGAACATCAGCTCGATCGCGACAAAGAGGATTTTTCCCTTACGGTTACCTCTTCGGGAATGGGCAACCCCTTTGTAGTGTGGAGGCAGTATGAAAAGAATGCGGGACGTGAAGTAGAAGTGCTATCTCGCGATGGAGTAAAGCAAAGTGGGATATTATATATTAAATCGGAGGGAATAATTGAACTCCGTTGGGAAGAAAAAGTGAAGATTGAGGGTACGAAAAAGAAAGAAATAGTAGAGCGCAATCGAGTTTACCCCCTCGATGAAGTGGCCTCTACTCGTGTAATAATTCAATTTTAATTTCAATTTGGCCATGGATACACAGGCTTTTATTGATTCGTTCTCGGATTTTAAAGACGAAAAAAACATCGATCGTGTTACGCTGATGGGGATTTTGGAAGAAGTCCTTCGTTCTACTCTTACGCGTAAATACGGATCCGATGAAAACTTCGATATCATTGTGAATCCCGACAAAGGGGATTTGGAGATATGGCATAATCGCATTGTCGTTGAAGATGGAGAGGTCGAAAATCCAAGCGCCGAAATTGAGCTCACCGAAGCTCGCAAGATTGAGCCCGATTTTGAGATTGGTGAAGAGGTTTCGGAAGAAGTAAAAATTGGAGACTTTGGTCGAAGAAATATTTTATCCCTTCGCCAGAATCTTATTGCTCGCATTCACGAATACGATAACGGTAACTTGTACAAGCGCTACAAGGATATGGAGGGCGAAATTATTACGGGTGAAGTACACCACGTTCGCCACCGCGAAGTGATTATTTATGATGATGAGCAAAACGAGCTCATACTCCCTAAAGAGCATCAAATACCAAGTGATTTCTACCGAAAGGGAGACCCTGTTCGCGCCGTGGTTTACGAGGTGGAGTTGCGAGGTACTAAGCCGGTGATCAAGTTATCTCGTACCGCAGAGGTGTTTTTAGAGAAATTATTTGAACAGGAAATTCCAGAGGTCTTTGACGGCCTAATTCAAGTAAAAAAGGTGGTCCGTATTCCGGGTGAGAAAGCTAAAGTAGCAGTGGAGTCCATCGATGACCGCATTGATCCTGTAGGGGCATGTGTTGGGATGAAGGGTTCTAGAATTCACGGAATTGTCCGCGAATTGCAGAATGAAAACATCGACGTAATTAATTACACGCAGAACAAGAACCTCCTTATTCAGCGTGCCTTGAGCCCTGCGAAAGTAACGGAGATTAAATTGGACGAGGAGCATTTGCGTGCTGAGGTTTCACTGGCTCCTGAAGAGGTATCTAAAGCGATAGGTAAGCGCGGGTACAACATCCGTTTGGCCAGCCAGCTCACTGGTTATGAGATTGACGTATTCCGTGAAATTCCTGAGGAAGATGAGGATGTGGAATTGGTGGAATTCTCAGACGAAATTGAAGGCTGGGTAATAGATGCCCTCCGCGCCATTGGTTTAGATACAGCAAAAGCTGTTCTTGAACTTTCCGCTGAGGATCTCGTGAAGCGCACCGATTTGGAAGAAGAGACCATTCGCGAAGTATTGAATATATTGCAGTCAGAATTTGAATCTTGATTCATTGATTGACATCGAGAGGAGAATAAATTAAAAAAAGTGTATGTCTGAAACGAATGTACGTTTAAACAAAGTTCTTAAAGAGCTCAATATCTCATTGACTCGTGCCGTGGAATTCCTGGCAACGAAGGGCATTGAAATTGAAGCGCGCCCTACCACTAAAATTGATGGGGAAACGTACAATATTCTCGTTGAGGAATTTGAAACGGATAAGTCCAAACGCCTCAAGTCCCAAAAGGTAACAGAGGCGAATAAAATTCAAAAAGAGGCTTTGCAGGCCGAGCATGCCAAAGAGGAAGAACCAGTGGTGGTATCTGCTCCCGAGCCAATTGCCGTCCCTGACCCCGAACCTGTCGAGGCTCCAGCATCAACACCAGAACCCCCGGCAGAAGAGCCCGAAAAGCCAGTTTCAACGGAGGTTGAAGAAAAAACTGCGCCTGTGAGCGAATCACCTCTGGAGGAGGCGCCTGATGGCCGAGTTAAGCTTGGAATAAAAGCTGTTGGTAAAATTGATTTGGATGCTGCTAAGATAGCGAAAGCAGCTAAGGCTAAAGAAGTAGAGGAAAAAGCAGCAGAAGCCGAAAAGGCCGTAAATGAGGCGTCCGTGGAAAGCCCTGTAGCAGTGCCGACAGATGCTCCTATCGCATCGGTTGAGTCTGGAACAACAGATGCAGTTGAGGCAAAGCCGGAAGATGAGAAATTGGAATCGATATCAACCAACTACACCAAACTCCAAGGAATTAAGGATACAGGTATTAAGGTAGACTTAAATCGGTTCGCAAAACCGGAGCGGAAGAAGACTGATGGAGGTGATGGCGATGCATCGAGTCAAAAACGCAAAAGAAAGCGCGTAGCGGTATCGGATAATAAGAAGCCGAGCCGTGATCAACGCAAGAAAGGAAAAGCTCCTGAAAAAGTGGAGTTAACCGAGGAAGAAATTCAAAAGCGTATTAAGGAGACTCTTGAAAAACTTACCGGAGGCGGTAAGAATAAGGGTCAAAAAATTCGTCGCGATAAGCGCCAAGAACGCAGAGAGCGTGAAGAGGCGGAGCAGTTGGAGCGCCAAGAGGCTGAAAAGGTTCTAAAGGTTACCGAATTCGTAACGGTAGGTGAATTGGCTACCATGATGAATGCCCAAGTAAATGAGGTAATTGGTACCTGTATGCAGTTGGGGATTATGGTAACGATGAACCAACGTCTAGATGCCGAAACACTCTCCATTGTAGCTGAGGAATTCGGTTTTGAGGTGGATTTTGTTTCCGCAGAGGTACAAGAAGCCATCGACATAATTGAAGATAAACCGGAAGACCTCGTTTCACGTCCACCGATTGTAACGGTGATGGGGCACGTAGATCACGGTAAAACATCGCTATTGGATTATATCCGGAAGGCGAATGTAATTGCGGGAGAATCTGGTGGTATTACCCAGCATATTGGCGCATACAGCGTAATACTCAATGGTGGTGAGAAGATTTCATTTATCGATACTCCAGGTCACGAAGCGTTTACAGCCATGCGTGCTCGAGGGGCAAAGGTTACCGATATCGCTATTATTGTGGTTGCTGCGGATGATGATGTGATGCCTCAAACGCGCGAGGCAATTAGTCATGCGCAGGCGGCAGGTGTACCTATTATTTTCGCGATTAATAAAATTGATAAGCCCGGCGCAAACCCTGAAAAGGTGAAGGAAAGTCTGGCGGGAATGAACTTGCTCGTGGAAGATTGGGGCGGAAAAATCCAGAGTCAGGATATCTCAGCTTTGAAAGGACTCAACGTAGAAGAACTTCTTGAGAAGGTGTTGCTGGAAGCAGAACTTCTCGATTTAAAGGCGAACCCCAAGCGTGCTGCGGTAGGAACTGTAGTAGAGGCGTCACTCGATAAAGGACGCGGTTATACAGCCACTATTCTCGTTCAAAACGGGACCCTCCAAATTGGAGATTACATGCTCGTAGGGCAATATCACGGTAAGATTAAAGCCATGTTTGATGAGCGCGGCCAGCGCTTAGATGAAGCCGGTCCAAGCACACCGGTGTCCATCCTTGGACTCGATGGAGCTCCTCAGGCGGGTGATAATTTCTTAGTGATGGAGGATGAGCGCGAGGCGAAAAGTATTGCTACAAAACGCCAACAACTCCAGCGCGAACAGAGCATGCGCACGCAGAAACATATTACACTCGATGAAATTGGTCGTCGTTTGGCCATAGGTGATTTCCAAGAGTTAAATATTATTGTGAAGGGTGATGTGGATGGATCGATCGAAGCTTTGAGCGATTCGCTACAAAAACTCAGTACTTCCGAAATTCAAATAAATATTATACACAAAGCAGTGGGTCAGGTTACAGAATCCGACGTACTGCTCGCCTCCGCCTCCGATGCCATCATCGTGGGATTCCAGGTTCGTCCATCGGCCAGTGCGCGCAAGCTCGCTGAGAAGGAGGAAATCGAAATCCGTAATTACAGTATTATTTACGATGCCATCAACGATGTGAAGGATGCCATGGAAGGCATGCTTTCACCGGAAGTGAAAGAGCAAATCCTCGGAACTGCAGAAATCCGCGAGACGTTCAAGATTTCCAAGGTGGGCACAATTGCTGGATGTATGGTTACCGATGGTAAAATCAATCGAAACAGCGGCGTTCGCCTTATCCGTGACGGAGTTGTGGTGTACACCGGTAAGCTCGGTTCGCTCAAGCGCTTCAAGGATGATGTGAAGGAAGTGGTTAAAGGCTACGAATGCGGTTTAAATATTGAGCAGTTCAACGACATTAAAGTTGGCGATATTGTAGAGGCGTTCGAAGAAGTAGAAGTGAAGAAGACGCTCTAAGTAGTTCCTTTGCCCTTTTTATTGCCCTAGGTTTTACTCTTCCCAATTGGGAGTTTCCAACTCCAAGTAGGTTAAAAAAAATCTCCCTCCCCGGGCGCAGCCCGGGGAGGGAGATTGCTTTTTTCCAAAAAAATTCGACCTAGTGAGGATCTAAAACCATTGCGGGTTATTGAACTATGATCGAGAAGGTATTGCGTTGCTTTTCACCTGTTAAGAGAAGGGTGTAAACACCGGCGGGTAACCCCTCTAAATTGGTTTCCAAAATAGAAGCATCCATAGATAAATTGAAGTGGGTAGACCATACCGGGCGACCGGTAATATCAATTACGGAAAGGTCATAGCGTCCTGCCTGGAATACGCCAGTGAAATTCGCAGCTCCAGAAGTGGGATTGGGATACAATTGAACTGGAGTGGCGTTCCACTCTTCTATGCCAATATTTAATTCATCGAACCGAGCGCGAAAATCCTGATAAAATACATCGGCTACATCGGCGCTGTGAATAATGAGGGTGTTTTCGTCGTTCACGGTTTCGGCAGACGTAGACCAGTTGTGCGATCCGGTTACAACTAGAGGGTCTGTGCCAGAAGGCATATCGACCACGGCGTATTTATGGTGCATGATATCCGGGAACGATTGCGTGGAGCGAACGAGGACACCAGCTGCTACCAAGGGATCGTATTCAGAGCCTGAACCATTGGAATCTTCAATAAGTCCTTGGACAATGGTCCCAAAACTATTATTTACATCAATAATGGCTTCACCTAAATCGTTGCGCGTAAAGGCCATAACAGCAAAGCTCAAATAATTATCGGTGGAGCGCAAGGCCGTCTCAATTTGGCCTGTTACTCCATCGGATGGAGAGAAATAAAGACCAACCTCGTGACCGCCAACCTTGAATGCATGGGGAGTATTATTCAACTTGCTCGCACCAAAAGCACTGGTAGCAGCGTTGGGGGATGCTCCAGTACTGCCCCACATTTCGTTGAATTCCATTTCAAAGGCCTTAGCGAGAGACTCGTCTTGAATAATAACCAAGTTGTTGGCATCGTCGAAAAGGTTGTTGGGGGTGAGATTGGTAGATCCTGTAATCACGTGTGCATTCGTGGCGGAGTGTGCATCAATGATGATAAATTTATTGTGCATAATTCCGGTTTCATTTGCATACAATACAGAAATACTTCCATCTAAGCTGGTAAGTCCCATATTTGCCGTGCTCGATTCCGCGATGTATCGAACTTGAACCCCGCGATTTTTGGCTGCATTTACGGCTTGTACAATGGTTTGATCGTTCGTGTTGTAAATGGCTAAATCAACCGTATTTTGAGCTTGATCGATGTATGCTTTAATGGTGTCATTAAAGGTATTATTCAAGTATGTGGCGGTAACGTTAACCGCTACGGTGGTATTTACAGGACGGTTAAAATAACTGCGGATAAATCCACTTGAATTCGATTCGGTCGCGTACACACCCAAGTTTCCCCACGCGGTATCGCCCTGATTTTCGACATAGGGCTGAGCGTAGTAAATGGTTCCTGCATTAAGTCCCGAGAGCGGTACCATGTGTTGCGTGGCGCTAGATGCCGAGCTGAACTCGCCCAACTCCAAACCAGCTGTTTCGCCATATTTAACATGAGCAGTGCCGGGGAGGTTGGTTGCGAATGAGAGGTCAAATCCCGCAGTGGAAATATTGGATTGATCCACTCCGCTAGCGAAAAGAATTCCTGCCGCCTGGATGATGTCATTGGCGTCGCGAGGTAATACTTGGTATCCACCAACACCAGTAAATGTGAACTGACTCATGATGCCTACGAGATCTATAGGTCCAAGCGGAATGAGCGACCCAATGAGCGGATGTGCGCTTCGCACATAAATCACCCCTTGATTTCCAGAGCCATCTGTGAAGTTATACGTACCCGAGCTGAAGGTGGATCCTCCCGCACTGAACGTTATTTGATTGAGCTGAACCAATTGCCCCTCAATGGACTCGTTTAACTGTGTGGCACTTACCACCAGTGGAGTGGGCAAGGGGTTATTGGAAGTGTGTACGGTATATGCCGATATGGGGTCGATTTCCAATAGACCGTTGTAATCTTTGAGCGCTCCAGTAATAGTAATGCTGTCTCCGCGGCTGCATGAGAACGTAACAGAGCCCGATCCGGGGTATGCAGGGATAGCTCCAGTGGCATCTTGAATGTACCGAATTGGGCCTAGTTCATCTCCATTGGTTACAATACCGGAGACGGTAACTATACTGCCGAGCGCCTGACTGCGCGCCTGGCTAATCGGGGTTTGGGCAGCTGCATAAAGTGAGCTCAACCCAAGAAAGAGCGATGCTATTTTTTTCATCATTACGGACATTTAAAATTGAAGTGAAACCGATACATTCCAGCGGCGGCCTTGTCCGAAAAAGACACTGGCCGAGTTGGCATTAAAATCGGAAGTTGAATTTACGTAACCGTCATTGTTTCGGGCATCCGAAATATAGGCCACATCTAAAAGATTAAAAACGCTGGCGCGGAGGGAGATGGACGTGGCATCTCCGAATTTAATTCGATAACCGGTGTGCAAATCAACCAGCGTATAGGCTGGGATTCGCCAAGAGTCTCGCCCTCCATTTTCTCCATAGAGCGAAAGGGGATCGAAATCGGCAAAATAACGATCGAAATGCGTTCCGCGTACCCGAATGTACGCGCGATCAATGGGTTCGTATTCCAAGCTAAATCCGTACTGGGTCTGTGCAGCATCTCCCACGTGGACACCGCGTGCGTCGAACTTGTAGGTGAGGTACTCGTCGGGATTGGTGGGGTCTACGATGGGATTGTTGTTCTCGTCGAAGAAAGTAACGGTTTCCTGAGAGGTCCATCGCCAATCACCCAATGAGAACAGTCCCTGAAGTTTCCACTTGGGCGCGAACTCATAGGCAAAATCCATCTCCAATCCGTAATGAAGTGCATCCATACCGTTTACATTCGAACGGAACGTTTCATCGCCATATTGGATTAGAAGTGGGGTATTGATCGGCTTATTTTCCCAAACAGTGTAGTATGCATTTACATTTAAAGAGAACAGGCGGCTTCCGAAAATATATCCTCCTTCAAATGCAGCAACTTTCTCGTTTTCAAAGTTTTGGATAAGTGAGTTGTCGAAGTAGTATACATTTTGGAAACGGGGTGCTTTGTTGATGTATCCCACGTTTATAAAGGCACTCGAATTCTCGGTTACATTGTATTTTGCACCTCCTTTAATGGTATAGCTTGGAATCCATTGCCAATCGGTGGTAGTGAATCGGGCTTCGGCGCTTCCGGTGTGATAGGTCTGCCCATCAATGGTTAAGGTGTCGCGTGCGCCAATAGCTTCTACTAGGGTAGTGTCGGCTAATACGAGGTCCTTTTTGCGGAAGTAGTCAATTCGCTGGTATCCCGAATAAGATCCCGATACATTAATGAAGGCCGACCAAAGACCTTCTTTGTACTCCCCTTGATAGAAGGCACCACCCCAACGCACCCGCGCATCATTGTTATAAGCAATCTTTCCCCCTTCTCTCCGGACGGGGTCGAGGCTGTTTTTATCGTCTGCTGCTACAACATAGTCACCCCCGAGTAGGTCGTAAACTTCGCGGTAGTGCTCTCCGAGGTAGTCGCGCAAGTCGATACCTCCACTATGGGTCCAAGCATCATTTGCGGTATATGTAATGGTACTAATAAATCCATACCAGCGGTGATTGTTGATGGAACTCTGCAGGTAATCGGTTGCTTTCTTCTCCGTATCGCTGTAAAGCGGATCTATGGAAAATGGGCTAAAGCGGTTGTTGTTGTAATAGCGCTGGAAATCAATTTGTCCGTTTTCGTCGCGAATGGGGGTGTCGTCTGTGAAACGCGTGCCACCTCCACGACCGATAGACATATACAGCACATTGCTCACGTAGAGTTTGTCGTTAATGGTCCAGAAATCGCGCAGGCTGTATTGAGGTTTGTGGTAATAGTTGGTTCTTTCTGTGAGTTTTTCTTCGCCATTGAACAACGTATCTCCATCGATAATGTCGTATCGATCTACCAATCCCCAATGTTGGTTATATCGGATGCCCAAATCTTTTGCTCCAGTAGTGTCCACATAATTTACCAGTAGCGATTCATAGTCGCTTTGAGTTAATCCCAAATCATTTAACCCTTGTTGAAGTCCCTCATCGTCGATGAGTCCATTGTTATATTGAGTCATCAAGTCGTAGGCTGCATCGGATCCCTCAAACAGATCGCGGGCATAAGATTTGTTGTGCTCCGCCATGTTGATTTTAAAACTGCGCTGAGCATGGCTCTGTGGTGCGCCGAAACCTGATAAACTCAAGCGGTGATTCCCCAGCTTTTTATCGAGTTTGAAATAGTAGAAATAACCTTCGGTCCAAAGGTTATCAACCCAGCCATCACCCCGCTTGTAGGAGCCAGCAAATGTGAAGCCCCAATCGCCCTTGAGGCGACCCGAATTGTATCCCAAAGTGGTTCGCAAGAAGCCGTTGTTAGCCAACTCCTGCTTAACTTCTGTGCTGCGTCGCTGATCGATACCCTCAGTGAGTATATTAATGGTACCGCCCACAGATGGAATTGCCAATTTAGATGCGCCAAGTCCTCGTTGAACCTGCATTTTTTTGGTAATGGCATCTAATCCAAACCAATTGCTCCAATACACCCAACCGTTTTCCATATCGTTCACAGGAACACCATCAATCATAACCGCCACATTGCGCTGGCTGAACCCTCTAATGTTTATTCGAGCATCCCCATCACCACCACCTTGTTGAGTAGCGTAAATACCGGGTGTAGAATTTAAAACCATGGGTAAATCTTGGCTACCGAGTTCCCGTTGAATCTGTTTTGGCGTTACGTTGCTAAAGGCAACCGGAGTTTCGCGGTCAATCGCTACATCGGCAAATACTTCAACTTCAGAAAGCGTGAGGCTTTTAAGTGCAAAGTCCAGTCGTACAGTTGTATTTTTAACAGTGATGGTTTTTACCAGCGGCTCGTAACCCACGAAAGTAGCCGTTAATTTGTGTTCTCCCGGGGGCAGTTCTAGCTCAAAGTTCCCATCAAAATCGGCCGAAACGCCTTGGTTTTGGCCATATATCACGGCCGCGCCCAACAGTCGTTCACCAGACACCCTGTCCGTAATGGTGCCGCGAATAGTTTGGTTTTGCGCATTAGAAATGAGGTGAAAGCTTAAAAAAGCGAGGAGGGCAAATGCTTTTTTCATGGGCTATGGATTAAAAAGGCCGATGTGGTAGTGCATCGGCCTTTTATTAAACGAGCAAATTTTAATTATTTCTTTACGACCCTTTGGGTTCTCGATTGTCCGTCTTCGAACTGCACCTGTATTACATAAACGCCTTTTGAAGCCGAGAACGGCTCAATGGAAACACGCTGAGTTCCCATAGCGGGTTGTAAGCGGTAAATGGGTTGACCAATTACGTTGTACACTTCAATATTCACAATTGCTTTTGAAGCTTGAATGTG
>Ga0181606_10004670_pt1 | contig 11433 bp, 3 predicted proteins | sample 041ome_10_FD_132994 | JGI IMG/M metagenome (GOLD analysis project Ga0181606, IMG submission 132994) | Coastal salt marsh microbial communities from the Groves Creek Marsh, Skidaway Island, Georgia - 041412US metaG (megahit assembly) | ecosystem: Environmental > Aquatic > Marine > Intertidal zone...
GCGTTGGCATCGATGCTGCTGGCGAGCGCTAGCAAACAGTTAGAGCCAAATGGCGTACTGTCGGCGCCATACGAAGTGCCGCACGGTGTGTAGAAGCCACTAATGACGCTATCAAACTCTCTGGGCACGCCATCCGCCATCGCTGCTAACCCACCACCGAAGGCAAAAAATCCAGCGTTATCTGGATTCGACAATTGTGCCAGACCAACGTCCACGCTCACGGTGTTACCGGTAATCTTGCTGGGAATCACCTCGACCGTGTCGGGCAGGCCCGCTAACGAGCCTGCCGCCTGCGCGAACTCAGGACTCACGTTGGTGAGCAACGCGCTATTTTCCGACAAACACACTCCTGCAAGACCAATGCCTGAATCTGAATCCTCAGGTAGGACAGGGGCCAAGGAGACGTTTCCGCGGACAGCGGCTCCACCGCCCACCGCAGTCACTACATCGCCGTCTACGCTTTCCTCAACGGACTGTGTGACCGTGTTGCCCGAGATTTCGGTACCCGTCAGACACAGATCGCCGCGAACCGCAATGCCACCGCCGCTTCCAACCGCCGTGTTGTTGCTCACCACGCTTTTATCGAGGATGACCGCGTGATTGTTGGCATAAATAGCCCCACCGGGACCGTTATTGCTTGCCCCAGTGAGCTCGAGCCCACTGAAGATGACAGGAATTCGTGCGTTGACCGAGGCGACGATGTCGCCGCCATGGTCTGTGGTGTCCTGAAGGTCGAATAACCCGAACGTGGTTCCACTCGAGGCCGTGATAGTGACGAGGGGTCTGCCGTCGGCCCCCACGGGAGCATATAAGATAAACGGCTGGTCCGGCACCACGATTGCCGAGGTCAACGTGATCTCAGGGCACGCGGAGGGATCAATAATGACCATTTCACCAGCCGACGAATCCACATCGGCGATGGCCTGACGCAGATCGGCCTCACAGCTTGCCGGGTTACTTACCGTACTATCAGCAGCGTGCCCCGATTGCATCGCAACCAAAGAGGCGCTTGCCACGGCTATCGCTAAGGGTGATTGACGCATGGCCAGCCTCTGCCTAATTCCCTGAAACCATCAATCTACCTCTAGACCCCAAGGAAAACAAGGCTGGAGCCACTATTTGTAGCGGGTTGTGGCGGGATTTAAATAAATTTAAACACTCGGGCTATCAGGCTGCCAGTCCTATTTTTTAATGCCGTGCTGGACCTTACGCTCTCCAAGGTAGCAAATCGCTGTTCAATTTGTGCTTTCGCTACCTGCGCCTCGTATCAAACCGCTTTTAGGCCTACACTTGGACAGGACCGGCGGTTAGAACTAGAAAGCGCATAAGAGGACATAGGCCCCATGCCGACCACCCAAAAGATCACCCTCAGTGCTGCAGCTTTTGTCATCGCGGTCGGTGCCGGGGCGGGTTATTTTTTTTCGGCCGGGCCCTTGCCCGAGAAAACCGGGACTAATATCGATGCCCCGCAACCTCATGGTCTGAAAAGCGCAACCGGCACAGCCGCTTCGGACGAGGCCACTGGCAATCGCCCTTCCCCAAGCGCCACCGACATTGCCGACGCCAAAAGTGCCGATCAGCAGCCCAAGGAAAGGCGATCCCTGCTTTTTACCAATCCCGGCGGAAAGATGGATGAAGCCGCGCGAGAAGCGCTAAAAGAAGAGCGTATGGCACGCCTTGCTGCGCAACGCGCTGAGCGACGAGAGCTGGCTAAAACCTCACCTGAGGTGGTCACGAAGCGACTGGCAGCACGGCTCCGACTCGATGAGGAAAAAACCGCGGAGCTTGGTGCCATTAACGAGCGGTATTCTGAGGACCTTAAAGCGCTGGATGCTTTTCAGGGGTCTGATGAAGCCCGGCAACAGCAGCTGCGCCGAATTGAGAGCGTGCGTTTTAGGGCGATGGTGCCCATCGTTCAGGAAAGCCCGGCGCTGGTAGAGCCAATGAACCGATTTACGGCTATTGCAGAAGCGGCCGGCGCACAAAGGGTGCAGCCGCCAACAGCTCCTGACCCCGGGCAATCTTCCGACTGAATGCCCTATCGGCGCACTGCATTCGCTAGTTAGTGCGAGAACGGTCTCTCTAACAAGCGCCGTCGACGCAAACCTACCCGCCCAAGCCCCAATAGCAGTAGCGACAATATCGCTAACAGCCATGTCATATCGACCGGAACCGGGACAACATCGACACCGACTGCCAACGTTGCTGAAGCCGCCTCAGCCGAGCGTTCTCGACTGGTTAAGGTGACGCGGTTAACCAGCTCCCCATTGGCGCCGGAACCTACCCGCGCAACCAAGGTCACCACCTTCTCGGCACCGGCGGGAAGATCAGGCAATGACCAGGTTACCGTGTCACCAGCAACAACACCTCCGTCGCTAGCAGAAACCGCAACCAGCCCGTCGGGCAAGACATCCGTTAAGGTGATTCCGGTTAACGGGGCGCCACCGACATTCTGAAAATCGATGCGAAAGGTCACCTGATCACCCACATTCGCCGTCGACACGTTAACCGTTTTCGCAAGAAAAATAATGGGATCATCAATCACGTCTACCGTTGCCGTGCTCGAGGCGGGCGCACCTGTATTTGCGGTAATCGACGCAACACTGACGACATGCGTACCCGTGGTTGCAGTCGAGCTGACCCGCGCGACAAAGGTTTTTTCACCCTGCTCGCCTGTTCCCAGATCGCCCACCAACCATTCAATCGCGCCATTCACAACAGTGCCGCCCCCTTCCGAGGTGAGGGTGGTGAATGAAGGCAAGGTCGCTCGAACCACTGTGCCCGAGGTGTCCTGATTACCGGTATTTTGCCAGTGCACCGTGAAGGTCACTTCTTCACTGGGCCGCTCGATCAACTTATCGGGGGTGATGACAATATCCAGCGTCGTTATCGGAGTAAATCGTGATTCCCACTGACTGACATCGGAATCCCGCTGGAGATCAGAAACTTGTGCCAGGTTGTCAAGCCGAGGTGTCGAGAGATTGGAATCGGTCGCCACCGTCAGGGTTACGGGTATCAGCGTCCCGTTAAGCACATTACCTAAGTCCCAACTAAGCGACTGCCCAGCCTGACTGGTAGGTGCTGGCGTTGATGACACGAAAGTAGTCCCCGCGGGTAATTGATCTACTAAAGTGACGCCCGGAGCCGGTGCGGTACCGATATTGCTCGTGGTAATGGTGTAGTCAATCGTATCGCCGGGTGTAAAGAACCGCGGCCCCACTTTGGTGACTTCTAAATCCGGCTGGCCAATGACCCGAGTCCGCGCTTGATCTCCCCGGGGCGCAGCGTTGTCCGCACTAAAGGTCGCTTTTGAGACCAACAGATCGCCAACTTGAGCTCCTTGCTGCACCAGGACCGTGAACTCGAGCTCGATCACGCCGGTTGGCGGTAATGACGAGGTACTCCATACCGCTTTACCATTCTCGAATCGCCCTCCTGCATCGATACTCTCGGGGCGGGTATTTGGCGGGAGTGTAGCGCTCAGAACAGGATTCAGCGCATCGGCATTGCCACTATTTCGGAACCTCAGCGTATAACGAAGCCCGAGATCAGGCACTACGACAGCACGATTTACGCTATAGACCAGCTCTAATGACGGTTGCCCTATCACCGGCGTCGTCAAGGTATCGGTCACCGTGGGTAAGGCAGCACCACTGGGTGTCTCACCGAAAGCGGAAACGCGATTAAATACGGTGTCTCCGTCAAACTGATCCGCGGCAACCGTCGCTTTTAGGTGCAAAACGGCCACCTCACCCGGCAAGAGCGGGTTTGGCAGCGACCACGTCACACTACCCCCCACAGCCTCACCGCTATGAACGCCGTTAGCTGTCGCATTTAAGAACGCCGCGTTGGCTGGCAGTGTGTCTACGACCTCTATATTGGCAATCGAGTCGGATCCGTCATTGCGTACGCTAATGTCGTAAGCAATCGTCTCTCCGGCCTCCACACTCACCTGCGCACTGCTTTTCTCGATGGCAAGCACGCCTTGACTAAAGACGAGGGTATCCACCTCATTGCTGAGCTGGGTGCCCGTGGCCGGACTCGAAATAGACGCGGTGTTGTGAATGATCGTGCCTTCGCGCAAGTCATCGACCACCTGGGTTTGCACGATAATAGGGGTCGTTGCATACAGCGGCAGCGACGCCACATTCCAGGTGAGTTTCTGTCCGTCGATGGCATCAGGCTCGGGTACTGCGTTAATGAAGGTGACCTCAGGCGGCAGGGTCTCGACGATACTGACATCACTCGCATCACTATCGCCCAGATTCGCATAATCCAATTGGTAAATCAGGGTATCGCCGGGTTGCCCGGTGGCCGACACCCCCGAGTTAACCACTGAAGCATCGGCAGACTTGCTTATGCTGAGCACCGCGTTTCTGACAACAACTTCTGCCGTATCAATGAGCGGCAAGGGTAGCTCGTTCGCGGTGAGGCTGGCGCGGTTGATCAACGAGTACCCGTTATCAAGGTCGGTATCAGTCTTCACCGTCAGCGTCACATTAGCCAGCTGCTTTGCCGGCAGCGTCGGCGCCGTCCAGGTTATGGTGTCGCGCTGCAGGGTGTAATTGCCGGAGGCATCCACAAACGTCATGCCGGGGGGCAAGGTATCGGTCAAAGTCAGACCCGTCGCCTCATCGCCGCCCAAATTGACGACCGCCAGATCGAACACCACCAGATCGCCGGCAACGACCGTATCACCGGTAAGCGAGACTTTGGCCATCTCCAATAGCGGGCCACTGGAAACCGTTGGCGGCTTGCCCTTCGTTATCGACGGGGTTGAGTTGCCCGGATCGGTTACAGGGGCCAGCAAAGCAGTATTCGCCAGCGGCGTTTTGTTGGGAACAATATCGTTCACCTGCACCAACACCTCAACCGAATCCGAAGCCCCCGGCGCCACTGGAGCCAAGTTGTTCCAGACCACGGTGCCCGGCTGCTGCGAGTCTGGAGCGCCTCCACGACTGGCGCTGACAAAACTCACATAGCTTGGCAAGTCGTCTTCAATACGGAGCGCATCGCTGATTTTCGTACCGCTGTTGGTATAGGTGAGCGTGTAACTAAAGCGCTCACCCGGCACAACCGACTTGGTCGACGCCGATTTTGTCATCGACATGATTGGCTCGCCGCTTACCGTCACCACGACTTCGTTGGAAGATATGCCGCCTACACCCGGCATTGTAGTGGTAAGGCTTGCTTTGTTGGCGAGGGTCCTCCCTTCCCCCACACCCACCTGGACGGTGGCAGCCACCGACAGGGTGATCGGCACGCCCACTTTAAGGGTGGGAATCGTCCAGGTCACACTCTGATCAACCACCGTCCCAGTGGTAGAAGTTGGATCAATTACCAACTCCTTGGGGAGATGATCGGAGATCGTCACATTCGTAGCGTCAGTATTTCCCGAGTTGGTGACCATTAAATAGTAAACCACCGTATCACCCGTGCCCCCGGATACTGTAGCGGGCGAAAATACGCTTGATTTACTGGCTTTTTTAGCGAGACCAAACACCGGCTGGGAAAAAATTTGGGTGACAACTTCATTACTCAACTGACTGCCGGTTTCGGTCGAACTCAGTCCCGCTCGATTGACCAGCTGAGTACCGTTGTCGACCACGGAATCAATGACTGCATAAAAATCCAGCTGACCCGCGCTATCGCCCTCGGGAAGCGACCCCACGTTCCATACCAGCAGTCCGGCATCTATATTCGACAGGGTCAAATCAAGCGGGATGTTGGCGCTATTGGGGACATAGGTGGTGTGCTCGGGAAGCAGATCGGCAACCAGGACATCGGTGGCAGCGCCCCCGGTTTTGGTGAGGTCAATCACATAATGCAACGCGTCCCCAGGAGACGCTGTCCCGATCGCTTGGGGAGCCAACATCCCCTCACGCTTTTCAATCGTAAAGCTGGGCAGCTCGGTCAAGGTCACCGTTGCGAAATCAACATCCGCATCTTTCTGTGAGACCAACGCGACCAGATTATCTATACCGACGGCGGGCACGTACTGTCCTGCTGCCGGCACGGTCATCTTGATCAACTTCGTGCCCGAGGCACCCGGCTTTAATACTCCCAGATTCCAATTGATCAAACCGTTGCTATCGGGGACCACCTGGTCAGTCGCACTGAGGAAGGTCAGTTCGCTCGGCAACTGGTCGATCAGGCGCACATCTTCTGCCGAACCCTTGCCCTTGTTCGCGTAATGCAACGTGAAAGTAACGGTATCACCCGGATACGCCGTCGATCGGTCTGCTGACTTCGTGATCACCAGCCTCGGGGCTTCCCGAACATCCGAAACTACCAACGCAGATTGCTGCAGCGTCTCTTTCGATTTTATAAAGGCCGCATTGGTTAGCTGGTCACCTATCTGCACGTTATCCGTGTTGATGTTGACCTGAATCGTATTGCTCCGACCCGGGTCCAGCGGGGGCAAATTCCAGATGAGTGTTCTACCGCCATTTTCGACTGTTGTCGGAGCGGGCTTCACAAACTCCAGGGAGGTGTCGAGCGGCAAATTATCGGTCAGCACAATATCGGTCAGGGGAATTTTTCCGGTATTGGTATACGTCAGATCGTATCGAAGCACCTCCCCGGGGATGATCTGCGCCTGGAGATCCGAACGAGTCTTCTCAAGGGTTATGGCTGCCTCGGTAACGTGATGAGTCACGGAGGCCAACGCCAACGTATTGTTGTAAGAGGCCGCGCCTTTGTTTTCGAGTGGCGTCCCCAAGGGCAACCCAGCGTCTACCCTCGCCCTTAAATGATATTGCCGCTCGCCTGCGTGCAGCGCTGTGGCGGGCCAACTCACAATCTGACGACCGTCGGTTGCCGTCGTGATGCTGTAACCTGCATCGACACTGCCTTCGAAAGTCAGGCCCGGTGGCAATACGTCACCGACGACAAGGTCATCAACCCCTGCAAGCGTGTCGAGCTTCGCGGTCAAGGTGTAATCGATAACATCTCCCGGAAACACCGGCTGAGTGGGCAGCGGCTTTGCTGTTTTAGTGAGCGTTATCTTGGGGGGCAGGTTGTAGTACACACGGGCAGGATCGCTGATATGCCGGTACTCAATGCCTCCGGTGGTATTTTTGACGGCCACCTGATTATCGAGAATAGCGCCATCCGGCACCACCGAACCATCTACCCCCAGCGTCAGAAGATAGTCCCCCGACCGGCCGCCGGCCGCTATATCGGAAATAACTTGAGAGAGCTGAGTGGCGGAATCTTGATTCCAGTTTTGACCCGTCGCCTGGTAGACCAGGCCAGGCAACAGGTTATCAGTAAGGGTGATACCACCCTCGGTCGCGCGATTTCCTTTGTTTTCTACCCATATTTTGTACGTTACGTCATCACCATCGGCCACATGATCCTGATCGGGTTTCAGCAGTTCTTTGTGCGCCACCAGATCGACCACGCCATCGACGGCAAACGACGTCTTCGCGGAGGCCTGCAGTGGTATGGGTAGATTGGTTGCACTGACGATAGCGATATTGGTCGCGTCACCCGGCGGGGCATCTGCATCAACCGTTACCGTGTAACTCAGGATCGCAGGCATACCGGGATCAATATCCCCCAACGACCAGGTCAGTGTCTTTCTCGGCACAGCGGCGGGATCGTACACTCCGGTTCCGTAAGTGCCGGTGACAGGTGTAACCCCATCGGGCAAGTAATCGACTACGCTAACGGCTTGCGCCTTGACGCTACCGCTATTGCGCAGGGCTATCGTCACGTTTACCTGCTCACCGGGTTTCGCGTGAAGCTGGTCCACCCGTTTCTGGATTTCAAAATTGGGCTCAGGGTCCACCTGCACGTTGACCAAGTTACTGTCTGTCGAAGCTCCGCCCGTCCAGATAACGGAGGCCTGATTATCAAAATCCGTCACGGTCAGCGCGGGGTTGATTTGAGCACTAACACGAACCACCTGGGATGCGCCCGCCGGAACTGAGTCGATGGTCCAGGTAGCCTCGCGGCTGCCGGCTGACCAACTCCTTGCCGTCCCTCCCTCCAAGACTGGCGTGCCTATGAGTTCATCGGGTATACGGTCCGTGATGACCACGTCTTTGGCCTCGCCAAAACCGACGTTCTCATAGCGAATCTGGTACTCGACAATCGATCCTGCGGGCAAGCGCACCCCTGTCTCGAGGTTCCCATTAATGGTTTTGTGCAACCGGATATCGGGTACACGCTTGACGTCAAGGGTTACGGTATTGCTGTTTTTATCTTCAGTTGCGGTCTTCACATTAGCCTGATTGGAAACAGACCCTGCAAAGCCATCGTCGGCAATCTTGACACTGAGGTTGAAATCTTTGGTTCTACCCGCGGCGAGGGAACCCACCGTCCACGTGACGACGCCGGAGTTACCCACTGCCGGGGTGACAACGGTATCGGGAGCAGACACCGGGGCAGATACAAAGAGCAAATGGGAGCTCAAGGTGTCGGTAATGGTGAGACCTGAAGCATCGCCGTTACCCTTATTGCTCACCGAAATCCTATACGTCGCGACTTCTCCGGGAACGACAGACGAGGAGCCTGAGGTCAGGGTTTTGGTGATGCCCAGCGCGGGCTTTGGCGTTGGCTGAACCGACGGGGGTGCGGTGCCCCCCCCGGGAGAGACAGAGACAGATCCGCCGTTACAAGTGGTTTTGCCATTCGCCGTCAACGTGTCAAAAGAGAAACTTGGCGCCAAACTCCCGGAGCTGACCCCGGAAAACCGAAAACTTGTGGTAAGCGATCTGTTTGGATGCGTTGTCCCGCTACTGGGCGCGCCCGAGACGACCTGCGACTGGACACTGGCTTTTATTTGACTCACGTGACACGGCTGACCGTTTCCGGCGCCGAAGAATGTCGCGGTAATCGTGAAAGGCTCGCCCGGCGCTGGATGAAACGGGTTGGTGGTGTAGGTGATGCTACTCACATAGGAATTACTCGCCCATACCGTGGTACTGGCCAGCAATAAGACTAATGTCGCGGCAACTATGCCTGATGCGCGCGCAATGATTGCTCTCACTGTCATTCTCCTATGGCTCTCACAAAACCAACCCGCGCACACAGCTAACCCAAGCAAAGAACATACCTAAGCAAAGAGCATACCCAAGCACAGCATCGACGGCCGAGGACATGGGCCATTGCCCTGATGAGCGCTGGTGATCTACGAGTAAGTGTCACGTTAACATCTTATCCCCGGGGTCAACCGCTGCAAAACCCGACAGCGGCTTGGCTTTTCACGCCAATTGCACGCACAGATCGGCATCTCGAAACACTCAGCGCGGCCGTTACAAAGTCGCTATCTCCGGCAAGGCCAATTTCGGCGAGGGAAGCAAAGGACTAAGCCCCTACTCTGTGACCACCTCTTCTGTGACCAAACCTCTTTAAAACAAACCGGCATTAACCAAACCGGCTTTAACCACCCCCCCTTTAACCACAGTCCTAACCCGTCGGAGTGTATTGATGGTCTTGAGCGGGTTGCCGCTCACCAAGACCAAGTCTCCGTACCGGCCTGGAACCAATGCGCCGACATCGGCTTCAAGGCCCAGATGCAATGCGGCGATCGATGTCGCCGACTTGATCGCCGCCATCGGCGTCATGCCTCGTTCGACCATAATGTCTAACTGCCAAGCGCCCATGTCATGGGGAAGGACACCCGCATCGGTGCCGTATAAAAGCGGCACACCCGCACGATAGGCCTTTTCAAAAACCTCGCGTTGCGCTTCGGTGGTATCGGCGTTGCGTTGTAAAAATATGGCTGGATAGCCCTGCTCGCGACCCACGGTATCGGTGTAGGTGCCGTTGTACACATCCATCGAGAATGCCACTCCCAGCTCTGCCGCGAGCGCGATGGTCGCGTCCTTTAAGAGCGATGCATGCTCCAGCGAATCGACACCTGCGAGAATCGCATCCTGCCCGGACTGATCGCTGTGGACGTGCGCGGTGACTTTAAGCCCTGCCTCATGAGCCACCTGCACCACCGCTGCTATGTCACCCTGGGTCATTTCCGGCGCACCGGGCTCGGTCCCCATGGAAAATACCGCGCCCGATGCAATAACTTTTAGAAAGTCAGCACCCGCATCAATAGCTGCCTGTGTTCTGTCGGCAAACTCCTGAGGCGTCGTTGCGATACCTCGTTGGGAGTCGGCGGGAATCTGTTCTTCAGGTATTTCGGGGAAGCGCAGATCACCCCCGCCTCCCGGAATGGTGAGGTAGGGACCAGCGGTCTGAATTCTGGGCCCCGGCGCGACGCCCGCTTCAATCAGCTCCCTGAGCTTGTAAATCGTCGATGGAAACCAGGCCCCCGTGTGACGCACAGTGGTAAAGCCGCTTAGCAGGGTAGTTTTTGCATTGGCCAGCGCCAGCGCAAGAACCTCTTCTTCTGTTCGGTTGGCGTAGACACTGTAATCCGCTGCGTCCTCAGGGTTCGCATCGAAATGCACGTGGGTGTTAATCAAACCGGGCAAACAAGTTTGGTCCCGGGCATCCCACACCGCGAGGTTGCGCGGCGATTCGCTGTCCTCCTGAATATCTTCCCGGCGCACATCTAGGCTTGCTGCGTGCCCCCCATGTTCTATTGGCAGGCTATCGGCGATGGGTCTCACCGACGCAATACGCCCGTCGAGGATCACTACTTCCTGCTGAAGACGCGGGTGATCCCCTAAGCCATCGATCAGCATGCCGCAGCGAATAATTAGCGAACCACTGCCATCGTGACTTTTTTTAAATGCGTTTCCTGCAACCGCTTCGCCTTCAACCGCTTCAACTACAACCGCGCTGCCCTCAGCCTCGCCGACGGCAACCTGTTCCGCTATGGTCCCCTCCGGGAAGGTTTCTTCGATTTGCCAACGACCGGCGTCCGGGGACTCGGGCAGGGTGCAACCCGCGAGCACCAAAAGGAAAAGCGGCGCAAGCAACGGCGTCACGCCAAAAGTCAAAAGCAACCGAACCCCCTGGGTAGGCAAAGCGTGCACAATCACCTGCGAGCACCTATTCACGTATTTATTCGAGCGCTTATTTGCGCAGTTATTCGTGCAGCTATTCGAGCACCCGTTAACGACAAGATGTTCACCGTGTTTATCCCACGTCAGTATATGTAGGGAATAATCCGGTACTTCACCTTGGCCGTGTATTGATCCCAGAGCGCCCCGTATTTTTCGGCGCAGCGTTTGTCATCGTCGCGCTCACGGGGGAACAACAGTGCGACATAATAAAGCGGGTACAACCACGGCCAGATCTCGCCGGGATGCCCCAGGCTCAGGGCAATGCCTGTGGCCATCAAAACTTCACCGAGGTAATTAATGTGTCGACTCAAACCCCAGAAGCCATTAGCCAGCAGGCTGCGCTGACCGTCGGTCACCACCTCGGGGGTAATGCCGAGAAAGGGTGTGTCAGGCTGGGTCTTGTAGTAAAACTTCTGCATATTGGCACCCCGCGCCAGCACCCACCCCGAAAAAA
>Ga0181606_10004672_pt1 | contig 11431 bp, 10 predicted proteins | sample 041ome_10_FD_132994 | JGI IMG/M metagenome (GOLD analysis project Ga0181606, IMG submission 132994) | Coastal salt marsh microbial communities from the Groves Creek Marsh, Skidaway Island, Georgia - 041412US metaG (megahit assembly) | ecosystem: Environmental > Aquatic > Marine > Intertidal...
CCGCGGAAGGACTCCGGCAGGTCGAGCAGCGTGCGCTCATCGCGCAGCCGGCGCTCGAAGCTGATGTTCAGCATCCGCAGCCGTTTCAACTCCATGTGTTTGCCGATCATGATGGTCCAGGCAATGAAGCTGAAGACCACCAGGCCGATCGTGATGATCTGCCCGATAAGGCCGGAGCGAACGAAGGACTCCACCACGTTGGTGATGGCAAACAGCGGGGCGAACACGGCGAGCGAAACCACGCGTTAGAAGTGGGCACCGTGACCGGTTCCTTCAATGGAAATCCCGCTCATCGTGCACAATGCCGCCAGGCGCCGCGTTTCTGTTTGCCGGGGTCGGCGGCCCGGCCTTCGCTCCTTCGGAGTCCTTCCCTTCCGCTTCGACCTCCCGTCCATGGATTTTCGCTCCACCGCTCTCGCTGAGCTGCGCCAGCACGCCGGCACGGCTGCCACCAAATTCGCGGTGGTGGGCCTGGACGGTTTTGTCGACACCATCGTGACGCCCGTGGCCCAGCGCAACGGCTTCGGGGATCAGTTCTCGCCCATCACCACCATCGAGGCCTTCGGTCAGCGCATCCTCGCGGCGTCCGGCAAGAGCACGAACCTCGAGTTTTACCCCCGGATGGACAAACTCGGGGGCAATGGCCCGATCATGGCCAGCGCCCTGCTCGCCCACGGATTGAAGACCAGTTACATCGGCGCCCTCGGCCGGTTCGCCATCCACCCCGTTTTTCAGGAATTCGCCGACCAAGCCGAGGTCGTTTCGCTCTGCGATCCCGCCTCCACCACCGCGGTGGAGTTCACCGACGGCAAGCTGATGCTCGGCCAGATGCGCTGCCTCGATGAGATCACCTACGAACGCATCATCGAGCGCATGAGCGAACCGGCTTTCGACCGTCTGCTCGGCGCCGCCGACCTGGTGGCCCTGGTCAACTGGACGATGATTCCCGCCATGAGCGACATCTTCCGTCGCTTGGTGGACGACGTGCTCCCACGCCTCCCGGCCAAACCCCGGCAGTTCTTCTTCGACCTGGCCGATCCCGAGAAACGCTCCCGCGCCGACCTGCTCACCGCGCTGGAGTTGATCGGTCGCTTCGAGGCCTTTGGAGAGGTCACCCTCGGCCTCAATCTCAAGGAAGCGCAGCAGGTGCACCGCTCGCTCGATTTCCACGCCTTGCCCGAGGACGAGACCGGTCTGCGCACCATCGCCGGCGACATCCGCGCCAAGCTCGGCGTCGCGGCCGTGGTCGTGCATCCCAAGGAATCCGCCGCCTGCGCCACGGCGGACGACACCGCCTGGATTCCGGGCCCCTACACCGCCAACCCGCTCATCACCACCGGCGCCGGCGACCACTTCAACGCCGGCTTCTGCACCGGCCGCCTGCTCGGGCTCACCGCCGCCAGTTGCCTCACCCTCGGGGCCTGCACCAGCGGCCACTACGTGCGCCACGCCAAGAGCCCGTCGCTGGGCGAGTTGGAAACCTTCCTCGCCAATTGGGCGTGATCCCTCCATCCTGAATCCATGCCTCTCAAAGAAAAACCCTTGGGCAAACTGATCTCGTTCGAAGGCGCCGAAGGCAGCGGTAAGTCGACCCAGATCGCCCGCCTCGCCAAGCGCCTGGTCAAGCGCAGCCACGAGGTACTCAGCGTGCGCGAGCCCGGCGGTACCGAGATCGGCGAACAGGTGCGCAACATCATCGTGCACAACTCCAACGGCGACGAGATGTGCGCCGAGACCGAGCTGCTCCTCTTCGCCGCCGCCCGCGCCCAGCTGGTGCGCGAAGTCATGGTGCCGGCCCTGCTCAAGGGCGCCATCGTGCTCAGTGACCGCTTTCTCGACTCCTCCACCGTCTACCAGGGCATCGGCCGCAACCTCGGCTCCGACCCGGTCAGCATGATCAACCGCTTCGCCGTGGGCAACGTCATGCCGGTGCTGACCATCGTCTTCGACGTGCCCCCCTCCGTTTCCAAGAAGCGCATCCGCCAGCGCGCCTCGGACATCCCGGACCGCATGGAGCGCGAGAACATCGATTTCTACAAAAAGATCCGCAAGGGCTACCTCCTCCTGGCCAAGCAAATGCCCGAACGCATCGCCGTCATCGACGGGACCCAGCCCGAGGCCGACATTGAACGCGAGATCTGGAAGGTCGTGAAGCGCGCCCTCGCCGACTGAGCCGTCCGCTGACGTCCGTCCATGCCCCGCGCCACCCTCGCCTGGCCCGAGTCCCTTGTCGGCACCCCCGCCGTCACCGTCATCGAACGCGCCATCACCCGTCGGCGCCTGTCGCACAGCCTGCTGATCACCGGTGACGAGCTGGAGACCCTGCAGGCCGTCGCCCACGCCATCGCCGATCGGCTGCTCTATCCGCCGGATGCCGCTCCCGGACCGCGCTTCGTGCCCGACGAGCATCCCGACTGCTTCCAACTCCGCCCCGAGGGCAAGGCCCGCCAGGTCAAGGCCGAGGCCATGCGCACCTTCATCGGCAAACTCGCCGTCTCCGCCGCCGCGGGCGACCACAAGGTCGGCATCGTGCACGAGGCCGAGCAGATGAACGTCGCCACCTCCAACATCTTCCTGAAGACGCTCGAGGAGCCCCCGGCCAACACCACCCTGCTCGTCCTCACCACCAAGCCCTACGCCCTGCTGCCCACCATCCGCAGCCGCTGCCTGACCTTCCGCTTTCCGGCCGCCGGCGTGGGCTTCGTCCCGGATGGCTGGCGCGCCTGGCTGGAGGATTACACCGCGTGGCTGGATCGCCTGTCAGCCGGCGTCACCGACCGCGCCGCCGCCAGCGACGCCATCTTCAGCGCCTACGGCCTGGTGGCTCGGTTCGGCGTGATTCTCGACACGGCCACCGGCGAGGCGGTCAAAGCCCAGAAAAGCGACATGCCGGCCGACTTGGAGGACGACGAGCGCGTCGCCATCGAAACCGGCGTGGCCAACGGCCTGCGACTCAAACTCTTCAGCGGCATCGAGCACGCCACCCGCGATTTTGCCCAGGCCCGCATCGCCACCGGCGACGACACCTACCGCCGTGCCTTCACCACCGCAGTGGAGAAGCTGGAAGCCACCGTCCGCCTCCTCCGGCTGAACCTCAACGTGCAGACCGCGTTGGAGGCCTTCCTGCTCGCCTCGCTCCGCATCTGGGCGGCCCGGCGCTGATCAGGTAGGGACGCCTCGCCGAGGCGTCCGTTCCCATCCTGTCAGTCTCATCTCACGGCTCGCTGCCGCGCCCGGACCCCTCAGCGAGGCCGCCCTACCCGACTCTCGCCCCGAAGCTTGCGCAGCCGGCGCCGTTTGCCAGCGTGGCGGCTCCCTTCCGCTTCATGTCCGCCTCCGTTCGCCCGACGCTGTTCAAGCTGGCGCTGCCCATCTTCTTCGAAAACGCGCTGCACGTGCTCACCAGCACGATCGACGTGCTGATGGTCAGCACCCTGGGCGACGACGCCGTCGCGGCCCTGGGCATCGCCCACCAATTCGTGGTGCTGGCCATCATGGTGTTCAGCTTCGTCGGCATCGGCAGCAGCGTGGTCGTCACCCACAGTCTGGGCGGCGGGGACCGCGCCGGCGCCCGGGCCACGGCGGTCACCGCCGTCTCGGTCAACCTCTGGCTCGGCCTGCTCATCAGCCTGATCGTCTCGCTCAACGTGACCCAGCTCCTGGGGCTGATGCAGCTGCCCGCGGAGCTCTATCCGTACGCCACGCCGTACCTCATCATCCTCGGGGCCACCCTCTGGCTCGAGGCCAACAATGTCGCCATCGGCGCCGTCCTGCGCGCCCACGGCCACACTGCCGACGCCATGTGGGTCACCCTGGTGCAGAACGTCATCAACGCCATTGGCAACGCCGTGCTCCTGTTCGGGCTCCTTGGCGCGCCCCAGCTCGGCATCATCGGTGTGGCCCTTTCCACCGCGTTCAGTCGCCTGGTCGCCGCCGTCGTCATGTGGCTGCTTCTGCGCCATCGCACTGGGGTGGCCTGGCGGCCGCAGGACCTGCTCCGGGTGCCGCTCATGCGGCTGCGTCGCATCCTGCGCATCGGGCTGCCCTCCGCCGGCGAACACCTGTGCTGGTGGGTGGCGTTCATGACCGTCACGTCCTTCACCGCCCGCATGGGTGCCACCGAATTGGCGATCCAGACCTACACGATGCAGATCATGCACTTCGTCTTCACCTTTAGCTTCGCCCTCGCGCTGGGGAACGAAATTCTCGTCGGCCACCATGTCGGCGCCGGTGAATTCGACGCCGCCTATCATCGCCTTCTCCGCACCCTCAGACGCGGCCTGCCCATCGTCATGATCGCCGTGCTGCCGGGAGCACTGTTCGGCGGTTGGATCCTGGATGTCTTCACCGACGATCTTGCCGTCATCACCCTGGGCGCGCTGCTCCTGAAAATGTCGCTGCTCATCGAACCAGGGCGGCTCTTCAACATGACCATGGTCTGCGGCCTGCGCGCGACCGGTGATGCCGGCTACCCGCTCAAGCTCGGCTTGATCGGCATGTGGGGGCTCTGGGTGCCGCTGTCGTGGCTTTTCGGCATGACCTTCGGCTGGGGACTGACCGGTCTCTGGGCGGCCATGATCGTCGATGAAACCTTCCGCGGCAGCATCATGCTGCGCCGGTGGTGGCGACGCGACTGGTTGCCCCACGCCCACCGCAGCCGCGAACACGTGACGGAGAGCCTCGCCGAACTGGCCAACTAGCCCAGGTGCCGTCGCACCGCCGCCACAAAGGCCGGCCGCGTTTCCATGTGCGGATTGTGCCCTGACGCCTCGATTGTCTCGATCCCAGCGGCCGGAAAATGGCGATGAATCGCATCGTGGTCGGCCGGCTGCACGTAGCGCGATTTGCCCCCGATCACGAAACAGACCGGCCCATCGTAGCTGTCCGTTCCGCCCAGGGGATTCTGCTCCAGCCCCGGCAGCGCCTGCGCGATGACCGGCAGATTCACCGTCCATTGCCACGTATCGTCCTCCCCACGCTCCAGATTGGTGGTGAGAAACTTCCGCATCCCCCAGTCCGGTACGCGCCCCTCCATCTTCAGCTCGGCGTCACCGCGCGAACGCACCTCGGCCAGGTTGAGTTCAATCATCGCGGCAAACTCCGCCCGGTGCCGGTTCGACTGATACAATTTGGGCGCGATATCGACCACGGTGAGTGATGCCACCCGGGTCGGGTGCCGGCACGCCAGCAGCATCGCCACCTTGCCGCCCATGCTGTGGCCCACGAAGTCGGCCGACTCGATTCCCTGCGCATCCAACCACGCCAGCACGTCCGCCATCATCTCCGCGTAGGTCATCGAATCCGCATGGGGCGACTTGCCGTGATTGCGCAGATCCAGCGCCCACACATGCCGCTCCGCCGCCAGATCCGCGCCCGTCGAGATCCAATTCCGCGACGACCCGAGCATCCCGTGCAACACCACCAGCGGCGCCCGGCCCGCTCCCCCAAGATCTCTGGAAAACAATTCAACCACGAATGGACACGAATGAACGCCTATCGAAACGCAAGCCAGAGGCGGTCTGCTGGTTTCGGGTAAATTCGTGTCCATTCGTGGTTAGAAAAAAACACGTGAAATCGGGACGTTTCGCGGTTTCGCTCCGGGGTTCATGCCCGCCCCGAAGAAGCTCACCCCGATGATGCAGCAATACTTCGAGGTGAAGCGCGGGCTCGCGGACGGCGTCATCCTGCTCTTCCGGCTCGGGGATTTCTACGAGATGTTCTACGACGACGCCGTCGATGCGTCGAAGATCTGTGGGCTGACCCTCACCAAACGCCAGGACTACCCCATGGCCGGCATCCCCTACCATGCCGCCGACAACTACATCCCCAAGCTCCTCGCCGCCGGCCGCAAGGTCGCCATCTGCGACCAGGCAGAGCCCGCCAAGGCCGGCAAACTCGTCCGCCGCGCGCTGACCCGCATCCTCTCGCCCGGCACCACCCTGGCCGCCGACCAGCTCGACGCCGCCCGCAACCACTACCTCTGCGCGCTCAGCACCGACAAACACGGTCTGCATGCGGCCTGGCTCGATCTCTCCACCGGCGAGTTCAAACTGGCCAGCGATCCGAGCATCAACGACCTGCTGCCCGTCCTGACCGCCCTCGAGCCCGCCGAACTGCTCCTCATCGAAGGCGCCGCGGCCAAGTGGCGCGACGCCCCCCACGACGATCACGCCGCCCACGCGCTGCACGACTTCTGCTCGGGCCGTCTCGTCACCGAGCTACCCGGTTATCACTTTGAGACCACCGACGGCGCCCGCACCGTCATGGACACCCTTGGCGTTCTCAACCTCGAGGGTTTCGGGCTCGACGCCAAGCACCCCGGGCTCGGCCCGGCCGGCGCCCTCGTCCACTACGCCACCGAGAACCTCTGCGCCAAACCCGAGAACCTGCGCGCCCTCCAGGAATACCGCAGCGCCGCCACCCTCCTAATCGACCCGGCCACCCTGCGCAACCTCGAGATCTTCGCCTCCAGCCGCGGCACCCGCGCCGGGTCGCTCATCACTGCGATCAACCGCACCTCCACCGCCGCCGGCGCCCGCCTGCTGGAGCGCTGGCTGGCCGCGCCGGTGCTCGACCTGACCGAGATCCGCCGGCGCTCGACCGCCGTCGGCCAATTGCTGGCCGAGCCCATGCAGCTCGGCGAACTGCGCGAAACCCTCGCCCACGTGCGCGACATCCCGCGCATCCTCGGCCGGTTGCAGAACCGCCTGCGCAATCCACGCGAACTCGGTGGCATTCGCGACACCCTCACCCAGCTGCCAGACATCCATCGCCTGCTGGCGGGTTTCGGGGCAACCCTCGCCGACGGCTACCCGCCGCGTATCGACGAGTTACCCGCGTTGCGCGAGCTGCTCGGCCGCGCCCTCGCCGACGACATGCCCAACGACATCGCCGAGAGCGGCGCCATTCGCGACGGCTACGATGACGAGCTCGACCGCATCCGCGCCCTCTCGCGCGACAACAAGACCTGGCTCTCCGACCTGGAATCCGCCGAACAGGCCCGCACCGGCATCAAGAGTCTCAAGGTGAAGTTCACCAACAACTTCGGCTACTACATCGAAGTCACTAAGGCCAACCTGCACCTTGTCCCGGAGGACTACATCCGCCGCCAGACCACCGTCGGCGGCGAGCGCTACGTCACCGAGGATCTCAAGCAGAAGGAGAAGGAAATCCTGCATGCTGAGGAGAACGCGCTCACCCGCGAACGTGACCTTTTCGCCGCACTCATCACCGCCGTCCTCGACGAGTCGATCGCGCTCGCCCGCACCGCCGACGCCCTCGCCGAGCTCGACGTGCTGGCCGGCTGGGCCGTCCTGGCCCGCGAGTGGGACTACCACCAGCCCGAGCTCGACGAGAGCGATGCCCTGGAAATCACCGAGGGCCGCCACCCGGTGGTCGAACAAATGCTCAAGGCCCCCGACACCGCCGTGCTGCGGGGCAACCAGGCGTTCGTGCCCAACGACACGGTCCTCGATGCGGCCGGCGAACAGATCGCCCTCATCACCGGCCCCAACATGGCCGGCAAGTCGACCTACATTCGGCAGGTCGCCCTCATCACGCTGCTGGCCGAGATCGGCTGCTGGGTGCCCGCCGCCAAGTGCCGCATCGGCCTCGTCGACCGCATCTTCTCCCGCGTCGGCGCCAGCGACGACCTCGCCCGCGGCAACTCGACCTTCATGGTCGAGATGAACGAGACCGCCAACATCCTCAACAACGCCACCGACCGCTCGCTCATCATCCTCGACGAGATCGGCCGCGGCACCTCGACCTACGACGGCCTCAGTATCGCCTGGGCCGTGGTGGAGCACCTGCACGCCGGCGAAGCGAAAGGCCCGCGCACGCTCTTCGCGACCCACTATCAGGAGTTGACGCAGCTCGACCAGCACCTGGCCCGCCTGCGCAACTACAGCGTCGCGGTGAAGGAGTGGAACGACGAGATCGTCTTCGTGCACCGCATCCAGGCCGGCGCCGCCGACCGCAGCTACGGCATCCAGGTCGCCCGTCTCGCCGGTCTGCCGCCCTCGGTCATCGACCGCGCCAAGACCATCTTGGGCAAACTCGAATCCGACGACACCGCCGTCGACCTGCCGGCACCTCAGGCCAAACCGAAGAAGAAGATCTCAGTCAAACCGGCCGACGATTCGCAGTTGAATCTGCTCTGACAGGTCCGACCTGGCCTAGTGCCGGTCAACAAAGTCTCAATCAGCGCACTATCACCGGATGTCGCTGGCTGCACCCATCATCCAGGGTATCGTCTGGGCACCACCCCGCCATCCCATGCCCAAATTCGTCATCGAACGCGAACTCCCCGGCGCCGGGGAGCTGACACCGGCCGAGCTGCACGCCGTTTCCGAAAAATCCTGCAGCGTCCTGGAGGATCTGGGCCCCACCATCCAATGGGTGCAAAGCTACGTCGCCACCGACCGTCTCTACTGCATCTACATCGCGCCCAACGAGGAGCTAGTGCGCGAGCACGCCGCTCGTGGCGGCTTCCCGGTCAACCGGATAGCCAAGGTGCGCACTGTCATCGATCCGACTACCGCGGAAATCGGTTGAGCGCAGCGGTCAGTCCGCCGCCAGCGCAGTCTCGATCGCGGCGATCACGTCCGGCTCGCTCGGCTTGTGGCCGGGAGCGAAGCGCGCGACAATCGTGCCATCGCGGCCGACGAGGAATTTTTCGAAGTTCCAGCCGATCTTGCCGGGAAACGGGGAATCCTCGCCGGTCAGCGCGGTGTAGAGCGCATGCCGTTCCGGGCCGTTGACCTCGAGCTTGTCGAACATCGGGAAGGTCACGCGGTAGGTCAGCGAACAGAACTCTTTGATTTCCTCGTTCGTGCCGGCCTCCTGGCCGCCGAACTGGTTGCAGGGGAAACCGAGCACCACCAGCCCGGCGTCGCCGTATTGCTGATACAACGCCTCCAGGTCGGCGTACTGCGGGGTGTTGCCGCACTTGGAGGCGACATTCACGATGAGCATCACCTTGCCCTCGTAGGCGGCCAGCGAGGCGGGCTGCTCGTCGATGTCGAGCAGCGGGATGTCGTAGAGCGGAGCGGAAGCGGAGGCGGACATGGCGGCAAGGAGGGCGACCAGCCCGAGGGCGGCGCGAGGGAACGGGAGTGATTTCACGGTGATCTGTATGAGGCGGCGCCGGACGGCGAGCGAACGCGGCCCCGCTGCACGATAAGCGTTCAGGGATGGCTCTCGTGCGCGATGGCGATGACAAACGGCCAGCGCTCAAACGGGGCGTGCGGTTTGATCACGACTTCCGGCCGCGGTTTGATCGCGGCGAGGGTTTCATGCGTGTGGCTCGGATCCGCGATCAATTGCTCGGTCATCCAAGCCACCTCATCCGCCGTGAGCGCGTTGGCCCGGTCGATCGGCCGGTTCGGCACCCGGTCCCAGAACGGCGTGTCCACCGTGCCCGGGCAGACCACCTTCACGTGGATCCGCCGGCCGCCGGCCTCGGCATCGACCGTCATTTGCGAAGCCAGATGCAGCCCAAACTTCGCCTGCGCCCCCTTGGCCACCCCGTAGCCGACCTCGCGGTTCCACGTGCCGCCGCTGGCGAGTGAGGCGATTTGAATGATAAAGCCGTCGCGCCCGGTCGTCGACCGCAGCTTCGGCAAGGCCGCCTTCGCGGTAAGAAACGCGCCCACCGTCGCGACATCGACCGTCGCCCGAAACTCCGCCTCGTCGAGCTCGTCGATCGTCAGGCAATGCCCCTGCCCCGCACTGTGGACCAGCGCGTCGAGCCGCGGACCACAGGCCTCGACCATCCGGGCCACGTCGGCGGCGTTCGTCACATCGCCGGCCACCGTCACCGCCTGACCGCCGGCCGCCGCTATCTCCGCCGCAATCTCGGTCAGCTTCTCGTCCCGCCGCCCGGCCAGCACGACTTTCCACCCGGCGCGACCGAGCCTCCGGGCCAAGGCCGCCCCGATGCCGGTGCCGGCACCGGTGATGAGCGCGACAGGCGTCGCGGTGGCTGTAGAGGTGGCGGCAGCGGGGTCAGGGGTCATGCCTGACACCTTCCGCAGCCAACGCCCAACGGCCAGCGTGCGGCCGGCAGGCGTTGCCATCCGTTAAGCGCCCCGCGGCATGTTGACGATAACTGGGCAGGACGGAATTTCCCTTCCGCTCGGCACCGGAACCGCCTATCCCCAAACCATGACCCCAACTCTTCCCCGCCGGCTCGCCGCCGGTTTCGCCCTTCTGCTCACGCTGGCCGCGGGTTCCGCCGCCGCCCCCCTGTTCAACGGCGAGAACCTCGACGGTTGGACCGTCGAGAACAACGGCCAGTTCTCGGTCGCCGACGGCATCCTGACCGTCAACCGCGGCACCGGCTGGCTCCGTTCCAACGAGCAATACTCCGACTTCATTCTCACCCTCGAGCTGACCTTCGGCGAGGCGCGCGCCAACAGCGGCATCTTCATCCGCACCGGCGGCACCAGCGACCTCGAGAACAACGGCTGGCCGGACAACGGCTACCAAGTCCAGTGCATGGACACCACCCAGGGCGCCAACCCGATCGGCGGCATGATCTTCTACGGCGCCAGCCAGTTCGAACAGATCTTCAACCGCGCCGCCATCGAGGCCAACCTCAAGCCACCCGGGGAATGGAACACCGTCGAAATCACCGCCCGCGGCGGCAACATCGCCGTCCGTCTCAACGGCGTACTGATCAACCTCGTCCAGGGCGTCACCAAGCTCACCGGCCACGTCGGCATCCAGGGTGAAAACGGCCTGCTGATGTTCCGCAAGATCGACATCCAGAAGCTCTGAGCGGATCAGCTCCTAACCATCACGACACGAAGGGCGGCCCGCGGGCCGCCTTTTTCATTCCGCCCGGGTAGGGACGCCAGGATACAGGTGGCAGGTCTCAGGGAGCAGGAGAAGGATGACAGAAAACCGCAGGGCATTTTTCCAATTAGTGGTTCAGCATTTCAGCTTTCTGCCCGGGTAGGGACGCCTCGCCGAGGCGTCCGCCCGCTCAGCTTGCATAGTGTCGTGCCGGAACCGGACGTCTCGGCGAGACGTCCCTACCTTCACCGCCGGCCGTCGTACCACAGCGCGCACGACTCCCGCCGGGCCATGGAACGCCGCGGGCGCAGCAGCATGCCCACGATGACGCGCAGGTGCTCACCCGGGCCATACAATCCGGCCTTGCGGCCCGACGTGACGAGTGGATGGCGGTGCAGGATGCGCACGCGGCCGCGTCGCTTCAGGCGCCGCGACAGCTCGATTTCCTCCGCCACGTACAGCGCGGTCGAAAACCCACCCACGTCCCGAAACACCTCCGCCCGCACCGCCACGAAGGAGCCCGCCATCCAACCGGCAAACCGGCTGAGGGCACACCAACCGGCGGTCGCCAACCGATACCAACCCGGGGCCTGATCCATCGTCACCGTCGCTCCACAGGCCACCACCCGCC
>Ga0181606_10004673_pt1 | contig 11429 bp, 7 predicted proteins | sample 041ome_10_FD_132994 | JGI IMG/M metagenome (GOLD analysis project Ga0181606, IMG submission 132994) | Coastal salt marsh microbial communities from the Groves Creek Marsh, Skidaway Island, Georgia - 041412US metaG (megahit assembly) | ecosystem: Environmental > Aquatic > Marine > Intertidal zone...
CGACTGCCTTGAGCCGGTCGAACGGCTTGGATGACGACTGACAAAAGGCCCGGCTCCTGCGAGTCGGGCCTTTTGCGTGCGCTCACGTCGCTTTCACCACCAGTTTTTTTCTCCAGCCGGCACGACCCGAAATCACGGTTTAGAGTTGATTCGTCGGGAACGCCTACTGTTACGCAAAGGAGAGGAGCCGCCATGACTGGCGCACTGAAAATCCGCCGTGCTGCACTCGTCGCTGCAGCGATGACTTCCGTGAGTTTGACCGCCGCAGCCGCCTTCGCTGCTGACGCCTCCCCAAACGTCAGCATGCGGATCATCACGTTCGGTGAGACCCGCCAGCAGCTGCAGTCGACGCCGATCGAGCAGCGTCCCTACCGGCCGCTGCATTTCTACGGCAACCGGGTGCGTCGTCAGAACAACCGCGGCAGCACCAGCAGCACCCGCGCAACCCGCACGAGCAGCTCCAGCAGCTCTCGCAGGCGCTGAGGGCACGCGGCCCGAATGGGCCGCTGAAGGCACACGGGGCAGGCTAGGCTTCGTAGCGGAGCAGCAGTTCACCCGCTTCCACCGGTGTGCCGGGGGAGACAAGGACTTCGGCCACCTTGCCGTCTCGCTCGGCAAGGATGGTCGTCTCCATCTTCATCGCCTCAAGGCTGAGGAGCTTCTGGCCTTCCTCGACCTTGTCGCCCGCCTTCACCGCGACGGTGACCACAAGGCCGGGCATCGGGGCGCCGAGTTCGGTCGGCTCGCCCGGGGTGGCCTTCGGCCGGCGAGCGGTTGAGCTTTCGAGGCCCTTGTCGACCACCGTCACGCTCCGTGGCTGGCCGTTGAGTTCGAAGAAGACGGTGCGGGTGCCATCGGAATGAGACTCACCAACCGAAAGCAGCCGGATCAGCAGCCGCTTCCCAGGCTCGATATCACACGAGAGTTCTTCGCCAGGCTTGATGCCCTCAAGAAACGCGGGCGTGGGCAGGGCGGACACGTTGCCAAAACTCGCCTGATGCTTGGCGAAATCCTCAAAAACCCTCGGGTAGAGCAGCCAGGAGACGACCTCCTTTGCGTCTGCCTCGCGGCCGAGCAGGTCGCCACACTTCGTGGCAGCAGCCTCAAAGTCGGCCGGCGGGAGCGACTCGCCAGGGCGGCCGGTGAGCACGTCGACTCCCTTGACCACCCGCTCAATCACCTGCTGCGGGAAGCCCCCGGGCGGCTGGCCCATCCGGCCTGACAGCAGGTCGATGATGCTCTCCGGAAACGCGATCTCGCGGTCGTCGGTGAGCAGATCGCTGGCCTGCATGTCGTTGGTGACCAGCAGCAGGGCCAGGTCGCCGACCGCCTTGCTCGTCGGCGTGACCTTCACGATGTCGCCGACCAGCTGGTTGACCTCGGCGTAGGTACGGCAGACATCCTCCCAGCGATCGCCGAGGCCGAGGGCCTTGGCCTGCTCGAAGAGGTTGGTGAACTGGCCGCCAGGCATCTCATGCAGATAGAGGTCGGCGTCGGGTGCCTTCATCGAGCATTCGAAGGCGGTGTAGTGGTCGCGGACGCCCGACCAGTAGCGGGCGAGGTGCCGCAGTGAATCGGGGTTGAGGCCCGTGTCGAGCGGGGTGTTGCGGGCGGCCTCCACGATCGCGTTGAGGTTTGGCTGGCTGGTGAGCCCGGCAAACGGAGCCATCGCACAGTCGACCACGTTGGCACCAGCCTCCGCGGCCGCCAGGCAGCTTGCCAGCGAGCCGCCGCTGGTATCGTGGGTGTGGAAGTGGATCGGAATCCCGATCTCTTGCTTGAGGGCGGCCACCAGTTGTCGGGCCGCAAACGGCTTGCAGAGGCCTGCCATGTCTTTGATGGCGAGCATGTGGGCGCCGTGCTGTTCAAGCTCCTTCGCTAGGTCGACGTAGTAGGCGAGCGAATACTTGGTGCGGCGAGGATCGAGCACGTCCCCTGTGTAGCAGATTGCCGCCTCGCAGATCCCTCCCGACTCGATCACCGCGTCCATCGCCACCCGCATGTTTGGCACCCAGTTGAGCGGGTCGAACACACGGAAAAGATCGATGCCGCCGGCCGCCGCCTCTTTCACAAAGGCCTGGACCACGTTGTCTGGATAGTTCGTGTAGCCGACGGCGTTGCTTGCCCGCAGCAGCATCTGGAAGAGTACATTCGGCACCCGCGTTCGCAGCTCGGAGAGCCGCTCCCAAGGACACTCCTTGAGGAACCGCATTGACGTGTCGAAGGTGGCACCACCCCACATCTCCAGGGAAAACAGGCCCGAAGCGAGATGGGCGTAGGCGTCTGCAACCGCCAGCATGTCGTAGCTCCGCATCCGCGTCGCCAGCAGCGACTGATGCGCGTCACGCATGGTGGTGTCGGTCAGAAACAGCTTGTTTTGCGTGGTCACCCACTGGCAGAAGGCTTTGGCACCGAGTTCTAAAAACCGAGTGCGGGCGCCGGCGGGTGGTGCCTCCACATGGTCGTAACTCGGCACGAGGGCCGGCTCCCGTCGCACCGCCTCTGGCCGCCCCTTCACGAGCGTATTGCCGTTGACGATCACGTCGCCGAGATACTCCAGCAGCTTTGTGGCCCGGTCCTGCCGCACCGGGAAGTCGAATAGGTTGGGCGTCTCGTCGATGAAAGTGGTCGTGCAGTCACCAGCGAGAAACGCCGGATGGGTCACCAGGTTGATCAGGAACGGGATGTTCGTTTTCACCCCGCGGACGCGAAACTCCTGCAGGCACCGCTCGATGTGACCGGCCGCCTCGGTCAGCGAGAGGCCACGGGCAGTGACTTTCACCAGCAGGGAGTCGTAGTAGGGAGTGACGACCGCGCCGGAAAAGGCGGTGCCGGCGTCGAGGCGGATGCCCATGCCGCTGGCTGAGCGGTAGGCGGTCATCCGGCCGTAATCGGGCAGGAAGCGGTTTTCCGGGTCTTCCGTGGTCACCCGGCACTGCAGGGCGACGCCCATCGACTTGATCGAGGCCTGATCAGGCAGGCCGATCTCAGGATCGGAGAGCGTGTAGCCCTCGGCGACCCGCACCTGCCGGCGGACGATATCGACCCCGGTCACCTCCTCGGTGACCGTGTGTTCGACCTGAATCCGCGGGTTCACCTCAATAAAATAGAACCGCTTGGTCTCGTCATCCACGAGAAACTCGACGGTGCCGGCGTTCTCGTAGCGGGCCTCGCGGCCGATCGCGAGCGCGGCCTCGCAGATTTCTCGCCGCAGGCCAGAGTCGAGGCTCCAGGCGGGAGCCACTTCCACGACCTTCTGATGCCGCCGCTGCACGGAGCAGTCTCGCTCAAAGAGGTGCACGAGATTGCCGTGACCGTCGCCGAGAAGCTGCACCTCAATGTGTTTGGCCCGGCGGATGAACTTCTCCACGAAGACCGCGTCACTGCCGAAGGCGGTTTTGGCTTCCCGCTGGGCCGAAGCGAGGGCATCGGCGAGGTCGGCCTCGTTTTCCACCACCCGCATGCCGCGGCCGCCACCGCCGTGGGCTGCCTTGAGAATCACTGGAAAACCGAGGTCACGAGCGATGGAACTGGCCTCTTCGGCCGAGGTCACCGCCTCCTGGCTGCCCGCCAGGATCGGCACCCCCGCCTTGCCGGCCAGCTGCCGTGCGGCAGTTTTGTCGCCGAGCTGCTCGAGGAGTTCGGGGCGAGGGCCGACGAAGGTGATCCCCGCCTCGCGGCATGCCCGAGCAAAAGCGGGGTTTTCCGAGAGAAAGCCGTAGCCTGGGTGGATCCCGTCGACGCCGTGCTCGACGGCCACCGCGATGATCGACTCGATATCGAGGTAACTCCGCAGCGGCTCGCCTGCCTGGCCGACGACATAGGCCTCGTCGGCCTTGAACCGGTGGAGGGCAAACCGGTCTTCGTGCGCGTAGATCGCGACCGTGCGAATGCCCAGCTCATGCACCGAGCGAAACACGCGGATCGCGATTTCACTACGGTTGGCAACGAGGAGCTTCGTGATAGGCCGCATGCTGGATTCCCGTGGCTAAGAGGTTCGGACGGGGCCAATGTACCCGCCTGCCTGCCGCGAACCCAGCCACCCACGGTGTCTCAGCGACGACGGGGCTCTTCGGCGTAACTCGGCCGCAAATAGGCCGGGGCAAGCGTCGCTGGATCAGCAAACACCTCTGCTGCGGCCAGCCGCACGGCGAGCATGGCCGCATCGGCCGCCGTGGAGTGGGCTAGGGCAGCTGGCGGCCGACGGAGATCAGCCCGGCTCGCGAGGCTGTCGGTCTCCAGCGGACTGACCACCACGGCCTCGCTGTTGAGGCCCTCGCTCCAGGCAGTGTGGGAGAGCAGCTGCGACGGGGCGACCGACCAGCCCGCCGGTGCTGCCTCGTCGCGAACGGCAGTGGCGGCATGCACCTCGCCACGCCCGGCATCGAGCGCGATCTCGAGCCGTTCTGTGGCAGGCCACTCGCTTTGCACCCAGAGGCTGCAGCGGTGGGCCAGCAGATCGAACGACGAGATGCCTACCAGTCGGCAGCCGCTGGCCCAGGAGAGCACTTTGGCCGCCGTCACTCCCACGCGGAGCCCGGTGAAAGAGCCCGGGCCGACTACCACCGCGATCAGATCCGCCTCGCGGGGCTTCCAGCCGGCCAGCCGGCAGGTTCGTTCCACACCCCCTGCGAGCAGCCTTGCGTGGTCGGCGGGCGTCTCGAGTGTCTCAGAGAAGATCGCGTCGTCGACGGCCGCCGGCACACGGTCTGCGGGGGGCTGCCGGGGGTTGTAGGCCGCCACCGAGCCCGTGGGACGGCTCGTGTCGATCGCGATGACCTTCGCAAAGTCGTGCAGATTCAGAGGCATGGGGATTTTCCAGCGGGTTTGGGCCGATTAGGATACCCTTGGAACCTTCCTCCAGAGCTGCAGAAGAGCGTGAAGCGGGCCATTATTAGCGACATCCACGGCAACCTCGAGGCCCTCGAGGCGGTGCTGAAGGATATCGAACAACAAGCCGCAGAAGAAATCTTCTGCCTTGGTGACGTGGTGGGCTATGGCCCGAACCCATGTGAGTGTGCCAGCATCGTTCGCGATCGCTGCCGCGTGATTCTGTTGGGCAACCATGATCAGGGCGCCTTGTTTGATCCCGATGGCTTCAATGTTGGCGCCGAACGGGCCATCCGCTGGACGCGAACACAGCTTGAGCGGCACGACCGGCTCGCTCGCAACTCGGCTGATCCCCTCTCCGACTTCTTGGGCGAGTTGCCGAGAACTCACACGGAAGGCCCCTGCCAGTTTGTGCATGGGTCTGCACGGCGGCCGCTCGATGAATATGTCTTCCCAGAAGACATCTACAATCCACTGAAGATGCAGCACATCTTCGAACTGGTGCAGCAGTACTGCTTCCAGGGACACACCCACATCCCGGGGGTATTCACCCCTGATCCGCAGTTTGAGTCGCCCGAGTTTGCCCATGGCGAGCAGGAGTGGGTGCGGCCGCTGCCCTCCACGAAGGCGATGATCAACGTGGGCTCGGTGGGCCAGCCCCGTGACGGCGACGTGCGGGCCTGTTACGTGATTCTCGAAGGCGAGGGAAGCGATCTGAGCGTGCGGTATCGTCGCGTGCCCTATCCCGCGGTCGAGACCTGCAAGAAGATTCATGCCATCCCCGATCTCGACAACTTCCTCGGGGATCGGCTTCTCCAAGGCCGCTAGTGCCGGTGGTGTCGCCTGCCACCTGCAACGGCCCCGCGAACTGATCAGGAAGGAAACTGTTGGAACGTCGCTACATCGTCTTCATCGCGCTCTCGCTGGTAATCATCTTCGGGAGCCAGCTACTCCAGGCCACCTTCTTTCCCAAGCCCCCAACGCCCGAGGCGGAGCAACTCGCTGACGAGGCCGCGGCCGGTGATGCTGCCGACGCCGCAGGCGATGACGATGGAATGCTCGTCGACGAGACGGCGGATGCTCGCACCTCCGAGTTGGGAGACGGCACGCAGCAGGAAGGCATACAGCAGGAACGCGCGCAGGGCGACGCTCTTGCAGACCCATCTGGCGATGGTGATGCCCAGTTGACGGCCGCCGAGGGCGAAGACGCGGAAGCCCCGCCCGCCGCCCGCACCCGCTGGACACTCGGCTCGCTCGATCCAGAGTCGCCATCCGGGATGCTCGTCACCCTCAGCAGTCGTGGCGCAGTGGTGGAGCGAATCGAACTGGCAGGAAGTCGATTCCACGATCAGGAAGATCGCTCTGGATATCTCGGCCACCTGGCTCTGACGACAGATGCCGAGGGCTGTCGTGTGCATGTCGTTGGCCAAGGAACGCCCGCTGCGGACGCTGGCCTGCAGGCGGGTGACGTGATTGTGCGGGCAGCTGGGGCGACCACAGCAGATCCACGCGGCCTCGCGGATGTGCTCGCGACCACGAAGCCTGGGCAGCAGATCGAACTGGAGATTCGCCGCGATGGCAGCCCGCAGACGCTCTTGGCCACGCTGCGGTGGCGGCCGTTGGAAGTGGTCCGGCCGGAACGGATGGCGGAGCCGATTGACGATCCGGACGGGCAGCCGACAGATCCGCTCTCGTTTCTGATGTCACTGGAGCGACTTGAAGACGCCGAGAACGACCGCCGCCGACCCGCGGAAGACCGCGAGATTCCCCGACTCCAGATGGCCGGTGTCGACTGGAATGCCGAGCGGGTCGATGACAATGCGGTTCGCTTTCGTCGAGAACTCTCCGGTGGCCTGACGGTGGTGAAGGAGTATCGCCTGCTCGCCGAGACGGCCGACGCCGCCAGCCCATATCGGCTGGAACTGGTGATCACGCTGGAGGCTCAGGCTGACGGCACGAAAGTCACCTACGCGCTCGACGGACCGACCGGCCTGCCCACCGAAGGCTGGTGGTATGCGTCACGAATTTCACGATCGTGGGGCTCGCTCGGCGTTCGCGATGTGGCGATGCGATTTGCGGGTGAGCCGAGCACGGTGATGAGCAGCCTGACGCTGACCGAAGAGGATGCGGAGATCACCGGTTCTGCGGTGCTCGATGAGAAGCCGCTGTCGTTTGCGGGCGTCGACGCGCTCTACTTCGCTGCGGCTTTGCTGCCAGACATGGACGGGGAGCAGGCACCGCAGCTCGATGAGGTGCGACCATTGGTGGTGGGGGAGTTTGAGGATCCTGCCCGTCGCAAGATGACCAACGTCACCAGCCGGCTGATCAGTCGGCCGATCGAACTCACCGCCGGCAAGCCTGTCTCACACCGCTATGAGATCTTCGCAGGACCAAAGCAGCCCGCCCTGCTTGAGCAGTTTGGGATTGCCGGTTCAACGATGGCTGACCTCGTCTACTACGGCTGGTTTGGCTGGGTGGCGAGGCCGCTGATCGGGATCCTGCATGTGTTGCACCTGATTGTCCGCAACTATGGAATTGCGATCATCCTGCTGACGGTGATCGTGCGAGGTGCGATGTTCCCGATCAGCCGCAAGCAGGCCCTCTCGGCTCAGAAGATGCAGGTGCTGCAGCCTGAGATGAAGGCGATCGCCGAGAAGTACAAGGACAGCCCCGAAAAGCGGACCCGAGCAACGCAGGAACTCTGGAAGAAGCACAACTACAACCCAGCCTCAGGCTGTGTGCTGGTGTTTATTCAGATCCCGATCTTCATGGGGCTCTACCGCTCGCTGGCGACCGACGTCGAACTGCGGCAGGCACCGCTGTTTAGCTCCGCGATCCGCTGGTGCTCGAACCTGGCTGCTCCCGATATGTTTCTCAACTGGTCGGACGTGATGCCGGCGTTCTTGGTGGCTCCGGAGGGCTGGCTCGGGCCGTTCCTCAACGTGCTGCCGCTGCTGACCATCGGTCTCTTCCTCTGGCAGCAGAAGCTGTTCATGCCGCCGGCTGTTGATGAGCAGTCGCGGGTGCAGCAGCAGGTGATGAAGTACATGATGTTTTTCATGGCCCTGATGTTCTTCAAGGTGCCGTGTGGGCTCTGTCTCTACTTCATTGCCTCAAGTCTGTGGGGGATCGCCGAGCGTGTCTGGCTGCCGGTGCCGAAGCTGGCTGCTGCTGGTGGGCAGACCATCGATGTGGCCTTCTCGCCGGCCGGCAATGGCAAGGCTGGCGAGGCGGTGGCAGCCCTCAAGGACAAGCGAGCCGCTCGCAAGAAGAAGCGATAGTCGATTGGCGTGAGCACCGCTTGGAGGGCGAGGCGTGTTTGGCTCCCCCGATGAGATGATCGTCGCGCCGGCAACGGCGGCCACGGCAGGGCTGCGGGCGATCGTGCGGATCGCTGGGGCTGAGACGCTCTCCGTTATGTCGCGGCTGTGTCAGCCGGTGGACGCGTGTTGGCCGCAGCCAGGGGAGGCTCCCCGGTGCGTGCCGGCAGTGATCTCTGAGCCCACGTTGGTTGACGACTATGGCCGGCTGCCGTGCGAACTGCTCGTCTGGCCAGGGCCAGCAGGTCCGCTGGGTGGACCATTGGCGGAGCTGCAACTGCCCGGGGCACCACCGCTGGTCGCGGCAGTGGTGGACGCAGCCTGTCGGGCAGGCTGCCGACTCGCCAAGGGAGGTGAGTTTTCCCTGCGGAGTTTTCTTGCGGGCCGTCTCGATCTGGTGCAGGCCGAAGCGGTGCTGGCGGTGATTGACGCTCGCTCGCCGGAAGACCTCAAGGCCGCGCTCGATGCGGCAGGAGGCGGGATCGGTCGGCGGCTGGAGGCCTTGCGGGAAAGGCTGCTCGATCTACTGGGCGACCTTGAGGCGGTGATCGACTTTGGGGATGAGGTAGCCGAAGGCCAGGGGGATGGAGCGGTGGAGGCGGCACTGGCCTCACGGCTCGATGGCCTCCTCGGTGAACTCCGTGAGATGGCGGTGCATCTCAAGCAGCGGGCGGCGGTCGCTTCGGCGGGCCTGCCCCGGGTCGTGCTCGCCGGGCCTGCCAATGTCGGAAAGAGCAGCCTGTTTAACGCCCTGCTTGGGGATGCCAGAGCTCTGGTGGCTGATCAGCCAGGCACCACACGCGACTGGGTTGAGGCGGAGCTCGACGGGCCGCTGCCGTTTGTGCTTGTTGATCTGGCAGGGTTTGAGACGGTGGAGGATCGACGCGATGCGGTGGCGGCGGCCACACGCGAACTCGCCCGGGCTGATCTCGTGATTGCGTGCGCGGATGGAAGCGATGCCGCAACGGCAGAGCCAGCGGTCCTCAGCACGACTCAAGGGCCACCTCAAATCGCAGTTTGGACGCGGTGTGATCGTGTCGACCTGGTGAGCGTGAACGACGGGCCGCTGTCGACACGCCTGGCTACGAGCAGTCAGACAGGGCAGGGCGTGTCTCAGCTGCGGGAGTCGATTGACGCACAACTTGTCATACTACGCAGAGAAGGTTCGCCCGCGACGCTCCGCATGGCGGCGGCGATCACGGCTGCATTGCAGGCAGGCGAGAGTGGGCTTGGCATGCTCACGGGAGTTCTGCCGCTCGATGAGGCTGTGCTGGCGGCAGAACTGGCCCAGATGCTCGCGGCGCTTGATGAGGCGATTGGTCGAGAACTGGGGAATGACCTGCTCGACCGCATTTTTTCCCGCCACTGCATTGGTAAATAGCCGTTCCGGGCGGAGCAGAGGGCGGGCAGAGGCTGACGGCAGGCTGAACGACGAGGCACCTACGGAGGCCGTCAGTGGCGGCAGCGAACGATGGCGACCGCGACGTGTGAATCAAACCAGAACGACCGTGTTGCCGCGTTGGCTGCAGGAGCAGATCAGCTGGCTGCGGCGTCAGCGGCTCGTCGAGCAGCACTCGCCGAGGCCTGCATGGCATCGACGGCGGCGGTGGCTGACCGCTGGGTGCAGCAGGCTGCGGCGATCAAGCAGGCCGACGCCACCGCTGCCCGTGAGGCGGTGCTCGCTGAAGAAACGGGCACTGGGCCGCTGGTTACCTTGCGGCTGCTGATGATCACGCGTGATGTCTGGCGACGGCTCGCCGCGGGCAGGCTTCCACCACTCCCTGGTGGGCCGAAGGTGGCCCATCAGCCGCCACCTGGTGTGCAGGGTGATGAGCATGTTGAGCGGATCGAAGTCGATGTCGTGCCCTGGCCGGGGCTCTACGACGGCACGGTTTTCCCAGGCACGCGGGCCACGGTGCGGTGCGTCAACACCGGCGGGCCAGGGCATGAGGCGAATGCGGCGTTCATGCGGCTGTGGCGTGAGGAGACGCAGCGGCGTCCGCAGAGCGGTGGGGTGGCCGTTGTGCTCGGGGCTGGCAATGTGACCGGGCTTTCGGCGGCGGATGCGATCTCACAGATCTTTGACCACGGCCGGGCGGTGCTGCTGAAACTGCATCCGTTGCACGCCCCGCTGGCAGGAGTGCTCAAGGAAGCCCTCGCGCCGCTGGTGGAGGCGGGGCTGTTGGAAGTGGTGGCCGGTGGGCCGGAGGTGGTGGCTCAGGCGGTGGGCTGCTCGCGGGTGACACAGGTGCATCTCACGGGTGGCCGTGCCACCTACGACCGCATTCGCGACGATCTCGCGGCCCGCGGGCTCGATGTGCCGATCAGCTGCGAACTGGGGAACGTGACCCCTTGGTTTGTGGTGCCTGGGAACTACAGCGATTTTGCGATCAGCCGGCAGGCAGATGCGATCGCCGGCTCGATCATCAACAACACCTCGTTTAACTGTATTGCCACAAAGCTTGTCGTCACCTGCCGGGGCTGGGATGGGCGTGAGAAGCTGCTGGCTGCGATTCGACAACGGCTCGACGCTGCCCCGCGACGAGCCGCCTGGTTTCCTGGGAGTGGGGCCGCTTACGAGCAGCTCACTGGCAGACCGCTGCCGGAGGATGGCTGTCTGCCTTGGACGTTTGAAACCGGACTCGATCCGGTGGCCGACCGGCAGTGGCTCGACAGGGAGTGGTTTTTCCCGGCTGTGGCTGAGATTCCACTTGATACCGCGTCACTTGAAGAGTTCTGCGGCCAGGCCCTCGATTTGGCCCGTTCGCTGCCGGGCACGCTGGCCGCCAATGTCTCGATGCCGGCATTTCGGGACCCACGGGAATGGAGGCGGGCCGAACTGCTGGTCGAGCACCTCGGGTTTGGCGTGGTGAGCGTGAATACCTGGGCTGCACTCGGCTATGCCCTCGCTGGTGTGCCGTGGGGCGGACTTCCTGGGGGAACTGTCGCGGAGCCAGGCAGTGGGATTGGGTATGTCCACGATCCGCTGATGCTACCGCTGGTGCACAACACGATTGTGCGGGCACCGTTGGCACCGACGCTCAAGCCAGCCTGGCTGCCCTGGCACTCTGGGGGAAAGATGCTGACGCGGAGCCTTATCGACGTCTACACGGCGAAAAGCATGCTTGGGGCGAGCTGGGGGCTGACAAAAATGCTCCCAGCCGTACTCCGTGGCTGAGGAGTTGGCTTTCGTCGCAGGCATTTTGGCGGTGAAAGCGAGGTTTTTGAGGGTTTTTCGGAATATCCGAAAATTTTTTTAATGGGTTGTTGACAGGCCAA
>Ga0181606_10004688_pt1 | contig 11415 bp, 15 predicted proteins | sample 041ome_10_FD_132994 | JGI IMG/M metagenome (GOLD analysis project Ga0181606, IMG submission 132994) | Coastal salt marsh microbial communities from the Groves Creek Marsh, Skidaway Island, Georgia - 041412US metaG (megahit assembly) | ecosystem: Environmental > Aquatic > Marine > Intertidal...
GAAATATGTATTGGCATTTCTTTATCTATAATTCCACCTTTAGAGTCTTGAGATGGTTTTTGATGTTTTTTACTTACGTTAACACCTGAAATTACAACCTTATCAGTGGCGTTAATTACTTTCGATATTTTACCCACTTTACCCTTATCTTTACCAACCTTGACGATAACCTCATCACCTTTTTTGTATTTTTTAATCATTATAATACCTCAGGAGCTAAACTTACGATTTTCATCATATTTTTCTTTCTAAGCTCTCTTGTAACAGGGCCAAAAATTCTAGTTCCGATTGGCTCGTTTTGTTTATCTAGTAAGACTGCAGCATTTGAATCAAATTTAATTGAAGTTCCATCTTCTCTAATTAAGGGCTTTTTAGTTCTGACAATAATTGCTCTTTGAACTTCACCCTTTTTCACTTTGGATCTTGGTATCGCATCTTTGACGGAGACAATTATAATATCCCCAATCCTAGCATATCTTCTTTTTGATCCGCCAATAACTTTAATACAACTAATAAGTCTAGCTCCAGAATTATCAGCAACTTGTAAATTTGATTCAGCCTGGATCATTTATTTTATAACTTCCCAAGATTTACTTTTAGAAATTGGACGAGTTTCTTGAATTTTAACATTATCGCCAATTGAGATTGCATTGTCTGCATCATGTGCAAGATATTTTTTTGAAACTCTCATAATTTTTTTATAAATAGGATGGGTTGTTTGTCTAGTAACAAGTACGGAAACGGTTTTATCACCTGACTTTTTTACAACTTTACCGCTAAGTATGCGCTTAGGCATCTTTAGACATCCTTTCTTTAGTTAAATGAGAAGCAATTTGTTTTTTAACTTTCTTAAACTGAGAGGTATCAGTTAATTGTCCACTTTTTTTCATAATCTTTAAATTAAATAATTCCTTTTTTAAGTTATTTATATCTTTATCAGCCATTAAAATTGATCCAATGATACAAAAGTTGTTTTTACAGGTAGTTTAGCTGATGCAAGTTCAAATGCTTTTTTAGCTAGGTGTTTATCAACTCCATCTACCTCAAACATTATAGTTCCAGGCTTTACTCTACATACCCATCTATCAATAGAGCCCTTACCTTTTCCCATTCTTACTTCAGCAGGCTTAGCAGTAACTGGTACATCAGGAAAAACTCTTATCCAAAGTCTACCAGCTCTTTTTAAAAATCTTGTTATAGCTCTTCTTGATGCCTCAATTTGTCTAGCTGTTACTCTTTCAGCAGTGACAGACTTAAGACCATAATAACCAAATGTTAACTCGTAGTTACCTTTAGCATTACCATGGATTCTGCCTTTATGCTGTTTTCTGTATTTTGTATTTTTAGGTAATAACATTATTGGCTACTCTTTTTTTCAACTTCATTTAAATTTTTTGTGTTTTTACTTTCACCTTTAAACAACCATACTTTAATTCCAATAATTCCATAAGTTGTTAAAGCTCGAGCAGTAGCGTAATCTATATCAGCTCTTAGAGTATGTAAAGGGACACTTCCTTCTGAAAATTTTTCTGATCTAGCAATCTCTGCGCCACCTAATCTACCTCCACATACTATTTTTACACCTTTAGCACCTAATTTTATTGCTGATAAGCCAGATTTTTTCATAGCTTTTCGAAATGCTACTCTTTTTTCAAGTTGTCTAGCTATAGAGTCTGCGAGTAAGGATGCATCGGTTTCAGGTTTTTTGATCTCTTTGATATCAAGTGAAATATTTTTGTCTGACAGTTTAGAAAGACTGTTACGTAGCTTTTCAATATCTGCACCTTTTTTGCCAATCAGAACACCAGGCTTAGAAGTATGGATAATAATTTTTAAATTTGCTGCAGCTCTCTCAATAATCACTGAGCTAATACCTGCTATTGAATAATTTTTTTCAATATAAGATCTAATTCTGTGGTCCTCTTTTAAAAAATTTGAATAATCTTTTTTTTCATACCAAGTTGATTGCCAATATTTATTAATACCAACTCTTAAAGAAGTAGGGTTTACCTTCTGTCCCATTAAACGGCCTCCTCTAATACTAGTGTTAGCCTTGAAAATGGTTTAATAATTTGAAAGGCTCTTCCTTTGCTCATAGGTCTAAATCTTTTCATCCTTAAACTTTTACCTACATAAGCTTCTTTCACAAATAATTTATCAATATCAAGGTTGTTATTATTTTCAGCATTTGCAATTGCAGAATTAAGAGTTTTTAAAACTTCCTTACTAACTCTTTTGTTTGAAAATTTAAGAATATTGACAGCTGAGTTAATATCTTTTTTTCGTATATCTTTGATGATTAAATTAAGCTTTTGAGAACTGGTTCTAATCATTTTATTAATTGCTTTAACTTCTTTATTTGCCATTATTTTTTACCTTGAACTGCTTTCTTGTCGCCAGAATGACCTTTAAAAACCCTGGTAGGAGAAAACTCTCCTAGTTTATGACCAACCATATCTTCAGTAACAAAAACAGGGATAAATGATTTGCCGTTGTAAACAGATATTGTAACGCCAACAAAGTCAGGAATTATAGTGGATCTTCTTGACCAAGTTTTAATTGGTGATTTTGAATTTTCATCTTTTGATTTTTTCACTTTTTTGTAGAGAGTGATATCAAAATATGGACCCTTCCATACAGATCTAGCCATTATTTCTTACCTCTTTTAGATATAATCATCTTTGATGTGAATTTAATTTTTCTAGTCTTTTTACCTTTGGTCTTCATACCCCAAGGAGTAGATGGATGTCTACCACCAGAAGTACGACCTTCACCACCACCATGGGGGTGATCAACAGGGTTCATAACAACGCCTCGAACAGTTGGTCTTATCCCTAAATGTCTTTTAATACCAGCTTTACCAATTTTTTTATTTTTATTATCTTGATTAGAAACAACACCGATAGTAGCCATACATTCCCCGTGTATCAATCTTGTCTCTCTTGAAGATAACTTGACCATAATATAATTATCTTGAACTCCTAATACCTGAGCAAAAGATCCAGCAGATCGACATAATTTACCACCCGCACCTGGTTTTAACTCAATATTATGAATAGATGTACCGGTAGGTATATTTTTAATTTTCATTGCATTGCCAGATGAAATTTCAGTTTTGAGTGATGAAATAACTTTATCTCCAACTTTGATATCAGATGGAGCAATTATATACTCTTTAGTATCTTGATAATTTATAAGAGCAATGAATGCGCTTCTATTAGGATCATGTTCAATTCTTTCAACAGTGCCAATTTTGTCAAAAGTGTTTCGTTTAAAATTAACAAGTCGATATTTTTTTTTGTGACCACCTGAACGATGTCTAATTGTAATTTTTCCAGTATTATTTCTTCCAGAATTTGGCTGAAGATCTTCGACCAAAGATTTCTCTGGTCTACCTTTAAATAAAGAGGATCTATCAATCTTAACAGTTTTTCTGAACGATGGAGTGGTTGGTTTATAACTAATTAAACCCATTACTTAACTTTTGCCCCCATATCAATTGTATTTCCTTCTTTTAAAGTAACTATAATTCTTTTTAATTCAGATCTTGTTCCACGTTGACCTTTAAAAACTTTTGGTTTGCTCTTTACATTTAAACTATTTAGCTTCTCAACTTTTACTTTATAAGTATCTTCAATAGTTTCTTTAATTGAGAGCTTATTTGCATCTTTTCTTACTTCAAAAATATATTTGTTGAACTGAGCGTTAGTTGTAGATTTTTCAGTAATAACAGGTTTTTTAATTAAGTTAAGATCCATAACTAAATTTTACCTTCCATATGTTTAATAAATAAAGAAGTTTGCTTTGAAATAATCAGAAGGTCCGATTTTAAAGCTGAGTGAATAGAGTAGCTTGAGTCTGAATGGAAGTTTAAATATTTATAATTTTTCATTTTTGCATAAACGGAACTATTTATTAAATCTTTTAATACTAATGAAATTTTTAACTTGTTGTTTTTTGCAATTAAATCTTTGATAGATTGCTCAGTGAGAGCTTTTTCATCAAAAACAAAGAGGCTCTTATCTATGCTTTTTGACGAAAGAGAGGATATTAAAGCTAAATTTTTTACTTTTTTATTAATTTTAAATGAAACATTATGGAATTTAGGTCCAAAAGCCTTACCCCCACCCCTTCTTTGGGTAGTCTTTTTATTACCAGCTCTCGCGTTTCCAGTGCCTTTTTGTTTGAAAAGTTTTTTTCCTGAACCGGCTACTTCTGATCTATCTAAACTATGGTTGTTACCTTGCTTATGACTATGTGCTTTTTGAATAGAAAGATGAAGCGCTTTTTCGGATACGTTAGCTTCTTTGAGAGTTACCTGTTCAAACATTATTTATAAACCTTCACAATAGATTTCTTCTTACCAGGGACTGAACCTTTTACAAAAATAAGTTTTTTTGATTGATCTATCATTAAAACTTCAAGATTTTTAGTGGTTGTAACTTCATCACCTAAGTGGCCTGCCATTTTTTTTCCTTTAAATACCTTTCCAGGATTCTGGTTTTGTCCTGTAGATCCATGAGCTGTGTGAGAAATAGATACACCGTGGGATTCTCTCATACCACTAAAGTTGTGTCTTTTCATTGCACCAGCAAAACCTTTACCAGTTGATTTAGATTGAACACATACTTTATCCCCCACCTGAAAAGATGGGTTAACTTCGCTACCTATTTCTATAAGATTTTCTGCATTTTCTAATCTGTGTTCTTTAATATGTTTTCTTGGTTCAATGTTTTTCTTATTAAATTCTTTTAATTGAGGGTTATTTAATTTTTTTGGTTTAAGGTAACCAATAATATTTGCAATATATCCATCTTTTTCTTCAGTTCTATTTCCAACAACAATACATGAGCTGTAATCTAAAACTGTAGCATTAAGTCTTTTACCTTCTTCACTAATAAAAGATGTCTGCCCAATTTTAGTACTAATAATCATTATTTATTTCTTTATTTTTATGTCAACGTTCACACCCGATGCAAGATCTAGCTTCATTAATGCATCAACTGTCTGTGGAGTTGGTTCAATAATATCCATCATACGGATATGGGTTCTAAGTTCGAATTGCTCTCTACTTTTCTTATCAACGTGTGGAGATTTATTGACAGTTACTCTCTCAATTCTAGAAGGCATCGGAATTGGGCCAATTACTTTGGCTCCAGTTCTTTTAGCTGTTTGAAGAATATCTATAGAACTTCTATCTAAAATGTTGTGATCAAATGATTTAAGTCTAATTCTTATATTTTGATTAATCATGATTATGCTAGCTTAGATTTTATTTCTTCCTCAACATTAGATGGTACAACATCATAATGTGAAAATAACATTGTATAACTCGCTCTACCCTGACTCATGGAACGTAGATTATTAACATAACCAAACATATTAGCAAGCGGTACTACAGATGAAACAACCTTAGCATTACCTCTATCTTCCATTTTTTCTATTTGACCTCTTCTTGAATTTAAATCACCAATAATATCTCCCATATAATCCTCAGGAGTTACTACTTCAACTTTCATCATAGGCTCAAGTAACTTAGGGCCAGCTTTGCCTACAGCATCGCGAAAAGCGGCTCTAGAAGCTATCTCGAATGCCAAAACAGATGAGTCAACATCATGATAAGCACCATCGTAAACCTCAGCCTCAAAATCAATAACATTGTAACCTGCTATAACACCATTTTGAGCAGCGCTATTTATTCCTTTTTCTACTCCAGGAATATACTCTTTAGGTATGTTTCCACCTACAACAGTATTATTAAACTTGATACCAGAGTTTCTTTCAAGTGGCTTGAATTTCATTTTTACTCTTGCAAATTGACCAGCACCACCAGATTGTTTTTTATGAGTGTAGTCAACTTCAACATCTTTAGTGATTGTTTCTCTATAGGCAACTTGAGGAGCTCCAACATCAGCTTCGACTTTAAATTCTCTTTTCATTCTATCTACAAGAATTTCTAAATGTAATTCACCCATGCCTTTGATGATAGTTTGACCAGACTCTTCGTCTGACGTTACTCTAAAACTTGGATCCTCTTGGGCCAATCTACCTAAGGCTTGACCCATTTTTTCATAGTCAGCTTTTGTTTTTGGCTCCACAGCAACCTCAATAACCGGATCAGGAAATTCCATTTTTTCTAAAATTACAGGATGAGATGGATCACAAAGAGTATCGCCTGTGGTTACATTCTTGAGACCAACTAACGCTACTATATCGCCAGCTTTTGCGTCTTTAATTTCTTCACGTGTATTAGAATGCATTAATAACATTCTTCCAATTCTTTCTTTTTGTTTTTTAGATGAATTTAAAATTGTGGATCCAGAAGATAAATTTCCACAATACAACCTACAAAACGTTATTTGACCAACAAAAGGATCTGCCGCTACTTTAAAAGCTAAAGCAGAGAAAGGTTCTTCTGGAGTATTTGGGATTTGCAACTTTTCATCAGACCCTTCTTTAATACCTTCAACAAACCCGATATCTTTAGGAGAAGGAAGGTAATCAACCACGGCATCTAAAAGAGGTTGAACACCTTTATTTTTGAAAGCTGTACCACATAGAACAGGAACAAATTTGAATTCAATAGTGCCTTTTCTAATACATGACTTTAATGTATCGACACTAATCTCTTTTCCTTCAAGATAATCTTCCATTGCTTGATCGTCAGCTTCGACCGCATTTTCAATTAATTCTTCTCTCTTTTTTTTTGCTTCTTCTAAAAGATCATCGCTAATATCTACTATATCGTATTTTGCGCCTAAACTATCATCTTGCCAAATAATTGACTTAAAATTAACAAGATCTACTACACCTTTAAAATCTGCCTCTTTTCCAATGGCCATTTGTAAAACTAATGGATTAGCACCTAGTCTATCTTTAATAGACTGGACATTCATTTCAAAATCAGCGCCTAATCTATCCATTTTATTACAAAAACAAATTCTTGGAACTTTATATCTATCAGCCTGTCTCCAAACAGTCTCAGATTGTGGCTCTACGCCAGCAACACCATCAAAACAAGCAACGGCACCATCAAGAACCCTTAGTGACCTTTCAACCTCGATAGTAAAATCAACGTGACCTGGTGTATCAATGATATTAATTCTATGGTCATTCCAAAAACAAGTTGTAGCTGCTGAGGTGATTGTAATGCCCCTCTCTTGCTCTTGCTCCATCCAGTCCATAGTAGCTGCACCATCGTGGACCTCACCGATCTTATGTGATTTTCCTGTGTAGTATAAAATTCTTTCTGTGGTAGTGGTCTTTCCGGCATCAATATGTGCCATAATACCAATATTTCTATATTTACTTAAATCCATTTAATTTACCACCTGTAATGAGCAAATGCTCTGTTAGCTTCAGCCATCTTGTGGACTTCATCTTTTTTCTTGACTGAATTACCTTTGTTTTCAAAAGCATCGATTAGTTCGTTAGCTAGTCTTTCTCTTTGAGTTTTTTCATTTCTCTTTTTTGAATTGGTTAATATCCATTTAAATGCTAAAGCCTGAGCTCTAGTGCTTCTTACCTCCATTGGAACTTGATAAGTTGCACCACCAACTCTTCTAGATTTAACTTCAACAGAAGGTTTAACGTTGTTAATTGACTTTTGAAAGTAATCTAATGGATCTTCACTTTGATTAGTCGTTTTAATAATTTCTAAAGCGCCATAAACTATTTTCTGTGCAACAGTTTTTTTTCCTCCAACCATTACCTCATTTATAAACTTGTTTAAAACGATACTATTATAAATAGGATCAGGTAATATTTGTCTTTTCTCTGCAGCTCTTCTTCTTGACATGACTTTAAAATTTAGCTTTTAGGCTTTTTGGCTCCGTATTTTGATCTTCTTTGACGTCTTTTTTCAAGACCTTGCGTGTCGAGTGTGCCACGAATTATATGATATCTTACACCGGGTAAATCTTTTACTCTGCCACCTCTTATTAAAACAACTGAGTGCTCTTGTAGGTTATGACCCTCTCCAGGGATATATGCTGTAACTTCTTGACCATTAGTTAGTTTAACTCTTGCTACTTTTCTTAAAGCTGAGTTAGGTTTTTTTGGAGTGGTGGTATAAACTCTTAAACATACACCTCTTTTTTGAGGGCATGCTTTCAACGCAGGCACTTTATTTCTATTAGAGACTTTCTCTCTAGACTTACGAACGAGTTGATTTATGGTCGGCATAGTTCGCAGAATATATTTATAGTAATAAGAATAGTCAACATATTATTTAGTATTTTCTATCTGTTTTAATAAAGCATTATCGCGTATTTTTGCTTCTTTTCTTAGAGCTCTAATAACGTTTCCAGTACCAGCAGGAATTAGCTTACCTACAATAACATTTTCTTTAAGTCCTGTTAATTTATCAACTTTACCGTTTATCGCGGCTTCAGTTAATACTCTGGTTGTTTCTTGGAATGAAGCAGCAGAGATAAATGAATTAGTTTGTAGACTTGCTTTTGTAATACCCAAAATCATCATTTTATATTCTATTTCTTTTTTACCTTCTGATTTTAGTTCTAAGTTTTTCTCTAGAATTGTAGATCTATCGTGAACATCTCCAACAAGATAATCACTGTCACCTGATTCAATAACTTCGGCTTTTTGAAGCATTTGTTTTGTGATGCATTCGATATGTTTGTCATCGATAAGTACACCTTGGAGTCTGTATACTTTTTGAACTTCTTTGACCATATATTCAGCAAGGGCTTCGATACCGAGAATATTAAGAATATCAGTTGGTGATGGGGTACCATCAACAATCATATCACCTTTGCTAACCTTATCTCCCTCATTGAAATAAATGTAAGTACCTTTAGGAATCAAATATTCAACGGGCTCACCCTCTTCTGGATTGATAATTATTCTTCTTTTACTTTTAATATCTTTTCCAAATTCTATTGTTCCAGAGATTTCAGCAAGAACAGCAGGGTTTTTTGGTTTTCTTGATTCAAAAATATCAGCAACTCTTGGTAAACCACCAGTGATATCTTTTGTTTTTGAAGATGCTCTTGGTATTCTCGCAATAATATCACCAGCCTTAACTTCTTTACCCTTTTCTATATTTAAAATGATACCTACACTTAAATCATATGAAGAGCTTTTTGAACCTTTGGTCTTAACTGGATTTCCATCTTTATCAGTAATTACAAGTTGTGGTTTAAGATCTTGTTTACCTTGAAAGCTTTTCCAATCGATTATAACTTTTGAAGATATACCAGTTGTCTCATCGAATTTCTCTATAAATGATACACCTTCAACTAAATCTGTAAAATCAAGAACACCAGACTCTTCTGCAACAATAGGAACTGTATAAGGATCCCATTCTAACAGAACTGTATTTAATTTAACTTCAGTATTATTTTTAGCTAAAAGTGTAGATCCATAAGGGGCTCTGAAAGTTGATACTAGTTTATTATTCAAATCATAAACTTCTAGTTCAGAAGTTCTATTGATAACAATTTCACTTCCAGATTCATTGATAACAGATCTTAAATTTTTAATTTTAACTTTACCATCACTTGGTGATTCAAAATTGGACTTTTCAGCTGAAGAGCTTGCGACACCACCAACGTGAAATGTTCTCATTGTTAACTGAGTACCAGGTTCACCGATAGACTGCGCAGCAATAATACCGACTGCCTCACCAGTATTAACTGGCTCACCTTTAGCGAGATCCCTACCATAGGCTTTTGCACAAATACCATTTATACATCCACAAGTAATCGGTGATTTAATTCTAACTGATGTAATATTTTCTTTTTCAATAGTTTCAATTTCATCGTGGGAGATATATTCTCCATCTTTGAGAATAACTTTGCCATCATTATTTTTAACATCATTTGCTAAATATCTTCCAAAAACTCTATCTTTAAGTGGGATAGCAACCTCACCAGACTCATAAACTGTGTCTACTGTCAGTCCTTGAGTACAATTACAATCTTTTTGAGTAATAGTGAGATCTTGAGCAACATCAACTAATCTTCTTGTTAAATATCCTGAACTTGCTGTTTTAAGTGCAGTATCTGCAAGACCTTTTCTAGCTCCATGAGTTGAGTTGAAATACTCCAACACAGTCAATCCATCTTTGAAATTTGAAGTAATAGGATTTTCAATAATCTCTCCAGACGGTCTTGCCATTAAACCTCTCATACCTGCTAATTGTTTTAACTGAGCCTCAGAGCCTCTAGCCCCAGAGTCAGCCATAATATAAACAGAATTTATCAAATTGTCTTTTTTGGCAGAAACTGTTTTCATCATTGCTTTAGCAACTTTATCTGTACAAGTTGACCAAAGACCTACAACTTTATTGTATTTTTCTCTTTCAGTAATAAGACCTTCTTGATATTGACTCTCTAAACTATTGACTAATTTTTGGGTCTCTTGAATTAGTGGATCTTTTTCTTCAGGAATAACTAAGTCATCTTTACCAAAAGAAATTCCAGCTTTAGCTGCAAATTTGAAACCCACATTCATAATTTGATCTACAAAAATACAAGTAGCCTTTTGGCCTGAGAATCTATAGACATTATCAAGCAAATTACTAATCTCTTTTTTTGTAAGAACTTTATTTACACAATCAAAAGGAAGATCTTTATGTTCAGGAACTGTTTTAAAAAGTAAAACTCTTCCTGGAGATGTTGTAAATTTTTTATATTCAAATTTATCATTTTCTTTGTTGTAAGTTTTTGTTCTATATAAAATAGGAGTGTGTAAGTTGATTGATTTATTTTCAAGAGCAAATTCAACTTCCCCAACATGGGAGTAGTATTTTTTTGGTTCTTCTTTTTCTTCAATTAAAGATAAATAATAGATACCTAAGACTATATCTTGACTCGGAACTATAATCGGCTTTCCACTTGATGGAGATAAAATATTATTTGTACTCATCATCAAAACCCTTGCCTCTAATTGAGCTTCAAGACTTAATGGAATGTGAACAGCCATTTGGTCGCCGTCAAAGTCAGCGTTAAATGCAGTACATACTAAAGGATGAAGTTGGATAGCCTTACCTTCAATTAAAATTGGTTCGAATGCCTGAATACCTAATCTATGAAGTGTAGGCGCTCTATTTAAAAGGATTGGGTGCTCTCTGATCACTTCATCTAATATATCCCAAACTTCTGGTCTTTCGGATTCAACCATTTTTCTTGCAGATTTGAGAGTAGAAGCAAAACCATAAGACTCTAATTTATTATAGATAAAAGGTTTAAATAACTCTAAAGCCATTTTTTTTGGCAATCCACACTGATGAAGTTTGAGCTCTGGGCCTACAACAATTACTGATCTTCCAGAGTAATCCACACGTTTACCAAGTAGGTTTTGTCTAAATCTTCCTTGCTTACCTTTTAGCATTTCAGAGAGTGATTTAAGAGGTCTCTTATTGGTGCTTGTTATAACCCTTCCTCTTCTACC
>Ga0181606_10004690_pt1 | contig 11413 bp, 8 predicted proteins | sample 041ome_10_FD_132994 | JGI IMG/M metagenome (GOLD analysis project Ga0181606, IMG submission 132994) | Coastal salt marsh microbial communities from the Groves Creek Marsh, Skidaway Island, Georgia - 041412US metaG (megahit assembly) | ecosystem: Environmental > Aquatic > Marine > Intertidal zone...
ATGGGGAAGACGGAGGACCGCTAAACGGTGACCATTTTGTAAGGTATGTCGAAACCAAAATCAAAAGCTTAACTTCAACTCCCATCAGCGGGTTTGACGATGACGACATCTACCTCTCGAACTTTGGTGTCGTAACGGAACTTGATGGAACATTGTCTATTGATACGACAAGATTTACTGAATATTTTTCTGCCAACCCTGAGCATTTTGCAGCAATTACCACATCAATGATCCGTACTGGTGACGCGGGCATCACTGGCAGAGTGACGACTGACCTATTTACCCCCGGAAAATATAACTTTAGCCTATCTAGCGGTACTGCAACATTAACCGACAGCGACCTCACTAGTGACACAATGTCAATAGGCACAGACAGATATGGTTATGCTGACAATAATATTGGCGCAACTGGACTGATATTAGAAACCACAAAATCTACAGCAAATACAGATATTTATATGGGGCGGAGCATCCTCTCATCCCTATCGAATTACATTGATGACATTTTGATGATGAATGGCGACATTGACAAGAAAATTGTCACGCTTGAGACAAATATCGATAGTCTTGTTGAAGATCAGGAGGCTCTTGACCTTCACATAGAAAACCAGCGCCGCCTTTACGTCGAAAAGTTCACAGCTATGCAAACTGCAGTGTCTAGTTTTAATAAAACTGGGGAATTTTTGGATAACCTAATCGCCTCCTGGAACTCAAGCAACTAATAAGCATGCTATGTCCAAAAAGTCAAAAAGGGAAAGCTGGCTTAGATAAAGTCAAGCGGACTCAGTTCTTGATTGAAAAGCCTTTCCAATACCTGACTACCCTCAACATCAGCCCGGCGCCACCCTGCCGGCGCCATTTCAGCAACCTCATTTCTGATCGCAAAAACATAAGCCTTGAAGGCTTTAACAGCCGCATCTGGACTAAACTCTTTTGTCTTGACAGGCTCATCAGCAGAGCCAAAAATACCTTTTAATTTACGGAGCTTATTAGGCTGTTCGTAGGTTATTCGGTAATAGCAAAAACCGCTGAGTAACGGCTCAGCGCTATCTCCAGAATTAAGCTCATCAAGAAACCGCAGCATAGGTTCAATAACTGCGGCAACCTCGTCAGCCGAGATTGGGCTATAAAACTCAGATAAAATATTAGCATAACCAGATGCCACGGTACGTAGATCAATCTGGCGGCTCAGGTACTCTGCTCCCGCCCCGGCGCAGGCAGCTTCGTACACCCATTTCGGACAAAAAGACATCTCAATTGCACTTTATTTTTAACCAATGGTGGAACGTGTAGCACCTTGAGGTTTTTTTTCAAGTAAATTCAGATTTTTTATCAAAAACAAAAAATTTCTAAAACTTTTCTCCTGGTGTCGTTCTCCAAGGCGACCAGAAATGGTTACGGCTATCCAACCAGACAAACAGGAGCAGGTAGATGACATCTATCTCTACCAATGGCAACGCGTTGCGGGTGCTATACTATGGAAACCTAAATTCAGCTGCACTCACCAAATCATATGAGAAGCTGGGCAGTGGAAACCGTATAAACAACGCCGCTGACGACGCCGCAGGACTTTTCATAGCAAACCGACTCACTTCTGAGGTGCGTGGCCTTGAGCGCGGCATTCAGAACGCAGGTGATGCACTGGGTTTGATTGCTACTGCGGAAGGTGGTATGCAAGAAATCCGTAATATGGTCATAAGGATGCGTGAACTTGCAGTGCAGATGTCCAACGGGATTTATAACGATAACCCCGACCGTAGTTATGCACAAGCTGAAGTTAACCAACTAATGCACCAAACCGACCTCATTGCAAATAATACTGATTTTAACGGTGTTAAGTTGCTGGATGGGTCATTTCAAAACATAAACATTCAAACCAGTCACAATGCCGATGAACGCATCAGTCTTTATTTTGATAGCGCGACGACTAACGGTCTTGGCATCGACGCCCTTGATATTTCAACGCAGGCAGGTGCTCAATCTGCAATGACTGTTTTAGATGAAGCCCTTGAAAAGATTTCAGAGCAACTTTCGATGGCAGGTGGTTTTCAAAACCGCATTAAACATGGCATGTCACTTTCGGCACTTTTAGCCAAGTCCTCAACAATCTCTTTGGGAAGAATCATGGACGCTGACATGGCGCAAGAATCAACAGCCTTTTCTAAGGCACAGGTTTTAGCTCAAGCTAACACAGCGATGCTGGCGCAGGCCAATAAGTCATTGAGTAACATCTTGGCTCTTTTTAACTAACCTTCGTCTTCATTAAAAAAATTTAAACGAATTTATGCGTTGTCAAAAAATTTTGGCAGCGTGCCTTTGTGTCTTTAAAGTTGTTATAATTAATTGTTTTTATTTATTTTTTTTCTAAAAAAAATTCTTTTATGTCGTTAAATTATTTGTCCCGATAGATTAAAAGTTGTCTCTCGGGTCCGGCTATTCACTAAGTTAAGGAGAACTAGAAATGACATCAATTAACACAAATGTTGGAGCATTGAATGCAAGGCTTTACTCTCTAAAGTCAGCCAGTGGTCAAGAGCGTGCGATGGAACGCCTATCATCTGGGCAGCGTATCAACAGCGCTGCAGATGATGCAGCCGGGTTGGCCGTGGCAGGGAAGATGGAGTCCCAACTACGCGGTATCAATATGGCAATTCGTAACAACCAAGATGGTATTGGCCTCATTCAAACAGCTGAAGCTGGTATCAACGAAATTCGCAATATGGTCCTGCGGATGCGTGAACTTGCAGTGCAAATGTCAAACGGCATTTATGAGGACACGCCAGATCGCGACAACGCGCAGCTAGAAGTTGATGCCTTGCTCTCGCAGGTAAACCTCATTGCAGGCTACACCACTTTTAACGACGTTAATGTTCTTGATGGGACTTATGCCGCCGTTGACATCCAGGCAGGAAATACAACCACAGAGACTATAGCTCTCACAATCGCATCGATGAGTACAACTGGCCTTCTAATAGCGACAGCGAAAGTTACAGCGCAGTCCACGGCAAAAGCAGCAATCACTACGATGGATACTGCACTGGAGACAATTTCATCTGCTCAAGCAACATTAGGTTCATATCAAAACAGGCTCGCTTATTCAGTAGCCAACCTAAGCCGCTCGAGTGTTATGACAGAACAAGCACTGGGCAGAATAATGGATGCTGATTTTGCAGCAGAAACCACAAACTTATCCAAAACTCAGATTTTGAATCAGGCGGCGACAGCAATGCTTGCACAGGCCAATCAGTCAAAATCGCTGATGTTACAGCTAATCCAATAAAGTCACAGTTTCCCGGGGCAAGCAGCTTGCCCCGGGATCTTTGAGAAGCAAAATTCGTGCCAACATCAATTTTTTTTTTCACTTTACCTTAAACTTTTTTTTAATCGTCGTTAATCAGATTAGACGATCAAAAAAAAGGGGTCTAAAATGACATCAATTAACACAAATGCTGGAGCTCTAAATGCGCGGACAAGTGCAATAAGTGCTACAACAAGAATGGAAAAGGCGATGGAAAGACTATCGTCTGGCCTTAGGATCAATAGCGCAGCAGATGATGCAGCCGGTCTTGCCGTTGCCGGCAAAATGGAATCACAGCTTCGCGGTATAAACATGTCAATCCGTAATGCTCAAGACGGTATTGGCTTAATTCAAACTGCAGAGGCTGGCATCAACGAGATCCGAAACATGGTACTCCGGGTTCGAGAACTAGCAGTTCAGATGGCGAACGGGATCTACGAGGACACACCAGATCGTGACAACGCACAGCTAGAGGTTGACGCTCTTCTCGCGCAGGTGAATCTTATCGCTGGCTACACAACCTTCAACGACGTTAATGTCCTTGATGGAACCTTTGCTGCTCAAGACCTTCACGTAGGTAACACCACTGCGGAGACCATTGCAATTACAATTGCATCCATGAGCACAACCGGCCTTGTCATCGTAACCGCTAAAGTAACTTCGCAGGCTACAGCTCTAGCAGCTATCACAACAATGGATACTGCTCTGCAAACCATCTCATCTGCGCAAGCGACCCTTGGTTCCTATATTAACCGTCTTTCCTACTCTGTGGCTAATTTGAGTAAGGGAGCAGTTATGACAGAACAGGCATTAGGTCGTATTACTGACGCTGATTTTGCTGCAGAAACCACCAATCTTTCGAAAGAGCAAATTCTAAACCAGGCGGCTACGTCAATGCTAGCCCAAGCTAACCAGTCCAAGCAATCTATCCTTGCCCTACTTCAATAGAAGTTAGAGCTGGGTGGGTAGCCGAGAGGGGGGAAGGGGACTTCCCCCCTCACCTACTCGTGTAAAAACTCTCAATTTTTATTGATTTTAAAAATTGAAACACACTCAGTCAAAACTCGTAACTGCCGGCAGGACTGGCACAGTAATTGCTCCCATCACAGCCTGATAGGAGCTTATAATGAATTTCATACAACAACCTAAAATACTGAAATTAATTCAGAAAAATCAAGAAGTTGACTTGCTTGTAGCCAGCGCAGCGATTTCTGGAGACGACCTGAGCATCCGTAAAAACATAGATGAGCGCCGTAGACTCAGAGCTTTACTGGAGCGTGAAGGCAAAGCAGCGTCAAAAAGTGAAAGCTCAACGATTAATGACTATCACCAGTCAAATTCCGAAATTGCGGAGTTCATATCACTTTGGTCCAAACGTGGGCAAAAAATCAAACATTCTCCTGAGTTCCTCTTAAACAACGAGTACTGTGACTTAATAATTGACGCATATATCCCAGATACGTGGGATTGGGATAACGACCTTGTAATCATTGTCCACTCAGTGAGCGATAATTTGGCCGAAGCACTTGCTTTGAGAGGACAAAAGCACATTGTTCTGTATAGCGATCCGAAAACTAAATGCGACTTGGAGAAACCTCTATTCAAAGAGGCTGTTATCCTAGAGGCACAAAATCTGCGTGAGTTAAAAGCAAAGATTGCACAAATACGCTCAAGAGCACGAGTAATCACAAAAATTTATTGTGATCCTGATCACGAGCAAATTGCACAAGCTAGGGAAGACGTTGAAGAGGCAATTAGGGCCGGGAGAAACGACGCACAAATTAATGTGAACACCCAGGCATTTCGCGGGAAATCATGGGCAACAAATATATTAAAGAACATGCCAAAAATGGCTGAGACGCATAATTTTTGTAATATGAAGGTGCATGGTACAAGTCATGCGGTCATTGTCGCCCCTGGCCCTTCACTCGAAAAAAACATTGATCAATTAAGAGAAATCCAGCACCGAGTTTTCATTCTCGCTCCGCTGAGATCGCTATCGTTGTTGAACACAAACGGCATAACTCCAGATTTGGTGGTCCAAGTTGATGCGTTGACTGAAGACGATGCAAACTTTTTTGCAAAAAACAAGCCGCAGAATGTGAAAAACATCTTTTTGGAAGGGTACGTTAACCCTTTATTTTTTGATCTAGCAGCAGAAAAAATAATATGGTGCTTGCACTATGAATTTGATCAATTGCATGCGCTTTTTAATAGCGAGGCAAATAGAAACATTGGGCCAAGCGTTGCCATATACTGTACTCAGATTTGTCTTACGTTGGGGATCAAAAATATTTGTTTGATTGGCCAGGACTTGGCGATTTCTGATGAAAAAATGTACGCAAGTGGCGCCACAGATAACCTCAAAAGTATTTGCGAAAAAGATCAATTTGTCCATTCAGTCGAGGGGTTTTGGGGTGGACAAGTCAAAACACGTTCAGACTACAAGTTCTACATCGAGCAGTTCTCTCAACTGGCAAGTGATGTTAAATCTAGTGGGCAGGATGTTAGGTTTGTTAACGCAACGGAGGGCGGCGCATTTATTGACGGGTTTAGCCATGTGAAATTAATCGATCATATCAAAGCTCAAGGTTTAAATACCAATAATGCAACAAAGTTTATAGAATTTGGGGCCCCAAATGACCCAAACTCAATAGCGGTAGAAGACTTTCGTAGATCATTCATCAGGAGTATGGAAAAAGTGATCAAGCTATCTAAAAAAATAGTTGAAATCGATAGCAACCCAAACACAAACAAAAGTGGCACAAAAAAACTGAACAAATTGATATCAGAAGTCCGACCAGTAATTAACGAGTATCCATTTTTAGAGTTAGCCATGCAAAGCGAGATCACAGATGCTGTTGGAAATGCCGCTTTCACAAAATCAATTCCATCTTACAGCGAGTTTTTCACTAACACAGCGAAACATGCAAAAGAGTTGATTGAAGCAGCGAGATACAGAAGTTAGTTGGATAAGTTATATCCTTGAGGCACTTACTTTACCGTCAAGAAATATCAAAAAAACAGGCAATTGACCTGCATTCAAATAGTAGGCCACCGCAGCCCTTTCAAACTCAAGGCTTTCTTGCTAGTGCAAACAATGTGTCGGTTGCATCGATATTTGCCAACGATGCTTCATATGCGGCATTCAATGAGGAATTATCTATGATTGAAAGTGCGGACATGTGCCCACCAGGCTTACCATTCCTCAGCCAATTCATATGGTTTGACAGAGGGTATCTTTGAACACCCTTTACAAAAACTGTTTCAAATCCAGCTAAATCGAGAAATTTTTTGAGTGAATGTTTGGTGTGCAAAAGCAGGTGTTGACTCCAGAGGGTAAAGTCTTTGAAGTTTTGATCCCCCACAACTGACAGCAAAAAATCATTTGCATTGGGCACTTCGACCAGCAAGAACCCACCACTCACTATTTTAGTTTTTAACTGCTTCAGAGTTTTAATTGGGTCAGGCAAATGCTCTATTACATGGAAAGACACACACAAATCAAAGCTATCATCCTTTACTTCTGACAGATCGGCAACACATTCAATCCCATCAACATTCAGTGCATCGACATAGTTTTCCTGTAATTCAATCCCAAGCGTTTTTTTAGAATGTGGAGCGGCAAGCCTAAGGAAATCGCCATTTCCACATCCAAATTCAACAAGCTTTTTATTTGCCAATAAGTCAAAGCTGGACTTAAATCTCCTCTGCAAATCGGAAGTTGCTTCCCAACTTCCATCTCCAGTCTTGAGCTTATTTAAATTTTCATTCCTGTAGGCTCCCTGAACATATGTAGCGTCACCTGTGTAAAAATCATCGATATAAACAACCCCAGATACCATGTCTTTCCATACTTTAACCCCCACAAGGTCTCGGGTTTTTGTTGAGAGCAGCTCTCGCGTTTCGATGGAAGTCAGACTCAAAGACTTTAATGTTTCAAAAATACAGTTCTGCATTTTCTTGCTCTCTGCCCCCTTGGAAAATGATCACACCTTAGCTTTACGGCAAATCTTAGTAAATAATGAGACTGAGCGCGCCGAACTTAGGAAAAGGGCTTATTGGTTAAATCATCAAGATAATTTAAAGCCTTCCAAAAGCCCTCCCCACTATTCTTATGCCCTTGCCAGACCTCTGGTATGAATGGAGTACGAGGGTTCAAGTAGTCAAGCTGTGCAAATAACTGTCTAAAATCTATGTCACCATCCCCAAAAGGCACACCCTCTCCATCAACTCCGACAGAGTCTGCTATGTGAAGGTGAACATTGTAGGGTGACACCAACTCAACAAATTCCGTAAAATCCCAGCCAAAATACTTGCAGGCCATCATTGAGTGAGAGGTGTCCAAACAGATTTTAATATTGTTATTTTTTGAACAAAAGGCATTTATTTCACCTGCTTCAACGAAAAGATTGTGATGACTTTGACCACCAAAATGCCAAGGAAATGGCGGCATAGTTTGAAAAGCAATTGTTACACCGTCGCAGTCAACCAGACCCAGACTATCCTCAATCAATTCATATTTTTCCTGCTTTACGCAGTCAGAAAGAAAGCCAGCAGTATCCCAACCACCGGCATTTACTATAACTGTCGGCAACTTTGTTTTAGGAAACATAGAATTCATGTCTTTTGTGAGTGAAATAACTTTATTCAAATTCGAAATAGACTGTTTACGATACTTGTGATCAAAAGACGCTAGATCAAGGATGTGGTCATTATCAAATAGTTCAGGACAGTGCACGCAAAACTCTAGTGGCTGCTCAGCAATTATAAATTCCTCAAAGTTCAAATTTAAGTCTTGATAGGAAAGATGAAACTCAACGAAATCTATATTTTTACCATTCGTCAGCGTTTTATAATCGTGGTAGCGGACTGGTATGCCAAATGGACGCCCAAAATTATATTTTTCTTTTCTTTCCACTCTTCCAATTATATCCGCTTCAAACAGTGGTGTGTCTTTTTTTATAGACCTGTTTGCCTTTAACCCTATCAAGTCATTTAACCTGTATGGTTGCAAACCATTGCCCGGACCTTTAATCATCAAATCAGATCGCTGTATTGACTTCCCCAGCTCTATGTCATTCTTAGCGAAAATACTTTTTGCAAGAGACTCTCGATTAATCATCTCCCCTTGCGTGATTTGCCGTTGCAAACTTGACTCACCCATCGCCAGGTGAATATCGCCGGCAAATTTCACTAAATCACAGAGTTCATTTGGCAAGAGGCTAACTTTGTGATCGTTACCAAGCCAGTTTCTATTAAATGTGATATGTTTTTCGATAATTTTGGCACCGAGAGAAATTGCCGCAAGCGGTATATGAAAACCTCTCTCATGCCCCGAATAACCGACTATTCGGTTACTCAACAATTTTAGATGGTTGATATACTCCAGATTGACATCCTTGAAAGGTGTGGGGTAAGTCGAATTACAATGCAGTAAGGCGTAATCAGCAAATTCATTCTCCAAAAACTCTATCCCGAGTTTTATTTCGGTCTCATCACTCATACCAGTTGAACAAATGAGAGGTTTACCAGTACTCACAATCTCTTTCAGGAGCTCAAAGTTCGTATAGTCTGGGGAAGCAACCTTATAAGCATTGAGGCCATAACACTCCAACTTTTCCAAAGACGATGTATCCCATGGCGTGCAGAGCGGGATTAATCCACAATCCAAACTATAGTCAAAGGCTCTAAACAGATCGTCGTCTGAGAGTTGAAATTGCCAGAGCAAGTCGAGAGTATATTGAGTGCCAAGATCTTTACTCTGGGATGCCTTGCCGGAGTTTTCACCATATAACTTCTCCATCGTTCGCATTTGAAACTTCACGCATTCAGCACCTGACTGGGCCACCACATCAATTAGGCGCTTCGCAATTTCCAGTTCCCCTTGATGATTATTCCCAATCTCGGCGATGATAAAGGGTTCCGATGTTTCAGTAATCAAGCGGCTGTTGATTGCAAATTCGTTGTGAAAACGGGAATAAAGGTGGTCAATACGACCCCGCTCATCAAGAACGGGAATGATTTGCACTCCGTTCTTAAAAAAATCAGAGACTTCCGAAAAATTTTGATTTTTTAATACGCTACGAAAATTTTTGTTCATCAGGTTCCGTATTGGCACTTCAAGGTCAAAGCCCTTACCCTCAGTAATCCAGCGACGGAAGTCACCATCAGAGAATGACCCCAACAAAATTCCATTATCATCAACGATAAAAACTATATTGCTTTGATTCAAATTTATCTTTTTCAGTGCGCTTGCTACGGTTAAGCTATCTCTCACGACGTAGTTTTTGTAATCTCTAATCCTCATTTGTGGCCACCTGTGACATTAAAAACTCACAAAGTTTAAAATCCATTAGAGTGTCAATTTCAAAGCTTTCCATATAGTCAGTCTCGAATAAACCGATTGAACCCGACAAACGGTTTTGACTTTCGATTAAGCATTCCACCGTGGTGAAATAAAAAGATCCTGTTTCCATATAATCTTGGTCAAAACCGCAGATATCTTGCCGCCTCGGTCGTTGCGTGAAATCGTAATTAGCAATCAAATTCTCACCCCCTTTCCAAAAAAAGCGGTGGTTCTTGGTCACACTGAGAATACTGTCATAATTTTCATCTTTGAAGTAACAGTATGCCCTATCTAGGGTGCCATCAAATCTGATCGGGGATGTGCACTGCAAAAGCGCAATATTTATGGGCAAACAACCGTTATTTTTTAAATAATCACAGCAATGCAAAAGGGCATCTTCAGTGCTTGCACAGTCACTTGAAAGCTGAGCTGGCCTCATAAAAGGAACCTCAGCACCGTAACACTTACTAACCTCTGCAATAACAGGGCAATCCGTAGAAACAATCACCCTATCAAAATAACGGGATTTAAGAGCATGCTCAATCGTCCAAGCAATTAAGGGCTTCCCGTTAAACAACATGGTGTTTTTACCGGGCAAGCCTTTTGACCCTCCTCTTGCAGGTATAAAAGCTAAATTTTTAATATTATTTGACATTCACACTCTCTATTTTTGTCAAAACTGAGTGTTAAAAGAAAAAGCAACCTAATTCTGAAAAGGCTGCTTTTTCGTGGGTGGATAGCCATTTTAATATTAGCTTAACTAGTTTAATAATTGCAGGATTGACTGCTGAGCCTTGTTTGCTTGTGCAAGCATAGCCTGCGCTGCCTGATTCAAAACTTGGGCCTTACTGAGCTCTGTCGACTCCAGAGCAATATCTGCATCAGCAATCCTTGAGCGAGCGGCCTTAGTGTTCATGACGATATTTGACAGGTTACTAATTGTGTGCTCCATCCTTGACATTGTTGCACCAAGATCAGAGCGTTCAAGATCGATGCGTACCAATGCCCCATCAACAGCAGTTAGCATTTTTAGTGAATTAGCCACATTCAAAACGTCAAGCTCAGACACCGAGCTCAAAGATGCACCAGATGGGTTGCCAGAAAACAGTCCACCTGGGACGCTAATTGCACTGTGGTCATCAGCATCTGTTGGGTGGTCAAGTGTGATAGTTACATTTCCTGTAGTATCACCTACTTCGATGCTGGTGTCGATAAGGTAATCTGGAATAGAAATCACGTCGCCGTAGTTGAACCCAGACCCCATATTCAATATTCGAACTGGGGTCAGGATCCCTCCGCTGCCATCAGTGCGAAACTCAATCGTCATTCCAGAAGCACTGGTTTTTGACGCACCATCACCATCTACCATGGATGAACCTGTTGTATCAGGGACCACCACCAAACTCGTGATTGCTTCAGTTGTCACAGTAATGGCTGATTGATCAACATCCGCTGTCTGCGCAACATCAGAGCCCTGAGAGCCAGTCGCAACAGAGAATACAAATGGTGAGTGAAATTTGAGGGTTCCAGACACTCCAACCGAATCAGGATCTGTTCCCGCGGTCAGCTCAATAGGCGAATATTGGCTTGTCGTAGTCGCCGCATCAGCGGAGTCAGTAAAGACTGATGTCCCATCAGTGAGATTGTCGTAATTTTCATCCGCGCCCGAGATGTTCATTGTAGGGCCCGTGACACCAACCAGAGCATAATTCTCAACGACAATATCATACCCATCATCAGAAATAAGGGTCATAATTGACTTATCA
>Ga0181606_10004696_pt1 | contig 11406 bp, 5 predicted proteins | sample 041ome_10_FD_132994 | JGI IMG/M metagenome (GOLD analysis project Ga0181606, IMG submission 132994) | Coastal salt marsh microbial communities from the Groves Creek Marsh, Skidaway Island, Georgia - 041412US metaG (megahit assembly) | ecosystem: Environmental > Aquatic > Marine > Intertidal zone...
GGCAGCAGCTGCGGGAGACGCACCTCAACAAACTGCTGATCGACGTCCCAGTCCCCGGCCAAGTGATGAAACGAGAGCCCCGAGTTGGTGAACCTCGGCATCGCGGCAGAGCGTTCCTGACGAAATCGATTCAGGAGCCCTTGTGTCGGCCACCTGTGTGGTGCGAGCGACTCGAGTGACTGGTCATAGAGCATCGCCAACATTTCCACAGCTGCCGCCACGGGCTCGGGATGCAGCACATCTGGCGTCGTCGTCACTTTGGCACGCCAGACTTCCCGCGTGCCCGGCTCAACACGTCGCGTGAACCGCTCCCACGTGATTTCGAGCTTCCTGTCGGTCCAGGGCACCTCGACCGTCCGCATCTCTTTATGCAGTCGACCATCCCGGACCATCCAGACCTTGAGCGTGAAGCCACCTCGATGGCTGTCCGTCACAGGCACGCGAATCGGCCACTGTGTACGCCCCGGCTCACTCCACTCCCGTGAGAGCAGCACCCCATCCTGCAACAGTTCGATCAGCACACGTCCTGTGTCGTAGCCTGTGCCGACAATCGCCTCAAAGGTTTCTCCAGGTTCAACGGTCCAGCTCTTGCCTGCTACGGCAAAGCCGCGACGCACGGGATACTGCGTGGCAGCCGGATCGATAACCTCAATCAGGTGTGTCGCCTTGACGGTCGGCGTCTCTGCATCACCGGGCACCTCATACACCGCTCGGTAGATCCCCGGCTCAAGCGACACGGTGGCCACTGCCTTGCCTGTTGCCGCATCGGTTGCCTGCTCTGCGGAGAACACCTGCTCACCAGCGAGCCAGGTCTCTGGCTCAGCAGGATCGACGTCGGCCTCCCGCCCGCCATCCTCACCATCTGGCACGGCAAACATTCCACCACCAGCGCCACGGCCAAAACCTCCTCGCTGCCTCGGGGCGACCTGTTCATTGAAGAAACTCACCCGGGCCACTGCATCTGGCTGCACCAGCCGAGCGACACGCAGGGTTCCTGTTGCCGCACGCGGCTCTCCATCGAGCGAGGTCGTCGCCACGGTCAGTGGAACAGCAGCCTTGCCATCGACCGCCGCCTGCCACGGCTCGCAGTCAAGATTCGCCTCAATCGGTGCATAGCCCGCCCGCACCACCCGCTCATCACGCCGTGTTTCGCCCGCGGCATCCGTTACCGTAGCCGTCACGCGGTAGCTGAATATCGGCAGTGAATCCCGGGGCAGCGTTCGATCAGGCTTGGCTGGAAACGCGATCTCGAAACGACCGTCGGCATCGCTGGTCGTCTCACCGTGGGCTATTCGCGCCGCCTCGCCTCCAAACGGCAGCCAGGGGAAGAACCAGCGACACCACGGCGGGAAACGGACCTCTCGCTCCACATCCCAGCTCACCTTCGCCCTGGGCACCGGCAGCCCGGTGTAGGTGCTCGCCGTTCCATGCAGCGAAACGTCTGCAGCCAGCTGCACCTCGCCTTCTGGAGGCGATAGCTCAACCATGAACTTTGGTCGCTTGTATTCCTCAACACGAACAGCCACTCCGCCGCTGAATCCATTGCCACGAACATTGATCGCCCACTGACCAGGCAGCGCTGATGACGGGAGCGAGAACGACCCGTGGAAAGACCCCGTGGCGTTTGTACGGTGCTCTGCCGTGGCCAGTTCTCTGTTGTTGGCATCCCGAAGGACGACGGTCACGGCCGTGTTGGCCAACGCCTGATACAGGCCAACTCGGGTATCGGCCTCACTGGCAATGCCTTTGTAGAACACCTCCTGGCCAGGCCGATGGATACCGCGATCAGTGACCACCATCGCCGTTCGCGATCGTGTTGGCTGCCGATAGCGGCGAATCGAGATCCGGCCATTACCAATCCGGTGCTCCACGCCATCGAACACCGCAGTTGCCGCCAGTACCACGCTCTCTCGACTGACGATGTCATCGGTGAACGGAATCACATAGCGGCCTTGGGCGTCGGTTCTGCGTGTATCCGTCGCGCGAAAGGCCTGCTGCTGACGGTCGCGTGGCTGCACATACGCGGTCACCTCCGCATTCGCCACGGGCTCACCCGTACGGACATCGACAACATGACCAGCGAGTTCACCTTCCCCAAGCCGCTGCCCAGCTGGCTCCCGACCGGCTGCCGGCTCCTCAACAGCCGTCATGGGGCGGTTGGTCTCAGCGACCAATGCCAGCCGGCTCACCCAGACGAAACACCCCGTGACGATATTGTCTGCATCAGCAAACGACTCATCAGCGGAAGCGATCACCCAGTAGCATCCGGGCTTGAGATCTTCGGGCACGGGAATGCTCTGCCCCCGCTGCTGGTAGTCGGGCGTCGCAGGCAGGTCAGCCACAAACGACCGCACCGGCGTCGCAGACACAATCGCTCGTCGGTCGTCTTCTTCGAGCCACTGCCACTCCGGCCGGCCAGCAGCGAGTCGCTGCTCCCAGTCGGCTGTCACCACACGCAGAAAGACCCGCTCGAGATTGACGTAGTCGGCCCGGATCACAGGCCAGGGCTTCGCCCAGGTTCGCTCTGTCTGCAGCTCCAGCGAGCGTGCTTCGATCTGAGCGATCAGGTTCTGGCACTCCACTCCGCCCACCGACTCAGCCGCCGTCGCCACGGCCTCACTGGCAACCGCATGCGCTGCCGCTGCATCGCCGTTCGCGAAGAGCCGATCGGCGAGCATGCGACGGCCACTCGCAGCTAGGTCATGAGTGCCTGCAGCTTCGATAAAGGTCTCGATAGCCTGCTGGCTTCGCTGTTCACGCAGCTCACCCACCGCCACCCCACTGGCCCAGCGGATCCGCTCAAGATCGATCGCCAGCAGGGCTGTTCCACTGGCGTCCTCAAGATGTCCGCGGAGCCATGTCTGGTAGAGCCTGATCGCTTTCAACAGCGGCGAAGCGGTGTCGCTCGTTTCAGCCTCGGGCTTCCAGCTGAGAAACTCGTCTCGACTGCCGAGGATCGCTCCGCTCGCATCCGGCTCAAACACATCCTCAGGGGCCACCAGCCCCCGCTCACCCGATGCGTAAAACGCGATCGCATTGTCCATCAACACATCCCAGACTGTCGGCCGCATGGCAACCGCCCGGGCAATAGCCTTGCGTTCCTCTGCTGGATCGTCCGTCCGCTCTCCGATACGACTGACCCCAGGATCGATAACTGCGGTCCAGGTGTCGGTCGGGAGCGACTTGAGCGTTCCGTCATCATCGAGGGCCTGAGTGAACCGCCGTTCAATCTCGGCGACAATCATCGGCAGGTCCCACTGGTCGATCGTGGCCAGATCGTCTGAAGCGGCCGCTCCCCGGGTCCGCTGCGAGAACCGCCAGCGGTTGGACAAGAAGTAGCCCCAGGTCCAGTTGGCCGCGATCGCCTCGAGAACAGGTCGGGCCTGTGGGGCCGCTGCTGCGATCGCCGCGTCGAGCTTGATGAGACGCTCTGGATCGTCGCGAGGGCGATCACCTGTCTCGGCCAACACGCGGGTGGCGATCCCGCGCGCCACCTCCGGCCATGCGTTCTAAGCGATCGCCTCTTCGACAAGACCTTCCAAAGCCGCAGCCGCTGACTTAACGCGTCCTTCGCGGAGATGCTTCTCGACCTCCAGCCAGGCAGCCTGTCGAGGACCTGCTGGGACGTTGCCCTCACCCGGTGATCGTCGCATGGCCAGCATGCCTCCCAGAAACACCACCACACATGAGACAACGACAAGATGAGAGACACGCACCCGCATTGGACTCACTCCAGAGAACCCTCGGCTCACCCGCCCACAGCCAGCATCGCTGCCACTGCATGCAGTTTGGCTCAGTTACCCTGAATGCAATCGTACGCCAGAGGCCCTGCGACCGCTGACAGCGATTTCTGGCCGAGGCAGCCAACTGGGGGTGAGACGCGTCAAAGGCCCAACAAGTTCCGCGAGCTCACGCGTCGCCCTGCCAACGCCGGACAACACCCGCATCGATGCCAAGCAGGTCGAGGGCACGTCCCACCGTCTGGGTCACTGCCTCATCGAGCGTGGAAATCCCACTGTAGAACGCGGGTACAGGTGGCATCAGGATCGCGCCGCTGGCCGTGGCCCGGGCCATGAGTTCGATGTGGCCCGCATGCAGCGGCGTCTCGCGGAAGAGAAGCACGACACGTCGTCGCTCCTTGAGCTGCACATCAGCCGCCCGCGTGGTCAGATCATCGGTGAAACAGTTGGCGATTCCCGAGAGCGTCTTCACAGAACAAGGGGCCACTAGCATTCCGTCGACAGGAAACGACCCGCTGGCGATCGACGCACCAATGTCTTTATGCGGATGCTGCACGTCAGCCAGGGCTTCCACATCAGCAGGATCCCACGACGTCTCTGCTCGAATCGTCCGCACGGCCGCCGGTGAGAGAATCAGATGCGTCTGCAGATCCTCATATGCCCGCAACAACTCAAGCGCACGGATCCCATAGAGCACGCCAGACGCACCGGTCAACGCGACGACAATTCGCTTCATACGTCTTGCACCAGAGGCCACTGTGGGCGATCGCGGGTCCGCGACGTTTACCCCTCAAGGGCCGTTTACCCATCGAGGGCGGAGAGCAGGTAGCTCGTCGGCTCGTAGTTCTCAATCACCGGCGTGACCTTGCCGTCGCGGTGCATCCGCACCTGCGTCACCGTGATCTCCGGTGTCTTGTGCGGCGCGAAGAGAATGTCGTCGTGCGAGGCGTTGAGCCGGCTGGCAAACAGATCGGGCGTGAGGTGGCCGCCGAGGTGATCGCTGCGGCCAGTGGCCACATGCACGGTGCCGAGCACCTTCTCATCCTGAATGTCACGGCCCGACACCGGCAGGTCCTGCGTGCCGAAGCCGAGTTCACCGATCTCACCAGTGACGGGATCAGCCTTGAGCCGTTCGTTGTAGGCGTCGACGAGTTCCTGATCACCCGAGAGCAGCGTGGCCTTCACGATGCGGCCACCCGCCACGTCCATCAAGGCGATCGTGCCGTCATGCTCAAAGCGGAAGGGAAACTGGCCCCGAGCTCCCGGCGGCACAAAGTAGACCTCGCCCGCCGGCAGGTTGGCGATGTCGGGCTCGGTGCCCAGGCAGAGGCCGTGGCTCTTCTGGGCCTCCTGTCCATCGATCTCAAGGGTCAGCGTGTAGGTCTCGCCGTCCATCTCAAAGTCGATCTCAAACGCATCCGCACGAGTCAGGGCCAGCCGCAGCTTTTCGGCCTCCTGGCTGACCTCGGCGTAGTCAACCGCCAAGCCTGAGGCGAGGATCACGTCGTTGAGGCCGTGCAGCGTGGCGCCACGGAAGCCGTACTGCTTGGCAAACGCCGTCAGCGGAGCGGTCGCCGAGAAGGTCGACACACAGAGAATCAGGTCGTAGTTCGGGTAGACGTCTTTTTCGAGCGAGATGGTGTTACCGTTCGCATCGACCGCCTCATCGGGCAGGTCGAGGTTGCTGCCGCCGGTGAGGGCATAGGCATACATCTCGCCGCCTTCCAGGCCGAGGTCGGCAGCCACGCGATCCTTCAGGCCTTCGTAGAAAACCTCGTAGGCCTTTCGCTGAATCGTCAGCTCAGGGTCGTTGAGAAAGGCGTAATCCTTCATCGCCGAGGTGTCGGCGAGGTCGATCAGGATCGCCACCTTCTGGCCGGGCTGCGGATCAAACACCGTCTTCAGCAGACGGGTGAGATCAAACGCGGGAAACTCTTCAATGGAACGTCGGGCGAGTGGAGTTGCTGTGGTATTCATACTTTTTTTATAGCCGCGCGACGCTGGCTGGTTCGAATGTTTTTTTGTTTTTTTCTCGCTCTGCAGCTTTCCGCCACACCCTGACCCCGCCACCCCACAAACTCGCGTGCAATCGCTGCGATCCGGCCGCTGATTTGCTCCACCAGCAACTGCACTGCTGCAGGTGATCTCCTACAGTAATAAGGAGAGCCCATTCGGAGAGAGAGACAGAGCATGAGCAGGCCCCTCACGTCGACTCCCGTCCACTCAGTCATCGCCATGCTGGCTGCGGCAACTGCTGCGATATCCTCTCCGGCAGCCGCTGCTGAGATCGGCTTCAACGAGTCGATCCGCCCGATCCTCGTTGAGAACTGCTTCGCCTGCCACGGGGCCGATAGCGGCAGCCGCGAGGCGAATCTGCGGCTTGATCGTCGTGAAGACGCAATCGACTACGGGGCAATCATCCCGGGCGACTCCGACTCCACGATGCTGCTCGATCGGATCTACTCCGACGATCCCGAGCTGGTGATGCCGCCACCGGAGACGAAGAAGCAGCTGACGAAAGAGCAGAAGCAGTTGCTCGTCGACTGGGTCGATCAGGGAGCGGAGTATGAGCCGCACTGGTCGTTCATTCCGCCAGAGCGGCCCGAACTGCCGCCGGTGACCGATGCGTCGTGGGTCCGCAACCCGATCGACCGCTTCGTGCTCGCGCAGCTAGAGGCGGAGGACCTTTCCCCTGCTGCAGAAGCCGATCGTCGAAGCCTGGCCCGCCGCGTGGCCCTCGACCTGACCGGCCTGCCACCGGAGCCTGCAGTCGTTGAGGCCTTCGTCGCCGATCCCTCCGCCGACGCCTACGAGCGGCTGGTTGACCGGCTTCTGGCCAGGCTCGAGTGGGGCGAGCAGAGGGCACGGCACTGGCTCGATTACGCCCGCTACGCCGACACCCACGGCATCCACTTCGACAACTATCGCGAGATGTGGACCTACCGGCAGTGGGTGATCAATGCCTTCAACCGCAACATGCCCTTCGATGAGTTCACCGTGCTGCAGCTGGCTGGCGACTTAGTCGAGCATGGGCCCGACGCCTCGCCTGCCGAAGTGCTCGATGACCGCATTGCCAGCGGCTTCAACCGCTGCAACGTGACCACCAACGAGGGCGGCACGATTCCCGAGGAGTATTACGTGCTGTATGCACGGGATCGCACGGAAACGACGTCGGCCGTCTGGATGGGTCTGACCACCGGCTGCGCCGTCTGCCACGACCACAAGTTTGATCCGCTCTCCAAGAGGGAGTTCTACGAGCTCTCCGCCTTCTTTAATAACACCACCCAAAACGCGATGGATGGCAACATCAAAGACACGCCGCCCATCCTGCCGGTGCCGCTGGCAGAAGACCTGCCGCGGTTCGCGGCTCTGGAAACCGAACTGCCCGCTGCCGTTGCTGCGGTCGACACGCGAAAGCACGAGGCCAAGCCCGCCTTCGATTCATGGGTCACAGACGCCACCCTCGAGAGCATCCACAGCGGCCTGCCCCACGACACGCCACTGCTGGAACTGCCGCTGAGTGAAGGTGAAGGCCAGCAGGCAATCGCCCTCCTCTCCGGTAAACAGCAGGACGTCGAGCTCGCCGCCACGCTCGCCTGGCAGGAGGGTCCCGAAGGCCCGGCCGCCACCCTCGATGGCCAAGCCGCTTCGTTTCCCTCGGCCGGCAACTTTGAGTTTGATCAGGCCTTCACCGTCAGCTGCTGGCTGAAGCCGCCGGCCAACGACACGGCCTATGCGGTCCTCGCCCACATGGACACGCCCGAGGCGATGTATCGCGGCTGGGACTTCTGGGTGCAGCAGCGGCGGGTGGCGATGCACCTGATCCACGCCTGGCCTGAGGACGCGCTCAAAGTCGTCGCCGCCGAGCAGCTGCCGGCTGACCGCTGGACGCTCGTCACGCTCCGCTACGACGGATCCGGCACTCCCGCTGGCGTGCAGGTGTTCTACGACGGCGCATTGCAGAAGATGAACGTCGAGACCAACACCTTCAAAAAGAACACGATCCGCTCCGAGGTGCCGCTGACGATCGGCAGCCGCACCGGCGGCAGTGAGGCCCATGCGGTGGGCGTGACGGGCATCAGCATCTATGACCGCGTGCTCACCGACGCGGAGATTGACGGCCGCTCGCGGATCGATGCACTGGAAAAAATCGTGGCTCTTCCGGCAGCCGAGCGGCCCGCTGCTGCCGCCGACCTCTACGACTGGTGGCTTGGCAGCTTTGACGAGCCCTACCAGCAGGCCGTCGCCACCCGCGATGGCCTCGAGCGGGAGAAGCAGGCGATCCTCGCCCGCGGCACGGTCGCCCATGTGATGAACGAGAAAGAGGGCGCGGCGATGGCCTACGACCTCGACCGCGGCGAATACGACAAGCGGCTCGATCAGCTGACCGCCGACACCCCCGACCTGATGCCCGCCTTCCCGGAAAGCTTTCCTCGCAACCGGCTGGGGCTCGCCAAGTGGCTGATGCTGCCGGAGCAGCCGCTGACTGCCCGCGTGACGGTCAACCGCTTCTGGCAGGAGGTCTTCGGCACCGGCCTCGTGGCCACGCCGGGCGACTTTGGCATCACCGGAGAACTGCCGAGCCACCCGGAGCTGCTCGACTGGCTGGCGGTGGAGTTTCGTGAGAGTGGCTGGGATGTGAAGCATCTCTTCCGGCTGATGGTGACCAGCGCCGCCTACCGCCAAGCTGCGATCACGACCCCTGACAAGCTCACCGCCGATCGCGACAACCGGCTGCTCTCCCGCGGCCCTCGCTTCCGCATGGATGCGGAGATGGTTCGCGACGCCGCCCTCGAAGCGAGCGGGCTCTTGGTCCACAAGCTCGGCGGTCCGAGCGTGAAGCCTTACCAGCCACCGGGGGTGTGGGCGGCGGTGTCGATGGGTGGCAACACCAATCGCTACGAGCCCGGCAGTGGCGAAGACCTCTACCGCCGCAGCATGTACTGGTTCTGGAAGCGGTCGGCACCGCCGGCCTCGATGGAGATCTTGAACGCACCGTCGCGGGAGGTCTGCACCGTTCGCCGTGAGCGAACCAACACCCCGCTGCAGGCCCTCGTCACGCTCAACGACGAGCAGTTTGTCGAGGCGGCGCGGGTGCTCGCCGAGGAGGCCCTCGACATTGGCGGCCCGCAGGATGCCTCGCGGCTCAACGTGCTCACCGGCCGGCTGCTCTCGCGATCGTTTGAGCCTGACGAGCAGACAATCGCCCTGGAATCGCTCGCCACACTGCGGGCCTGGTATGCCGAGCATGCCGATGAGGCGAAGCAGCTGATCGACGTCGGGGCTTCAGCGCCAAAGGCCGTCGATCCGGTGGAGCTCGCCGCCTGGACGATGCTCGCCAATCAGCTGATGAACCTCGATGAGTTTCTTTGCAAGTAGCCGCTGCCCGACCCGCTGCCCCCCGCCGTGTTTCCGAAGGAGCGATCCCGTGCCATCCATGCCAGCCAGCCCGTCGGTCCGTTCGCCGCTTGACGCCCTCGGGCTGAACCTCACCCGGCGGCGGTTCTTTGAGCAGGGTAGCCACCTGCTCGGCGGCGCGGCACTCGCTTCGCTCATGGGAAAACAGGGCCAGGCGGCCGCCCTGGAAGTTGGTGCCGACGGCGTGTCCCGCGTGCCCGGTGCGATCGGCCCCCATTTCGCTCCCAAGGCCAAGCAGGTGATCTACCTGCACATGGTCGGCGGCCCACCGCAGCAGGATCTCTACGACTACAAGCCGGTGATGAACGAGTGGTACGACAAGGATCTTCCGGAGAGCATTCGTCAGGGCCAGCGGCTGACCACGATGACCTCCGGCCAGGCCCGCTTCCCGATCGCGCCCTCGAAGTATGCCTTCAAGCAGCATGGCACCAGCGGCATGTGGGTCTGCGAGCTCTTGCCGCGCACGGCCAGCATGGTCGATGAGATGTGCTTCATCCGCTCGATGCACACCGAGGCGATCAACCACGAGCCGGCGATCACCTACATGCAGACCGGCAACCAGATCACCGGCCGGCCCTGCCTGGGCAGCTGGCTGAGCTACGGCCTCGGTAGCCTCAACGACGATCTGCCGACCTTTGTGGTGCTCGTGGCCCGGCCGACCAACACCGAGCAGGTGCAGGCGATCGGCGCCAGGCTCTGGTCGAGTGGCTTTCTCTCCGGTGAACACTCAGGCGTCAGCTTCCGTTCCGCAGGCGACCCGATCCTCTACCTCAACGACCCACCCGGAGTCTCCCGTGACGTCCGCCGCACAACGCTCGACGGGCTGCAGGCACTCAACGAACGCACCTTTGAAAAGATCGGCGACCCCGAAACCCGCACCCGCATCGCCCAGTATGAGATGGCCTACCGCATGCAGGCGAGCGTGCCGGAGCTGACCGATCTGGCCAGCGAGAGCCAGGCCACGCTCGACCTCTACGGCGATGCGGTGATGAAGTCTGGCAGCTTTGCCAACACGATGCTGATGGCCCGCCGGATGGTGGAGCGGGGCGTGCGGTTTGTGCAGGTGTATCACAACAACTGGGACACCCACGGCAACGTCGCCGGCCGGCTGCCTGACCAGTGCCGCGACGTCGACCAGCCCTGCTGGGCCCTCGTGCAGGATCTGAAAAACCGCGGCATGCTCGATGACACGCTGATCATCTGGGGCGGAGAGTTTGGCCGCACGGTCTATTCCCAGGGTGGCCTCTCCAAGGAAAACTACGGGCGTGACCACCATCCGCGGTGCTTCACGATGTGGATGTGTGGCGGCGGATCAAAGCCGGGCCAGATCTACGGCGAGACCGACGACTTCTCCTACAACATCGTCAAAGACCCGGTCCACATCCGCGACTTCCACGCGACCGTCCTGCAGCTGCTCGGCTTCGACCACGAGCGGTTCACCTACCGCCACCTCGGCCTCGACTTCAAGCTCACCGGCGTCGAGCACGCCCGCGTGATCCCGGAGCTGATGACGTAAACGGGCGTCTCCACAGGCGGTAGGCCTGCGCTGTCGTCCCACGCAGTGCCCCTTCCCAGCATGCCGGAGAACCCAAAAGCTCGCCGCGCTCCTACCCTGGGGGCAACTGGAATCGCCCGGCAACCACACCCTCCACTGAGATGTCTTCGTCGAGCGTTTCCCAACGAAGCGCCGTCCCGCCGACCTCCAGCACCACCTCAGCCAGTTCCAACGCCGTCGCCGCCTTCAGCCGACGGAAGCGATCCGCCGGGAATCCAATCACGCGTTGATCGGTCAACTCCACATAGACCATCCGACCCTCAGTCCACACGCGTGTCGCCACGGCTTCGCTCTCTTGGTGGATGGTACTCACCGTATGCCTCTGACAATGTGTCGATATGTTCGTGCACCAACCGCTCCATCTCCCTCACAAGATGAGAGGGAACACCACGATTCCTGGCCAGTCCCACAGGATCGAGCCAGAACTTGCACTCCCCATGTTCGCACCGAATGTGGATATGAGGAGGCTCATTGCCTTCATCCGAGTAGAAGTGAAAGCGAAAACCACCAACCCTCAGAACAGTAGGCATTCGTACAGCGTACGGTTCAAAGACCACACGGGGCAAGGTTTGGCCAGAGCGGCATGATCGCCGCGACCACCATCCGCAACTTCCACGCCACAGTGCTGCCGCTGCTCGGCTTCGACCACGAGCGGTTCACCTACCGCCACCTCGGCCTCGACTTCAAGCTCAC
>Ga0181606_10004697_pt1 | contig 11406 bp, 10 predicted proteins | sample 041ome_10_FD_132994 | JGI IMG/M metagenome (GOLD analysis project Ga0181606, IMG submission 132994) | Coastal salt marsh microbial communities from the Groves Creek Marsh, Skidaway Island, Georgia - 041412US metaG (megahit assembly) | ecosystem: Environmental > Aquatic > Marine > Intertidal...
CTGATAATGTGTATTAAAATCACATTAAAAATTCCTTATGCTTTCTACATTTGATTACATAGTTATCGGAGCCGGTTCAGCAGGAGTTCGATTTGCTCGATTGATGGCAAACCAGGGGAAAAAAGTTTGTATCTTAGAAAAGAGTAGAGTAGGTGGAACCTGTGTCATTAGAGGCTGCGTTCCTAAAAAACTTTATGTTTATGCTTCTAATTTTACAGATCAACTATATGACGCAACTAGTTTTGGTTGGAAGATTAGTGGAATTGCCAAACACAATTGGGGAAAATTAGTTACCAATAAAAATAAAGAAATTCATAGATTAAATCAGATATATATTCGAAATCTTACTAAAGCAGGAGCTGTAATCATTGAAGAGGAAGCAAAGTTTATTTCATCTAATAAAGTGCAGTTACAAAAGTCTAAAACGGTTTTAAAAGCAAAAAAAATTATTATTACTACAGGCTCTACGCCTTCCATGCCTAATATTCCAGGCAAAGAACTAGCTATTTCATCAGATCAGTTTTTTGAATTAAAAAAATTACCCAAAAAAATTAGTATTGTAGGTAGTGGCTATATTGCTCTCGAGTTTGCCTTTTTACTACGCAATTTAAATTATGATGTTAGTCTCATTATTAGAAAAAAAACTATTCTCAATGAATTTGATCCTGACATTGGATCAAGAATACTTGAATCTGCAAAACGAAAAAAAATAGTCATTTATGATGAGCGGAGTGTTGTTGCTTTGACAAAGAAGAAAAACAATATTCTGATACAAACTAGCAAAGGAACAATTCTTACCAATTTAGTTATTTTTGCAACAGGTAGAGTTCCCTGTATCCAAGGATTAGATTTGGATAAGGCCAGTGTATCTGTCTCCGCAGATGGTTCGGTTAAAGTAAACAAATATTCCCAAACTAGTAATAAAAATATTTTTGCATTAGGTGATGTTACTAATCGAAAAAATCTGACTCCAGTTGCAATACGGGAAGCTGTTTATCTAGTTAACTATTTAACTAAACAAACAAAACAAAGTTTAAATTACAACAAAATTGCATCTGCCGTATTTACACAACCAGAAGTGGGTCACATTGGTTATGGTGAACATGAATTACAAAAGAAACGAATTAAATACAAAGTATTGCAAACTCAATTTAGACCTATGAAATATTCTTTTTCTAAAAAAGATAATCCAGTATTCATCAAAGTATTATACCGTCCTAAAACAGAGGAGATACTAGGAATTATTTATATAGGAGAAGCAGCTGCAGAAATTATTCAATCGATTGCCATTGCTTTCAGTAAAAAATTTACCTTAAATGATCTGCGTCTTACAGTTCCAGTGCATCCTACATCGGCTGAAGAATTGGTGACCCTTGTTTAAGAGCATTAATTATACTTTTTATGAGCAATAAAGCCTTTATCATACTTGGAAATCAATTATTTCCAAAAGAGCATTTAAAAGATCATAAAGAGGATCATATTTTTATGGCAGAAGATCTTGGTCTCTGTACGTATGAAAAGCATCATAAACAAAAAATTTTACTTTTTTTATCTGCGATGCGCTCCTATTCAGAAGAGCTTAAGAAAGCTAAATTTAATATTACTTATTATGATGTTTTACATTCTTTGTTTAAAAAAAATTATGAGGAAAAATTACAAGACTTTATTAAGAAGAATAAGATCACAGAAATTACTAGCTTTGAAATAGAAGATAAGTTTTTTGAAACTAGAATCAAACAATTTTGCACTAAACACAGTATTTTGTATCAAACTATTAGCTCTCCTATGTTCGTAACTAGTCGAGAAGAGTTTTCTCATTATTTAAAAGATAACAAGAAACCCTTCATGGCAACTTTTTATAAACTGCAAAGAGTACGGTTAAATATTTTAATTAAAGATAAAAAGCCTATAGGGGGTAAGTGGTCTTTTGATGAGGATAATAGGAAGAAATTAGCACATGGCATCGAGGTTCCCGCACTTCGATCCTTTAAAGCAACTGCGCATACAAAAGAATTAATCCCTTTTATTGAAAAAAATTTCCCCAGTCATCCAGGAAGTCTTAAAGGTTTTAATTATCCAACTACCAGAAAAGATGCGATCCAACTTTTGTTAGATTTTCTTCAACAAAAATTAAATCTATTTGGAGATTATGAAGATTCTATTACGACTAAAACACATACTGTTTTTCACAGCGTTCTTAGTCCTATTATGAATCTTGGGCTTCTTACTCCTTATGCTATTATTCAGGAAACCCTAGCCTTTGCCAAAACAAAAAAAACTCCGCTTAATTCTTTAGAAGGATTTGTCAGACAAATTATTGGTTGGAGAGAATTTATGCGAGGCATCTACCAACATTATGAAAAAAAATTAATGAATGATAATTTTTTTCAGCATAAACGTAAATTAAAAAAAAGTTGGTACGATGGAACTACTGGACTTGTTCCTCTTGATCATACTATTCAAACCTGCTTACAGTATGGATACAGCCATCACATCGAGCGCCTGATGGTAGTTTCTAATATTATGAATTTATCAGGTATCCATCCCTTAGAAGCCTACCGCTGGTTTATGGAAATGTATGTTGATTCATCAGATTGGGTCATGGCTCCTAATGTGATGGGTATGGGATTATTTAGTGAGGGAGGAATTTTTGCAACCAAACCTTATATTTGTGGATCTGCATATATTTTAAAAATGAGCGATCACCCCAAAGGAGAATGGTGTGAAGTTATGGATGGATTGTATTGGAGATTTATTGACCGAAATAAAAATTTCTTTTTAAAAAATTATCGCTTAGCGATGATGGCAAAATTATTAGACAAAATGGATCCTGTGCGAAAAAAGAGAATTTTTGCCAAAGCCGATCAGTTCATTCAAGAACATACAGATTGATGTTAACGTTTGATCTTAAATAAATAACTAAGTTTAAAAGTAGCTGTCCAAGCGATCAGCATTAGTCCCACTAGCGCTTCAATTCCAGTTGTAATTCTCATGTTGCCAAGTGGATAGACATCACCAATTCCTAATGTTGTATAGCAGCTAATCGAAAAATAAAAAAAATCAACAAAGCTATCTTGAACATTGCCACCAAATAACTTTGCAGCATCATGGCTTTCATAGAAATAAGCATAAAATAATGCAAAGATAGAGACATGAATTAGATGAGAGAGCATTAATATGCTCGAGAACCTAGTAAAAACTAAATAATCAATTCTTTGTACCTTGAGATTCTCAAGATAATGCAGAACACTACCATGTATAAGGATACAAATAGCTGAGATTAAAACTGTAAAACATATTGTAGCAATCATTTCTAAAGATTTACTTTTTTTTAATATTTTTCACAACTTTTTAAATTAATATAAATCTCCGAAGAACCTTGTAATATGCTATAAGGATCCAAATTATGAAGTACAAAATTAAAATTAATGGAACTGTCCGATCAGCGGAAGCTGAGCCGGGGACTCCATTATTATGGGTAATTCGAGATGAACTTAAATTAACAGGAACCAAATTTGGTTGTGGGGTAGCTGCCTGTGGTGCTTGCACGGTACATATTAATGGTTCAGCTAGAAGATCTTGCATTACACCTATTGAAACAATTAAAGATGCAGAAGTAACTACCATCGAGGGAGTTAATTCAAAAGTTGCTAAAGTGGTACAACAAACCTGGAACGAATTAAATGTTGTTCAGTGTGGATACTGTCAGTCAGGACAAATTTTATCCGCTGTAAGTTTATTGTCTAAAAATAATAAGCCCACCTCTCAAGAAATTGATAGAGCTATGCAAGGAAATGTTTGTCGTTGTGCAACGTATACCCGAATTAAACAAGCAATAGTAAAAGCTGCTAAAATATTAAAAGCGTAATGATCAAATTAAAAACCTCGAGAAGAACCTTTTTAAAAACATCTGCGGCAGGAATTGCAGTTCTGGCGATAGGATTGAATAGTAAAGGAGTGTGGGCAAGCTCACCTCAGGGTGGAACTTTAAATCCATTTGTTAAAATTACTTCAGAGGGAAAGGTGATTGCAGTCATTAAGCACTTTGAAATGGGACAAGGAACTACAACTGGACTTGCCTCCCTGATTGCAGAAGAGTTAAATATGTCGCTTGATCAAATAGAATATGAATTTGCCCCAGCAGATATAGAAAAATATAAAAATTTAGGATTTGGTGCTCAGCTTACAGGTGGCTCGAGCTCGATGCGAAATTCTTATTTGCAATATAGAAATGCTGGTGCTGCAGCACGAGAAGTATTAATTCAAGCAGCTTCCCAACAATGGAAAATTCCTGTAAGCAAAATTACACTAGCTAACGGCTTAGTAACAGCGCAAGGTAAAAAAGCTAAAGTTTCAGAGTTGGTTGTATCTGCTTTAACAATAGAAGTTCCAAAACAACCTACTTTAAAAGACAGTAAGCAATTTTCTATTATTGGAAAATCAAATATTCGAAGAAGAGACTCTGAGGTAAAAACAAATGGAACAGCTCAATATTCCATCGATGTACATTTAGATAATCAAATTGTTGCAGTAATTAAAAGAGCTCCTCAATTTGGAGGATTGGTCCAATCTTTTGATGCAGGCAAAGCTTCTTTAGTTAAAGGATTTATTAAAGCAGAATTGTTACCTAATAAAAAAGGCGTAGTTGTTTTTGCTAAAAACACTTGGTCAGCATTACAAGCAAGAAATGCAGTGAATATTCAGTGGGATGTGAGCAAAGCTGAACGTAGAAGTTCTGTTGATTTAAAAAAAGAATTGTTAGATGCTGTAAATACCAAAGCTGAACATCAAGTTTCTAAAAATTCTTTAATAACAACTAATCAGTCACTTCAAAAAGCCAAACAAGTGGTAGAGGCAACTTTTTATCTACCCAAATTAGCTCATGCTCCTATGGAACCATTGAATTGTACTATTGAGCCAACCCGTGGAGGAGGGGTTCGGTTGCATGATGGATGCCAGGGAGTAACTAGTGCTCACCATACCTTAGCGGCGATATTAAAACTCCCGCTTGATAAAGTAGAAATTAAAACATTATTTTCAGGAGGTTCTTTTGGTAGACGAGTGAGTCCAGAAAACGATTATCATCAAGAAGCAGCAATGGCTTTTGCTTTAACGGATCGATCAAGGCCTGTGCAATTAATTTGGTCAAGAGAAGATGATATAAAAGGCGACTATTATCGTCCGGCCTTTGCTCACAAAGCAAGAGTAGGATTAGATGCTAGTGGAAAAATTATTGGTTGGGATCACCGAATTGCAGGCCAATCTATTTTTAAAGGAACTCCTTTTGAAAAACATTTAGTTCATGGCGGAGTGGATCATGCTTCCGTGGAAGGAGTATCTGATAGTTTATATAATATTCCTAATTTATATGTAGGGTTAACGGATGCAAAACCTGCTACACGAGTTTTATGGTGGAGAGCAGTTGGACATACGCATACAGCTTATGTTATGGAAAGTATGATGGATATGGCAGCTAAAGCTGCTGGCAAAGATCCTGTTGCATTTCGATTAGAACATTTATCTAACGGTAAGGATCAGCAGCGATTAGCAGGAGTCATTAAATTAGCCGCATCCAAAGCTGGCTGGAATAAAAAAGCTGCAGCTAATCATGCAAAAGGATTTGCATGTCATAAATCATTTCAAACGTATGTTGCCCATGTGGTGGAAGTAGAAAAAAAATCAAATGGTTCGTTTCAATTAACGAAAATTACTAGTGCAGTTGATTGTGGTTTAGCTGTAAACCCAGATATGATTAAAGCGCAAATTGAAGGCGGAAGTTTATATGGAATTGGACATGTGATGAGAAACGAAATCACTTTAAATAAGGGAAGTGTTGTACAGAGTAATTTTCCTAATTACAAACCGCTTCGTATTTCAGATGTGGGAACATTTGAAACGCACATTGTATCTTCTAAAGAAAATCCCACAGGAGTAGGAGAGCCAGGTGTGCCACCTGCTGGTCCTGCATTTGCAAATGCTATTGCTGCTTTAGACAAGAGAGCAACCGAACTACCGATGGAAGCTGCTGGTTTTAAATTTAACTCTTAAAATAAACACACTTTTTCGGCGAAATTGCCTTTTTGGGTGAATTAAGTACAATATTTTAAAAAAAAAGGGAGGCATTGTGGAACGATCTAATCATTCAGGAGTTTTAGTAGTCGGTGGAGGTTGCGCCGGGATATCCGTTGCAACTAGATTAAAAAATTTAAAACCAGAATTAAAAGTATCTATTATTGAGCCAGGAGATTTTGCTTATTATCAAGCAGCTTGGACTTTGGTAGGTGCGGGTGCTTACGACAGAGATGCCACTATTCGTCCCATGAAAGACGTAATGCCAAGCAATGTCAATTGGATCAAAGCGAAAGCAGAAAGTTTTAAACCAGAATCGAATACCGTAGTAACTTCAGAAGGCGAACAAACTTATGATTATCTGGTTGTATGCCCAGGATTGAAAATCAATTTTGCAGGGATTGAAGGTTTAGAACAAACTTTAGGTAAAAATAATGTTTGTACTAATTATAGCGCGGATCATGTTGCTTATACTTGGCAATGTTTACAAAATTTTAAAAGCGGAGAAGCTTTGTTCACAGAGCCAGCTATGCCTATTAAGTGTGCAGGCGCTCCACAAAAAATAATGTACTTAGCCGCAGATCACTTAAAACAGAAAGGAGTTTTGGGTAATTGCAATCTAGAATATTTTTGTGCCAAGCCCGTTATTTTTGGAGTTGCTTATTTTCAGAAACCGTTAAATGATATTTGTGATTTTTATGGTTTAAAAAGAAATTTTCAACATAACTTAATTTCAATTAATGGCGTTGGTAAAGAAGCAGTGTTTAAGCAAACGGATGCAGAGGGGAAAACAAAAGAAGTAACTAGAAAATTTGATTTTATTCATGTCACTCCTCCTCAAACCTCGCCTGATTTTATTAAAAATAGTCCTTTAGCAGACGCTGCCGGATGGGTGGATGTAGATCATAAGCAAGGAACGTTGCGTCATACGAAATATGAAAATATTTATAGTATCGGGGATGTTATGAATGCTCCTAATGCAAAAACAGGAGCCGCAGTTCGAAAACAAGCTCCTATTGTTGCTCATAATATTGTGAAAGATATTGAGAAGGGACATTATGAATATAAATATTATGATGGTTATGGCGCTTGTCCATTAACTGTAGGTTATGGAAAAGTAATGCTAGCAGAGTTTTGTTATAACGGAGTGGTTACTCCAAGTTTCCCTCTAGATCCAAGGGAACCCAGAGCGTTGTACTGGCAATTAAAAACAAAATTATTTCCATTCTTACAGTGGAATGTAATGTTTAAAGGCAGAGATTGGAATTTTCCAAGACACAAGCCAATTGTCTCCCAAAGCAAACCTGCTTGATTAGAGTTATGATAAGAGTAAAGTAAAAATATGATTTTTAGGCAATTATTTGATCATATTTCTTCCACTTATACTTACTTGATCGCATCCGATCAGGGCAGAGAAGCGGTGATTATTGATCCAGTGTTAGAAAATGTTAATCGCTACATCAAACTACTAGAGGAACTAGATCTTAAGTTGGTGAAAGTAATTGATACTCATATTCATGCTGATCATATCAGTGGAATGGCTGAACTTCGGGACAAAACTAATTGCGTTACCGTGATGGGTGATGCAACTCCAGCTGATGTCGTTTCCATGACGGTGGCTGATAACGAAGATATCAAAGTAGATGGAATTACGTTGAAAGCTTTACATACTCCAGGTCATACTTCTGAAAGTTTTAGCTACCTTATGAATGATAGAATTTTTTCAGGAGATACTTTGCTCATTAGAGGAAGCGGTCGAACTGATTTTCAAAATGGTAGTCCTTATGATGCTTATGAGTCTATTTTTGGAAGATTGCTAAAGTTACCAGAACATACGTTGTTATATCCTGGTCATGACTATAAAGGGGACACCGTTTCTACCATTGGAGAAGAAAAAAGATTTAATCCAAGATTACAAGTTAAATCTGCGCAAGAGTATGCGAATATTATGAATAATTTAAAATTGCCGGATCCCAAAATGATGGACGTTGCAGTTCCAGGAAATTTATCATTAGGAATTAATTATGACCGACAAAAACTAGCTAATGGTTTGCGGTCTGATCAGTTTAAGCAGGAGATGGAAGACCCAGAAGCGGTAATTATTGATTTACGTGAACCAAGTGAAATTCGCAAAGAGGGAAAAATTGCTAATTCTATCCAAGTTTCCTTTGATAATATTTCTTCTTACTTACATGAACATAAAAAATTATTACAACATAAAAAAACACTTTTGTATTGTGCGGTAGGTCATCGTTCTACTTTGGCAGTACAAATTTCAAGTTCGTATGGTTATAAATTTGTGCATCATTTAATTGGTGGAATTAAAAATTGGAAAAAAGATGGTCTGCCGTTAGAGACTAAAACATTATAGTTAGGAAATCATTGTTTACTTTAGGATTAATTGCATCATTTGGAATGGGAGTGGTTCTCTCTTTATTGGGCGCGGGTGGTTCTATATTGACCATGCCTATTTTGGTATATTTATTTTCCATTAATATTATTGATGCCACTTCCTACTCCTTATTAATGGTAGGATTAACTGCTTTATTTGGGTCAATAACTTATTTTAGAAAAAGTTTAATTAATCTAAAAGTGGGAATTATTTTTGGTATTCCATCTATTCTAGGGGTCGTGGTGGCTAGAAAAGTTTTAGTTCCTTATGTTCCCAATGAGTTTTGGGTACTAGGAATTCATTTTACCAAAAGCTTAGTAATTATGCTGTTATTTGCAGTCTTAATGATCATGTCTGCTACGTTGATGATTAGAAATAGAAAACTTTCATTTTCCAAAACGAAACAAGATAGTGAATTAGAAAAAAATGTAATTATTGTTTTAGAGGGTTTGATTGTTGGTCAATTGACAGGTTTTGTTGGTGCAGGCGGAGGTTTTTTGATTATTCCCGCACTTGTGTTGCTTACGGGATTGGAGATGAAAATAGCAATTGGAACTTCCTTATTTATTATAGCTATTAAATCAATCATAGGATTTGGAAGTGATCTGTTGAGTGGATTTGTTACCGATTGGACTTTTGTATTATATGTTTTAATTTGTACGTTAGCGGGAGTGATCGCAGGAAGTATTTTATCTAAAAAATTTAGTGATAATAAATTAAAGAAAATGTTTGGATATATGACTTTACTGATAGGAGCCTATATCATTGTAGAGCAATCTTTTTTTAGATAACATTATCTAGGTTGGTATGATTGTAAAATGTGTAGTTTATAAAAATGGTAGCAAGCATCAAGACGTTTCTTTGTCTGAGCTTATCCAGTTTGTAAATAAATCTGAATATCTGATTTGGGTAGGCTTTCATGATGCTACCAAAGATGAGCTCAATCAAATTCAAGATATTTTTGATTTACACGATGTAGTTATGGAAGAAACTAAGGAAGTAGATCAACGTCCAAGAATTGCTGAGTACAATAATGCAATTTATTTATCTTCTCACTTATTACATGTTCATCAAGGTAAAGTAGATACAGGGGAAATGTCTTTACTTATTGGATCAAATTATGTTTTAACTTTTAGAAAAAGAAGCGATCATCAGTTTTTAGGAGTACGAGAGCGATGTGAAAAAGATCCTGAAACTTTAAAATTAGGATCTGGTTACGTTTTTTATTCAATCATTGATGAGATTGTAAATCGATACGTTCCAGTTGTTGATCAAATTGAGGATGAAATAGAATTATTAGAAAATAAAATATTTGAACAAAAAAATTCCAAGACTTTAATTAAAAGATTGTATTCCTTAAAAAAAGAAGTTCAGAAACTTCATCATGCAACCTCGCCCTTGATTGATGCGATGTCCAAGCTGTTTGGAGCCAGAGTTCCAACGGTTTGCCTTAATTTTCAAGAATACTTTAGACACGTACATAAAAACTTATTGCGTTTAAATAGTATGATTGATTCAATGAGAGATACTATTTCTAGTGCCATTCAGGTTACACTGGCGATTTCCAATATCGATAAATCAGAAATCACAAAAAAACTGGCAGCATGGGCAGCTATTTTTGCTGTTTGCACTACCTTAGCCGGCATTTGGGGAATGAATTTTAAGCATATGCCGGAGTTAGAATGGCAGTATGGATACCCAATGGCCCTTCTTACTATTGTAGTGGCAGTACTTTATTTATACCGTCTATTTAAAAAGTCAGAGTGGCTTTAGCTTAAAATTATTGATTTTGCTGTATTATTGTTAATATTGATAATTATTCTCAACAAGCTTGACTTTGAGAATAATTCGCAATAATAAAGTTTTCATGACAGAATCAATGCCAATTATCTTAAGCTCTTTTTTTATTCTTATGAGAGAAGGTTTTGAAGCTATGCTAATCGCTATGCTTATCTTTATGTATTTAGATAAAATGAATGCGAAGCATAAAAGACCAGCTGTATTTTGGGGACTTGCTGCAGGAGTGGTTGCCTCTTTATTTATCGCTCTCGGTTTTAAAACTATTGCAGGTGTTACTCATGCGCACGAAGAACTATTTGAAGGAAGCGTAATGCTCATTGCGTCTGGAATGTTAGGTTATGTTGCTTTCTTTTGTCATAATGCAAAACACCATGTAGAAGGAAAAGTAGATAATGCGATTGCTACAGGTAGTTCATTTATTTTATCTTTAACAGTATTTTTTGCAATCGTTCGAGAAGGTTTCGAGATTGTTTTATTTTATGCAGCATTAATTACATCAGGAATTCAAAGTACACAGCCAGTAATCATTGGAGCAGTTGCAGGTTTAGTTGCTCTTATTGGTTCTTACTACGGTTTAAATAGAATTACTAAAATAATTCCGATTGGAACTTTTTTTAGAGTATCTAGCGTACTACTTTTTGCCATGGCCGTTTACTTTGGTTACGAAGGAGTAGGAGCTTTTGCAGAAGGTTTAGAAGAATTAAAAATTCTGTAAACTTCAAAATAATTATTTAATTACAATCAACAAGGAGAAGCGCACATTATGAGTAAAGCAATGTCAAATGGTTCAGGAAAATGTCCGGTGATGCACGGAAGCATGACACAATCGGATCAATCACCAACTGCTTGGTGGCCCAAATCACTCAACTTAGATATTTTGCATCAGCACGACAGCAAAACTAATCCACTTCCAGATTTCAATTATAAAAAAGAAGTTAAGAAATTAAATTTCAAAGCATTAAAAAAAGACTTATTAAAACTAATGGAAGATAGCCAAGATTGGTGGCCTGCAGATTTAGGAACCTACTCTGGTTTGTTTGTCAGAATGGCTTGGCACTCTGCTGGAACATACCGAATTGCAGATGGTCGTGGTGGAAGTGGAACTGGTAATCATAGATTTTCTCCCTTAGATTCTTGGCCGGATA
>Ga0181606_10004718_pt1 | contig 11381 bp, 2 predicted proteins | sample 041ome_10_FD_132994 | JGI IMG/M metagenome (GOLD analysis project Ga0181606, IMG submission 132994) | Coastal salt marsh microbial communities from the Groves Creek Marsh, Skidaway Island, Georgia - 041412US metaG (megahit assembly) | ecosystem: Environmental > Aquatic > Marine > Intertidal zone...
AGCTTGGCTTGGGCACCGCCAGCCGTAAAGAAACTTTCGATCGGAGGAATTGTACAGGCTTCTGCAAAGTTTAAATGGGAAAAAGTAAACGACCCCAATGTAAAAGGGTATAAAATTTATTGGAGGGCAACCACGAGTCCCCACTGGGAATACGAACGTTTTGTGGGAAATGTAGATTCACATAAGTTAGAAGGGATTGTAATTGACAATTATTTCTTTGGAATTGCTACGGTTGGAAAAAATGGTTTCGAAAGCCAAGTGGTTTTTCCCAACGGTATTTTTAGGAACTAACAGTACTCGGTATATAGAAATGTATGTAAGACCCAGTTTTTTGAAATTTAGGTCTTTTCAAAAATTTATCTTAAAAGTTACACATCTAACCAAATATATATTTAATCTATGCTTAATTGCAACTTACGAAATGAAGCATCAAGAAAATATTCATTGTTTTCAAGTTGAACTGGAAGGCTTGTGAAATTTTCTTTAAGAAATCTATATGAAATTGGTAATCCCTCATCTAGAGTAACGATTAATTTATATTTAAAACCGGGTGAGATAGGAATTGGCAAACCATCTAACGACAAAGTTTGCCCATAACCCGTTTTCCCAAATCTAAATTCATTTCCATTTAGGGTATTTTGCAAAAGTAATTCCAAAGTTTCAGAGCTTGTGTTTGAATTTGATAAATCCAAGTAACCAATTAGTTGATTTTGATTCACTAATTCAAAAAATTCAACATTAGATTCAACATTTGAATTAAGAAATAAAATTTCCCAATTCGAAGAACTTAATGCGGGATATTTTTTAATAATAAAATTGAAATCATTTAAATTATCAATAAAAAAATCTTGAGCAAAATAAACTTCATTTGTTACTCGAGTAACTCCAAACGCTTTGAGATCATCTATTAATACTTCTAATTTCGTATTTGATGTAACCGAATTTTCATGATAATTTTTGTAAGAGAGTTTATATTCTACAGAAAATTTAATTTTTTTATTATTGAATCCAGTAAATTTAGCCGAGGCTACAAATGGCAAGTTTTGCTCAAATACTTCATTTTCACGAATAATTACGCTCTTACTATTAGGAATAACTGTCCAATTTACATCATCATTAGTTGTAAAAGTATCCCAATTAGTTTCTTTATAAACAATTTTAACGGGTCTTGTAATTTCAATTGTATCTTTATAAGATATTATATTATTTAAATTAACAGTGTCTATTCTTGTTAAAATTAATTTTGAATTAAAGGATCCATAATTAGAATAAACAATCTCTGTACTTAAAGATTCTTTTACAGAATTAGGGCTTCCTCCTGGAAATATCCACTCTAGAGAATCAATATCCTGATCTAGAAGAACTGCTTTATAAGTAATTGGAACATTAAGTTGACCATTATTTCTGTTTGATCGATAAATTAAGGTTGAGTCTGGAACTATTCTTGCTTTAATCTCACTATTTCTTACTATAAGTTTGTAATCATTAGCCTCGAATTCATTAGTACATGAACTCACTGCAATAAATAATAATAAAATATATTTAAAAAAAAAGAATTTGTAGTAGAACTTCATTTTTAGAAATAATTATCAATACTAATCCTTCTATAATCACCTCGTTTGTTCCTTAAATAAGGACTAAAATCAAAGGTTATAAAAATCTCTATTGTACTAGGGGAATACACTGTTGTATTAGCTTGATTTTGAAAAGGAAAATTGTAGAGGGCGCCAAATTCAAAGTTTTCATATGCAACTGCCACCGAGAGACCTATATTAGTGAAGCCAAAGCTATCTGTTTTTCTAAATTGTTGATTTAATCCCATCGAAAAAGAACCTAATTGTGCTTCCTGAGAGAGGAAAAAATCAAAATTATCACCCATTTTTGATACATTTACAAAAGTGAAAATTGTCGAATAACGAGGCATTATAGATCTATCGTATGGATTTATATCAAATTCATATCCTCCTTGAACAGAATAACGAATTGGTAAGTTAAAATTTACATCCTCACTATTATATGAAACATTGGGTTGATTTAAGTGCTTAACTCCAGCCCCAAAGAGGTAATAAGATGAATGTACGATAAATGAAGCCCCTAGATCCATGTAATTTGATCTACCCAATTGATCAAAAATTGGATCCTGAGATTCTGTTTGCAGATAACCCGAAACGAGTGAGAGCTGGTCTTCAAAAATAAGTTTATTAGTATCAAATCTTGAGCTTCCAAAACCTAATGAAATTGAAGGAAGAAAGTATACCTCATTATCCAGCTGTATTTTGTATATATAGCTAAGGGTTGGCTTGGTATTAATTAAACCTGTATTATCCATTCTCAAAGAATAAACATCAAAACCAATACTAAAATTATCATTATCGAATGAAATGGCCCCAAAAAAATACTGACTTTCAATACGGTTAGTATTAACCATACCTAATGAATTATATAGTACTCCTGTTTTATTGATATTATTCATGCCAAGTGCACTTGGGTTTACTTTTTGCATAAAACGAGAGTGACTGATAATCATATCTTCCTGGCTGTATCCCCAGAAGGAAAAAATTGTTAAGATTATAATTATAAATCTAATTTTTCTCATTGAAGCAAAATAAATGTTCCATCTCTAAAGACGGGTTCATCATCAATTGTCTTAGCTGTTATTGTATAGATGTAGTAAGTAGATGTAGGAGCATTCGTTTCACCCTCCCAACCTCTTAACGAGAGACCTACTTTTTCGGGATCTGCACCCTCAGATCCAACTTCTTCATACAATAATCCTCCTTGGGAGTCGTAAACTCTTAAGGTTATTTCACTTAAACCATTAAATACCGGTCTGAAGGTTTTATTCCAAATATCTCCATTTGGTGTGAACACATTTGGCACTAAAATACTATAACCTTTTCCTACTTTTATGATTTTAGTTAATTCTTCCATACAACCCAAATCATTATAAATCCTAAGGGTAGCATAATAGGTTCCAGATATTGCGTATTCGTGAATTACAGGTTCCGGTGAATTTCTTTCCAATATTTCAGATCGATTACCATCTCCAAAAATAAATTCAAAAGTATCATATTCATTTTCAGATAAATCTGTAAAGGTTATATCCTCTCTGGCTAAGAATGTACCCGATTGGAGGAAATTAGTTGAGTTAAAATCGAATAAAGGTGTTCCATTTCCTATATTAATTTCTCTTGATAATCCACAATTAGCAGCATTGTAAATTTCTAAGGTAGCTTCTTCAACAGGGTTGTCAATATTAAGCAAATATTGACTTGTACCTACGCGCTCATAAGTAATAGGTGTACTATTATAGAAGAATGTTAATGGACCAGTATCTCCATCAAAAATATCAATAAAAATTGAACCAGATTTTCCATTACATAAGTACTCATCCACAACAGGGCCCTCTCTGATTTCTAAAATGTTTTCGTTTTCAACAGTAATAATGCCCTGGAGACTCTCAGGTTCAGTGTTATTATCGCAGATAGGTTGATTTGCAGATGTTATTGTATAACGGTAAGATCCTTCGCCTAAATTATCTAAATCAAGATATCCATTATAATTTGGATTTCCATTTGTTCCGTCTAATGGGGACCATATAGCTATATTAGATGTTGACTTAATCATTTGCAAACGAGTATTTCTTGATACAATTTCTAATTCAAGTCTTGCACCAGATACTGTTTGAATAATAATTTCAAACTCATTATTTGGATTAATTTCAGCATCAAACAATCCATTTGAAGTATTATTTATCTCTAGTACTAATTCACCAATTACATTTTCTTTAGGTTCACTTTGAGTTTTTGTGGAATAAGAAAATGGAATTTCGTTTAATCTAATTGTATAAACCTCTAGACTATCTCCCGCAACAGATCCTTCTATTAAAAGTCTCTGTTCATTTGAAATATTATTTGATGTTTGTTTTTCCCATTTTATATCGAATGGTGGCACTTCTTCGTTTGGATTAGCATTCAGAATTTCAATATTGATTTGTCCATCTTCAGCATCAATTTGACAGCTTACAGGTTGTGAAAGTTGGTTTCCTTCAGGACCTCCTGTTCCATTTATTGTAAGATTATTTATTTCTTTAGAAAAAATAAATTCAATCGCTGTCTCTGAACCACTTTCATCTATAAACTTACATCCATTTAAATCCTTTATGTATAATTCATAACGACCAGCTTCAGGTTTAAAATTCACATTATTGCTTAAAACATTAATTGTTTTTACTGATCTTGATGGATCAATTGGGAAATATTTCCATGTTAATGAATAATAAGATTCCCCTTGAAGATTTTTAAATGGCGTTCCTCCGTCTATCAAGTTTTGATCAAAGAAAATATCTTGGAAAGTTTCATAACAAGGATCTATTTCAAATTCTGTATCTCCTGAGTAAGTTATATTTACTGGTTGCTCTATAGAAAATGTCAAAACAGCTAAACATTGAGTTTGTTTATTTTTAACAATTAACTCATAATCACCAGGAATCAAATCTTCAATTGAAATTTTATTAGTAGTTAAGTTTGGGGTGTAAGTATTACCAACTGTTTGAACAGAGCTTGAGGCTGTGGTAGTTGTCGGACTTTGGGTTGTATTACTAGCAGATGTTGTGTTCTGACTAAAAGATGTCCCTCCAATAGTACTTTTTAAGACATTTGAATTTAACGAAATTTCAAAAATACTACTGTCAGGAACAAGGGTATATGCGCCGTTTGACAATCTAAATTCTAAGATTGAAGTATCAATTGAACAATTTATATCACTAAAGTTAATGTCTTCAAATTGTAAAGTTTGTGGATCATTAATTGTAAAAGTTGTTCCACCATCAATATTCCTTACTAGTGTTGCTCCACAACCTGATCCATCATTTATTATTCCTCTATATACTCCAGCTTGAAGATTTTCTATTTTTTCTAATCCTTCTAATCCTGGAATAGTTACAAAAGAAGATTTGGTAGTTTTAGTGATATTTGAAACTGAAACATTTAACGTTGAACTAGAAGAATCTATTTCAGTTACACTATCAATAATTTCTCCAAGTACTGTAATAGTAGAACCATTTAGTGTTGCATTATAATTAGGCTTATTGTTAATGTTATCAGCTAATATTGCTGCAACTTCAGAAATAGTTGTTAAAGAAGCTGTTGTTCCTCCACTGGCGTTTATAGTTTCAGAAACCAATCCTCCGATTACAATTCCTATTTCAGATAAATCTATATTTTCAATTGAACCACTTATAGATATTATAAATTTATCAAATTCAGAACTTGTCATTCTTTGCCATAGAGGATATCCTGATATCTCACCATCACCTTTTGAGAATTGAGTAATCTCGATAGTTCCACCTGTTGATTCTGGATTGTCGGAAGAGCAATCTGATGAGTCTATACCTCTTGCTGTTGCTGCTAAATTTTCAGCAGCTTCGTTACTAACTGTTACTGTAATTTCTTTTGAACAATTCCCACTTCCATCAATTACAACAACATTATAATTTCCTTCAACAGAAATATTTTCAACAAGTATTGATGAACTTGCATTTTGATCTATTGAAGTATTAAACCTAAAGTTTTCTGGACCAATTACCCTAACTTGATAAGTATTATTTGTGATGAAGTTCGTTGACCCCCCCGAAACTGTTCCCGATAGAAGTTTTTGGTTAGAGCCTCCTGAGATATTTATTTCAAAAGATCCATATCCGTCACTAACACAAGGTATAGGGGTTATTTCACCTTCATTTAATTCTAACGGTCCACCTGTAGGCTCAGTAATGGTTATGTTTTGAGCAATTGTTATCGCATCACATTGATCTGGTGAAGAATCTTTAATTTTAATGTTATAGGAACCTGGTGCTAAATTTGATTCTATATGACTATTTGCACCACTGCTCAAAGGAGTAGTAGGTACGCCACCTGTTAAAGAATAAAAATATGGAGGAATACCTCCAGTTACAGTAAACTCTAAGGATCCATTATTTTCTCCTGCACATATAATATTTGTAAAAGTTGCTGTAGATACCATTGAAATTGGTGAAGGCCCGGTAATTGAAATATTTTCCTCAGCCACAGCACAATTATCAGCAATACTTGCCTCATAAATAAGAACTCTGTACCTCCCAGTAGTACTCATAGAATTGGGGATTTCAGGAACAGAGCCTGGTAATAAAAGACCACTATCATTATTTATTTCAATTGTATTTGATATAGTCACAGAAGAAGTAATTGCGGGAGTAAAAAACCATCTGTAGGAATAGTTACCATTATTAATACCTGGCAAAATTTCTAATCTTCCTAATCTACCGTCTGCACAAAGATTTTGTGTAACGTTCGTATTAGAAACCCATGTAGCATTTAAAATATTTACTGCTGGTAAAACAACTATATTATTTTGCAAAATATATGTACAGTTATCTTGTTGGTCAGTTATAGTAAGAGTATATGTTCCATCACTAGCGCCAACGATATTCTTCGTTATGTAAGTTTTACCATCATCTAAATTTCTCCAACTAAATGAATAATTCCCTGATCCACCTGTGATTGCTCCATTAGGAACTGTTATAGTGCCTCCTTCGCCTATACATTCCTCATCAGTTATTACAATTTGATTTTCATCCATATCAATTTCTGCATCTATTGGACCAATCATTTGTGAAATTAATCCATTACAAAAATTATCTGTAATTGTTACTTTATAAAGTTCTCCCTCAATTAGAGTTCCACCATTAAAATCAAATAAATAAGTACTACTTACTGAGTTAACATTAAATGATTGGTTGTAAAGATTTTGAGTATATGTACCATCAACAGCTAATTCATAAATATCTGCACGAATTTTCAATCCTGGTATAGCCATTTGAGTTGGAGTAAATCCAGCATCTACAGGGATGCTTAAGCCTCCTTGGCAAGTAAATGATGTAGTACCAATTGTTATTGAGGGTTCCTGAATTTCAAAACTATAGACACCAGAAGAACAATCATTAACAAAAATCTCTAAATCATATATACCTGCACCAACATTTTCAAGTGACAGACTTGTAGTTTGAGTAACATTTCCTAGCTTCCAAACATATCTATATTCCAAAGTTACATTGGATGTAGTATTAGTTGTTAAAGTAGTACCAGTTACAATTGAAGATATTGTATTTCCTGATGATGTAAATGAAATTCCTGGAGTATTAGCAGTTAATTCAATGGATGGTGTAGTTGTCCCAACTCCAATAAGTTCAGCGCTAATAATATTTTGATTTAAATTAATTTCATTAACCAAATCCTCCAAAATGGTATTAGTTGTTGTTCTGCCGTTAGCAACAGTTACAGAAATTATTGAACTATTAATTTTGACTCCTACAACATCTCCAGGATCTAATGTAGCACTGGCACTAAGAGTTATTTTATCAATCTGAGCTACAGCAAATTGTCCACCAGTAATTCTTTTAATAAATTCATCAGGATCAGTAGGTATTATTATAGAACCATCTAAGCCATTTGGACATGAAACATGGATCACATCTTCTTGTTCAATAAAATCTCTTTTTACAAATGGCCTAGGTGAAACAATAATTTCTCCATCAAAAGATACTGGATCAACACAATCACCTTCTCCATCTCTATATATCGTAACCTTGTAAGGATATTTTGTTATTTGTTGAATGCTCTCATCGGTAGAACCAGAAATGGTCCAAACTGTATTTGTTGGATCTGAACTAGGGTTAACATTTAATAATTTATTATTTGATGTCCATGTTAAAGAAACTTTTGCACTCTGATCTCCACCTATAATATTGAAAATTATTGGTTCAATTTGACCATCATCACATATAGTACCTCTTTGGAATTGTGTTGTAGGGGTTTGAATTAAATAATCTAATCTAGGTATTACTCTAATTTGTCCTGAAATTGTATCTGATTCACATGAACTTCCAATAGTTTCAATAACGTATCTGAATTCTGTAGTTTGAGTAATATTATTGGTATTTACAGTACCTGAAATGGAAAAGGTATTTGATGCTGTATCTATTAAACCAAGTCCAATTGGCCCCCCGATCCACGAGACATTATAAGATACTGCTGAGCCACTTAATTTAAAATCAATAGGCGTTATAGGCAAACTATTATCACAAATAGTTTGATTCAAATTCGCTAAATTTATGGCACTTATAAATTCTCCAGGTTTGATTGTTATAGTACCAGTAACAGTACCTGATTTATTAGGATCAGCTATACAATCGTCCCCAGCGGCGGTCAAGACATATGTGTAACTAACCGTAGATGTAACATTTGCTTGAGATACTCCAGATATTGTAATGGTACTACTTCCAGCTAGCTGATTTACATTAACCCAATCAGGTTTTGATGGAGTCCATAATTCATCAAACCTAGTAGCTGATCCAGAGAGTAAAAATGTAGTATTTACTATATTTTCATTCGGGCAGATTGTTTGATTTAAAGTAGTACTAGCGGAGCTTAGCTTAATATACTGTAATGGTTTTAAACCAAATTCTGTTGAATATGTAGCGCTGTTACAACCTGAATTTCCTGGAGTAGAAACACTTAGTGTATATGTTTTTAATGAAGTGATTGTAATTGATGGTACCCCTGTTAGTGAAAGTTTACCTCTAATTGGTACAGCATCAATAATTTGCATTCTTGCGCTGTCAATACTTTCAAAACTACCTTGGTTATCAAGGTGGTTAATTCTAATCCAAAAGAAATAATCTTTTCTTTTAGCATTTACTTTTATTGTTGAACTTGAAGTTGATTCTGCAGTTATTAAAGCCAATGGGTCGTTATTTATTTGACTAGTAATAGAATTAACAATTGAACTAATTGATTCGGTTCCTGAAACAGAAACAAAATTATATACACCTCCAATTACTCCATTGTGCTCAACAATTTCAAATTGATAAATTTCATTTACATATGTCGCTGTTGAAACTACGGATAATTCAATTGAAGGTGTTGATGTATATGAATACTCTCTATTTAATCCTATTAAATTTAATGTGTTTGTCGAAATTACTGTAAGAGGCCCAATTCCTTCAAAAACATACTCAAGGTTTAAATCATTTGAAACGCAAAATTCTTGTCCTGAAGGTTCTTTTGAAATCAAATTTTGTGATGGGTGAACTACGATTGTTCCAGTTACAACCCCTGCTCTTTCTCGATCAATTGGGCAAGCTTCTCCTTCAGCAACATATTCAAATTTAAAAATTGTAGTAGTAGTTGAATTTGAATCTACAAATCCAGATATTGTAATTGTTGATGATCCAAAAGGTAGAGAAGCATTAATATCATCTGGCTTATATGGATACCATTTTTCTTGATATCCTTTTGCAGAACCGCTAATTTTTAAAGTGATTGATTGAATATTGGAACCAACACAAATTTCTTGATTTAAAGTTGGTGAAGCGCTTGATAAGTTAATAATATTTAAAGGCTTTAATTTAAATTCCGTGATTGTAGTTATACTTTCACAAGTTGAACTAATAGAGGAAGAAATTGAAAGTGTGAATGTAGTTAATTCAGATACCGTAACTGATGGAACACCACTCAACATGAGTTTACCCCTAACAGGAATTTGATTATTTATTCTAATTTTAGAATTATCATAGTGATTATTAGTCCCTGGAATATTAGAAATATTTTCTCTTACCCAGAAGACTAAATCTTTAGTTTTTGATTTCAATTCAATACTAGAATTAGTAGTGGTGGCAGTAAATAATGATAGAGGATTATTATTTATTTTATCAGCTAAAGATTTAGCTATATAAGTTGTTGATTCAGTGCCTGTTAGTGACACAAAATTGTAAGTTTCTGCTAATTTTCCATCTTTTAACAATATTTCAAATTGAAAAATTTCATTAATAAAAGTAGAAGTTGCGACTACTGTAAGTTCAATTGAAGGAGTATTTGTAAAAGAATAAGTTTTTGTTAGTCCTAGTCGATTTAATGTATTTGTTGAAATAATGCTTGGAGGTCCAATACCCTCAAATTCATATTCAAAGTTAATTTCATTAGGAGAACAATATTCTCTTCCCGAAGGTGCAACTGAAATAAATCTTTCTTCAGGAAGTACAATAATAGAGCCGGTAATTGATGATTGAGAAGTGGTTAAGGGACTTCTAGAGGATATTCTGTAATAATAAACAGTATTTGTTGAACTGGCAGCTATATTAACTGTTCCTGAAAGAGTAAGTGACTCTACATTTGCAAAATTTGGTGATGGTATTAATTGAATATTTGTAGGATTGTTAGGAAGAATATTTCCATTTGAGTCTTTCCATTGAATTTCATATGGAAATCCACCATTATTCATATCTATTGTAACTGAATCAATACTTGAATTATTACATACAACTTGATGTAAAGTAGAAATTGAACTTGTAAGGGTTAGTGCAATTTTGGGTAATATTGTAATTGTACCAGTTACAACTTTTGTTTCACAATTAGGTGCTAAATTAAATTTTGAATCCACTAGAATTTCAAAATTATGAGCAGTTGGAGTTGTAGTTATTGAAGTAGGGCTTGCATTTCCTGATAAAGTGAGTGTATTTGTATCAGAAGCACTTAGTGAGAGATTCAAATTATCACCTGATATCCAATTAATCCTGAAGTCAGAATAGTCTCTATAAAAATCAAAACTAATATTATCAATTGCCTCTAATTCATAAATTGTTTGAGATAATTGACCTGTAGCATTTTGACGAATAATTTTATGAGGATAAATTTTAATTGTTCCTGTTACAACATTACTAATTCCAGCTTCACACCCAGCCAAAGTTGAAGTTGCTAGGTAAGTGTAAGTAGTTATTGTTGACACATCACTAAAAACATTAGGGTACCAGTCATAATAAAATCCGTTGTCAGAAACTCCATTAGCATTTAAAGTAGTAGAAACTCCAAATGATGGGTAATAGGTTGGTGATCCTGTTTCTGATTTTGCACTAATATGAAAAGTGTCTGATCCACCAATCAATTCAAATCGAATAAAATCATTTGTATAACCATCGCAAATTTCTAAATTCTGGTTAGCTGATATTACCCTGATTCCAGCTTTTGGTTCAATAAATAAAGTATAAGTTACAGCAGCTGATTGAGCTGATCCAAAGCAATAATTTCCCCCTGTTGTTCTTATTTGTATATCAAAAGGGGTAATAGTTGTAATCGATGAAGGGCCACTGAGCGTTGGTGTTCCAGTAATTGTGATTAGATTAGGTGCTTGGATCATAAAAGGGTCAATAAATTCAAATTCTGAATTTTCTGATGATTTACCTTCAAGTGAAAAAGTTGTTCCACTTGCTTTTGCAGTAATTATCAAGTTTGTTCCAGAAACAACAGATGTTACAACGTTACTAGCTGATAACTCATCACTTAAATTTGCTA
>Ga0181606_10004723_pt1 | contig 11372 bp, 6 predicted proteins | sample 041ome_10_FD_132994 | JGI IMG/M metagenome (GOLD analysis project Ga0181606, IMG submission 132994) | Coastal salt marsh microbial communities from the Groves Creek Marsh, Skidaway Island, Georgia - 041412US metaG (megahit assembly) | ecosystem: Environmental > Aquatic > Marine > Intertidal zone...
ATTCATTTTTTTGAATTTATTAAAGACATCCAAATTTTTACCCAAAACAAAATCAATGCTTTATGAATTGTATTCAAAAACCGATATGTCCTCGAGCTGCCTTATTATTGCTGCTCTTCTTTATTTTTTCCTGTACTCCCAAAAAATCAATCCGTGGAGCGGTGGTCTCTGCGCGTGAAGAAGCTTCAAGAATTGGGGTTCAAATCATGCAACAAGGTGGATCCGCTTTTGATGCGATGATCGCTACGGATTTTGCGCTATCGGTATGCTATCCCAATGCAGGGAATATTTCCGGAGGAGGATTTATGGTCTATCGCACCCACACCGGAGCGGTGGGGAGTTTGGACTATCGCGAAAAAGCCCCTTTGGCGGCAGACAAAGACATGTATTTAGACGAAAACGGTGAGGTCATACCCAACAAAAGTTTGTTAGGTGGGCTGGCCGTGGGGGTTCCCGGTACGGTGGCTGGTTTGTATGCGATCCATCAAAAATTCGGAAAACTCCCTTGGAGAGATTTAGTGCAACCCGCGATTGAATTGGCGCAAAAGGGGTATCAAGTAACCGAAAAACAAGCCCGAAGTTTTGCGGATAAAAAAGAAGATTTTATTGTGCAAAATGGAATACAAACCCTCTATGCGCAAGATTTTAAAGCAGGTGACGGGGTTTTAAATCCTGCCTTGGCAGCCACTTTGGAGCAAATTGCTCAAAAGGGTAAGGATGGTTTTTACAAAGGGGTGGTGGCTGATGCTTTGGTGAAAAGGGTACAAGAAACCGGAGGGATCATTACCCATGAAGACCTGATTGCTTATCAACCTGTATGGCGAGCACCCATCCGTTTTCAATACAAAGATCTCACCTTGCATTCCATGGCACCGCCCTCCAGTGGAGGCATTTGTTTGGCGCAAATTCTTAAAATGGTTGAACCCTACAATGTGGGACAATATGGGCATAATACATTAAAATCTATACAAGTGATTGTAGAGGCAGAACGACGCTCCTATGCAGATCGTAGTTTGTATTTGGGCGATCCCGATTTTGTTTCCATTCCCATCGACAGCTTGCTGGATGATAACTATCTAAAGAACCGCATGCGCTCGTTTTCTTTTGAAAAGGCTTCTTTGTCTTCCGATATTGCTCCGGGAACTATTGTCTGGGAGGAGAGTGAAGAAACAACGCATTATTCTATAGTGGATCCTCAAGGCAATGCCGTGGCGGTTACTACCACCCTTAACGGAAGTTATGGATCTAAAGTATTTGTCGAAGAGGGCGGTTATTTTTTGAATAACGAAATGGACGATTTCAGTAGTAAACCCGGTGTACCCAACATGTTTGGGTTGGTGGGTGGCGAGGCCAATGCCATCGCCCCTCAAAAACGTATGCTTAGTGCCATGACCCCCACCATCGTAGAAAAAAACGGCGCACTTTATCTCGTTGTGGGAACCCCTGGCGGCTCTACCATTATCACCTCAGTGCTTCAAACCCTGTTGAATGTGTATGAATATGGCATGGACATACAGTCCGCGGTCAGTGCACCCCGTTTTCATCATCAATGGTTGCCCGATGATGTTATTTTTGAACCTCACCAATTTGAATCAAAATTGATTCAGGACTTAAACGCCAAAGGCTACTCAAGTAAGGAGGAGTATGCTCGTATCATTGGTCGTGTAGATGCCATTTTGGTGAACGAAGACAAAACCCTAAGCACAGGAGCTGACCCCAGGGGGGACGACACGGCAGTTCCTATTTATTAAAAAATAAAGCTTTGCATGGATTTGAGTTTGAATCCATTATAAATCTTATTTTTGTGCGCTGAAACTATGAAAAAGACAGACAACTGCATTGTAATAGAGGGCGCACGCGTGCACAATTTAAAAGACATTCATCTTCGTATTCCTCGAGATGAATTGGTGGTCATCACCGGACTTTCCGGTAGTGGCAAATCTTCCTTAGCCTTCGATACCATCTATGCAGAGGGGCAACGTCGCTATATGGAGACCTTTTCTGCCTATGTCCGACAATTCATCGGCACCATGGAACGCCCCGATGTGGACAAGATTGATGGGCTTTCACCCGTGATCGCCATTGAACAAAAAACCACTTCCAAAAGTCCGCGTTCAACAGTGGGTACCGTTACCGAATTATACGATTATATCCGATTGCTTTTTGCACGGATCGGAACGGCCTACAGTTATGTTTCCAAAGAACGGATGATCAGTTATACCGATGAGCAAATTATGGCGCTCATTGTTTCTGAATTTAAAGATCAAAAAATCATGCTTTTGGCACCCATCGTCAAAGCGCGAAAAGGGCATTATCGAGAATTGTTCGACTCCCTTTCTCGTCAAGGATTTATGCGCGTTCGCGTGGATGGACACATCGTGGATTTAACCCGAGGCATGAAAGTGGATCGGTACAAAAACCACGATATTGAATTGGTCATCGATCGATTTACGGTCAAACAAGGTGATGAAGAATTTTTGAAGCGCTTACAAGCCTCCATCGAGACGGCCATGCATTATGGTCAAGACGCTATTATGGTGTTGGATTATGCCACTGAAAAGACCCGCTATTTCAGTCGAAATTTCGTATGTCCCACCTCCGGTATTTCCTATCCCAAACCCGAACCAAATAGTTTTTCGTTCAATTCTCCCAAAGGAATGTGTCCCAGCTGTAAAGGTTTGGGCGTTCAACACAAGGTTAATTTAGACAAAGTTTTTCCCGACCGCAACCTCAGTATTGCACAGGGAGGGATAGCCCCCTTGGGAACGAAGAAAAACAACTGGACATATAAGCAAATTGAAACGATTGCCAAACGCTTTGAGTTTACTTTAAACGATCCCATTGCAACGCTCCCCGATGCAGCCATCAGCGTTATCCTGCATGGAAGTACTGAGAAATTTGAAGTGAATTCAAAAACGTTGGGGGTGACACGCACCTACAAAATAGATTTTGAAGGTTTTATCAGTTATATCGAACAATCCTATGAAGATGGGGGGTCTGCCAGTATCAAACGCTGGGCAAGCAGCTATATGGATGAAAATCCTTGTGAAGATTGCGGGGGTGCGCGTTTGCGAAAAGAAGCTTTACATTTTAAAGTATCCAATAAAAATATTGTGGATTTGGTGGAAATGGATTTGAGCGACTTGATCCAATGGATTTCCAAACTTCCCAAAGATTTAAGTGCCAATGAAAATATAATCGCCGAAGAAATCATTAAAGAAATTCGAACGCGATTACAGTTTTTGGTTGATGTAGGCTTGCAATATTTGCAACTCAATCGTTCTTCCAAATCGCTTTCTGGCGGAGAAGCCCAGCGCATTCGTTTGGCGACCCAAATCGGTTCTCAGTTGGTTGGGGTGTTATATATTTTAGACGAACCCAGCATCGGCTTGCATCAACGTGACAATCATCGGCTCATCAATTCTTTAATTGCTTTGCGCGATTTGGGAAATTCTATTTTGGTGGTGGAACACGATAAAGACATGATGCTCAAAGCCGATCATCTGATTGATATTGGTCCTTTTGCAGGAAAAAATGGGGGAGAAATCATTTCCCAAGGAACTCCCCAAAACGTGTTGATGGATGATACCTTAACGGCAAAATATCTTCGTGGAGAATTAGAAATTGCAATCCCCCATGAAAGAAGAAAAGGGAATGGAAAGAAAATTCGTTTGGAAGGATGCAGCGGAAATAATTTAAAAAACGTCGATGTGGATTTTCCTTTGGGAGTAATGATCGGTGTTACTGGGGTTTCGGGCAGTGGAAAATCCACCTTGATTAACGAAACCCTCTACCCCATTCTCAACGCTCATGTCTATCGTGCGCTTGGGGTTCCGCTGCCCTATAAAAAAGTTAGTGGTCTGAAACATATAGATAAAGTGGTGGATGTGAATCAAAGCCCAATTGGTAGAACACCACGGAGCAATCCTGCCACTTATTGTGGGGTGTTTAGCGAAATCCGGAGTTTGTTTACCAAAACGCCTGAAGCTCAAATTCGAGGCTATAAACCGGGGCGATTTAGTTTCAATGTGGTTGGCGGACGTTGCGAAACCTGTCAAGGGGGTGGAATGCGAGTGATTGAAATGAATTTCCTTCCAGATGTATATGTGGAATGCGAAAGTTGTCAAGGCAAACGCTTCAATAGAGAAACGCTAGAAGTCCGCTATAAAGGAAAATCCATTTCCGATGTTTTGTCCATGTCGGTAAATGAAGCCTGTCAATTTTTTGAGGCGATTCCTAAAATCTACAACAAATTGTTGGCCATCAAAGAGGTGGGGCTTGGGTACATCACCTTGGGGCAATCCTCTACTACACTATCGGGCGGGGAAGCCCAGCGGATTAAACTCGCTTCCGAACTCTCCAAAAGAGATACAGGGGAAACCTTTTATATTTTGGACGAACCCACTACAGGATTGCATTTTGAAGACATCCGCGTTTTGATGGAAGTGTTGAATCGCTTGGTCGAAAAAGGAAATACAGTATTGATTATCGAACACAATTTGGACGTCATCAAACAAGCCGATTATGTGATTGATATTGGTCCGGAGGGAGGCCGCAATGGCGGAAAGCTCATTGCCTGTGGCACCCCCGAAGAAATTGTAAAAAATGAAAAAAGTTATACGGCTCCATTTTTAGCCGAAATATTAAATACCCTTAAAACCCCCGTTTAGTCATGGAGAAAAAGCAATTGAAATATAAAAATTGGAACGAGATCAAATCCAATGATTCTTGGGCATTGTTCAAAATCATGAGTGAATTCGTCAACGGTTATGAAAAGATGAGTACCATTGGTCCTTCGATTTCCATTTTTGGTTCCGCCCGCACTCCCGAAGACCATCCCACCTATCAACTCACCGTTAACATTGCAAAGGCCATTTCAAAAATGGGCTTTGGGATCATCACCGGTGGAGGCCCCGGAATTATGGAAGCGGCCAACCGAGGAGCCAAAGAAGCCGGAGGAACGTCTATTGGTTTAAACATTTCACTTCCCTTTGAACAGCAAAGCAATCCCTATATCGATCAAGACAAATTGATCGAATTTCAATATTTCTTTGTCCGCAAAGTAGTCTTTGTTAAATATGCACAAGGATTTGTGGTCATGCCCGGCGGTTTGGGTACTTTAGACGAACTTTTCGAAGCCATGACCTTATTGCAAACTTCTAAAATCAGTAAATTTCCCATCATTCTCGTGGGTGTGGATTATTGGAAAGGACTGATCGATTGGATTAAAAACACCCTTTTGGAGGAAAAAAACATCAATCCCGAAGATCTCTTTTTGTTTGAATTGGTAGATACAGAAGCAGAAGTGATTGATTGTATCCAACGTTTTTATAAAAACGAAAACTTTAAACCCAATTTCTAATGCATCATAATTTTGTTGTTTTGATCCAAAAAGTAGGGGTTTTACTCCTGGCACTCTGCAGTGCTGCACTTTGGTCGCAAAACACAAAATATTCGATTGATGCAACCCTTGATATTGAGCATCAAAGTATCTCGGTCAATCAAGAAATGACCTTTGTCAATCCCAGCCATAAAGCCACTCAAGAGCTTTATCTTCAAGATTGGGTCAATGCCTATAAAGACACCCAAACACCTTTGGCAAAACGCTTTGCAGAAGAATTTAAACGCAGTTTTTATGCTGCGGCTAAAAATAAATTGGGGTTTACGGAAATTGACCACCTCACCGGCAAGAGCCATACGCTCGTTTGGGAACGACTCCCGGAGCAACCGGACATCCTACGTGTTTTTTTAGATACTGCATTAGCGTCCGGAGAAAGTATTACCTTAACCCTTTCTTATACTATTAAAATCCCAGACAGTCGGTTTACGGGCATGGGAATCAACGACAATGGAAGGGTCTACCTCAATCATTGGATCATCTCCTTGGCGCCATTTATCAACGGGGAATGGCTGCTGCATAGTAATTTAGATTTAGACGACTACAGCGGTCTGCCAGCCAATTACGATCTTACTTGGCATTATCCCAAAGGCTATTATGTGGCTAGTAATTTGGTGGAACTAACCACCGAACAAAAGGATTCCATCAGCACTACTCATTTCAAAGACCAAAACCGCATTCAAGCCGATTTTGTTTTTGATACCACCAATCGATTTGTCAGCATTCCATTAAGCAATGGAAAAACGGTGCTTACTGATTTTTTACCTCCAAATTCCGAAACGGTAGATATCCAACAAACTTTGGAACGCGTAATTCGGTTTTCAGATTCTCTTTATACGCCCTTCCCCTCCACGAAGATGCTGTTGTTGAAATCCAATTACAACAAAAATCCCTTTTACAGCTTTTCGGAAGTACAAACTGAAATTCGCATCTCTAAAAATAAAATTTGGAATCTTAGTTTTTTTCCCACCTCCTTTGTATATGAACTGAAATATCTTAAAGCGTATTTGGATCATTATGCACAACAAAATTTGCAAATTGACAAACGCAAGGATCACTGGCTCTTGGGAGGAATCGTATCGTATGGACTTATCAAATATGTGGATCATTATTATCCAGACGAAAAACTTACCGGTAGTTTAAATAAATGGAAACCCCTCAACCTTTTTCAACTTTTCAAACCCTACACTGCCACAAAACTTCTTTTCAATGAGCTTTATGAATTCATCTATGAATTTGGCCAACGTTCCAACGTACATCAACCCGATTTACTTTCCAAAGAGCAGTTGACCAAATTCAATGAGAAAATTGCCATTCCGGGTCATGTAGGGACTGGGCTTCATTATTTGGAACATCAAAATGAAGCGATTGGTATCGCCAATACACTAAAATCTTATCTTCAATCCCACGGAAGTTTGGATTTTGAAACCTTCTTCCAAAAGGAACAACCCCATTCGGATTGGTTCTTTAATTATTACTTAAAGGATCGCAAGCCATTTGATATAAGAATCAAAGACTTACAAAAATCCGCTGACAGTATTCAATTCAGCGTAAGCAGTCGCGATCAACGGGCGATACCCGTTAAAATTGGACTTATCAAAAACAATCAACTCATCCGATCCTCCTGGATTCCATTGAGTGAACAAGACACCCTGATCACTTGGAAGCGAGAAAAGGCAGACTTTGTTGCTGTAAATCCCTTTTTACAACTGCCCGAATCCAACAAATCAAATAATTGGAAACCGCTGCATACCTTATTTGGAATCAAACCTTTACAATTTACTTTTATAAAGGATGCTCAAAATCCTCAAACCGAGCAAATCTTTTTTCAACCGGCTGTTCAATTCAACAAATACGATGGGATCACGACCGGTATCCGATTTTATAACACCCGTATCAAAAGCCGCCCTTTTGAATTTGATTTCAAGCCACAATACACCTACCTCGAAAAAGATATTGTAGGATTTTTTAAGGTGGACTACAAACATTTTAAACCCTATAGCAGAAATTACTTGACCCGATATCGGTTTTCTGCCAACAGCTATCATTACAATTCCAACTATCGCTATAGTGTGCTTATTCCCTCGATTACTTGGGACTTTCGTCCGGAAAACATTCGTGACAATCAAGGGCAGAGGCTCTTTCTGGGATGGTATAATGTCTTTAGAGACAAGTCTCCCGATATTCCAACCAATCCGGATTACAGTATTCTGAATGTGCGTCATATATACAACCGGAATAATACCATTAATTACCTCAGCTCAGATACAAGCTTGGAATTTTCAAAAAGTTTTGGAAAAATTCAATACAGTGCGGAAGCTCGAAAACTTTTTCCCAGCGGCAGACAAATCAGTGCTCGTTTGTTTATGGGGAAATTCTTTTGGCACAATGCCCTTGACACCCAATTTTTTGATTTTAATCTCAACCGACCCTCCGATTATTTATTTCGCTATGGATATCTGGGGCGTTCTGAAACAACAGGAATCTACAGCCAACAATTCATTCCTTCAGAGGGAGGGTTTAAATCTATATTTGAGGAATCTACCGCCAATGACTATATGCTATCACTCAATACTTCAGCGGGCGTGTGGAAATGGATTGAACTCTATGGCGATGTGGGCGTTTTAAAAAATTACGGCAACAAGGCCAAAGCTTATTTCGATTCGGGAATTAAACTGAATCTAAGCCCTGATTATTTGGAAATCTATCTTCCGCTGTTGTCTTCCAATGGTTTTGAACTCACCCAAGCGCGCTTTGCTACAAAAATCCGTTTTATTCTTTATCCGAGTTTTAGAACCCTCACGAGCCTCTTCACTAGACGTTGGTTTTAATAGGGGTTGCCCTTGAATATCAGACCTTTAAATATCCATCATTTTTTTGTAAATTTGCAACACTTTACAATGGATTTAAGTAAAAAAGAAACTATCGAAAAACTTTCTTTTGACGACTTTAAAAAACAAGTGGTCGAGGATTATACTGCCATCGTTTTAAGTAGGGAATTAAGCTACTTAGGACGGCGCGAAGTTTTCAGTGGAAAAGGGAAATTTGGAATTTTTGGCGATGGAAAAGAGTAGCCTCAAATTGTGATGCATCGCTTTTTTAAGAACGGGGATTTCCGATCGGGTTACTACCGCGATCAAACTTTGCTGCTTGCGCAAGGCATCCTTACCCCTGAAAAATTATTTGCAGCCCTTTATGCCGATTTGGATCTGGAACGCGAACCCATGTCCGGAGGGCGCCAAATGGGCGGTCATTATGTTACGCCCAGCATGGACAAGCAAGGCCAATGGAAATCCTTAGTTGATCAAGTCAATCACAGTTCTGACATATCTCCCACAGCGGCACAAATGCCCCGCTTGGTAGGTTTGGCACAAGCTTCTAAAATATATCGCAGCCTAAACATCAAAGGCAGTGAAAAATTTTCCAACAACGGGGATGAAATTGCTTGGGGAACCATTGGAAATGCCAGTACCAGCGAAGGGGTCTTTTTTGAGGCCATCAATGCTGCGGGGGTCCTTCAAATCCCCATGGTGATCAGTATTTGGGATGATGACTACGGCATTTCGGTACACAACAAAGATCAAACCACCAAAGAGAGTATTTCCGAAGCTTTGAAAGGGTTCCAGCGCACTGATACCCAAGCCGGTTTTGAAATCATCAAAGTCAAAGGATGGGATTATTTGGGCCTTATTGATGCCTACGACTACGCTTCTCAACTCGCGCGCAAGGAACATGTTCCGGTCTTGGTGCATGTGGTGGAATTGACCCAACCGCTGGGGCATTCTTCCTCCGGCTCTCACGAACGCTATAAGTCCGAAAAAAGACTGCAATGGGAAAAAGAACACGACTGCAACACCCTCATGCGACAGTGGATTTTATCTCATGGGATTGCCGATGAAGAAACACTGATCGGCATCGAAAAAGCGGCTAAAACAGAAGTGCGTGTGGCGCGAAGAAAAGCTTGGGAAGCCTACCAAAAACCCATCGAAAAGGAAAAAAATAATTTCCGACTATGGGTTGAAAAACTTTTACCCTTAACGGCTAACGATACAGGCATACAAGTGGTCAGAAAAGAATTTGACACTGTTTTGGAAGTTGGATTCAAAGATATCGTGGGCGCAGGACGGAAGATCAAAGCTCGTTTAACACAGTATCCGGAAATCAATACTTCAGAATTTGACCAGTGGTTGCAAAGTTTGCGGGATCTTATGAAATTCAAAATTTCATCTCATATTTATACTGCCTCCAAAGCCGCATTACTCGCCTTTGAGCCTACCCCTCCCACCTATGCTGAAAATCCCAAACGTGTGGATGGACGTATCATCATTCGCGATAATTTTGAAGCTTTATTAAGTAAAAACGATAAACTACTCATCTTTGGCGAGGATGTCGGAAAAATTGGCGATGTCAACCAAGGTTTGGAGGGATTACAAGCCAAATTTGGAGAAACCCGTATTGCCGATACTGGAATTCGCGAAGCCACCATCGTAGGACAAGGCATCGGGATGGCACTGCGCGGGTTGCGCCCCATTGCAGAAATTCAATACTTGGATTACATCCTCTATTGCATCCAGATTTTAAGTGATGATCTGGCCTGTTTAAATTTCCGCACTTTTGGACAACAAATCGCACCGCTGATCATTCGTACGCGAGGGCATCGTTTGGAAGGGATTTGGCATTCTGGCTCGCCCATGGGAGGCATGGTGAGTTTACTCCGTGGCATGCATATCTTAGTGCCGAGAAACATGACCCAAGCTGCCGGTTTTTACAACACCTTAATGCAAATAGATCAACCTGCAATAGTGGTAGAATCGCTTAATGGGTATCGACTGAAAGAGCATATGCCCGAAAATTTAGGCACATTTACAGTTCCCTTGGGTACGATAGAAGTATTACGCAAAGGAAGTGACCTAACCGTGCTTTCGTACGGCTCTACCTTACGCATCGTACAGGAAGCCGCCCATCGATTGGCGGAATATGATATCGATATAGAAATTATTGATGTTCAGTCGCTTATACCATTTGACTTAAAGCAACAAACTAAAGAAAGCTTACAGGCTACCAACCGCCTTCTTATCGTCGATGAAGATGTTCCTGGAGGGGCTTCCTCCTATATTTTACAACAATTGTTGGAGAAGCAAAACATTTATCAATATCTGGATAGCGCACCCAAATTGTTGAGTGCAAAATCGCACCGTCCAGCCTATGGAACCGACGGTGATTATTTCTCCAAACCCAATGTGGATGATATTTTCGAAACGGTGTATCAGATGATGCACGAAGCACAACCCAACAATTATCCCGCCATCTATTAAACGCTAAAACTTTTTAGTAATAGGGTTTCTAAAATTTCTTGCGGACTAGCCGTGGGACCTTCTATCCCCTTACTTTGTAAATCAGCTTTTAAAATCAAGTGAAGTATGCTGCTGATTTGGCGCATACTAAAGTGTCGGGCAGCACGATCGTATTCCGATATAAAGTAGGGACTGACTCCCAATACTTTGGGTGCATCTCCGGGATTTTTCAATCCTTTATATAACAATAACTTTTGAAAATAAGAATGCAATGAGGAAAGCACTAAAACCAAAGGATGGTTTTTAGGATTATGACTCATGTGTTGAATGATTCGAAAAGCTCTCGAAAATTGCTTCATTCCCATGGCTTTTTGCAATTCAAAGGCATTGAAATCCTTGCTTATGCCGATGTGTTTTTCAATATCCTCTGGTGTTACGGTGGCGGGTGCGGCAATCGCCAATTTCAATTTTTCCAACTCTTTTTCGATGGCACTGAGATTCGCTCCTAAAAATTCGGCCAACAAAACGGTTGATTCGGGAGCTATTGAAAGTCCCATTTCTTTGGCACAACTGGTGATCCAAGCGGGGAGTTTGTTTTCGTATATCGGACTACTCTCAAAAATTACTCCTGTTTTTTGAACGTTTTTATAGAGCTTTTTTCGCTTGTCAAAATCTTTATA
>Ga0181606_10004724_pt1 | contig 11372 bp, 16 predicted proteins | sample 041ome_10_FD_132994 | JGI IMG/M metagenome (GOLD analysis project Ga0181606, IMG submission 132994) | Coastal salt marsh microbial communities from the Groves Creek Marsh, Skidaway Island, Georgia - 041412US metaG (megahit assembly) | ecosystem: Environmental > Aquatic > Marine > Intertidal...
AACTGAGTGGGTGTGACAGCTAATGGTCTACGCACACTGCCTTTACCCATTGTCTTTTTCCTCGTAGTACAAAGAACCAAATGTTTCCCAGTATTCTTTGTGGCATTGTCGTCCATGATAGCACTTAAAACAAGTACCATGTAAGTCCTCAAACTCTGGCTCTTTACAAATATCTTGAGGGTCTACATACCCCCAAGATTCTGGATCGCATTTACAATCTGAGTCACTCATAATTTAACCTTCGCAGCTTAAACAAGTTCCTAAATCTATACGTGGGATTTTAATGTTCACATTTTCAACAGCACGAGCAGCATCTGAACGCAGGTAGTAGAGCGACTTTAACTTCTTAGCTCCAGCCCAGTGTACATCATTCACGTACTGTAAGTATTCATTATGTACTTCCTGATCTTCTGTAGCTTTAGGTGGCACAAAGAATAGATTAACACTTTGACTCTGACAAATATAGTCCTGCCGTTGGTGTGCATGTTCTATAATCCAAATCTGATTCAATTCGGGAGCAGTTTTAAAGATTTCTTTCTGCTCTTCTGTAAAGACATCTAAGCTTTGTATTGAGCCTCCAGCATCTGTTATCTCCCTCCAAACCTGCTCCTGCTGCTTCTTATCTTTCGGGAAGAGTTTGCATATGAGTTTACTTAGATACTTATTACGTACTCTAAAGCTTCCAGACAACGTCTTATGCGTGAATACATTAGCACGTAGAGGTTCTATTGAAGGGCTTGTACCGCCACAGATAATAGAACTAGAGGCATTAGGAGCAACAGCAAGCAGGTGTGCGTTGCGTTTACCCGTACCGTTTATATCAGGGGCTTCCCCACGCTCGTTAGCTAATACTTTCGTAGCTTCTTCTGCATTAGATTTAATATAATTAAATGCCCTGTGGTTGAATGCGGTAGCGTACATACTTTCAAAAGCAATATCATGAGATTGTAAGTAACTATGGAAACCCATAGCACCCAAGCCAATTGATCTTTCGCGGTAGGCTGAGTATGCAGCTTTCGTAAACCCCTCCATACCTTCACGAACATAACTTTTAAATCGTTTATAGTTAGCTGTGTAGCCACCCAAGTGGGAAGTATCTACAGCAGCAGATATAAAATGTTCTAGAATATTATCAAGCATTGTAATTAAATCAGAGATAAACAATTCTTCCTTGCTCCACTCATCATAGTGTTCTAAGTTAACACTAGACAAGCAGCACACGGCTGTACGTTCCTCATTAGTTGCGAGAGTTATCTCCGAGCATAGGTTACTCTGATTAATAGTAAGTCCCATCTCTTTCTGGGGAGCAGGTAGAGCAGCATTACAAGTATCTAAGTTAACTATGTAAGGCTCTCCTGTCTCAGCGCGGGTGTTTATAATCTGAAACCACAGGTCTCTAGCCGAGACAATTTTAACTGCGGTGTTACTTTTGGGGTCTATCAATCTCCACTCGCTGTCATTTTGTACAGCATCTAGAAATTCATTAGTGATGTTGACACCGTTGTGCAGGTTTAAACACTTTCGATTTATATCCCCGCCAGTAGTTTTACGCATGGCAATAAACTCTTCTATCTCGGGATGGTTAATATCCATGTAAGCTGCGTAACTACCACGCCTAGTTACGCCTTGGTTGAAGGCTAACATCTGGCTATCTACTACATGCATGAATGGGATAGAACCAGTAGACTTACTACCGTTAGCAGTGTCCACACCATTACTCCTAACATCGCCCCAATAACCACCGATCCCTCCACCTGCGCTTGCCAGCCATATATTCTCATCATAATGAGAAGATAAACCGTGCCGGGAATCAGGAACATAATTAAGAAAGCAGCTGATAGGTAGGCCACGGCTAGTTCCCCCGTTACTAAGGATAGGAGTGCTAAACATAAACCACATGTTACTAGCATAGGTATAAAGTCGCTGTGCAAGATTGAAGTCAGTAACCCCTTTATAAGTTGACCCGTATACAGCAGCCCTTGCAAAAGCTTCTTGAGCATGTGTCTCTCCCTCCCAGAAATATCTATCTTTTAATGTTTCGACTGCGAAAACATCCAGTGCCGATTCTTTATCGTAATCAATTTTAAGCCCTAGATATTCTTGCACTCCTAGTTTGTCGTTGCTCATTACCTAATTCCTTTTTCTATAATTGTAGATAGCATACGCTTCTCGTACCACTCTGCTTTACGCAGGTCTTCAACCCCATTCTTGGCTCTAAATCTCCAGCGATACTTCATGCTGTTGCCCCGGCAGTAGCCTATAAATTCCTCTGGATTCAACATTGCTTCAATGGCCTCAATGCATTCTACCCCGCCTTGATTGTAATGTGCGGGAGAATTAACGACATCAAGCCTTGATTCTTCACGTAACTTTTTACCAACTTCATACCATTCTTCTGGTGTCGCATTATCAATAGACATTATTCTACCTCCTTACCCCCATCAAAAAATTCATTTTTAAACCCGTCACTTTCACGGAACTCTAAGTCTACCCATTCATCAGGAAGTGTATCTTCACTATACCAAACGAATCCGTTTGCTTCTGCCCACTCAGCGTGGCTTCTTTTAGTACCATCTTTCCTACGTTTAGCCTGTGGCATAGGGGCTGCTGCGTTTGCAAATAAGAACACCAGTTCATAGTTGCGTGGCAAAGCTTTATTAATCCATATGTATTTACTGTATTCTGCGTAATCCCAGAACCTACCCTTAGCTTCAATTAAATAAACAGTACGTCCAATCTTTTTAATAAAGTCGGGATGATACTTATGTTTAATTACATAATCTAAAGTTTCACTATGGTGTTTCCATCCTTTCAACAGCCCAGTATGTAATGTCGATTCCCATATTGAATCATAGTTAGCTGGTACGTTTTTCTGTATAGGTCTTTTGACCCGCTGTTTACGAAATCCTTTCCGTATTTTAGGTTTCAATGTATTACTACCTCTGCCCTGTAGCTCAGTTCTGTTTCCACAAGATGATGTAGAAATTCTAATACATCAGAACTTACAAACTCGTCAGGGAATTCTATTAAATGTAATCCTAATTCTACTATAAAATCTATTAAGATATCAGTGTCATTTTCCATCAGCAAGATATGCTTTTTTTAATTGTTTCGCAGCCCACTTGTAAGAGTAGGGGGACAAAGTCATACGTCCTTCTATAAAGAAGTGCGTCTGGTTAGACAGCTTAGATAAGATGTTATCCATTGTCACGGTATGTCGATCTTCTTTAGATAGCTGCTCCCGCAGCCACCCTACAAGCATGACTTTAGCTGCAACCCTAAGCCGTTTAGCTCTACGCCCATTCATAATACTTCCTCTACGTTAGGGGCTTGAACTACTTTAGTTAAGTAAGTTAAACCTTTCGCATATTTAAAAGTCCGAAGCCCTTCGCCATCATTACTATCTGCGAAGCAGTCGTGCTTGTGGGTACAGTAGGCACAGTTCTTAGCTATCTTCTCATTTCCCTTAGCTCCTTCAGCTTCTGTAGGGTAGCATCTCAGTGGGGGCTGATCAGAATCTAATAGCTTTTTAATTGTTACAATCCTATCTTTAATATTAGGCTTATCTAAATCTTCAGGTATGAACATACAAAGCTCACCACTTTCTTTATTGATAACTAGAAAGCCTCCACCGTTTGTACCTGATGCTGCTTCATATCCAGCTAACTGGCTTAGGTAGCCGAAGGGATCATTCTCAGCAAGTGTACCATATTTAAATTTACTGTAGGCAAAGGAGGATGCCGTCTTAACATCTACTACTTCACCGTCAATCTTACAATCCATATGACCAGTAATACCTTCCACAGTTACTTCCTGCTGCTCATCAGTTACTTCATGCCCAGCCAACCGCACCAGCATCAGCACCACCTCTTCCAGTAGATGCCCGTACAGGAACTTAATCATAAGACTAGGGGTCATGTTCCTGTCTTTTTCAACAGCTTTAGAATCGTACCACATCTGTCTCAGAGGTCTGCCAACATTGGACATCCGTAATGAAAAGTTTGAATCTCTTTTAGATGGCCTAGCCCAGCCAATGAAAGCTTGTTTCATAGCCTCACCGAATATCTCAATGTCTGCATCTGAAATATCTAAAGGCTCTCCCTGAGTTAAAGGTTCTAGTTTGGCGTATATATCTTCTATCAATGTATCTAGTGTTTTACTCATAATGGACTGCCTCTTCAATGACTTCAATTGCGTTAGTAATTTCTATATTAAACCATTCGTTTTTCTTTGTACATTTTTTACGTAAAAGATTTTGAATCAAGACCTCCGCTGCCTGAGCATCTGGCACATCTACTGCAAACTCAACTTTGTAATCCCTATATGGGGAGGCGGTTTGAAAATTAGACAGTCTATCTTTAGCGGATATCGCCCGCCCCAATTTTAACCATCCTTTCCAAGCGGGATTAGAGATTAAATATATCTGACCTTCTGTTACTTTAGTTTCTGAACGCAGCTTAGAGAACGCTAAGTCTGCGTAGTCATCATAATTACCGGGGGAATGTAGCGGGCTATCCTTTTTAATATAGCTACCGCCTATAAACATTCTGTTTTTATTCTTTCTTATATGAGCTTCGAGTGTACGCCTTGCCCCATCTTTATTGCCTATGTAATACCACAGGCCGTCCTGATATTGTAAGTTAATATAATTACGGTACATGTCTGGTAAAGTATTAGGCATATCAAATCCACATTCGACACATACTAAACTTTCCCAATCCATGTGCTGTAGCTTATGGTCTACTTTGCAAGAAGTACATTCAATTAAGTAACTCATTAGTGTGTTTCACTCCAATTATCTCCTATATTATATTCACCATCAAGCGGGCAGTTCAACGCTAGAGCAGCACCAGCTTCCACTATACTTTCTACACCGAGACTGCCAACCAGAGCAGCATCTGATTCAAGGGCTTCGACCTGCCATTCGTCATGGATGTTACCTACAATCTGAGCATTAAGGTTGGCTGCCCTTAGTTTAGAATCAAAGATAACTAATGCTTTCTTCATCACGATTGCACCAGCTCCCTGTAATAAGGAGTTAAGAGCAGCATGCGCTGAACGAATAAATATCTTACGCCCATCTACGCCCCGGAGGTATCCCCTGCCTGATGCTCTTTCAATCTGTTTTGCAAGAGCAGCAAATGCTGGGAGATTATTAAGGAAAGATTCTCTAAGTCTCTTACCGTGGCTCTTGTTTCCACCAACCACTTGTCCAAGCTTTTCATTTCCTGCTCCGTATATAAGTGCATAGATGAAAGTCTTTGCCTGATCTCTTGATTCAAGTCCTGCAAGCTTTTGATTAGCTGTGTGGATGTCGCCATTGAGTATTTCATTTGTAAACGCCTCATCGTTCATGTAGTGAGCCAACATACGTAGCTCTAAACCACTGGCATCAATACCTACTAATTTATAACCAGTAGGTACATGCCAGCATTGTCTGCATTCTTTACCATAGGGAGCGCGGGAGCTTGGTACTTGAGCCATGTTAGGATCACGATGGGTCATGCGCCCTGTAATCGTACCATTAGGATTAACATACCCATGAACCCGACCATCCTCACAACTAAATTTAAACCATGATTTTAGCTGGGCAATTCTCTTCTGTAATAAAAGATACTCGGCTATCATCTTGGCTTCAGGGATGTTATCAATGTCCAGCAACGTACCTTCATCTACAATAGGCTGTCCTGTGGGGGTAAACTTGGTAGGCTTCCATCCAAAATCTTGGAGATACTCACCTATCTGCTTACGTGAACCTAAGTTAAACTCAGTTACTTTAGTACGATCTACATACCCACAAGAAGATGCGAACTCAAATTCTTCTGCTGTTGTCCGAACCCGGATGCCTTTGTCTGTCTCAGCCATACGGGAAGGTACGCCAGCCTTGGTCTCTCTGATATAAAGTCGGGTCACCTCTACTTTAGGTTTAAAATGCTCATGCACTTCACCCACCACTGCGTTTAAACGATTACGCAGTTGAGTGAGTAAGCTGTAAGCATGCTCCCTGTCAAACAGAAAGCCGTTGACACGCTGCTGCTCTAGTAGCTTATAACATTCATGCTCTAAGCGTATTGAATCCGCAGAAAAACCTACGGCTTCTTTACGCAGCTCCATATAAACTCTAGCATTTAGCTGCACATCTCGCTCACAATACTCCAGCATTTCTCTACTGAACCTATCGTATTCATGGAAGTCTATTTTATTATAGCTAAGTTTGTAGCCCCAAGATTCTAGGCCATGCCCACCTTCGCGGGTTGGATTAAATAACCTAGACAATACTAAAGTGTCTACAATCTTTTTATTATATAAAGATAAACCAGTTAACCTACGTATCACAGGGATATCAAAACCTATAATGTTATGCCCAATTAATTTATTAGCTTTAGAGAGCAGCTCAAGACCCTCATCTATTTCTTTATGCCCAAAGCTGTATAAAATCTCGGTGTCAACGTCATAAGCAACGATGCACCAGATAGTGTTACAGTTTTGAAGACCATTGGTTTCAATATCAAATACTAAGTTCATAGTATATCTCCTAACTCCTCGTCTAGCTCATCTAAAAATACTTCACTGAGCCTCCCTGTCTCATCATTGTACAGTAAATCAGAAGCTCTACCAACATCACCAGTGTACCTAGATTTCAATACTCTTAATGATGTAGTGTTCGCCTCGTCTTTATCATCTGACTGCTGGTTACGCTCTAAAGCGATGACGCAATCACTAAGCTGCGCAATAGATTGGCTACCCCTAAGATGACTAAGGCTGACAGTCAGGCCATTCTCATGACCTCTGTTACCTTCAGCCCTCTTTAAGTGGGAGACCAGTATCATACCTGCTCCTGTCTCCTCTACTATAGAGCGTAGTCTATGCATGATGCTATCAATAGTACGCCTCTCATCACCCTCAGTACTGGCTGATACAAGCATGTGTAGATGGTCTACTACTACCCACTTACAGTCGCAACCTACAATCATGAATCTTATCTTACTGTAAATCTCTTCGACATCATTCACACCTAGATGTGAGAAAATCCAAACACGCCCAGCATTTTCATTACCCATAATCTTAGTATGAATATCTCGTAATGTTTCTGGGTCATATGCTTTTCTGATATGATCTATGTAGAGTTTAGCATCAGCCTCAATAGAACATAGTCCATCTATAGTTCTATTCTGATTCTCCTCCAGCGCAATGATACCAATATTATCTTTAGTCTGAGTGAGCAGCCAATGCTCCAGCTCTCTTGTGACACTAGACTTACCTAGACCAGTACCACCAGTAAGAGTAACTAACTCGCCCCGCCTTAAACCATAAAGCTTTTTATTGAGACCTTCCCAAGGGAATGCAACAGAAGGTTTCTCTTCACGATTTAACCAGCTGTCAAGACATTCACTGGCATTGACAACACCGCTGGGAGTATACAGTTTAGCTTCCCACCAAGCTGCTGAATAAGCTGCCCGTTGGTTCTTGATAAGCATATCATTAGCATCTTTATAGCCTTCAGGCATTGTAAGAATCTTAGCTTTTCCGGGTGCCAGAAGTCTCGCAACTTTACGAGCTGCTTCTCTGCCCGGTTGATCGTTATCAAAGTTAATAATAATTTCAGTAAACTTCTCTAAAAATTCTAGAGATTGTTTAATGTCACGCTCTGCTCCTGCTGCTCCATTCTTTAAAGAAACTACAGGCCATTTTGAACCTTGTAGTTCATAGGATGCCATAGCATCGCACTCACCTTCAGTTATAGTAATCTTCTTGGAGTTGCTTTCAGAGAATAAATTCTGACCGAACAAGCCAGTGCCTATAGATGTTCCCTTCCAAGAAAATATTTTGTTAGGCTCACGTACCTTGTAACCAGCTACCTCGTTGGCAACATAGTAGGGATAAGAATGTGAATTGATTTTACCTTGGGAATTCTTAGAAGATTTAACGCCATAAAACTGGGCGGTTTTAAGAGAGATACCTCTGTCTGTAAGAGCGTTGAACTCGCCTACACTGGTATCAATAATACTGGGGGGAGAAGCACCAGCAAGTGGTACTACTTTTTGTTGCGCCATAAACACCTCACCTTTTGTGGCCTCGTTATAATTTTTTATTCGTTTGTTACAACTAAAACAGTAAGCTGAACCGTCTTCGTTGATTGATGCTGGGTCTTTACCTCCACATTCTGGACAATAAACATGTGTCTTAATAAATGCCATATAAGTTTCCTCGTAAAAAAAGGGGGGACATTTCTGCCCCCCCTAGGATTCCAGCTGAAGGAGTAACAGCTGGAGGTGAGGGGTAACTTTTAATCCTTAATAAGTACCTCGTCTGATAAGCTTGATTGTATCTTGCGATTCAACTCAGCTGCACAGCATTCTAAAACATACGATCTCTTGCGTAACAAAAGTATTTCATTTTGAACCTCTGAAAGAGTGAGGAAGTCTTCCTTGACTTCCTCCCCCAGAGTGGAGACATCGTACTTACTATCAGCCCACTGATAGATCACAGCGCATCCTCAGTGAAAGGATCAGAGGTTTCGCCTTCTACTTCAAACTCATCTCCGGGCTGATTGTTATAACTTACAAGATCAATTACTTGCAAAGCCATGAAGTCCAAACCTTTGTATGTCACTCCTAATCGCTCGGACTCCCACTCTTTGTACTGTACTTTAACAGTGGAACCATTGCCGATAAGGCTGCTGATCTCACGCTTTGAAGCATCAAAGAGTTTGGGAGCTGAACGTATCATACCGTTCGGCCCATTGACCTTACGCTTGATAACCAATGCCCGACCTTCGTCCATATCTTTCAGCTTAAAGCCTCGTGATTCGAAAGAGTCGGCAGTCTCCTCATCAACAACAAGGTTGACTGAGTACACTGGTTCGTAAGTTGTGTTAGGCTGAGTTACGCTTGCCCAATAAGCGGTTCCTGATACTACTGGCATATTACACCTCATGTGTATTGTTGATTGAACGATTAGTATAAACTAGTGTTCGCGGTATTGCAAACATTTATTTATACAGCTACTTTTATATCTCTAGCCAGACGTTGGCTCAAGTTCCAACCGGAAATTGAAACACCAGCAAACTCTAGACTAGAGGGAATAAAACCTGTTACACTATTAAAATCTATTAACTCTATAACCTCTATTAAGAAAAATAGAGCAGCTATAACGCTTAACATCCAAGCTGCTACTGCTGCTACTGTTTTAATCTTATTAAGATTATTAATAGAATCTTTAAAAGTATTTTTTATATTTTTAAAATTATTTATAATATCTTTCTTAGTAGTAGAAAGAAGCAGCAGTAGGTTATCCATATGTACCTCTATATTTTTCTAAAGTTATTTATATCTATAAAGACTATAGGCTCTTGGTCTTGCCAATCATTACGATCAGTGCGACCCCCTTGGTTAATATCGTACCCCGCAATTGTATCTAATCTTACATACCCTTTCTCATCTTTCCAAGATACACAAAGACTAGTACCTTTACCTGTGCTTCTACTTAATTCTTTTGCCTTTAAGAATTTACTAAGGCTTATCATATAAGTAGGGTAGGTACTCTTGTTTACACTTCTATTCTTTAGCTCAACAAAGCCTAAGAATTCATTATCCCTATAGCAGCCATAGTCTAAGCTGTATTGGATAGGGAGTTTAACTAAAGTACAGTTCCAAGCTTCTTGGATTACTGCTGCAAACTCTCGCTCTTTTTCTAAAGATTTTTTATTTTCGTATAAGGGACGCATATATTTTCCTTTCTAAAAAGCCGTCCTTGGCTATGAATTTAAGCAGCAAGTTTTGTTATCACACTTCGAACAACTGCCTCACGTTTACGCTGTAAGTTACTGAAATCAGTACTCTTTCTCGCAGCAGGAGCATGAGTAGACCAATCAGTAAATGCATTATACAAAGCCCATTTACTTGGGCTACGAAGTCTGTTGCGGTACTTGAACCAAGCATCAACAAGATACCGGTAATTTTTATTAGACTTACCAGTTTCATGACAGTGCGCTTCAAACTCTTCAGCATCCATATTAATATTAAGAGCTTTTAGTATCCAATTTTTAGCTGCGTAATCTGTACATCCCATGTTGGCAAGAGTATGCCACATATTATTTTGTTCAGAAAGCACATCTAAAGCGGAACCAACAACTCGGGCAGCGTGATTAATATTTAAAGATTTAGAGTGTTTAGCTTTATAAATTGTGGCTGCTTCTGCTGTCCATACTTGACCATTCATACAAGCACCCTGCCTTGCACCACCAGATAACAGGAAACTAAATGTCCCATCGTAGCTGTTAGTACCAAGGAATGTTAACACCGCAGTGTCACCATCGGGGGTAGTTACCTTATGAGCAGGGAGAGTATGATGCACAAAGCATTTGCTGCCGTTGCTACCAACAGTAATCCTTTCTTCAATGTTAGAACAATCAAGATTAGAACGCTCCAGAATGGCACGTTGGTTATCTATCATCTCGCGGTGAGTAACTAGCTTGTACTTATCGCTAACAACTCCCAACAAGTCCCAAGTATCTTCCCGATAGATAGCTCTTTTATTAGACTGAATTCTGTCATGTGGTGAGGGGGCAAAATAAAGCGGGGTAAAACAAGTATCAAAATTAGCAGCTCCATACCCCTTATTGTATATGCCGAGCATATCCTCACGATTAGAATTTAATGAAACAATATTAGACATTGGTTTTCTCCTTTAGCATAGCCCTAATGTTGTGCTGGTTTACATGTATTCTAGTTTTCATTTAGTTGCTCCTTTAAATACTCAACTCTTGCAGTTAAAATTCTGAGTCGAACATCCGGGTCTTCCTCATTTATTATGTAAGGAATTAAGGCCATCAGTCTCCCAGATACTGCTGCATAACTGTCATCGGATAATTTCATGGTTAATTGAACTATTTCTTCCGTTGCTTTGAGTGCTTCTGTAAAGTTGGTCATCGGTCTACCCTCTTCTTTAAGGATTTTTAATCTCTCTCGAATTCTTCGAGAGATTAAAAATTCTTTTTGATTTTAATTTTTTATTATTAAAAGTTATTACTGTGGACATGTCTCCCATAACACCTTTGTTACAGGCTGTTACTACCCCACCATTTTCAAGAAAGACTCTCATATCTTCTTGCAGAGTACACTCCATTTTCTTTTTTAATTTATTGTAGTGTTCCAGTTTCATTCATAAGCCTTTGATTATATGTATAATTTTTCTGAGTGATAGCAAAAGGAGTGCCGAAAGCTTCGGCTTCTTCTAAAGCTTCATAGTAAGTTTTATCGTGTACCAGTAACTTATGACCAGCTACCCAGACTTCCCAGTTTGATTTCAGTTCTTTACTTTTCAATGCATAGCTCCTTTGTTTCATGTTCCATATCTGCTTTTCTTTCTTG
>Ga0181606_10004725_pt1 | contig 11371 bp, 14 predicted proteins | sample 041ome_10_FD_132994 | JGI IMG/M metagenome (GOLD analysis project Ga0181606, IMG submission 132994) | Coastal salt marsh microbial communities from the Groves Creek Marsh, Skidaway Island, Georgia - 041412US metaG (megahit assembly) | ecosystem: Environmental > Aquatic > Marine > Intertidal...
ACTACCACAGCCGCCCTAAACAAAAGAAGCGTAGGGCTCAGAGAAACTCCGCAAGGCGAAAGATGGTGGCCGTAGGGCGCGCTCGGAAAGGTGACGGCAAGGATGTAGACCACAAGAACCGCAACACAGCAGACAATAGATCTAAGAATCTGCGAGTGGTCTCAAAGTCAAAGAATAGAAGTTTTTCCAGAAAGCGTAAATAACTACATGCACACCCACGTATACATAGACCACGATTTGGGTGTGATCGTAACAGTCAAAACGCAACACCCTAGCTTTGACTGGGCCGGTTTAGAGCGGCTTTTAGAAGGTTAAATAGGGTTGTTTAGGGTTCATAAGGTTTTTTTTTCCGGAACCATAATTTGTAAACCTTTACACAACAATAGTTTGTGTAAAAAATATGGTTTTATGGTTTTATGGTTATGGTTAGTCCCTGGTTCCTGGTATCTCCCCGTGGGGTATCTCCCTCCTCCTATATATAATATTATAAACTATATATAAAATAAAACCATAAAACCATATCATAGGGGCTATCTGCCTTGTAAATCAACGACTTATGAAATAAGGTTTTGTCAAAAAAAACCTTATTGAAACCATTAAAACGTTATATCAGAGCTGTTAGAACCATATTTTCTCATTTGAGCTTCGAATTCAGCCTCTTTGAGCATCTTTTCTCTTTGCTTATCGAATACGTCTTCCATCTTGCGGACCAAAGCGTCACGGATTATATCCGAAAGTGATGAGCCTTCTACCTTAGCTGCTTTGCATAGGTTGTCGTACATGGTCTTGGGTAGCCGGACAGCACATGTTATATCTTTGTGTTCACGGTCTAACCCTTGTTTTTTAGTTGAGGTTATTCTGTTTTTTGATGTTTTCTTCATATTTTTTAAAGTGGTGTATAACATTGTTACACAATATGTAGTGTGTTGCAAATAAAAGTTAGTTTTTTTGCTGACAATCGATTGTTATACGTTGTACGCCATTGTATAAACATTCCTATGCCAAAGGACACTCAGTTGAACATTCGTGTAAATAGCGAACTGCTAGAAGAGCTAAAAAGATTAGCCGAGGACGAAGTGACGACACCCTCTCAGATAGTACGAAAAGCTATAACCTTATATATACGCCAGGCACAGGATGAAGCCAAAAGGAATTCTTGCGTACGATCCGGGGTGTAGTGGTGGGTTAGCAGTACTACATCCAGACGAACACACAGCTCTGTACCCTTGGCGTACGGAGCATGAGATGCTGGAGGTTATACGCTGCTTTCGACCTGAGGCCTACGAGGTTGTGATAGAAGACGTACCTGTTTATGTCTCTAGTCTCACAAGCAACGCCTCTAGCTTCAAGCTAGGGTACAATTTTGGCTGGTTTGTGGGTGTTAGCCGAGCCTTGGGGTTCGTAACAAATTTAATCAAGCCTAAGGCCTGGCAGGCAGGCTTAAAAGGCCTAAAGCCAAAGATGGGGTACACAGCCCGTAAGCGTATGCTCAAAGATAATGCCTGTCGCCTATACCCTGAGGCCAAAGTCACAAACGCCACGGCCGATGCTCTTTTAATAATGGATCACTGGAGGAACCGATGACCCTGTTAGTAATACTACTGATAACAATAATCGCACTTGATGCGGTGTTTCCCAACTAGAATAATATGAAACTAGAGACCATACCTGACGAAGACGTACCAACCAACCCGGCTGTAGAATATGAGGACGGGTTCGAAGTCCTCGGTAAGATCAAAGTATTAAAGATTCCGACACCTGGTGAAGGTAGCGAATATAAGATCGAGCTATCCATAGATGAGGACCTGACCCGTGATATTTTGAAATACGGAGCTGAAATCACAAACCAAGTAGACCTGTTGCAGACAGGGATTCGCAGTGGTTTGATCAATCGGATAGCCCGCCTGAAAGAAAAATAAAACTTTTATTTGACGCATGTATAACATTGTGCTTACATTTAGCGTGTACACACAGTACAACCCCCTAACATTAGGGGTTCACCACTAAATATATATCTAACATGGAATCCACAGAAGATTTAAAACAGCTAGTCGAAAGCCAGCAAGAAACGATCAACTCATTATTAGAACGCCTTACTATAGTAGAATCTAAGGGGGTTGCTCCTAATCTTATGCGAATAGTACACCCGGAAAACCTCGAGCTAAATTTAACAGATGATGGCTGCTGCAAACCGAGGCAGGCGTCTGCTGAAGAGCCTACCGAGTAAACTAACCCCTAAATACAACACACCACATGGATAAGATTAAAGAATTGGCGCACCAGCTTGATATGCTGGATGTAACTATTGGAGGTATACTCGACAGGATAAAACGCCTCGAGTCTCTGCTTAAGTCGCAGGATGAACTGTAATATTTGCGGCTGTGGCACCTTCACGAAAGAAACTAGACGGAACAAAGGAGAAGCAGGACGCGTTGTTAGGAGACGTCGTGAATGCCCTTCTTGCGGACACCGTTTCTCGACGAAAGAAGTCTACGCGGAAGACCTCAAACTTATCGTCCAAGAAAGTCAAAGAGTCAGACAAGAGTATCAAGCCCTTGCCTATAAGTTGGAAAGGGGGCAACTATGAGGATGATCCTACGGATGCTGACAAGCGTTTGGCTGAGTTCATGCGAGGAGAACGCACCCTTACTGAAAAAGACGGCACACTCCATACTTATCAAAATGATGGTCGCTGTTATAAGCTCGAGGAGATTGGTCAGGTCATGGGCGTTACTCGTGAAAGGGTGCGCCAGATTGAGGAACATGCTCTACGGAAGATGTGGAGGCTTATTCGGTCAATGAATCTGCGTGAAGATTTGACCGAGGGTGATTGGTTGGACATTTTAGCAGGAGGGCATCCGAATGAAGACCCCTACGGTGCCTGATTTGTATGAGTGGCAACAAGCACATGCAGACAAACTACTTCGTTCCATGTATGTTCACGGTTTCGCCAAAGATGGTAGTGACACCGGTACTGGAAAGACTTACATTGCTCTGTCTGTAGCCAAAGCCCTTGAGCTTACGCCCTTTGTAATTTGCCCTAAGGCTGTCATCCCTGCGTGGAAAGAAGCTATCCAAGCATTTGGGTACAAAGTACCCTTTGCTTTTAGCTACGATAAGATGCGCAGGGGTGACACCGAGTTTTATAACGGTAAGTTTTGGTCACTCAATCGAGACAAAGTTTGTCTGATTTTTGACGAGGATCATAGGTGTAAGAGCCCCAAGAGCAAAAATGGTAAGATGATGGTTCACGCCAAGAACGCAAAGCTACATGTTTTAAGTTTAGGCGCGACAAGTTGCACCAACCCAACGGAGATGCGAGCGCTAGGTTATCTGCTTGAGATGCACAGCGATAGCGATTGGTATCGATGGTGTCTAAAGAACGGCTGTAAACGAGGACTCTTCGGGGGCCTTATTTTCAACAACAGTAAGTCCGTTCTCAAGAAGCTACATGACCATATCTATAAGCTTGGTCGAGGCAGTCGGATCAAGATAAGTGATCTGCCTAGTGGCGCATTTCCCGAGGGGATAATATCAGCTGATGGTTATGACCTAGCTGACAAAAAGGAGATAAAATTGATATATGAAGATCTTAGAAATGCCTTGGATACTATTGATGCTCGCGTGGCATCTGATGTTGAGTCTGCTCTGGTGGAGCAGTCACGAGCTCGTCAACAAGTTGAAGCGCTAAAGGTACCTATACTCGAGGAGCTTGCTCGGGATGGTTATGATAGTGGCAATTCCGTAGTTATCTTTGTTTCTTTCCGAGAATCTATGGAGCTATTGCTGAAGAGATTATCGGGGCTGTGTGAGATAAGTATGATCCATGGGGGTCAGGACGGTTTCGCCCGTAACCAAGAGGTGAAGAAGTTTCAGACCGACCAAGCTCGCATCTGCTTATGTACGATACAGGCTGGTGGGACCGGCCTGAGCTTGCACGATGTCAATGGGGACCACCCTCGCCTGTCTTTAATCTGCCCAACCTTTTCTGCGATTGATTTTAAGCAGACATTGGGGCGGATCCATCGGGCTGGTGGTAAGTCAACTGCTGTGCAGAAGGTGGTCTTTGCCAACGATACTGTTGAGATGAGGGTCTGCCAAGCTGTGCGCAAAAAACTTAGAAACATCGATCTTATAAACGATGACGAGATGAACCCACTGATATGAAACTAATATTATTAACCACCTTACTTCTAATAACCTCATGCGCCCATCAACCCAAGCAACACGCTTGCGGTGCCTGTCCGATGCCAGGCCATGGACCATGCCCATTCGAATGTTTATCATGAAAAAATTACTAGCCTACATCCTTCGACCTGTGACCTTAATCCAAAGGGCAATGCGCTCAAACCTGCCTAAACAAAAGGAAGACATGAGACAAAGACCTTTTTTGTAAAAATAATTTGCATATGTAATACATATGTATTACGATTATTGCGCACCACTAACAACAACACACCACAATTATGAGAATAAACCCAGAATACTTCGACGGCTCCGACGACGAGCCTCAAAAAAAACCCAAAGAGCACGAGTTCAAGAAAATCTACATCGACGATTTTTCTGACTTACCTGAGGAGCAGATGCATGAGCTTGAAGCCATGCGCGACAAGGTTGCGACCATGGTAGAGAACGAGATTAAGAACAAACCCGAAAGGGATCCGCTTCTTACCTACATAGCCCTCTTAGCTTTGCAGACTTATAACCTGACACGAGACCAACAGAAGATGTTTAACAACGCATCTATCTTAGCTGAAGGTTTAGATAGAGCTTATACCGAAATAAATAGTTTAGGAGGAAATCTATGAGTGAAGAAGGTGAGGATAAATGGTGGGAACAGTACAAAGACAAAGACAACGACCTTCCTATTATACGCATTGTATCAGAGGAAGAAGAGATGCACATCAAGATGGGCTTAGAGATGGAAGACAAAACCAAGAAAATGCTTGTTAAATGGGGCAAAGAGGTAGCATCCGACGAAGATTACGTGACTATAGCGATTCGAAATGGTTTAGAATACATGCTGGAGGAGCTGGAAGATGAAAATAGTGATAACTGATTCTATGTGCGAGTACTCCGCAGAGATGAAAGACGGATGTACTCTGGACGAGGTTGTAACCGAGCTCAAAGGTTTACTGGTTTGTTGCGGGTTTAATCCTAAGCTAGTTGATCAGCATTTAAATGAGGGTGAGTGGGGGCTTGCGGACGATGAGTAGTCCAGAAGAACACCACGAGCTTGGGCCGAGCACACTGAAATATGTGGAGCTGTGCCCCGGGTATCGTAGCACAAACGAAACTAATCCTTTTGCCGAAGAGGGTACTCTTTTGCATAGTGCTGCAGAAACAGGCAACATGGAAGGCCTGTCTGAGGAACAGATCAGACTTGTATCCAGTTGCCTTGATTATTTACAACATCTTGAAGATCGACCCGAGGTAGAGATCTATAAAGAACTCAGGGTCGAAATAGGATATGAGTGATGGAATTAGACTCACAATGCTTGTTTCTCGGGATGTTGTCATGGGCTATGAAGTCGTACGCCGTGGGGGTAGTATCTGTATTACTAGCGATAATGACGTTATACCTGTTTACGCATTCAAAATGGAAAAAGGACTGATGGACCTTCTCAAACAATACAAACACATGTGGATGTACGATGGCGAAAAAAATACTTAAATTCTTAAAATCAATATTTGGAACTGTAGACCGTGTTGTCATTCGTGATACGCACGTGGACATAGTGGATTTTAAATTCGGCTTCGGAGAGATTGACGATGCTGATATTAATATCCAAGGGCAGGCTTATCTACTTGGGGTCTTGGATAGATTCCCACAGATTCAGACTGCCACAGTTCACTTTCTAGCGCCTCGTCGGGATGAGGTATTGAAGCACAGCTACAAGCGCGAAGATATGGAGACAATCCGTACTCGTGTTAACCTACTTGTTAACCGCGCTGAGTCTGATGACAAAGTACTCACCCCGAATACAGAGGCGTGTAAATTCTGTAAGCACAAGCTCAGTTGCCCTGCCCTATCTGAAAAGATGTTACCGCTGGCCAAGAAGTACAGCGCAGGCGAGGCAGACTTTGAGATGACTTTGTGGGAATCCTACAGCCCGGCAGAGATCAACGACCCTGTTGTATTAGGCAAGATGCTTAATGTGGCTACTGTTGTTGAGAAGTGGGCATCAGCTGCTAAGGCTAGGGCTTTGGAGCTTGCTGTCGAAGAGGGCGAGGAGATCCCAGGTTATTCTTTAAACTTCAGAAATGCTACTCCTAAGATTCGTGAGACACAGGATGCTTTTGAAGCTGTGGAACATCTACTTACACCTGAGGAATTCATGTCTGTATGCTCCGTAACTCCAGCAGCTATCGCGAAGGCGTACGCTGAGAAGTTAGAACGTGGGCAGAAAAAGACCGCACGACCTACTGTAGACCAAGCACTGGAAGAGTCTGGTGTTATCTCTTCAGTAGAAGAGCGGTCAATGACTCCTTATCTGAAGAAGTCAAAAAATCTTTAACTTGAGTGTTATACATACGCATAACTCTCGTTCAACATAAACAAAGTATAAGGAGATAATATAGCAATGGCTAAATCATCATTAAAAGAAAGTAAATCAGAAGCGCTGGAAGTTGCAGAAGCAACTGCCGACATCATCGAAGGAGCACCCACCGGTAACATGGCACTAGCCACAGGCAGTGCAGGAATCGTAGGTGATCTGGACGCTTCTGATATAGAGTTCCCCAAGCTAGGAATAGCCCAAGGGGTTGGACCTTTGTCTGAGAACTTCCGTAAGGGAGCTATCGTATTAGACGGAGAGTTTGAGATCAGCGATGGAACTAAAGAAGTGGAGTTCACCGTGCTTCGTATTGGTAAGTTCTTTGAAGAGAACATCCCATTCGGAGAAGGCGAGATTCCTCGTATTGTTACACCGGCTGAGCAAAAGGAAATCGGTGGTACCATCGTAGGTCACAGAGGTGACAACGGCAGCTGGGTACAACCAGACTGGAAACCAATGGCAGACGCATTGATCTGTATTAAAGGCGGAGAGCCCGCTGAAGCGTTTCCTTTCACCCATGGTGACGACAGCTATGCGTTCGCCCTGTGGCGCATCAAACGAACCGCTTACGACAAAGGAGCCAAGCCCATATTCTCAGCTGGTGCGACTTATTACCGCAACGGATTGAAGAACGGTTCCTTCACCTTAACCACGGAGAAGTATCAGTTCGGGAACAACGTGGTACACGGCCCAAAGATCAAAAAGGGTAAAGTACACGATCCTAAATTCATTGAATGGCTAAGCGAGTTTTGCTGATCCGACAGGATTAGACTCATGTGGTGTGAGTGGGAGTCTGAGGTTTTTCGTGTTTACCCTCAGGCTCCCCGACCACCACGGCTTTTAAACAACACACCACGCGCCTCATGGAATATAAATATTTAGCAATAGATTTTGAGACATACTATTCGAAAGACTACAGCATTGCTGGCAGCTCTACATATCAGTATGTCAAGCACCCTGAGTTCGATGCCTATTTGGTTTCGATGTTCAATCCGGAAATTTCCTACGTTGGACAAACAGGGTTGTATCCTGACTGGAAGAAGTTAGACGGATACACATTCCTCGCTCACAACGCCTCGTTCGATCAACGATGTTTTGAAGAGTGTCAGGAAAAGGGAATAATCCCACCGATTAAAGTAACGTGGATTTGCACCGCAGATATGTGCGTGTATTTTCAGTATCAAAGAAACCTCAAAGGAGCCGCCAAGGAAATACTTGGTGTTGAGATGGACAAGGGAGTCCGTACCAACATGAAGGGCAAGACTTGGGAAGATATGATTGCGTTAGATGAATCGAAAGCGGTTCTACAATACGCACTCGACGATGCCAAGTACACCTACCAAATTTGGGAAAAGTTCTACGACCAATGGCCTGAGACCGAACGCCTGATAAGTCAGCTTACCCGCCAAATGGCATGGGAAGGACTGCCAATATCTGTGGACAAGGTAGACAAAGGTTTGAACCTGTTGGAGAAAGCAGTGTTCGAAACCAAGAAGGAGCTTCCTTGGTACAAGGAGATTGATCCCGACACTAGGAAGGAGTACGCAATCTATTCTAAAAAAGCCATGGCGATCGAGTGTCGTAAGGCCGGTGTAGAGCCACCCAAGAGCTTAGCCAAGGGTGATCCAGACTTAGAAGAATGGATGCGTAAGTATGGAAGTAAGCTAAACTTTGTGGCGGCAATGCAGAGGTTTACTCGTGCTAACAAGCACCTAAAAAATCTTAGACAGATAAAGGACAGGCTTACGGATCAAGACCGTATGTCGTACAACTTGAAGTATTGGGGCGCGGATGTGACTGGAAGATGGAGCGGAGACTCTGGGTTTAATGTTCAGAACATGCCCAGGGAAACACAGTACGGTGTTAACATTCGTAACTGCATCACTGCACCTGAGGGAAAAACTCTGATAGTAGCTGACCTCTCGCAGATTGAGCCGAGGCTTACGGCTTACTTAGCTGGAGATGACAAGTTCTTGAAACTACTTAGTCAAGGTATGTCACCCTACGAAGCTCATGCTCGTCAGACAATGGGGTGGACAGGCGGGAAACTTAAGGATGAAGATCCTGAATTGTACATGCTCGCTAAGGTTCGTGTGCTTCAGCTTGGTTATGGCTCTGGCTGGTTTAAGTTTGCGGAGACTGTTGCTTCTTACGGGCAGACTCAGATCTTAGATCTTCCGTTTAGCAAGCAGGACGAGCACAGGTTCGAACAGTTTGCAAAGTCCTACCAACCCGGCAAGGCCTCTCAGTACCGAGACCTACCGACTGAGGAGAGACGCCAATGGGTAAACGCCTTCATTCAAGTTCAAGACTTCAGGGACAAGAATCCTAAGATCACCTACTTGTGGAAATTAAGAGATAGGGAGTTAAAGGAAGCAGCTTCTGATGCGGATGTTGATGTCTATTCTGTGGATTTACCTAGTGGTCGAAGTATCAAATACTTCCGCCCTACATTCACGAAAGACAACGTTACTGTAGCTACCCAAAAAGGAAGCCTTCGCAGAGTACCTAGTTACGGTGCCAACATATTTCAGAACAGCGTCCAGTCGCTGGCTAGGGATGTGTTTTTAAACTGTTTACTAAATCTGAACGATAAAGGTTTCCGAGTTGTTCTCCATGTACACGACGAAGTTGTTGTAGAAGTTGATGAGGAGTTCGCCACACACGCCAAACAAGATGTTCGCGAGTTAATGATCACCCCACCCGATTGGTTGAAGGGTGTGCCGTTAGATTGCGAGGCCATCATAACCAAGGAGTATTTGAAATGATTATTGGACTTGCAGGAGGTAAAGGAGCCGGTAAATCAACCGTGGCCCGCTGTATTAGATATAAATTTGGTTATAAGATCTTAAGCTTCGCTCAGCCGATCAAGGACATGCTGATGAGTATGGGGCTTCAAGAGTATGATGTTAACGATCCAGACCTTAAAGAGATTGTGAATAGAGATTTCACAAAGTCACCTCGTTACATGATGCAATCGCTGGGCACCGAGTGGGGGCGTGAGTTAATATCAGATAGGATATGGATTACTTGTTTAGAACAGAGAATGGTTCCCTACTTGGACTACGTCATTGACGACGTACGCTTTGAAAATGAAGCGGAGTTTATTCGAAGCAAGGGTGGTAAAATCATTCATGTGGAACGCCACAAGTTAGGTACTCTTGGCGACTTGCACATTTCTGAAGCAGGCATATCTGAGGAATTTATAGATAAAACGATTAAGAACCTTTCACCATACGGGGGAGACCTCGAGAACGTTGTGGTGAGTACGATGGAGGAAATAAATGGAAAACGAACTGTTCACCCTTGAAAATTTAGGTAGTCGCACTGTTACTAAGCGTAAACCTTGGGAGCTTGACTTTAAGATCCCACACTTTCGCAACTCGAACGAGTACAAGAACTGGGCTACCCAACGAAGCACTAAGTACCTAGCGTACTCAACTGCTGAGGGTGTCAGTCCTGACCAGCGTATTTCGTCCGACAACCCTATTCGTTATCTGCACGGTGTCTGTGCTGATTGGGATGCGACCTTTGACGACAAAGAGTTTGAGGATACCATACGCAGACTGCTCGATTGTGAGTTTCCAGTAAATTACATATCCCGAAGTTTCTCTGGCGGTATTCACGCTGTTTGGTTTTTTGAAAAACCTATATACATGCACGGCAAAAAGCCTAACCTAAGGTTTCTCAAAAGATTGGTTAAAGAGCTTGAGTTAGACGGCAGAGATGCGATCGCCCGTGGCTTCGATGAAGGTAACTTTATCCGCCAGCATTACTTACTACATGGTAAGGATTGGCGAGCGGTACAGCCTTCGGCTAGAATACCTATGGATTCTCTGCACTACTGGCAGTACGAAGAATCTCGTAGCTCCGACTTTGAGACACAGGGCACGACGATACCTTTAGATGTAGTGTATGAAGAAGTACAACGCGTTTGGCCTGACCACAAATGGCCGGGGGAGTTTGTTGATGGTGCTCGCGGACCAACATTTTGGGATCCGGGTGGAAACCACAAAACAACTAACGCTGCGATTGTCAGAAGTACGGGTATGCAGTGCTTCAATATGATAAAGGGTTTTTATACTTGGGCAGAAGTTTTGTCCCCAGGTTTCGTAAGACAGTTTGAGGTTGGTAGGATTGGATCGGCAATCGAGTCGTATTGGTTTGATGGCAGAAATTACTTTGTGCAAGACGGGTCTGGTGGCTTCTTTATTAACTCAAAGGATGAGTGTCTTTTAGACCTTCAATGTCGTCATGATCTATCCGCTAGACCGGGTAGGCATGAGAATGTAAGCGAAGTCAAACGAGCTTTGTTCCAGATCAACACGGCTAAACGTGTAGAAGCTGGCCTACCTTTCTGTTTTACTAAAAGCCCGATTGTTAAGCACGAGAATAGAACTTACTTTAACACAGCTCGGGTTAAACCTCTGACCCCTTTAGATCGGGATGTTACCATCGAAGACTTCCCCGTTATCTGGGAGTGGATGAACCACATGCTCGATTACCAAATGCAACACGAGCTAGACTGGTTAGCCTACGCTTACCAAAATGCTTTAGCTGGCACACCCAAACGTGGACATGCTCACTTCTTAGTTGGCCCACCAAACTGCGGTAAGACTCTGTACAACACACAGGTACTCGGTCAGTTGTTTGGTGGCGGTATCAAGGCATCTGAGTATCTCACAGGTAAATCCGAATGGACCGATCACCTCTTTGAGTATGGCGCGTGGTTGGTGGACGATGAGGCGCCGTCCGCCAGCCCCGCCATGCACACAGCTTTCACAGCAAAGCTCAAGGAGCACATTGCTAATGAT
>Ga0181606_10004730_pt1 | contig 11364 bp, 7 predicted proteins | sample 041ome_10_FD_132994 | JGI IMG/M metagenome (GOLD analysis project Ga0181606, IMG submission 132994) | Coastal salt marsh microbial communities from the Groves Creek Marsh, Skidaway Island, Georgia - 041412US metaG (megahit assembly) | ecosystem: Environmental > Aquatic > Marine > Intertidal zone...
ATGCTGTTTTCTTTATCAATGATCAGACTATGACAGTAGATTATACTCTTGCTGCTGATAAGAACGGCGTAACTGCTGGGCCTATCACAGTGAATAGTGGTGTTACCCTCACAGTTTCCTCTGGTGCAAGATTGGTGGTAGTATAATGGCGATTACATTAGACGGAACAAGTGGAATTACAAGTCCAGCTTTAGATAGTACTGGAACTACAACAATAAGCACAAATAATGTTGCTTTAAGATTAAAAGATAGTAGTGGTTCTCTTTATGAAGCAATCAAAGCTACTTCTAGTAATCAACTTCAACTTTCATCTGGTGGGGCTAGTTCATCATATTTATTTTATGCAAATGCTGGAACACTCAAATTAAGAATTGATAATGATGGATTGAAGTTTAATAGTGATACTGCGGCTGCAAACGCCCTTGACGATTATGAAATTGGCGACTTTGCACCTGTTTACGCTATTTCTGGGGGGAGTGTCACAACAGCATCAAATGCAGGACGTTATGTTAAGGTCGGAGATTTTGTATTTTTTACATTCAGGATAAGAACAACGGCTGTAAGTGGAACAGGGCAATTATCTATGACACTTCCTTTTGCTTCATCAGCAGAAAACAGGTCAGGTGGAAGTCGAGGCTACGCAAGAGATTGGGGTGTAGATATGCCAGAATTTACAATTTATACCCCACCAAGTTCATCGGTGGCCTTTTTTTATAGACACGCAATGAATGTATCAACTGCATTGGAAGTAACTGGTAGTCAGATGGGTACAGGCGGTGATGATAATGTTTTAGAGGGTTCAATAGTCTATAGGTCAGCATAACCCTATTGGACAGTTGCTTTCACATATCTAGTAAACGCATAACTTTATACTTCTAGTGGATTCTAGAAACGGACAAAAGGAAAAAATAAAATGGCAATTACAAAAAGAATAGAACAAGATAAAATCGAAATCGTAGGCCAGTTCAAGCACATTCAAGTGAGAACTGCTACGATTATTGAAGAAGATGGAACAGAGATTTCTCGTTCATTCCACAGACATACTGTGGCGCCAGGCGCAGATGTTTCTGGTGAGAGTGCAGATGTTCAGGCACTTGCAACACAATTCCATACTGATGCAATCGTAGCGGCATATGAAGCGCACATCGCAGAACAATCACCAGCTGGTGGTGAATAACATCCCCAGAATAGATTGATAAATAAGATTATAGGAAAAAACAATGGCAGCAATTATTACTGAAAAATTCAGACAACATAATGCAGAACAGTTCTTTGAGTCATTCTCTGAAGCTGCTGCATCCAACTATTATCTATTCATTGGCAAGGCATCACCCTTTACCACATCAACATCAGGTGGTACGGACACAACGCCACCAACACCTCAAGATATTGTTACTGTAGAAAACTACAAGTGGGATTCAATGCTTGCTGCCAAGAAGATTGGCCCCACTGATGTTTCTTATGTAATTCCTCGCAGAAACTATGCGAATGGTACAATCTACGATATGTACGAACACGACATTGCAACAGGCAATGCGGCACAATCTGGTGCATTAAACCTTTATGACGCAACTTTCTATTTTATGACTGATGAGTATAAGGTTTATAAAGTTTTGGATAATAACAATGGTGCAGCAATTGCTGCTGGTGTCTCTGGCCCAACATCAACATCCTCTACACCATTCTTTGAGGGTGGTTACTATCTACAGTACATGTACACACTTACAACATCTGAAGTTCAGAAGTTTGTAACATCAGATTTTATACCAGTAAAAACAGATGCAATTGTTTCTGCTGATACACTCACTGCTTCTGGTGATACTGCACCATATCATGGCGCACCTATCAAAGTTGTACGAGTTACTGCTGGTTCTGGTTATTCTGATACAAACGGTACAAACGGTTCTGGTGGTGCTGGTGGTATTTACTATTCTCCAATTCGTGGAGATGGTACTGGTGGTAAAGTTAAGATCGTAGTGTCTGGTGGTGAAATTCAACCATTTGGTTCTAATGCAACAACTTCAACACAGATTGAGGCTGCTGGTGAAGGATACACATATGGTGTCGTAAACTTAAACAATGTCTACTCTGATGCCGCTCTAACCACTGCCGTATCAATTGGTTCTGGAACTGCTGGTACTGTTGTTCCAATTATTTCACCAAAGGTTGGACATGGGTTTAACGGTACTGAAGAACTTGGTGGCCATTTCGTAATGATGAACACCAAACTAGAACAGACTGAAACTGATGACTTTGCAATCGGAAACGATTTCAGAGAAGTTGGTATTCTTGTTGATCCAACAACTGCCGGTACAACAACAGTAGCAACTGTTACACAAGCAAGAATGACATATGCAGTCAAGTTTGCCTCTTCTACAGGTACATTTGAACCAGATGAAAAGATTACACAAGCTGCTAATAATGCAACTGGTAGAGTTGTAGAATTTGATGCGTCAAAAAATATTCTTTACTATCAACAAGAACAATGGGAAAACTATGGTATCGATTCCAATAGTGCATCTTCAACATATCAACAGTATGTTGCATTCACTGGAACAAATACAATTACTGGTGCAACCTCTGGTGCAACTGGTACACCAACAACCACTTCTCCAACAGAAACACTAACTAATGGTGGTACTATCACTTTTAGTGCTGGTGGTGGCGGTTTCGCTCTACCAGAACTGGAACAAGATAGTGGTAAATTAATTTATGTAGAAAATCGCAGACCAATTTCTCGTGCTTCTGACCAAACAGAAGATATCAAAATTGTTGTAGAATTCTAATCATAATAGGAATGTGAAATAAATGGCTACTAACTTCAATGTAAATCCATACTATGATGACTTCGATGAAACCAAAAACTTTCATCGTGTCATGTTTCGTCCTGGCTTTTCTGTTCAGGCTCGTGAACTTACACAGTTACAGACTATCATCCAAAGACAAATCAATAATTTTGGTGAACACATATTTGAACAGGGTTCTATGGTTATTCCAGGCGATATCAACTTTGATATGGAATACCACTACATTAAAGTTGAATCAATTTATAATGCACAGGATGTTGAAACCTACCGTACATCTTTTCTGAATAAAATTATTACTGGACAGACTAGTGGTGTCAAGGCAAAAGTTAATCACACTACTGCTGCAGAGGGTGATTTCTCTATAACAATTTACTTCAAGTATGAGAACAGTGGTACGGATGGAGAAACAAAAACATTCTTGGCTGGGGAAACTATTCTTGCAACAAATGCTGATAATACAGTTGCGAATAATCCATCACTCACAACAAACCAAGTTACAGAACTTGGTGCAAATATTCAAGCAACAAACTTTCCTGTAGGAACTGGTTCTGCTGTCCTTGTTCACAAGGGTGTCTATTTTATTAATGGTTACTTTGTAGAGAATACAGAACAAACTATTTTGTTGGAAAGATACAGAGTTGACCCATCTTATCGTATTGGATGGCAAGTTACTGAAAGTTTTGTTACACCAGAAGAAGATAGTTCTCTTTTGGACAATGCTGCTGGTTCATCAAACGTAAATGCTCCTGGCGCACACAGATTTAAAATCTCATTAACACTTATTAAGAAAACATTGTCTGCAACAGATGATGCAAACTTCCTAGAATTAGGTCGTGTTAATAATGGTGTGATTGAAAAGTTTAAAAAGTATGCTGACTATAATGAATTAGAACACACACTTGCTCGTAGAACATTTGACGAAAGTGGTAGTTATGAAGTTCGTCCATTCTTGGTTGAAACTCGTGAACACCTTAATAACGGTACAAACCGTGGGGTTTATCCTTTAGCTTCAGGTGGTGATGAGGCACAATTGGTTTTTGCAATTGAACCAGGCAAAGCATATGTTGAAGGTTATGAACTTGAGACAATGACAACTCAGTTTGTTCGTGCAACAAAACCAAGAACATTTGGTCGTGTTAGTGATAAACCAATTCAAACCCCAATTGGAAACTATGTTCTTGTTGAGAATGTAACTGGTGTTCCACAGATTGATGAGTTTGAATCCATTACTCTATATGAGGATTTAAACCAATCTGGCGTTATTGGAAGTGCGAGAGTTCGTTCTTTTATTTTGCATGATGGTGATTACACTGGTACTCTTTCTACAAAAAGATTTAAACTTGGACTCTTCAGTATTAACATGAACGCTGGATATGACTTTGAAAGAGATGTAAAATCTTTTGCAAACACTGGTGCTACGTTTACTGCTAATGTAAGTCCAACTCTTGTATCACTCACTGGTACAGCTTCCTCAAGTACTGGTAGTACTACTATTACAGGTGTTGGTACAGTATTTCTGCAAGAAGTTGAAGCTGGTGATGTTATCTATTTGAATGATACATTCATTGGTTCTGTTTCTAGTGTTGGTGGACAACAATCAATTACACTAGATGCAAATGGTGCTGCCGCAGTTACAGGTGGTACTATCAAAAGGTTCAAGGCAGAACTTGTTCGTCCAGATCAGAAACTTCTTGTTTTCCCAACAAACTTTTTCAGAGTTAGAAAAATTCGTGGAGACTCAACTGCAAACCCAGACAATGAAAAGTCAACTGCATATACAGTAAGAAGAAAATTTGCTTCAAGAGCAATCTCTTCTGGTTCTGTTCAGTTTACTGTTGCCGGTGCAGAAGAGACATTCCGACCTACTGCTAACCTTCAAAACTATACTCTAGTTATTGATACTCCAGCTGGTGGCTCTGGACGTACTGCTGGGGATATCCTAGATATCTCTGGTTCAAACCTATCACTTAGTGGTTCTGATAGAACAATTACAATTAGTGGATTGGGAAGTTTGTCAACAAACCCAACAACTGATGGTGATACGGTTACATTGATTGCATCTGTTCGTGCATCTGCAAATGATGCTACAGAAAAAACAAAAACACTTCAGTCTGCTGCAACAGTAGATATTGTAGGACAGTCTGCTGTTCAAGCAACAGAAATATCTTTGGGTAAGGCTGATGGTTATAAACTAATATCTGTATCTATGGCAACAACTGGATATGGTTCTTATAGTTCTTCTGGTGCTATTGACATCACTAGTAGATATTCTTTTGATACTGGTCAAAAAGATGCCTTCTATGATGTTGCAAAAATTAAATTGAAGCCAGGACAACCAGCACCAACTGGTGCTTTGCGTGTGACATTTGATTACTTCACACATAGTGCTGGTGATTATTTCTCAGTTGACTCCTATGACGGTGTTGTTAATTATGTTGATATTCCAACTTACACATCATCACAAGGTGATGGTAGTTTCTTTGAACTAAGAGACTGTATTGATTTCCGTCCTCGTATTGATGACAGTGGTACTAACTTCACTAACGCCACTGCTTCTATTTCTGAACTTCCAGCGATTGGTACAAACATGGAAGCTGACTTCTCGTATTACCTTGCGAGAATGGACATTCTGTTTATGGACAGACTTGGTGAATTTGATATCATTGAAGGTGTTCCAGCACTAAATCCACAGAAACCACAACAGCCAGATAGTGGTATGACACTATTTGAAATTGTGTATGAACCATATGTTGTTTCTTTGAATGAGGTTCAAGTTACAAAACTTGACAACCGTAGATATACAATGCGTGATATTGGTAAACTAGATAAGAGAATTTCAAATCTAGAATATTATACATCACTCAATCTTTTAGAAAAAGAAACTGCTGATCTTGTTATCAAAGATTCTTCTGGTTTTGATAGACTTAAAAACGGATTTATTGTAGACAACTTTACTGGACATATTATTGGTGACATTAAAAATCCAGATTATAGTATTGCTATTGATATGAAAGAACGTGAAGCTCGTCCAAAATCATTTACAGATAGTGTCGGTATGATTGAGTCTGTGGACAATGATAGCAGTAGAACATCTTCAAATTACGTTATGCATGTTGATGGTATTATCACCATGCCATATACTGAAGTAGAACATATCAAAAATCCATATGCATCTGATAGTTTTGATACCAACCCATATAAGGTTGCACCATTTAGTGGTGAAATTATTCTTACTCCATATTCAGATGATTGGAATGATGTTACTCGCCGTCCAGATGTTGTTGTGAATGATGATAACAACTTTGATATCATTCGTGAACTTGCACAAGAGGCTGGTGTTACTGGAACAGTTTGGAACAACTGGCAGGACAACTGGTATGGTGCTCGTGTACCAACTGCTGTTGAGGTTCTAAACCGCAGAAACAACACTTCTTCTAGAAGAGTTAATGGTGGTACACAGTTTACAACAACACAGACAACTCAAAGTAGACAAGTGTTCTCACAAAAGGTTGGACAAGTTCGTTCTGGTATTACAACTTCAATCCAATCAACTGTAGAATCTAATAACCTTGGAGATAGAATTACTAACATCTCCATGATTCCATACATGCGTTCACGCCCTGTTTCTGTGACAGTTGGTAACTTGAAACCAAATACTAGAATATATGCTTTCTTCGACAATGAAAATGTAAGTGACTATGTTCGTCCTGCTGATGTTTTCAAAGTTAGTGGTACTAACATTAGATTGAACCCAAGAAACTTGCAAGCGCCTGGTTCTAGAGGTGCTAGTGATACGGCTAGAATATGGGATGGTGAGGACGATGCCGCACAAGCATTTAACTTTGGTGACATTATTCGTAACCAAACACACACAGCAACAAATATAACTAATGTTGTCAAGAATAGTACTACTGTTGCAACAATTACAGTTGCTTCGACAACAGGAATTGCGCCTGGACACCATGTTCAGTTTAGTAGTATTGGTGGTTCTACACAACTTAACTATAGAAATTCTAGAAAAAATAATTATCTTGTTACTGCTGTAACTGGTTCTAACATTACTATTACTAATTTGGATGGTAGTGTTCTAGGTACAATTGGTACATACACATCTGGCGGTTCTTGTCAAAGGTTACAAGCTTCTGCTCACATTGCAATGGAAGGGCCAGGCACTACTACATTGCGAGATGTTTTTGCAACAAACGTATTAAACGGTTTTGCAGTTAATGATGTTTGTACTGGTACAATTAGTAGAACAAGTGCTTTGGGCGGTGGTGTAAACCAAGTCACAATAACAACAATTAATGATAGTACATCAACTACAACAAATCCACCAATGAAGTCTAATTCAGACAATTTGGTAACAAATTCTACTGGACAGTTCATTGGTGTCTACTATATTCCAAACACAGATTCACTTCGTTTCAGAACTGGTGAACGTGTATTCAGACTTATTGATAACGTAAACAATAGTCAGGAAAGAGGTGCTTTTACATCTAAGGCAGAAAGAATTTATCGTGCAACTGGTATTGCAGAGGAAAGAGAACAGACAATCCTTAATGTTAGAAAGGCTGAGTTTGTTCGTGACCGTAGACAACAAACACAAGAAGTTACAAGAACAGTTCGTGGTGGTGTAAATACATCTACAAGGGTTGTGGGTAGTCGCTTTGTTGCTGATCCCCCACCACCACCACCTCCTCCACCTCCGCCACCTCGTGGTGATGGTGGTGATGGCGGCGGTGGCGGCAATGGCCACGATCCACTAGGACAAACATTTATCAACCAAGGACAAGAAGGTGCCTTTGTTACTAAACTTGATTTGTTCTTCCAGACTGCTGGTACAAGACCTGTTTATGTTCAGTTGACAGATGCAATTGATGGACACCCATCAAATAAAGTTCTTGCACAGAAAATTCTTCAACCAGAAGATATTAATGTCTCTACTGATGGAACAGTTGCAACCACATTTGAGTTTGACTCTCCAATTTATTTGAAAGACGATGCTGAATATGCATTTCTTGTAAAGGTTGATGAGCCTGGATGTAGAGTATTCTTCTCAGAAGTTGGTGGTACAAATCTCGCTGATGGAAGAACTATTTCTTCCAACCCACTAACAGGTACTTTGTTCCTATCACAGAACGGTTCTGTTTGGACACCACACCAATATCGTGATGTGAAGTTTACTTTGTATCGTGCTCAGTTTAACACTGGTGTTATTGGTACTCCAACATTTGTGAACTCTCGTGTTCCTCGTCAAGCTCTGAAAACAGATCCATTTGAGGTAAATACAAATTCTTCTGTTGTTCGTGTTCTTCACGAAAATCATGGATTTAAAAGTGGAGATCGTGTGGACATTAGGGGTGTTGTTGATGGAACCTATGGTGCAAATAGTGCAACCATTGGTATCGACTCAGAATTCTTTAATGGTACACATACTGTAAGTAATGTTGACTTTGACAGTTATACAATTCCAGTAACGAATGCTGATGTTGTTGATACAACTGGTGCTACAACTCCGACTGTTGCAAATCTAACACACGACTTTGTTGGTGGTTCTGGAATTACAGCCACAAGAAACATTGCTGGTGATGTTATTCAACTTGCAGTATCACAAGTCAAACTTCCTGGCACAGATATTCAATATCGTTGGACAGGTATGGATGCTGGTTATTCTAAGAATGCTACAACAAATATTTCTGAAAACTCAAACTATTATCCAAGTGAGAGAGAAATTATTGCAAGTGAACAAAACCAAAATGTAAACTTGAATGGTGGTAGAAGTGTCAATACAATTTCTGGTACTTCTGCAAATGTTGTTTGTAACATGACTACAACTAGTGAATGGCTCACACCAGTACTAGACTCAGAAAGAATTTCTTTGTGTTTGACTTCTAACAAGATTTCAAATTACACAAGATCAACTTTCAATGTTACTTCTCTTGATGACAGAGTTGCATCAAACGCAACTGGTGCTATTACATTCAGTTCAACTGGAATGGCAACATCTGTTGCTGGTGTTAAATCTGAATTCTTAACACTCGACATTGGTAAAGATATCACTATAACTGGAACATCCAGTAACAACTCATCGTTTACTGTTACATCTCTTGCAGATGATGGTTCTTCGGTTGGATTGACCCCAGCGCCTACTGGTGAAACAACAAGTGCTGCTGTTATCACACAACATGAAAGATACTTGGGTGGTATTGCTCCTACTGGTTCTTCAAATGCATCAACTTATGTCACTAGAAGATTTACACTTGATAATCCAGCAACTGCACTGAAAATTCTGTTTGAAGCAAATCGTCCAGATCCAGCTTCAATTGAAGTTTATTATAAGATTGTTGAAGAGGGTGATACAAGAGATTTTGATAATATTCCATATGTTCTTGCAAGTCTAGATTCGGGTGTTGATACTCCTGATGAAAACCCAGCAAGTTTTGCAGAGAGAGAATATACAATCAGTGGATTGAACAGTTATTCAACTGCTGCTGTTAAACTGGAATTCAAATCAACTTCAACTGTTGAAGTTCCTAGAGTTAAAAACCTTAGAATTATTGCATTGGCGCTATAATGGATAGATTAAAAGTAGAAGGACATTCTGGACTAGAACGAGATGTGAATAGCAAAGCTATCATCAGTACATCTCGTTCTACATACGAAACCTATATGAAGTCTATGAACGAAAGAAAGAAAGAACGAGATCAACTAAGAGATACGGTAAGAGAGATAAATAGTCTAAAGTGCGAAATGCACGAAATCAAATCTCTATTGATGAAGTTAATGGATAAAAAATAATGGCAGATCGTAACGCACCAGCTAGTTTCACTTTTGAAGAGTGGAGAGTAGAATTCAATGAATTGGCAACTGATGTTGGCGATATTGCCCTTCTACAAACACCTATTAACTCGACAGCAGTAACAGATATTGTTGAGGCTGTCAACGCTCTTTATAGTGGAATTTTTTCAACTGGATATACTCTTGCTGCTGACTATGGAACATCCGAAAGGGTAATACCTGGCGATACGATTACGATTGTAGGAACTGCAAACGAAATTGAAACTTATGTGTATTCAAAAGAAGATTTACTTTTAGAAGATTCTTCTTCTATAATTCTAGAACAATCAAGAGATGAAATACTTGCAGAAGATGGTAATGGTCTTCTCTTTGAAGATGATACTAGAATTTTATTTGAAACTAATCCAACAGTAGATAGTAAGATTATACTTGACACATCTTATACTAAGAACGATACTGTTACTATCGGTTTACCTAATAATGTTACAGTTACAAACAATCTTTCTGTGGGTGGAAATGTAGATGTTGTTGGTAATATCACACTAGGTGGAAACATTGTGGTTGGTAATCAAGATACTGACTCTGTTGACTTTAATGCAGACATTGCCTCCAACCTTGTTCCGAATGTAGATAATGTTCTTCTAGAAGATGGAAGTTATGTTCTGAAAGAAGATAACTCTAAAATTATTCCTCAAGATACAGTGACATACGACTTGGGTATTGATGGAAAGCCTTGGGGTAACTTACGACTTTCTGGTAGTATTTTTGATGATAAAGGTAATCAATTTTTGTTACCAACAACGGCAGGAACTTTGTCAACAACAGGGTTTGGAATTGCATTAGCGGTTGCCTTAGGGTAATAAATAACATAGTATAAACAAAGGAAGAATTAGAATGGCAAACAATTTTAAGAACGCATTTGCGACAAGTGTAAGTACTAACAGTGCTTCACCTACAGATGTGTATACTTCAAACAATGGTACTGCCGTCAATTCAATTCTTATCGAACTTGATTGTGCAAACACAGGCACTTCCGCTGTTACTGTTACTGTTCTGGTTTATGATAGTAGTTCAACAAACACCTATCACATTGTCAAGAACGCACCAGTACCAGTTGGATCAGCTTTGAAGGTTGTATCAGGTCAGAAGATTGTTTTGAACGGTGATGATAAAGTACAAGTATATGCTTCTGCCGCTACATTAGATGTGGTTGCATCAATTCTGCAAGACGTAACATAAGGGGTAAGTAATGTCTGACAATTATATTGGTGTTCCATTTATTAACCAGATATCCCCTGCTTTTCAGAAAGAGGATTTTCTTGGTTCTAACTTGAGCACTATCACAGTAGGCTCTAATTCGTACACACTTGCGTATGAATTGTCAATTGATGTGCCTGGCGCAAATGGAGAAAACCTAGTAGTTGTCTTGGATAACGTGATCCAAGAACCAGAAGTTGCTTACACTATCCATGAAAATTCTTCTTCTCAACCTAGAATTTTAAAGTTCCAAGACACCTCAATTGCTGCATCTGCTTCAATCTATGTTGTACATAGAGGTGTTGGTACATTCCAGATGAAACCACCAACTGGTTCAGTTGGTGCAAACGAACTTGCTTCAAACCTTACATCATTTACAACAGATGTTTACACTGGCGATGCATCAACAGTTGCATTCACTCTTTCAGAGACACCAACCGTAGCAAACTCTGTAATGGTTTTCGTTGATGGTATTCTTCAGAAGTCATCAACCAACTACACC
>Ga0181606_10004732_pt1 | contig 11363 bp, 10 predicted proteins | sample 041ome_10_FD_132994 | JGI IMG/M metagenome (GOLD analysis project Ga0181606, IMG submission 132994) | Coastal salt marsh microbial communities from the Groves Creek Marsh, Skidaway Island, Georgia - 041412US metaG (megahit assembly) | ecosystem: Environmental > Aquatic > Marine > Intertidal...
ATCGGACTGGCGGGAAATCTCTTGTTCGGCGGCGGCCATATCCGGGACACGTATCCAACGGTCGCCAGGTTGCTCGGACCAAGGTGCGCGGACGAGGGCGAGAAGCGGCACGCCGGTTTGCCGCACCGCGTCCGCCGCATGTGCCGAAATCTGCGCCGCATACGGATGGGTTGCGTCGATCATCAGATCAACATTCTCATCAATAAGGTATGTCGCCAGTCCGTCCGCGCCGCCGAAGCCGCCTTCTCGGATTTCACCGCCGGGCAGGCGCGGCGAGGACGTACGCCCTGCCAAGGACGTGATGACACGCGCCTTTGGGTACGTTTCAACGAGTTTGTCGGCGAGCGTCCGTGCTTCGCCGGTTCCCCCCAGAATCAGGATGGTTTGTTGTTCAGGCATCGCTTGTCCCGACGCAAACGCCGGCGCGATCATAGACCCTGACATCGACATCTGTATCGCCTGCGAGCGCGGCCATCGCCGTCTCGCGCGCGCCGATGGCGATACGATTGGCGAGGGGCAGGCCGGCGTCGGTCGAGATTTGCAGTGCCTCCATCGCCGTGTTGGCGGTTTCGATCTTTCTCGCGGTGGCATCGTCCGCACCACTGCGGCGCGCGGTTTCAGCGAGTTTCTTCATGTCGAGCGTGGAACTCTTGGAATGCAGATCAAGGTTACCTTGCGCCAGCTTGGCCAATTTGGCGACGCCGCCTACGAGAGTCAGGCGCGGTACTGGATGACGGCGCAGATACTTCAAAAGTCCGCCCGCGAAATCGCCCATATCGATATAGGCTTGCTCAGCGAGATCGGGAAAATCCCGCATGGCGGCGGCTTCAGATGTCGAGCCGGTTGCCGCGACAATATGTCCGATACCCTGGCCGATGGCGACATCGACGCCGCGATGAATTGAGTGAATCCAAGAGGAACAGGAAAACGGAACGACCACGCCTGTAGTGCCGAGGATGCTTATCCCACCTTTGATGCCGAGGCGGGGGTTCATGGTTTTGGCGGCCAGAGCTTCACCGGTCGGGACGGAGATCGTCACGGCGACATCGAGCGGCGCCCCCAGGTCTTCAGCAACGGTGTTCAAGGCATCCTTAATCATGCCGCGTGGCCCCGGATTGATCGCCGGCTCGCCGACGGGCACCGGCAGGCCCGGGAGGGTCACCGTTCCGACCCCTTCGCCGGCATGAAAGGAAATGCCTGTCCCGGCGGCCGTGCGGTGGATCGAGACGATGATCTCGGCGCCGTGCGTCACGTCAGGATCGTCGCCGGCATCCTTGATGACGGTGGCCTGATACCCGCCCTCCAAAGGGGTGGGATTGACGATCGGCAAGGTCGGCGTTTCGCCTCGAGGCAGCCGCAAGGTCACACTTTCGGGCGGTGAGCCGGTCAAAAGCGCGCGGTAAGCCGCCGCTGCGGCAGCTGCGGCCGAGGCGCCCGTTGTCCAGCCCCGGCGAAGCTCTCCTGCTGGTTTGCGCGCGGTTTCGCTTGTTCCCATTGCTGGACATTACGGAAACGGCATGTTGTTGCCAATTACTGAGGTGCGGGAACCCTTGATGATATCCGCGTCCGCCTTATGATTGGCGGTCAATTGATCGGGCGGGAAGGCAATGGCCGAAGATAAGCCGACAGACGATTCCAAGGAACTCAACGACGCAGCGGTCAACGGCGATCAGCCGTCGAAACCGGTGAAACGCAAGTCGGGTGCGCGGCTGTTACTGCTGTTGGCCGGCATTGTCGTCTTGGCGTTCGCCATCGCCGTAGTGGGTTACGACTATTTCGCCGGTACGGCCAATAAGTCTTCCACGAGCACGTCGACGAGCAGCGGCCCCTCTGTCGGGGGTCCGTTCGAACTCGTCGGTCAGGACGGCAAGACCGTCACCGAAAAAGACTTCGACGGTAAATATATGATGATCTATTTCGGGTATACCTACTGCCCCGACGTTTGCCCGACGGCGCTGAGTGACATGGCGACGGCCCTCGATGCGATCGACCCGGAAAAAGCGGCCAAGGTTCAGCCGATCTTTATCAGCGTTGATCCGGCACGGGATACGCCGGAACACCTGGCAGAGTACGTGTCGTTCTTCCATCCGCGGTTGATCGGTCTGACGGGATCGGAAAAGCAGGTCAAGGAAGCCGCTCGCGCTTATCGGGTGTTCTACCGAATCGGCGAGCCGCAAAGTGATGACCCACAGGATTATCTCGTCGACCACACGTCGATCATTTATCTGGTCGGTCCAGACGGCAAGCTGGTGACGCATTTCTCACACGGCACTACGCCGGAGGCGATGGCCGAAAGGCTCGGAAAACTTCTGTGACGACACGCAAGCTTACCGGCGTTCCGGGCAGCGGATTGATCGTCGCCGCACCGACGTCGGGAAGCGGCAAGACGCTCGTCACTCTAGGGCTGCTGCGTCGGCTCAGGGATATGGGCGTCGACGTGATCTCCGCCAAGGTCGGCCCCGACTATATCGATCCCGCATTCCACGCCGAAGCGACCGGGCGTCCTTGCCGCAATCTCGATCCATGGGCCATGCGCGAAAAGACGCTGGCTGATCTCTGCGGCAATCTGGCGGCGGGCGCCGACGACATCATCTGCGAGGGCGTCATGGGGTTGTTCGACGGCGCTTCGCTTGCCGGCGACAGGACAGACGGCTCGACGGCGGCATTGGCCGAAATCACCGGCTGGCCGGTCGTGCTGGTCATTGACGCCTCGCATCAGGCGCAGAGCGCCGCAGTCCTAGCAAAGGGTTTTGCCGAGCATCGCAAGAACGTCGATGTTGCCGGCGTGATCTTCAATCGGGTTGGCAGCGACCGTCACGCCGCGATTCTGCGCGAGGCGCTTGCTAAGATCGCACCCGATCTGGTGACGCTAGGTATGCTGCCAAGAAACGAAACGCTCAAACTTCCGGGCCGGCACCTAGGGCTGGTTCAGGCGCGCGAGCATCCGGAGTTGGAAAAGTTTCTCAATCAGGCGGCCGAATTTATCGACCGTCATGTCGATATCCCTTCTCTGCGCCGCCTGATGCGGCCATGGCCGGTGCGGCCGAAATCGCGCGCGCCCGAATTGATCCCGCCGCTGGGACAGCGGATAGCCATCGCCCGAGACGACGCGTTCGCTTTTATCTATCCCGCTGTTATCGAGGCTTGGCGGGCGAAGGGTGCCGAGATCAAATTCTTCTCGCCGCTGACCAATCAGGCGCCGGATGCAGATGCCGACGCGATTTATCTGCCGGGGGGCTATCCCGAACTGCATGCCGGGCGGCTCGCCGCGAACTGGACGTTCCTCGAAGGCTTGCAGCAGGCTGCTGATAACAACGCGGCGATCTTCGGTGAATGCGGTGGCTATATGGTGCTCGGCTCCGGACTGACGGACGCCGATGGCCGGCGTCATCCGATGGCCGGCCTGCTGCCGCTGGAAACCACTTTTGCGACGCGTCGCCTGCACTTGGGATATCGGCGCGTGACGTTGGCCAAAGCCGGTGCTTTGGGCGGCGCCAGGACGCAGTTCCGTGGTCACGAATTCCATTATGCGACAATCATCGAGGAAGGACCGGGGCTGCCGCTGTTCCGCGCCGCCGATGCGGAGGGGCGCGATCTTGGCGACGTCGGACTTGCAGATCGGCGTGTTATGGGATCGTTCATGCATTTGATCGACATGGACGGGGCGGCGCGCTAGGAAGCGATATGTTCGGAAAGAAAAAGAAATCGAAGGAGCCGCCCTTCTGGGAGCGTAAAACGCTCGAACAGATGACCAGCGAGGAGTGGGAAAAGCTCTGCGACGGCTGCGGTAAGTGTTGCCTGAACAAGCTGGAGCACGAAACCACCGGCGAGATTCTGTATACGGACGTTGCATGCAGGCTTCTGGACCTGGATACCTGCCGCTGCACCAGCTATGCTGAGCGCCGCCGATTCGTGCCGGATTGCCGGAAATTAACGCCGTTGAACGTGCGGACCATCGCCTGGTTGCCGTCTACCTGCGCGTACCGCCTGCTGGCCGAAGGAGAGAGCCTGAGATGGTGGCATCCCTTGGTTTCCGGTGATCCCAAGACGGTCGAAGAAGCCGGTATTTCGGTCCGTGGGCGGGTCGTGTCCGAAAGAGACATGATGGACTTGGAGAATCATGTGGTAAGCTGGTCGAAGTAAACCGATTCGGTCACGAATCCCTCGCACAAATCCCTGGGCAGAGTGACCTGGACCGGCTTTGTATGTTCTTTCTTTTCAATAGGTCCGATGTGGCGTCGGCATTTAAGAAAAAGCAGATCGAAGTCGATGTAGACGGGCAGTCCGTGCCCGTTTCCATCCATCGTAATAAACAGGCACGCCGGCTGATCCTGCGTTTGGATCCGATTTCCGGTGGCGCGCGGCTGACCTTGCCGTCGTATGTCCCGCTTGCCGAAGGGCTGGAATTTATCCAGCAGCAGGAGGGCTGGCTGAAGCGTCGGCTGGGCAAGGTGCCGGAGCGCGTGCCGTTCGAAGATGGTGCTGTCATTCCCATGCTTGGCGACGACTACACCATCCGCCATATGCGGAGTATCAGGGGTGCCGTCTGGGTCGAGGGCGACGAACTGTTTGTCGCGGGACTGCCCGAGCACGTGTCGCGCCGCGTGCAGGATTGGCTAAAGAAAGAAGCAAAATCGCGCCTGACCGATCTTGCGCACGAGAAGGCTCAGCAGTTGGGGGTTAAGGTCGGCCGCGTCACGGTCCGCGACACGCGTTCGCGCTGGGGATCCTGCGCTTATGACGGATCGCTGAACTTCTCCTGGCGAATGCTGCTGACACCGCCGTTCGTCGTCGACTTTATTGTCGCGCACGAAGTGGCACACATTATTGAGCGCAACCACGGCCCGGGCTTCCACAAGCTGGTGAACGAACTGACCGCTTCGGCGGATCAGGCGGAGGCTTGGCTCGCCGTGCATGGTTCCGGATTACACCGCTACGGATAAGCCTCAGACGGGATCGCCCCGTCCGGCAAGTCGGCTCGCGGCAGTGCGACCGAAGCGCAGCGTTTGCGTACGCCGCCGGTTGCCGTTCATAGCCGTCGTCGGCGACTGTCGGATGATTGCCGCTTCGTAGGCATCGGCGATGATCAGGCCGCAATCTTCCGGCAATACATCTTTCGGGAAATCCGTTCCGACCGCGAAGTAGAAACTGTCGCAGTAGGGCAGGTACTCGTGCCACTTGCCGTCGGCGCGATAGTCAGCCAGCGAACTTTTGACTTCGATGACGATAAACGAGCCGTCGCGTCCGAGGGCGCACACATCGACGCGGCGTTTGTTGGTCAGGCTGAATTCCGTCAGCGGCGCGTAGCCTAAGTCACTCATCAGGCGCACCACGCCCCTTGTAATGCCGTCGGCGACGGAGCCGGGTGCAGGTGCGTGGCGGAGCCGCATACTTCGTTATCCTCTCTGACATTCTTTTGCGAAGCGGTCGGAAGATGCTAACAGATGAAGATGGCACATGTACAAACCGAGCTGGAGGTTGAAACGCGGGGCCGTGGCCTCTACGAGTTCACGGACCGTGTCAGCTCGTTCTGCCGGGAACATGGGACAGATTCGGGCCTACTAACTGTGTTCTGCCGACACACGTCTGCCTCACTGACGATTCAGGAGAACGCTGACCCCGATGTGATTCTGGACCTCAACGACTATTTCGCGCGCCTGGTCTCGGATGATCCCGCCAACTACCGCCACACGGCGGAAGGCCCCGACGACATGCCCGCGCATATCCGGAGTGCGCTCACCGACGTGTCGCTGTCGATCCCGGTGGTGGGCGGTAAGCCGCTTTTGGGTACATGGCAGGGGATTTATCTGTTTGAGTACCGTATGCGGCCGCATCGCCGGCGCGTCGTGTTGCATCGATCCGGCGATTAGACGATCAGCACCGCGGCCTGTTTGGTGACGATGCCGAAAGCTAGGTAACGGTAGGACCAGCCGTTCGCGGCGACGGCCTCTTGGAAGGCGCGGTATTCATCGTCGCGCCACGTCGGATTGACCAAGTATTCGTCGAACACCAACACAGTGCCGGGCTGAATGCGGGGCGCCAGGGCGTCGAGCACCGTCACCGTCGAGGCATAAAGATCGCAGTCGACGTTGCAGAACCGGACCGGGCCGTCGTGTTCTTCTAGAAACCCCGGCAGGGTGTCTTCGAACAATCCCTGGTTTAGGGTCACATTGGCCGGCACATCGGGCAATTCGCCGTCTGTTGAGTAAACGCCCTCCGGCTCGCCGCCCCAGGCCGACGGCAGGCCGGTGAACGAATCAAACCCGTGCACCCTGCCGCCATAGATGCCCGCGATGTGGCGGATCGATTGGCCGTGCCGCACACCGAACTCCAACGTCAGCCCGTCCAGCGAGGCCTTGCCGTGCGCGAACGAGAGCAGGCTGAGCGGGTCGTGGATCAGGACAGTCGCATCATCGGCGTGGTCCTGGATGTAGCGCCAACTATCCAGCCAGGCAGAGATCATCGGATCACTGCCGTCGAGCATGGCGAACGCGGCGTCACTGCTGCCGCCAGAGATCGCCATCGCTATCCCTTGATAGAACCGGGCCATGGGATGGTCCGGTTCGACGGTCAGGGCGTGGGCGAAACTTTGTATCGCCGCTTTCGGGTCGTCCCGCATCTTGACCAAGCCGTGATTGCAGGCGGCATCGGCAAAAGCCGGAAACAGTTCGACCGCCATTTCATAGGACGTCAGCGCTTCCGCGAAACTGCCAAGTTCCCGCATCGCATTGCCGAGGTTGTAATGGGCTTCGGCATAGCCCGGCGCGATATTGACGGCTGTCCGGCAGTGTGCCGCGGCCACAGCGAACAGGCCGAGTTCCGATAAAGTCGCGCCCAAGTTGGAGTGGGCCTGGGCCAGGGTCGAGTCGCACCGCAATGCCTCCCGGTAGGCGCGGACAGCGCCCGCCTTATCACCGTCGGCGCGGAGCGCATTGCCGAGATTGAAGTGCAGGTGGGCTGCCTCGGGTGCCAACTCGATCGCGCGCCGGAACGCGTAGGCGGCTTCGCCTAGCCGATCTAACGCCTGCAGCGCGGACCCTCTGTTGCCGTGCGCGTCGGCGATCTCCGGCGCCGCTGCGATGACTTTGTCAGCGAACGCGAGGGCTTCTTCGGCCGCGCCGGCCTGCAGCTTCAAGGTCGCCATTAGGTGCAGCGCGTCGATATGGCCCGAGTCCGTTTCGAGGACAGCGCGGTAGCCGCGTTCGGCGTTCTCCAGATCCCCGGATCGGTGCGCGTCGAGGGCGGCTTGCAGATCGGACGGCTGTTGCTGATCAGACATGCCGAAGTATAGGCCCCCACATGGCGTCGAAGGAAGAAGGTATCCTTGCCCGGTAAGCTGGCAACGGCGATGATCCGGCATGGCTAAGTCGCGGGTTCAGAAATCCGGCGTCGTCCAGGCGCGCATACGGTCGGCGTTGGAAGCCGGGCGCTTCGACGAGGCGTGGTCTCTCAGCCGGGACGGTCTCGCACGCGCGCCCAAAGATGGAACGGTCTTAAACTTGGCGGGCATTGCCGCGTTTCAGGTGGGGGACGCCGAGACCGCGCGCGAACTCCTCGCGGAAGCGGCAACGCGCCGCCCGAAAGACCCCGAGATACAGATGAACCTCGGTAATGTGCTTGGCAGCCTAGGGGATACAGATGAAGCGCTTGCCGCCTATGCGACGGCTGCTGCTCTGGCGGCCAGATATGCGGAGCCGGCATACAATGCAGGCATGCTGCTCAGTAATTGCGGACGAGCGACAGAAGCCGTTGAGCAGTTCGAAGCGGCGCTCGCACGTGATCCTGAACATACGGGTGCATCCCTTGCTATGGCAGAGTCGCTCCGCACTTTGGGCTATTTGAACGGCGCCAAGGATGTCTTAGCCGGGTTGATCGCCCGTTTGCCGGATCATGCGGTGGCATTGACGAACCTCTCGGCGGTGCTCGGTGAGATGGGGCGGCACAAGGAGGCCATGGAGGCGGCAGAACGCGCCATCGCCGCCGACCCGGGCTTGGCAGCGGCGCATTACAATGCCGGGGTGCATGCCCTCTCCCTCGATGATGCGCCGACGGCGATTGAGCGGTTCCGCCACGCACTCGGCCTTGAGCCCGAAAACGCGGCTGCTGCGCTCAATCTCGGGGAAGCCGCACTTCGGTCGGGAGATAAAGCCGGGGCGGAAAGAGCATTTCGCCGGGCGCGTGAGATCGATCCCACTTTCGCCAAAGCGGCGGTCAACGACGCAGACCTGGCGCTCGCGGATGGAGATGCCGAGGACGCCGTTGCCCGAATCGATTCATTCCTGGCGCGCTATCCGGGCGAGCCGAGCGCGCTCGCCTTTAAGGCGTTTGCGCTTCGTGACGCTGGGCGGAATGCAGAGGCTACAGAAATCGACTCGTTGGAACGGTTTCTATCCGTCGTCGATGTCGATGCGCCCCCAGGGTTCGGTGATATCGGCGATTTCAACCGAGCTTTGTCAGCGCATATTCTGTCTCATCCAACGCTGACAGCAGCGCCGGCGTCGCACGCGACCAAAGACGGTCTCCATTCCGGCGAGCTTTTGGCTGGTGACGCAGGTCCAATAGCGGATTTTGAAAAGATCGTTCGGAGCGCCTTCGTCGGCTATGCACGGCGTTTTGCCGGTGAGCCCTCGCATCCGTTTTTGGACCGCAAGCCCAGTGATATTCGCGTCTCGGTCTGGTCGGTGGTGATGGAGTCGGGTGGTCACCAGGTGCCGCACATCCACCCAAGTGCTTGGTTATCCGGCGTTTATTATGTCGAGGTCCCGGATACGGTGCGGGATGACGACGCCATGCAGGCCGGATGGATCGAGTTCGGCCGTGCGCCCGCGGATATTCACGTCTCCAGCACTGCGCCCACACAGACTTTTTTGCCGAAGCCGGGGCGTATGATTCTTTTCCCCAGTCATTTTTATCACCGCACCTTGCCCCTTGCTGGGAAAAAACGAAGGATTTCAGTCGCTTTCGATTTTATGGCGCGCTCATAGGGGCGCTGCCGTGCGGTGATTCCGAATCAGAGTCTCGGAAAACCCTTAAATACAGCCGAGATATTTGGCGATAGGCTTTTCACACATTCGGACGACATTCCGAATAAGAAGCGTGTGCCGTCATACCCCCCCTACCCAGGACGGCTAATTCTCCGGGCGCCACAATCCCCCTGTGGCGCCCGGAACGTTTTTTAGCTAAGGCCAAGTCTTTTCAGAGCCAGCGCTTGGATCGGGTCGGGCGCTCCTATATGTATGCGGCAGAAACTTCTCGGCGAGGACGTGAGACTGATGGACAAGACGGATCTGGAAAAACATGAGCGGAAAGTCGTCGTGCAGCGGCTGGGCGTTTCCGATTATCCGTCCGTGCTGCGTGTTCAGCAGGACGTTTTCAAGACGATCGACCCCTGGACCCGTCCGGAATTTCTGAGCCAGCTACGTTCGTTCCCGGAAGGCCAATTAGGCGTCGAGGTCGACGGCGATCTGGTGGCGATCTCTTCGTCGCTTCTGATCTCCGGTCATGTCGCATCAAGCGCACACGATTTCGACACCGTCACGGACGATGGCTTCATCCGCAACCACCGCGAGGATGGCGAATACCTTTACGGGATCGATATTGCCGTAGCGCGGGAGTACCAGGGATTTCGGCTTGCGCGCCGATTGTACGAGGCGCGGAAGGAACTGGTTGCCGAGAAGAACCTGAAGGGCATCGTCATCGGAGGCCGTATCCCTGGCTATGCACGCCACGCCGAGGAGATGTCCGCCAACGAGTACGTTGAGAAAGTCGTCGCCCGGGAGTTGGATGATCCGGTGCTGGTCGCGCAACTCGCGAACGGCTTCGAAATCATCCGAGTCATCGAGAATTATCTACCGGAAGACGACGAGAGCTGTGGCTATGCCGTGTTGATGGTATGGAAAAACCCGGACTATGCGCCGGCCATCGGTGGCCAAAATCACCCTGGGACGGCGCGACTGTGTGTCGTGCAGTATCAGATGCGGAGCGTCTCAAGCTTCAAGGATTTCGCGCAGCAGTGTGAGCACTTCATCGGTACGGCATCTGAGTACCGCAGCGATTTCGTCGTGTTTCCTGAGTTGTTGACGACACAGCTGTTTTCGATGCTGCCGGCCGACCGCTCGCAAGATGCGGCCCGGGCGCTCGATCAGTTCACGGACCCGTACTTGGAGACGTTTACGGAACTCGCCATCCGCTACAACGTCAACATTGTCGGTGGCTCGCACCTGACCATCGAAGATGAGAAGCTCTACAACGTCGCATTCCTGTTTCGCCGCGACGGAACGCTCGAGAAGCAATACAAAATTCACGTGACGCCGAGCGAAGCCAAGGATTGGGGCGTCGTCGGCGGTGAGCGTGTGCAGGTTTTCGATACCGACCGCGGCAAGGTCGCGATCCTCATCTGTTATGACATCGAGTTTCCTGAGCTTGCGCGGATCGCTGCAGAGAAGGGCGCCAATATTATCTTCGTGCCGTACAATACCGACATGCGGTCGGGTCATCTGCGCGTGAGTTATTGCGCGCACGCGCGTGCTATCGAAAACCACGTCTATGTCGCCTTAGCGGGTGCCTGTGGAAACCTGCCCAACGTCACCACTGCGGAAATCCATTACGCGCAGTCGGGCATTTACACGCCGTCGGATATTCATTTCGACCGGGAGGCGATCGCTGCGGAATGTGCGCCCAACCAGGAAATGGTGCTGATCCATGATCTGGACTTGGACAAGCTGCCGCAGCACAAGCACTTCGGGACAGTTCGCAACTGGATCGACCGTCGGGGCGACCTTTACGTCATTAATTACGATGACGGCACCGAAAAGCTCAGCGTTTAAACGATCACGTTTCTAGGCGCCCCAGCAACAAAGGCTTCTATGTTGTCGATGGTTTGATCTGCCAGGCCCTGGCTTGCTTCGTCGCTGACCCAGGCAACATGCGGCGTCAGAATAAAATTCGGACGGTCCATGATTTTCATCAGCGGGTTCGATTTGGGCATAGGCTCTTTCGTCGCGACGTCGAACGCAGCGCCGCCGATCTGTCCGGCCTCAATCGCGCGCACGAGTGCGTCTTCGTCGACCAACCCGCCACGGGATACATTGATCAAATAGGCATTGGATTTCATGGCCTCGAGTTCGGTCTTGCCGATCAGGTTCTGAGTTTCAGCCGTCAGTGGGCAGTGAAGAGAGACAAAGTCGCTCTCGGCGATAATCTGCTCGAACGGTGTCCGGTCCGAAGGCGTGTTGGCATCTCCTTTTCGGCCTGCGAAGCGCACTGTCATGCCGAACGCTTCCGCCAATCGTGCCACCGCTTGCCCCAAAGAGCCGCTACCGATGATGCCGAGGATACGCCCCTTCAGCTCGACGATAGGGTAG
>Ga0181606_10004734_pt1 | contig 11361 bp, 4 predicted proteins | sample 041ome_10_FD_132994 | JGI IMG/M metagenome (GOLD analysis project Ga0181606, IMG submission 132994) | Coastal salt marsh microbial communities from the Groves Creek Marsh, Skidaway Island, Georgia - 041412US metaG (megahit assembly) | ecosystem: Environmental > Aquatic > Marine > Intertidal zone...
CCGCGCCTCGGAGTGACGTTCGATTTCGAATCGCGCGTCGAATCTCATCCGCACTCGACGACGCGCGACCGCTTCGCGCGCGGTCGTCCACCGCTCGATGCCGGACGCCGACGCCGGCGACGCCGCGCGTCCGGGCACGCCCGACACCGAGTATCCGTCGAAGAAAGTCGATGAAGCGCGCATGAAGGCGGACGCGCTCGAGCGCGAACATCTCGCGGTGACGATGCAGCGCAGGCACGACGCGCTGCGGGAAGAGCTCAAGAGCGCGCGGGAAGCGCTGGAGAAAACGACGCAAGAGAACGCGCGCGTCGTTCGGGACGCGGAAGCGGCGCGAGAGGCGCTGGAAGCGGCGAAAAAGAGCGAACGCGCGCGACGAGAGGAGTGCGAACGCGCGACGCGGGAACGCGACGAAGCGCGAAACGCGAAACGGGAGTTGCTCGACGCGAATGATCGCAAGGATCGAGAGCGAGAGTCGATGAAGGCGTCAATGGATGGGTACGTGCGTGCGCTGGAGGCGGCGACGGAGGGGAAGAACAAGGCTGAGGCGGCGGCGCGCAAGGCGACGGCGGACTCGAGCGGGGCGACGGCGGCGACGGCAAAGCTCGAGAGCGAGGTGCGCGCGTTGAAGGAACATAACGCGTGGTTGACGCAAGAGCTAGAGGCTAAGTCACAGGCTATTCTGACGTCGACCAAGACGTCCTCAGCGGAGACGTTGCGGTTAGCGCAAGAATTGGAGAGGGAACGAAACGTCTCCGACGCTCGACGAAAAGAGTCGACCGCTTTGAAGGAACAGAATGCGGAGGCGGAAGCTAAGCTTTCTACGATTGAAGCCGAGCTTAGGCAATTGCGTGCCGATATGGCACGCGCAGAGGCGAATTTCGAGAAGGAACTCATCACTGCGCAACGCATCTCGGAAGTGTCCAAGGAACTCGTGACGGAGCGCGACGGGCGCATCAAAGAACTCGAAGCGTCTTTGAGCTCCACCGAGGCACTTCTCGACGCAAAAAAGGTTGAGTTCGATGTTGCTCTTGCCGAGGCAAAGCACGCGCAGGCACGCGCCGAAAAGGACATGGACAATATGAAGAAGCAAGCGAGCGAATCCGTCGTCTCCGCGCGCGAATCGCGGCGCTCGCCCCACGCCGAACAGCTTATGCACCTGTCACCCGCCGCGGGGTCTGTCGCACTTCAACGCGATGGCCTGTCGGCGACGGATTTGTACACCAAGTACGTCGAGGCGGAAGATGCACTGCGCGTCGAGCGCACCGAGCGCGCCATCTTGCAAGAGCACTTGGACGCGATTATGTTTGATCTCGAGAAGAAGGCTCCGCTCCTCACCGAGCAGCAAGAGGAGTACCAGCGTGCGTTGAAATCGCATCAAGTGCTGCAATCGAAGCTACAGGAGTCTGAAAACGCGCGCTACGCGATTCAGGTTGAACTCAACGCGGCGAACATGAACAAGCGAGATCACGAGCGCTTGCTCAATGGTTTTAAAGCGCAAAGCGCCGATTTGGCGCGACAAGTCGCGCTCTTGCTGAATGAAGTGAATGAGCTCAAGGGGTGCCCGCCGGTGCCCATTCCTGCCGCCGGCAATCGCGGTGGAGACGCACAGGCGGTGATTACGTCCAGGCTGGTTGATTTTACAGACATTCAATCTTTACAAGCGAAGAATCAAGAGATGCTCTTCGTCATTCGCGAGTTGTCCGAGGCGCAAGAAGCCAAATCTACTGATGCGCGCGAGGAATACGAGCAAAAACTGCGCGAACTCAAAGAACAGACGAGTCGTCAGTTGGAGGAGCTGTCGAGCAAGCGCGTGCAACAAGAAAACATGGTTCAAGCTATCGTGCGTCAACGCGACATGTACAAGACCATGTACGCCGCCGCGACGGGCGGCGGCAACGGCGACGGCGCCGACGCAAACGATCTCGACAGTCGAAACTCTGAACTCGTCGCCATTGGTAGCGGTAGTGGCGTCGCTATGATGGAAACGAACAACGAGCTCGTCGCGCTGAACAAGGAACTATCGCACGATTTGGAAAAGCTCAAGCGCGAGAGCGCGGATCGCATCAAGGAGTTGCAGCAGCAAGTGGATAACCATCGAGAAGCCGCCGCCACAGCGCGAGGGGAGGCCAACGCTGCGAAGGCATCGGCTGAATTCGAACGACAACGATACGAGCGACTGAGCGAACAGTTCAGTGCGTCGCGGCGTGAAGTTGAGACGTTGACGGAGAGAAGTTCGGCGTTATCTCGTGAGAATGCTTCAAACGCCTCGACGTTGCGCACGCAAGCCGCGAGCTTGGACGCTTCGGAAGAACGCGCGCGCAACGCACAGACGCTGGTATCCAAGCTTGAAAGCGAAAATGCTTTACTCATCATCGAGCAAACGCGTTTGACCGATATCGTGAACGCAGCGGAAGAAATCAAGACCAAGCTGGAAGCATCACGCGATTCGGCACTCGCACTTTCAACGACTCGGGAGGAAGAACATCAGCGAGAGTACGCTCGGCTGACGGACGAAGTCGCTCGGTTGCAACAAGATTACTCGCGCGTGCGATCGGAGCTCGATATCGAACGCGAACGCGCTCGACAGCAGTTAGCGGCGCACGCGGCGGCGAGTTCTGACTTTGCACAGCGCGCCAAGGCGGACGTGGACGCCAGCGCAACGCTGAAAGAGCAAACTGCGGAGGCAGAGAAGCGGGCAGATATCGCTGAAGCGAAACTCGAGATGATGCAAGCCACGCTCGAAAAGACTGAGGATAAACTGCGACTGGCATCTCGCATGACGGGAACGAGCGAGGCCAACGTGCTTGGTTCGGGCGCCGCCGGCGCCCTCACCGCGGCGCGAGAGCAAGAGTTACTTCAAGCCGCGCTGAAAGCGGGCGAAGCTGCCGATGAAGCCAAGGCTGCAGCAGAAGCTGAAAAGTTACACACGGCACAGTTTAAGAATCTTGCGCAGCAAAGTGACGCCGCACTCAAGGATATGACGAAGGCTTTCGAGAAACACAAGGCGCAGAGCGCAAAGGAGGCGAGCGCACTCAAGTCAGAGTGCGCCAAGCTCAAGGCGCAAGTGGCTGATGCGGCGAAAGCGGTTGACGCCAAGCTCGCCAAGTCCGTCAAGGAAGCTGAAGATAAGGTTGCGCAATACTCAAAGTTAGAGTCCGAGATGAAAAGCGTTCGCGCCGAACTCGAACGCGCCAAGGGCGAGACCAAGGCGGCGGAGGAACATGCGGCGAAGGCTGTGAAGGATGTCGAAGACAATCACACAAAGTGGAGAGACGCGCAAAGTCTATACGAAAACGAAGTTGCAGCTCGAAAGGCTGACGCGGAGAAGATTTCGGCCGCGGAAAGTGCGAAGGCTTCGATTGAGAAGGCTTTAGGTGTAGCGAAAGATGCGGCAGCGAAGGCGGAGCGCGAGCTCGCCGCGTCGCAGGCCAAGGTGACTGCCGAGAAGAACGCACTGGAGGCAGCGAAACGCGATGCCGAATCCAAGTTATCAGACGCTAGCGAACAGAACAAACGCTTGCATGACATGCTCGAAAAATCGAAGACTGATTCGGCAGGCGATGCCGCGGCGGGCGAAGGCGAGGTGTTGCGCTATTTGCGCCAAGAGCGCGACGCCGCTCTTGCGCAGGTCACTACGCTCACAACTGAACGTAACAAGTGGCAGCGCGACGCTGAAGTAGCCATGCAAGAAGCCGCGAGCGCGAAGGAGCGCGTGAAGTCGAGCGAAGCTAGCGCCATGGGAGAAGAGAAGCACAAATCGCTCATGAAGAAAGTGGAGCAACTCAATGCGATAGAGCAATCAAACAGCGCGCTTCGAGCAGAGATTGACGCGGCCAAAGCTGATATTGCGGCGGCGAAGTCGCGCGAGAGCGAACTTGGAGCAAAACATGAAGCTACGAAGACCGAACTCGCCGAAGCAAAGGCTGCAGTCGCGGCACATGATACTGAGATGGAAACGGTACGTAAGGAAGCCAAGCACTGGGAACAACGCGCGTCGCTCCTCGTCGGCAAATATGGCGACGTCGAAACCGATGAGCAAGGACAAAGCAAATCGCAGATGGAAGAGGCGCTCGCCGAAGCGCAGGCGGAGCTCAAGGCTGAAAGCGCTCGCGCGGAGAAGGCTAAGTCGCAGTTGGCTATAAGCATGAAGCACATTCGCGTGTACAATCCAGACAAGATCGCCCTTCCCGAGTGGCAGAAGAAGCAAAAGGAGCAAAGCGAGCGCCTCGCCGAGCTCGAAGCGGCGACAAAGGCTGCGATTTCGCAGAAAAAAGACGAGTCTGATGTTGTCGCACAGCTTGCTACCGCGAAGAAAGAACTCGATGCGGCGAATGAAAAGGTGAAATCGGCAACGGAAAAGGCGGAGCGCGCCGAGAAGGCTTTGGGCGAGACGACGGCTGAAGTCGAAAAATTGCGCGAAAACATTAAGAAGCTCGAAGAAGAAGTCGCGAAGACCGTTTCAGCTCCAACCGAACCCGTGTCCAAACAAGAAGAAGCCGAAGACGCTGAAGAAGGGGAAACTGCTGCCGCACCACCCACGCCCACGTCGGATCGATTCAAGGTCATGGCTCAGAAGATGCAGGCGGAGGCGATGGAAGCCGCGAAGAAACTTCGAGAGACGGAAGATATGCTCAAGGTGAAAGAGCAGGAACTCGCTGCCGCGCTTAATGATCGAACAGTCGCGTCGGAGAAATGCGCGTCTCTTCAGAAAGAACTCGATGGTGCGCGCGAAAAACTCAAGCTCGCCGACCAGCTGCGCTCTGCGCTCGAGGCGAAACTTGCGGGCGTGAAGACTCAACAGAGCGCGCCGCTGACGCAAGCCACCACACCACTCGCCGAGTTGGCGTCAAAAGCGAAGGATTTTGTCCCAACTACAAAGCCACCGGCGGCTCCGGTGCCGTTCGCGTCAAAACCGAGGCGAAGAAGGCGCCCGACGACGCCGCGGCGGAGAAGCAAAGACTTCAAGCGCAAATGGACGCGCTCCGCAAAGAGCTCGACGAAAAGAAAGCCGCCGCCTCTTTGGGCACGAAACGTAAAGTCGACGATGTAGATGTCGCGCAAACAGATGAAGCGCCGACGAAGACGCGCAAAACTGACGCCGATAGTACTCCCGCGCCCGTCGCCGAAGCACCGGTCGCCGAGACGCCAGTCGTCGAAGTCGAGGCCGCCGCCGCCGCCGATGACGATGACGGGGACGACGACGACGACAATGACGGCGACGACGACGCCGAAGAAGGCGAACTCGAAGACGTCGATGATTTCGTCGAGCAGCTGCTCGTCGACGATCCATCCACCGCCGAAGCCGACGACTCGCCCGCGGGCAAATCAAAATCCGCGCGCGACGCCCCCGGCGCCGACCGTCGCTCGCGCGGTCGCGCCTCGGGCGGTCGCACTCCCGGCGGCCGCCGACCGCAGAGCAACCGCCAGCGCAATCGCAGCGCCGGTCGAGGCGGGCGCGGCGGGCGAGGGAAGAAGAATTAGACGAATCGATCCGTTCGCCGCTTGTAAAACAAACCATTCGCGAATCGCATCGCGACATCCGAAATCACATCGGCGCGCCGGCCCAACGGCATCGACATTCATCGACGCGCGTCGACCGCGCGCGACGCCGCGGCGCACGTCGACAGGGACGATGTCGGACGAAGTGAAAGAAAACGTACCGACGCGCGCGACGCGCGCGGCGACGCACGCCACGCCGGCGACGGTGACGCGCGCGAAACGTGGCGGGGGAACGACGAATGTCGGTTCGTCTCTAAACGACGGAGCGAACGCCGTCGACGCGAGCGACGACGCGACCGAGGCGCTGGCGGCGACGCGCGCGCGGGGCGTCCTCGTGGACGCGTCGAACGGCGGCGAGCTCGGCGGGGACGCGCCGACGGAGGCGATCGCGCCGGGACACAAGATGGGCGCGAACGGCGCGGGGGCGGCGAACGGCGTCGCGGGGATATCGAGAGATTTGAAGTCGATGCGCGCGCGCTTGGATGCGGCGAGGAAAGAAAGCGTGAAAACAGAAGATGCCGCGGTAGCGAGCGCGGCTCCGGTGGTGAGCGCGGCGCCGGTAGTGATGAGTGCGGGGCCGACGGTGAGCGCGGCGGTCGGCGCCCAGGCTAAACCGACGTCGAGCGGAGTGTCGAGCCTGTATCGCGAGTATTACGAGAACGAAGACTTCATCGAGAAGTGTGAACGAGCGATTAACTTTAGACCGAAGGCTCGTCAGCACGATTACAAGAATCGCATCGAGGAGTTGACGGCGGCTGTGAAGGCGTCGAAGGATTGCCTGCGACACGTGTTTCAGAATGGGACAAACTTCTCGAAGGAGTTGGATCGCTATGAGTCGAACGAGCGACAATCTTACGAGGCTTTATCCGCTCAAGTGGACGCTTTGAAGACGTGCGCATCGACGGCAGAGGCGGAAGCGAAAACGCTTCGAGCGCAGGTGAAGACGTTGAAGAGCGAGGCGAACGAAAAGGAAGCCGAGCTGATGAACGAGCGCGAGCGCGCCGAAGGGACGCTGATGGAAGAGATGAGCGCGGCTAAGGTGGCGTTGGCGTCGCTCGAGAAAGATTTGGAAAAGAAATCTAGGGAACTCGAGAATGCTGCGAGCAAGTACGCCAAGCTTGAGTCTTCGTACACCGAATCTTCGACTCGCGAAAGCGTCGCCAAGGAGGCGAATAGTAAACTCGAACGAGACGTCAAGCAGCTCAAGGCTGAAGCTGAGCAAGCCGAGCTCACCTTCGCGGCGGAGCGTCGCGCGCTTGAAGGACAACTTCGCAAGCAGACGAGTGAGCTCGAAGCTGAGCGAGCGCGGGCGACGGCAGCGCGCGCTCAACTCGAAGACAGCCTTCGCGAGGCAAACTCAGAGTGTGAGTCGTTGCGCGTGCAGGTAAATATGGCTGAAGAGGCGGCCGCACGCGAAGCCGAACAGTTTGGAAGCTCCGCCGAAGAGTTGCAATCGAAGTTGAACTCGGTTGAGGCGGAACTGAACGAGTTGCGAGCAAAGGCGTCGGCGGACGAAATCAGCGCCAAGGACACCATCACACAGTTGAGATCAGAAGCGAAGGAAACCAAAAAGGCTTTGACCAAGCAAGAAAATATGCTCGCGAAGAGAAACGCAAAGATCGAAAAACTTGAAAGTGATATCGCGGCTCTGAATGGTGAAAACTCGAGCACTAGCGCACAAGTTGAAGATTTGGAAGCCAAGCTCGCTGAAATGAAATCTTCGTACTCGGAGCTCAAGGCCGAGTTCGCGGCGACGAGCGCTGAACTCAAGGCACGCAACGAAGACCTTCTTTCGTTGAAGGATGAACACAAGTCTACGAGTGAAAGCCTAACTCAAATCAAGGCTTCGCTCGAGAGCGAAAAGGCTACCAAGGCTTCTGAGCTGAAGCGTGCGGAGAAGGATGTCAAGCGAGCCGAGTCTGATTTGGCGGATGCCAAGGCGCAGTCAAAGAGTCTCATCGAGCAACAAACTCTCATGATGGGCGAGTTGAAGCAAGTGCGCGAAGAACTGGCGAGTATGGAAGCTGATAGGCGTGATCAACTCGCGAACGGATCAGCGACTTTGCAAGAAGTGCAGAAGCAAGCGCGTCTTGATTTACAGCAGGCAGAAGATCGTCACCGAGAAGCCGTTGCGGAAGAACGACGTCGCGCAGAAGCCGCTACCATGGCTGCTCAAGAAAAAGCAGAAAAGAAGATTCAATCTACTCGTGAAAAGGCCGAAGAGCGCGTCAATACGGCGAATGAAAAGCTTGCCGCGGCGGAGGAGCGCGCGGCTGAGTTTGAGAAGAGTTTGAAGAAGGCGGAGAAGGAATTGGAAAAAACCACCGCTGCATCGTCTGCAGATGTGGCCGAACTCCAAAAGCAACTCGCCGACGCAAACGATTCTCTCGAAGCACTTCAAAAAGAACTCGACGATGAGATTCAAGGCGCGGCTGAGGAATTGGCTGCGGTTCAGAAGACGGCGGAGGACAAGGCTGCACGTCTCGCTGAGAAGCATAAGCGAGCGCAACTAGAACTTGAAGCTAAATTAGCGGAGCAAGTCTCAGGTGCACAGTCGACCGCAGAAGAGCGCATAAAAGAAATCACTGCCAACCTCGCGGCTGAACAAGATCGGCTGCAAAAGGCTGAAGCTAAGATCGAGAAGCTCTCTGCGGAGAAGGAAACGCAAGTCGAAAAGGCGAATGCAAAGTTGGCCAAGGAAACTGAAGCCGTCACCGAACTTCAAGCGCAACTCAAGAGCGTCACTAAAGAACAAAAATCCCTGACGAGCGAGAAGGATGCTTTGATGAGCGAGAAGGCTACTCTGACGAAGCAGCTCGCCGAGCTCGAAAAGGCGCAAAAGTCGCTCGCTGAGGAATCGGAAACCTCTGCCGCAAAGCACGAAAAGAAGATGAATAAACTCGAAACGCGTTTGAAGGCCATGGAAGCCGAGCGTGATGTGCTTGTTGGCGAGCGAGATGCGCTTGAAGTCAAGCTCAGCGAAATCGAGCAAGCCAAGGGAGACGTTGAAGCCCGCGTGCAAGACGCTTTGAAGGAGAAGGAATCTATCGCTCAGCAACTTGCCGACCTCGAGAAGGCGAAGCACGATATGGAGGCCGCGAACGAAGCTAGCATGGCTGATATTGTAGCGGCACAAGAGCGCTTGAAGGCGAGCGAGGAGGCTGTCATGGGCCACGAAGCTCGAATCGCTGGTGTTGTGGCGCAACTCGAGAGCGAGCAAAAGGAAGTTGAGCGCCTTCAGAAAGAGCTCAAGGATAACTCGACGGTTCACAAAACCACTATCGAATCGCTCATGGCCGCGCAAAAGGCGCTCGAGCGCGAACGCACCGAACTCAAGTCTGAACTTAGCGCACTCAAGGAGGCTGAATCTATGCGCAAGGACACGGAGGGCAACGAGCAGAATAAGGCTCTCGAAGCGCGATTGGTTGAGCAAACACGTGAAGTCGACGCTGCGAGACGTCTGGTGCAAGAATCCGAGCAATTGCAGCGACAGCTCGACGAACGGCAATCACGTATTAACGAGCTTGAAGAGCAAGCCCTCGAAGCCGAATCAATGCGACGTGCGTTGCACAACCAGATTCAAGAGCTGCGTGGCAACGTGCGCGTGTTCTGCCGAGTGCGCCCGACGGAGAACGAAGCGGCAGTTAAGTGTGCCCCTGACGGGAGCTCATTGAATTTGAAACGCGTCGAGGGCAAAGAAGATGCCGCGTTCGAGTTTGATCGCGTGTTTGATCCGAGCGCCAAGCAAGAAGAAATTTTCGAGGAAGTTTCGCAACTGGTGCAGTCTGCGCTCGACGGTTACAAAGTATGCTTATTCTCCTACGGGCAAACCGGCTCGGGTAAGACGCATACCATGCTCGGTGACGGTAACGGTGACATGCGGGGTATAATCCCTCGCTCGGTCGCTAAAATTGTCGAGGCGTCGCAGAAGAATGCGCACAAGGGTTGGTCCTACACCATGCACGCTTCGTACGTCGAAATTTATAACGAACAAGTGCGCGATTTGCTCAAGCCAGGAAGTTCGCACAGCGACAAACACTCCATCGTTCACAAGAATGGCGTGACGGAGGTGAGCGGCGTCCAACGCGAGGTCATCGACTCTGTTGAGTCTGCGGCGGCTTTGGTTCGACGTGCTTCCGCAGCTCGCGTGGTCGAAGCGACGAACATGAACGCACAGTCTTCGCGTTCGCACACCATATTCATGTTGTACATCGTCGGCGAACACGCCTCAAGTGGAAGTGAACTCACGGGCTGCCTCAACTTGGTGGATTTGGCTGGCTCGGAACGCGTTGGTCGATCAGGCGCCGAGGGCGCGCGCTTGAAGGAGGCCTGCGCCATCAACAAGTCTCTTTCGTCGCTTGGTGATGTCTTTTCTGCGTTAGCCGCGAAACAAGCGCACGTGCCGTATCGCAACTCCAAGCTCACTTATCTGTTGCAGCCGTGTCTCGGCGGTGACGGTAAAACGCTGATGTTTGTTAACATCAATCCAGAAAACACGAGCACCGAAGAGACGATGTGCTCGTTGAAGTTTGCCTCGCAAGTGAACGCCGTTCAGCTCGGCGACGGCAAGGGCGCGCAGCGCCGTATCACGACCAAATTGAGTTCCAAGGTAGAAAAGAAGGGTGACAAGGAAAAGTCCAAGAGCGACAAGAGCGAACGCAAGTCGAAGGACAAAGCAACCAGCGTCATTGGCGAACGCAAGCGCAAGGCGACTTCCTCCACCGACGAACCTCGAAAAAAGTAAATGTACAGCCTTTACAATCCTAAACGATAGCGCGCCGACGTCTACACGTGGCGCCTTTGAAATGAAATACAGCAAAAAAAATATCCATTAGACACTCGTCACGGCTTCGTTCGCCGCTTCCACGCGCGATGCCATCGTTCCAAGCGCCGCAAGCGCATCGATACCGTCGCGTTCGACGAATTCGGCGACTCGCGCCGCGAGCGTCGCGACGTCGCCGTCGGCGAACGCGCCCACCGCTCGCGCCAACGTCTCGGGCTCGAGCAACAACAAACTCGGTGTCTGCGTCGCCACGAACCCAACATCCACCGCCGCGAACAGAAACTTCATCCGCACCAACCGTCGGACGATTTCCTCCGTCGGGTACTCCAACAGCTCGGGCGCGCGATGCAACAACATCGGCGAGTCCACGAACGGCGCCACTCGATCCAGATTCAACACCGCCCGCTCCAGCCGCTCTGGATTCCTATACGCGCTGTTTCGGGCGCTCTTCGTCATCACCGTCCGACACGCCTTCGACCCCCCCCACAGGTTCCAAAACCGAACCTTCAAATCCTCCTCGCGCGTCGACGTCCCCTTCATCGTCCCCGCCACCAGCCACTTCCCATCCATTCGTCCATCTCTCGCGCTCGCCGATCCCGCGTCTTTCCTCACCGTTCGCATCAGCGCGTCGCTCGCGCTCTCCACCGCCTTCGTCGCGCGCGCGCGCGCCGTCGCGCGCGTCGTCGTCGACGCCTCGAGCGCGAACGCCTCGCGCGGCGACCGCATGAGCTCGGTCACCGACACGTTCGCCGCCTCCGCGCGGTCGACCGCGCGCACGATGCGCGCGAACGCCTCGCGCGGCGAGCGCGCGAGTTCGGGCACGTCCGCGAGCGCGCGGTCGACGATCGCGGCGTCGCGCAGCGGCGACAGCAGGCGCCGCACGACGTGCTCGGCCGCCATGCCGGCGCGGCGATGTGCGGCGCGCGCGACGGCAGAACGACGCGCGCGAGCGCATGCGCGCGAGCGAGCACGCACGACGCGCGAGGTCGCTGTACAGGCAGTTGTTCAGGGCGAGCGCGAGGCTGCCGACGGTGCGCGATCGCGCGAGAGACGCGGATAAAGCGACGCGCGACGGGACG
>Ga0181606_10004742_pt1 | contig 11356 bp, 11 predicted proteins | sample 041ome_10_FD_132994 | JGI IMG/M metagenome (GOLD analysis project Ga0181606, IMG submission 132994) | Coastal salt marsh microbial communities from the Groves Creek Marsh, Skidaway Island, Georgia - 041412US metaG (megahit assembly) | ecosystem: Environmental > Aquatic > Marine > Intertidal...
GAGCAAAATCGGCCACTGAAGAAGGGTTAGATAATGTGGCTTTCTTGCGTACTAGAATAGATTTCATTGAGAATTGCTTTGGTGAAAATGAAGTTGAAGAAATCTGGATAACCTTCCCTGATCCACAAATAAAATACAAGCGAGCCAAGCACCGTTTGACACATCCCGAATACCTGCTCAAGTATGCAAAAATTTTGCAGCCCGGCGGTACCGTTAACCTCAAGTGCGATAGCGAATACTTGCATGGATATACGCACGGTATCGTTCAAATGCTTGGTCTAGAAATTGAGGAATCCTACCACGATATCCATACGCAAATTCAGCCAAATGAAGGGATTCTATTTGATGTTATTACGCATTATGAAAGCATTTGGCTGAATCAGGGTAAAGCCATTACCTATCTAAGGTTTAAACTTGACGGAATAGAAAATGCCATGAAACAGTGGGGAAAAAATGGCTAGTGCATTTTTTGAAAAAGTCTATAAAGTAGTTCGAGTTATTCCGGAGGGAAAAGTGACCACTTACGGTCATATTGCCCGATTCTTGGGGGAATCAAGGAGTGCGCGCATTGTGGGTTATGCCATGAATGCGTCTCACAATGATTCGTCTATACCTGCACATCGGGTGGTAAATCGTTCCGGACTACTCACTGGAAAACACTTCTTTGCAGGTTCAACCCTCATGCAAGACCTTTTGGAAAGTGAGGGGGTTAAGGTTATTGAAGATAGGGTTCAGTCTTTTGAAAGTCACCTGTGGGATCCTATGAAACATCTTAATCAAGAGGATTTTATTGAGGACCTTATAGGCTGAATTTGTTTAACTCACTTTGCAGTGTATCAAAATACTGAGCCATATGAATGCCGTCCATCAATGCATGATCTACCTCTAATTGAAACGGGAGTAAGTCCCTGCCTTCTCGATTAAAAATTTTGCCAAGAACCGTTCTAGGAATGCTATGGCCTCCGCCTTTTTTCGGATGCGTGAATGAGGTGAATGAAATCCAAGGTAAGGTGGTTCCATATATAAGATTGGTCCGGTCCGGTCTATGCTCTAAAGGCAATCCTTGTGCAGTCTTCTTGGTAATCTCCAATGCACGTGTAATGAAGCGCTGGGCGTCGTCCCCTTCATGCCATGGATAATAAGCAAAGGTGAAGGCCGAAGTGCCTTCTCTCATTACCGCACACCCCATATCAATGGTGCTGTGCTCTACCACGACGTCTTCTTTTCTTCTCAGGCGCATCGGAAGGCATTGGTTTGCTGCAGAAATGGTACAGTATAAAAGTGCGTGATGAATGCTTATGGACTTTGATTTGCAGAAACTAACCAATGTTGTAGCATCCAATTCCACTGTTATACCAACAAACGGCTCCTTAAAATCCTTAAAAAAGAAATAGTTTTCCTTTCTGTCCCAATGATCAATATTAAAGATGCGTTCCATAGAAACGAAGATAAAGCCTCAGGGCTATCTTTAGCATATGAACCATGAAGTAATCCGAGAATTTGCCTTAGGCTTTGCTCACGTGACAGAGGGATTTCCATTTGACGAGTCTTCATTAGTCTTTAAAGTGCACGGTAAGGTATTTGCCGTCTTAGATTTAAACGCACAGCCACCTAAAATCACTCTTAAAAACAGCCCTGAACGCAATAGTGAACTTCGTGAATCGTACGATTGGATACTGCCTGGATACCACGCGAACAAGCAACATTGGAATACGGTTATAGCCTCAGAATATGCATCTTGGGACCTTATTCAAGAAATGATTGAAACCAGCTATAAACTTGTTTGGCAAAAGGTGCCAAAGAAGGTACGAGAAGGCGGCGTATAGTGTATTTTAGCAGACTATGAAAAACATCCGTAATTTCTGTATCATCGCCCACATTGACCACGGTAAGTCGACTTTGGCGGATCGCTTGTTGGACGTTACCTCCGCGGTAAGTGATCGCGAAAAACAAGACCAGCTTTTGGACGACATGGATCTAGAAAGGGAACGAGGCATTACGATCAAATCGCACGCCGTTCAGATGTATCATGAAAAAAACGGAGAAAAGTATACCATCAATCTTATTGATACCCCAGGACACGTAGATTTCTCCTACGAGGTTTCGCGTTCCATAGCAGCCTGTGAAGGTGCCTTGCTCATTGTAGATGCAGCCCAGGGTATACAGGCACAAACCATTTCTAATTTGTACTTGGCCTTAGAGCATGATTTGGAAATCATTCCTATCCTCAACAAGATTGATCTGCCCTCCGCAAATCCAGAAGAAATAGGTGATCAAATCATAGATTTAATCGGTTGTGATAGAGAAGAAATATTGCATTGCTCTGCCAAAACGGGTCAGGGTGTACCAGAAATCCTTGATGCAATCATTGAGCGCATTCCCTCACCAGAAGGTGATCCAGAGGCACCTCTTCAAGCGCTTATTTTTGACAGCCACTTCAATCCTTTTCGCGGTATTGAAGCTATTTACAAGGTCGTAAACGGGTCCATCAAAAAGGGACAACGCGTCAAGTTCATGTCCACTGGAAAGCAGTATGACGCAGATGAGATAGGCGTTAATCTGATCAAACAATTTCCAACCAAAGAAATTAAAACCGGTGATGTAGGCTACATCATATCAGGAATTAAAGAAGCTAAAGAGGTAAAAGTAGGAGACACCATAACTTCTGTTGAACGCCCTGCAGATAGCGGAATTGAAGGGTTTGAAGAAGTTAAACCGATGGTTTTCGCAGGAATCTACCCTGTTGAAACAGAAGAATTTGAAGAATTGCGTTCCTCGCTAGAAAAATTGCAATTGAATGACGCTTCACTCACTTATGAGGCAGAAACATCTGCGGCATTGGGCTTTGGTTTCCGTTGTGGCTTCTTAGGCATGCTGCACATGGAAATTATCCAGGAACGTCTAGAACGAGAGTTCAATATGACCGTCATTACAACGGTTCCCAACGTAAGCTACAAGTCTTATTTAAAAAGCGACCCCGACCAAACGGTTTGGGTCCAAAACCCAACAGATTTTCCAGACCCAACCAAAATGGAGCGTATGGAAGAACCGTTCATACGGGCACAAATCATCACCAGTTCAGATTTTGTGGGTCCTGTAATGAACCTCTGTATTGGCAAGCGCGGAATCCTAACCAATCAAACGTATTTGACCAGCAACCGCGTAGAGCTGAGCTTTGATATGCCGCTGGCAGAGATTGTTTTTGATTTTTACGATCGCCTTAAGACCATCTCTAAAGGGTATGCTTCATTTGACTACCATCCTATCGGTTATAGAGAAAGTCACTTGGTTAAAGTAGATGTGATGCTCAACGGTGATCCAATTGATGCATTAAGCGCTCTTATCCATAGAGACAATGCCTACGACATTGGAAAGAAAATGTGCTTGAAATTGAAGGAGTTGATTCCAAGGCAGCAGTTCATGATTGCCATACAAGCTGGAATCGGTAATAAGATTATTGCTCGTGAAACCTTAAGTGCCCTTCGTAAGGATGTAACTGCGAAGTGTTACGGTGGTGATATTTCTAGAAAGCGAAAACTACTTGAAAAACAGAAAGCCGGTAAGAAGCGCATGCGCCAATTGGGTAATGTTGAGATTCCACAAAGTGCATTCCTTGCCGTACTAAAGCTGAACGATTAATCATACCTTGCTTGGCATGAATGAGCCAAGAATCATTGAATTTAAGGGCAGTTTGCTTTGCGGCAAATCTAAATCTATGGATTTACAGACCTTCTCACCTTCGGCGGTATGGAATCAATTTATGCCCCGTCTTTCCGGCATTACCAATCGGCTCAATAATGATCTAATCTCTCTAAGAGCGTTTGAGTATATACCGCACTTTGGACCCACTACAAACCCAAAGTTTACATACTGGGGTGGTGTAGAAGTAAACGGTCCCAACGAAGGTTTGGAGCACCTTGAAATTCCAGCGGGCACCTACGCGGTGTTCCATTACAAAGGGCTAAGCAGCGATTCAACCATTTGGAAATACATCTATGGAGAGTGGCTGCCAAATAGCAAGTGGGAGCTTGATGACAGACCACATTTTGAAAGACTTGGGCATGCTTATAACCATGGCGACCCAAATTCCGAAGAAGACATTTATATACCACTACGACTAAAAAACCCCGACTAAAAAGTCGGGGTTCAAGATGTGAAAGCTTTTGGCTAAGCTTAGGATGTTATTTATTACTGCTCAAAGAAGCCAGTAAATAATCGCGATTCATACGCGCTATGTTTTCTAATGAAATTCCTTTAGGACATTCTACCTCACAGGCACCGGTATTGGTGCAATTACCAAATCCCTCTAGGTCCATTTGATTAACCATGCTTAGCACCCGCTCTTTTGCCTCAGGTTGACCCTGCGGCAAAAGCGAAAATTGGCTGATTTTCGCAGAAGCAAACAACATAGCTGATGAATTCTTACACGTTGCTACGCACGCGCCACATCCAATACAAGTTGCCGCATCAAATGCTTTGTCTGCGTTCTCTTTAGGCACAGGAATGGCGTTAGCATCAATAGTGTTACCCGACGTATTCACGGAAATAAACCCGCCTGCACGTTGAATGCGATCAAATGCGGAACGATCCACCATTAAATCTTTAACAATAGGAAATGCTTTTGCACGGAAAGGTTCAATATAAATGGTATCACCATTTTTGAATTCTCTCATGTGCAACTGACATGTGGTAATCTTACGACCTGGGCCATGCGCTTCACCGTTAATAAAAAGGGAGCACATTCCACAAATCCCTTCACGACAGTCGTGATCAAAAACCACCGGCTCAACGCCTTGGTCAATTAACTGCTCGTTCAGATAATCGAGCATTTCTAGAAAGCTCATATCATCTTCTACACCCGATATAGGATATGTTTTCATCTCACCCTTTGCCTCAGGGCCTGCTTGTCTCCAGATCTTTAATGTCAAATCCATAGTCTGAATTATTTGTAAGAACGTGTCTTAAGTTCTACATTCTCAAAAGTTAATTCTTCTTTGTGCAAGTTTGCTTCAGCAGGAACACCTGTGAATTCCCATGCACTGACGAATGTGAAGTTTTCATCGTCACGGAGCGCTTCACCTTCTTCGCTTTGGTATTCTTCTCGGAAGTGACCACCGCAACTCTCTTTGCGCTCCAAAGCATCTTTTGCCATCAATTCACCTAGTTCGATAAGGTCAGCAACACGACCTGCTTTATCAAGCTCTGGGTTCATTCCGTTTGCGGCTCCAAGTACGCGAACGTCGGCATAAAATTCCTCTCGTAAAGCTTGAATATCTGCTATAGCTTGCTTCAATCCTTTTTCGTTACGAGCCATACCCACTTCATTCCACATGATCTTGCCAAGTCGTTTATGGAAATGGTCTACAGATTTTGTTCCGTGGTTGTTAATGAACTTGTTTGTTCGCTCTCGAACTGCTTTTTCCGCTTCTTCAAATTCTGGAGAATCGGTTGAAATTGTTCCCGTACGGATGTCCTTACTTAAAAACTCTCCAACGGTATACGGCGCCACAAAGTAACCGTCTGCTAAACCTTGCATAAGCGCAGAAGCACCTAAGCGGTTTGCACCATGGTCAGAAAAATTGGCTTCACCAAGCGCAAAACATCCTGGAACGGTAGTCATTAAATTGTAATCGACCCACAGACCTCCCATAGTATAGTGCACTGCGGGGTAAATCATCATGGGTTCTTTATACGGATTGGATGCGGTAATTTTTTCGTACATCTGGAAGAGGTTCCCGTATTTGGCCTCAACTACTTTCTCACCCAACGCTTTGATATCCGCATCTGATGGATTTTTGACGCCCTTAACATGTGCCTCTTCCGCACCATAACGCATAATTGCAGCGGCAAAATCTAAGTATACTGCTTCGCCCGTTTTATTCACACCGTAACCGGCATCACAACGCTCTTTTGCGGCACGCGATGCCACGTCCCGAGGAACTAGGTTTCCAAATGCTGGGTAACGACGCTCCAAGTAATAATCTCTATTTTCTTCAGCAATATCATTGGGGTGTAGAGTACCCGAACGTATAGCTTCTGCATCTTCTTTTTTGGCAGGAACCCAAATACGACCGTCGTTACGCAAAGACTCAGACATGAGTGTTAACTTACTTTGGTTCTCACCACTAACCGGTATACAGGTTGGGTGAATTTGCGTAAAACAAGGGTTTGCCATGTAGGCTCCTTTGCGGTGGGCCTTCCATGCAGCCGTAACGTTTGAACCCATTGCGTTAGTAGAAAGGAAGAACACATTTCCATAACCGCCTGTACACAACAAAACGGCGTGTGCACTGTGTCGCTGAAATTCTCCAGTTACTAAGTTTTTAGCGATGATACCACGCGCCTTGCCGTCTACTACAACGAGCTCTTGCATTTCATGACGTGCATACATTTTAACACGACCCTTCGCGATCTGACGGTTCAAAGCCGAATATGCACCGAGCAACAGCTGTTGCCCTGTCTGACCTTTGGCATAGAATGTACGGCTTACCTGTACACCACCAAAAGAACGGTTATCCAATAAGCCGCCGTAATCACGGGCAAAAGGAACACCTTGAGCCACACACTGGTCAATAATATTGCGGCTTACCTCAGCCAAACGGTGAACGTTGGCTTCTCTTGAACGGTAATCGCCTCCTTTGATGGTATCGTAAAACAATCGGTACACGGAATCACCATCATTCTGGTAGTTCTTTGCTGCGTTAATTCCTCCTTGCGCTGCAATTGAGTGTGCGCGACGCGGCGAATCTTGGAAACAAAATGCCTTCACGTTGTAACCCATCTCTGCCAACGAGGCAGCTGCAGAAGAACCCGCTAGACCAGTACCTACAACGATTACATCAATTAATCTTTTATTTGCTGGAGATACCAATGGAATCTCACCTTTATGTTTTGTCCACTTATCGGCTAATACGCCAGCTGGAATTTTAGAATCTAATGCCATAGGTAAGTGAATTATAAGTTTTGACCCGGTTGAGCGACGTACAAGAAAACAGCTACAGCTATAAATCCTGCAGGAATTAACCATGCAAAAGCAGTCATCACATTCTTAATAATTGGAGTGTATTTGGGATGATTTACGCCCAAGGTTTGAAATGCGCTCTGCGCCCCATGACTCAAGTGAAATGCCAAACCCGTAATTGCTACCACATAAAACGCGGCATACCACCATTGCTCAAAAGCCGTTACGGTCAAAGTCCAAAGATCCTTGTTGCCATTAGCATCTGTTCCTAAAGACCCAAAGTGCATCTCATACCAAAAGCTTTTCATGTGAACCACAATGAAAAATAATGTTAGTATCCCAAGCAACGCCATTTTTCGGGAAGCCCAAGAGGCATTAACGGATTGATTTTCCTTCACATAACCTACTGGACGAGCTGCACGATTTTGACTTGCGAGCATAATTCCATCAACGGTATGCAAAAGGATACTGATATAGGTTAAGTAGGACAGGATTTTCACCAAAGGAAAGGTGGTCATAAAATGACCGTATTCATTGAATGCTAAGCGTCCCTCTTCCCCCGAAACAAAGAGTTGGAGGTTACCCAATAAGTGTCCGACTAAAAACGTACACAAAAACAATCCAGTGGCAGCCATCCAATACTTGCGAGCCAAGGATGAGCCGAAAAGACCTTTAGAAGTTGATGCCATAAGCAATTTTATAGTTTAAGAGCCTTATTTTAGCATTCCAAATTTACGACACAGACTTTTGTCTGACTCGTAAAGGCGATTAAAATCACAATAGAACGTTTCTAAATTAATATAGTTAGAGCCTATCATGAGATACCACCAATTAAAGAGCCAGATTTTTGTTGAAAACCGTAAAAAATTTACGGCGCTTTTGAAACCTAATTCATTAGCTATTTTCACTTCAAATGATATTTATCCTTCAAGCGCTGACGGTCACCTGCCCTTTAAACAACACAGTGATATTTTGTATCTCAGTGGCGCGGACCAAGAGGAAAGCATACTCGTGCTATTTCCAGACGCACATAAAGAAAGTCTCCGTGAAGTACTATTCCTAAAGGAAACTAATGACCTTATTGCTGTATGGGAAGGAGCCAAATACACGAAGGATCAGGCATTCGACATTAGCGGTATTAAAACTGTTTTTTGGCTTTCCGAATTTGAGCGCGTATTTAATGAAATGGCTATTAATGCTGAACGCATTTATCTAAACGGCAACGAACACCTCAGAGCTCATGTTGAAACGGAATTGCGTCAAGACCGAATGAATAAGTGGATTAAGGAGCAGTATCACGCACACGAATTTGAGCGTAGTCAACCCATTTTGCACCGCGTACGTGGAACCAAAACCGAATCTGAATTAGAGGTTATGCGTAAGGCCGCTGAAATCACTACAAAAGGTTACAAGCGCATTTTGAAATACATGAAACCCGGCGTTTGGGAGCACGAATTGGAGGCAGAATTTATGCACGAATTTTTGATGAACCGCAGCCGTGGTTTTGCTTACACTCCAATTATCGCGGCAGGAAATAACGCAAACGTATTGCACTACATTGAGAACAACGATCAGTGTAATGACGGCGATCTTGTCCTTTTTGATGTGGGTGCTGAATACGGAAACTACACCTGTGACGTTACCCGATGTTTTCCGGTCAACGGCAAATTCTCTGCGCGTCAAGCAGAAGTATATAATGCCGTTTTACGCGTACATGAGGGTGCCATATCTATGCTTCGTCCGGGTATAATGTTGGACGACTACCACAAAAAAGTTGGGGATTTAATGACCAATGAACTGTTAACCCTTGGACTAATAACTTCTGATGATGTAGCCAAGGAGGATCCGGCATGGCCTGCATATAAAAAGTACTTTATGCATGGCACAAGTCATTACTTGGGGCTTGATGTGCACGATTACGGTTTATGGACCATACCCGTTGAGCAGGGCATGGTGTTTACCGTAGAGCCAGGTATTTATATTCCAGAAGAAGGACTAGGTATTCGTATTGAAGACGACATCGTAGTCACCAAAGAAGGACACGAAAACTTGACTCGAGAAATTCCAAAAACGGTGGAAGAAATCGAGGCATTTATGGCAAAATAATGACGTTTATACCGTACCAAGGCGCGCCCGTTTATTACCAAATGTCGGGCGCGCCTTCTTTATTACCCCCACTAGTGTTGCTGCATGGTTTTCTAGAAGACAGCAGAATGTGGGACGGAATGATTTCTAGTTTTGAATCCAAAGGATTGGTGGTTCGCATTGATCTACCAGGACACGGCAAAAGTGAAACACTGGGTAGTGTTCATTCTATGGAAGAAATGGCGGATGCTGTGCATAAGGTGATTGATTTTCTTGGATTGGAAAAGCCCATTGTTTTGGGACACAGTATGGGTGGCTATGTAGCACTAGCTTATGCCCAGAACTATGAGCACCTAGGAGGTTTGGGACTGTTTTTCTCTACCCCGCACGCAGACAGTTTAGAGCGGCAAATCATGCGTGAACGATCAGAAAGACTCGTAACAAATTATAAGGATGCCTTTATACGAACAGCAATTCCGCAATTATTCAGCGAAGACTTGAGAGCAATTTATGCCGAGCAAATATCTAAGCAGGTTGAATACAGTCTTGAAATGAACGTGGAAGGCATAATAGCAGCAATTCGAGGTATCAAAAGTCGGACTGACAAAATGCATCTTTTAGCCCAGCCACCCTATGCGCTAAAGCCCAATAAAATAGGTGTATTTGTTGGAGAAACAGACACCATTGTTCCATTTGAAAAAACAAAAGAATGGATAAATCTGCCCGGCATTGGCTTCAAGTTCATTTCAAAACACGGCCATATGGGTCACATTTCTGACACTTTAAATTGTACCAACGCCGTTATTAAGTGGTGGTCGTTATTCCACCAACAAAAACAGGCGCACTAAGGCGCCTGTTTTAATTGTCTTTAAGATTTAAGTGGAATTAAACCACTCCCTGATCTAACATAGCATCAGCGACTTTAACAAATCCCGCTATGTTGGCTCCACCAACATAATCCACTGAACCGTCTTCGCGAGTTCCGAATTGCACACAGGCGGAATGAATATCCTTCATAATGCGTCTCAAATGACCATCTACTTCTTCACGAGTCCAATTCATCCGCAGTGAGTTTTGGCTCATTTCTAATCCTGAAGTGGCTACACCACCTGCATTAGAAGCCTTACCTGGAGCAAAGAGAATATTATTATTCTGGAAAATTTCTACAGCCTCCGGTGTACATGGCATATTAGCACCTTCTGCAAGAGCGGACAGACCATTACCAACAAGGGTTTTTGCATCTTCAGCCTTAAGCTCATTCTGCGTAGCACATGGCAAAGCAACATCCGCTTTTACGTTCCACGGGGTGCCCTCTTTAAATGAAATATTATCAAATTCATCCGCAGCTTCATGAATTCGGCCTCTACGAACATTTTTCAAATCCATAATGAATTTCAACTGTTCGCTGCTTAATCCTTCTTCACAGATAATATGACCCGAAGAATCTGACATTGTAATGACCTTTGCACCGTATTCTTGACATTTTTCTGCTGCGAACTGAGCCACGTTCCCAGAACCGGAAATAACTACGCGTTTGCCTTCAAAAGTATCTGCTTTGGTTGCAAGCATTTCTTTGGCAAAGTATACCGTTCCGTATCCTGTTGCCTCTGGTCGGATCAACGATCCACCCCAACTTAGACTCTTCCCAGTTAGCACGCCCGTAAATTCATTGCGAAGGCGCTTATACTGACCAAACATATAGCCTATTTCACGACCACCCACGCCAATATCACCGGCGGGAACATCTGTATTAGGGCCAATATGACGGCTTAATTCAGTCATAAATGACTGACAAAAACGCATGACTTCAGCATCTGATTTACCCTTTGGGTTGAAATTAGACCCTCCTTTACCGCCACCCATAGGCAGCGTGGTAAGTGAGTTCTTGAATATTTGTTCGAAGCCGAGAAACTTGAGAACACTCAAATTCACCGTGGGATGAAAACGTAATCCTCCTTTGTAAGGACCAATTGCACTATTGAACTCAACTCGATAGCCCTTGTTCACATGCACGTTGCCTTCGTCATCTGTCCAAGGCACTCGGAACATCACTATGCGTTCAGGCTCAACAATACGCTCTAATAAGCTCTTGCCCTTGTACTTAGGATGGTTTTCAATAAATGGGATTACGGATTCGGCCACTTCGACCACAGCCTGCATAAACTCAGGCTCATTTGGGTTGGCAGCATCCACTTTCTCTACGAAAGTGTCAATCTGCGCTTGGTGCTGGCTTGACATAAATGTCTGTTTATTATGATAGGTTTCTTCAACAAATGTAGAATAAATGTTCACTTGGAATTACATTCAATC
>Ga0181606_10004754_pt1 | contig 11341 bp, 7 predicted proteins | sample 041ome_10_FD_132994 | JGI IMG/M metagenome (GOLD analysis project Ga0181606, IMG submission 132994) | Coastal salt marsh microbial communities from the Groves Creek Marsh, Skidaway Island, Georgia - 041412US metaG (megahit assembly) | ecosystem: Environmental > Aquatic > Marine > Intertidal zone...
CAGGCATCGCAACCCTCAGGTGCCACAAAACGTGCGGTATGGGGCAGAGCCCCCAGGCGGCCCACCACGATACGGCTCATTTTCAGGCGTCTTCGCAAAAGGCTTCCGGAGCACCTCGACAAAGGCCTGGAGAGGCTGCAGGTCACCAATCTCCGCAGCCGCGAGCACCTCTTCCACCTTGTGATTGCGTGGAATCACCACCGGGTTCGCCCGCTGCATGCGATCACGCACATCTGTCCGCGGTAAGCCCTCCCTTTCCAGCCGCCCCCGCCAGCGTTCGAGCCAGCCCGGTGTCAGGCCTGGCGGCAGGCAGCCGGTGGGCCCCTGTGACTCCACATAGTCGGCGAGCGTCACAAACGTTGAAGTGAAATCGGCCCCTGCCTGCTGCATCGAAGCAAGCAGATCGTCAAACAGCTGTCGATCCTCCCCGTGTTCCTCGGCAAGGCCGAGCTTGGCCCGGGCTCCCGCGAGATGCGCACGCTCAAACGCCTCCGCAAACCGCTCCAGCACGCCGCGGACCTTCTCGATCGCCTGCTCCTGATCACCGCTGACAACCTGCAGGAGGCTCTCGGCAAGCCTTGCCAGATTCCACTGAGCGATGGCCGGCTGGTTGGCAAAGGCATAGCGGCCCTGCTGGTCGATCGAGCTAAACACGGTCGCCGGATCGTAGACGTCGAGAAAGGCACAGGGACCGTAGTCGATGGTCTCACCTGACACGGCCATGTTGTCGGTGTTCATCACACCATGCACGAAGCCCACCAGCATCCACTTCGCGATCAACGACGCCTGACGCTGCATGACAGCCTCAAGAAAAGCGATCGCAGGCTCGTCCGAATCCGCACGCGTTGGATCATGACGATCAACGGCATAGCCGAGCAGCTGCTCCAGCAGGGCCTGGTCCCCAAGTGCCGCAGCGAGCTGAAACGTTCCCACACGCAGGTGACTCGCCGCGACCCGCGTCAGCACCGCTCCTGGCAGCGGCTTCTCCCGCCTCACCACCTCCCCGGTGAGGGCAACCGCCAGGCTCCGCGTGGAAGGAATCCCCAGAGCATGCATCGCTTCACTGATCAGATGTTCGCGAAGCATCGGCCCGAGCGCTGCTCGACCATCTCCGCTGCGTGAGTAGCGAGTCCGCCCGGCCCCCTTGAGCTGGATGTCGAGCCGCTGGCCGTCTGGGGTGATTTGTTCCCCGAGCAGGATCGCCCGGCCATCGCCGAGGTTGGTGAAGTGGCCAAACTGGTGGCCGGCATAGGCCTGGGCGATCGGCTCTGCTCCCGGCGGCCGTTCGTTGCCGGCAAACACCGCCGCCGCAGACCGCAGTGGCTCAGGATCGAGTCCCAGCTCCGCAGCAAGCGGCTCGTTCAGGACGACCAGCCGAGGCAGACGAACCGCCGTTGGCTCCGTCGGCGTGCAGAGCTGCTCAGGCAACGCTGCATAGGTGTTTTCCAGCCGCCAGCCAGCCTCACTCCGCCCAGCCTGCATCACCACTCCTCGCTCACGCTCCTGGTGGCCCCACCAAAGGGCACACCTTTCCGACCACTGTAGCGGCGCCGCCCTGCATGACACCGGCGCTGCTCACTCCGCGCCGGCGGCAGTCTCCAAAAAGACGACACATGATGGATTTCCCACCGGCACAAACTGCCCGGTAAACACCGGCCTTCCACTCGCCTCATCGATCGCGAAGATCGCCAGATTGTCGCTGCGTTGGTTGCAGCAGGTGAGGAATCGACCTGTGGGATCGAGGCTGAAGCTGCGAGGGTAGTTCCCGCGGCTCCACTCTTCGCCCTGATACACCAGCACCCCCTCCTCCTCCACCGAAAACAGGGCAATCGTGTCGTGCAGCCGGTTGCCGGCGTAGAGATGCCTACCGTCTGCGGAGAGGAGAATCTCTGAGCAGAACGTGCTGCCGGAAAACCCTGGCGGCACGGTGGGCCAGGTCAGCCGATGCGTGAGGCTGCCAGTGGCGGCATCGAAGTCGTAGAGGGCGACCGTCGCCCCCTCTTCTTGAATCGAATAGAACCAGCGGCCGTTGGGATGGAGGTCAAAGTGCCGCGGACCGTCACCCGGCGGGAGGGCGATCCACGGGGTGGCCGCAGGCTCGAGCGTGCCTGCCTCCTCGTCAAACGCCCAGACAAAGATGCGGTCGAGTCCGAGATCGACGTGAAAAACGAATCGTCCGTCAGGCGTCGCTTCCACCATGTGGGCATGGGTCCGGTCATGACCACTGAAGGCAAAACTTCCCGGCGGAGCGTTGGTGGCAGTCGTTGGCCCGATCTCTCCTTCCGGGGCCTGCACATCGCTCGCCTCTGCAAGTCGACCATCCTCTTCCAGTGGCACGACGGTGATCGCCCCACCGAAGTAGTTCGCCACCAGCAGATGCCGTCCGGCCGGGTGCAGGCTGACATAGGTCGGCCCTGCAGCTTTGGATGAAACGGTGTTGAGCATCGTCAGCATTCCAGTCTGTCGATCGATTGCGTAGCTGCTGACCGTGCCATGTCCAGCATCACCAACCCGGTCGGTCTCATTGGCTGAGTAGAGCCGTGTGCCGTCGGCATTGATCACCAGGCTGCTTGGACTCGTGCCCAGATCGAATGTGCCGATGCTTCGCAGCCCACCGGTCTGACGATTCACGCGAAAGCAGTGGATGCCACGCCCATTCCCCGGTGGCAGATCAACCTGGGTTGGCAGCACATCGCCCAGCGGTGAACTAAATGTGCCGACATAGGCAAACAGCGGAGAGGGATCGTGGAGTTCCAGCATCGCCTCCGCCATCGCCTGGCCGATTCGTGTCAGCCAGATACCGCTGCCGAGATAGTGATAGGGATGGTCACCACCCGTCTGCTGCCAGAGCGACTGATGCTCTCGCCACTTGGGATAGAGCGACTCGGCTGCCTGATCGACAAGTGTGTCTGTCCGGATCGCCAGCAGGTTGCCCTGAAAGTCGGGCACTTCATTCATCGACAGCTGTGCCTGCTGCACCACCTCCATCGCCCCCTTCACCGGCTGCGAGCCATGCTGTCCCATCGCCGCAATCACAAACGGGAGCCCAGGCGACGCGAGATCCTTCCGCACGTCACGGACAAACCGCTCCATGTTGGCAGCGTATTCCGACTCCCCACCGTATTGATCGTTCCAGCCTTGAAACCAGACAAACCCCGCGAGCTCGAGGTCGCGATCAGCCATAGCCGGAAAAAGCTCGCCCGCGTTCTCCATCACCTGCTCGACCTCGGTGAGCATGCGGCGATACGACCGGCCATACCCCGAGGTGATGTCGTCCATCGTCGGGAGCGGCTCATCCCGGCCGTTCTTCTCGTTGTCTTTCCGGACGCGCTCTTGTGCCTTGGCAAGCTCCTCCTCCAGCGATGCCTCACTCGGCAGTCCTGAAGACGGCGAACGAAAATCCTTCACCAGCGAGTGGCCACCCCAGGCGGTTTTGATTAGCAGCACGGGCTCGTCCAGGGCATCACCGAGCATCGTGCCAAAGCCGAGTTCTGGGCCAGTGCGATTGGGAGAGCCGTAGCCGATCGTCAGCGGCCCGTGCCGGTCGCCATAGGCGATGAACACATCCTCTCGCACCGCCCACGCATCACCGTCTCGATAGGCCGCGTAGAACGGCTCGGTTGCTGGGGCGACTGCCTGTGCGTCGAGCAGCGTATTGGGCGCCTTCCCTTCCATGTTTGACTGGCCAGCGAGCACAAACACTTTGACGGGCAGCTCAGCCGCCACCGCCTCAAGCACACCGGTGCTGCAGAGCCCCCAGCAGCCCGCGGCGAGGATCGTCACTCGTACGCCAACTGACCATCGCCTCGCTGTCTGATGCGTTTGACTCGCTTTGCGATCCATCTCCCCTCCTCAAGGCCGCTGAGATCTGCAGACTGTGTGTGGTGTTCCCACCCGTTTGGCACCCAGTAGACCGGCTTGGCACCCCGGTGTCATCTCTCGGCCGCTTCTCTCTACGTCGCTTTTTCTCTGCGGACTCTCTCAATGACGCTTAAGCTCTCCTTCACCGAGACGGGATCTGGCAGCCCGTTGCTGATCCTGCCCGGCCTGTTCGGTTCGAAACGAAACTGGACATCCGTGGCACGACAACTGGCAGCGCAGCATCGTGTGATCACGGTCGACCTGCGAAACCATGGGGAGAGCCCGTGGCACGCCAGCCACGACTATCCGTCGATGGCTGGCGACGTGGCTGCCCTGATCACCTCCCACGTCGCAGAGCCTGCTGCGGTCCTGGGACACAGCATGGGCGGCAAGGTGGCCATGACGCTGGCACTGACTCAGCCAGAACTGGTTAACCGGCTGATCGTCGTCGACATCGCCCCTGCCCGCTCGACCGCCAACACCCGCACGGTGCTGCAGGCGATGCGGGACGTGCCGCTGGCGACCGTTGGCTCACGCACAGAAGCGAAGGCCTCGATGGCTGCGGCGGTTCCTGCCCCCGGAGTTCGCGATTTTCTCGCCCTCAACCTCAGCAGTGGTCCCGAGGGTCTCCGCTGGGGCATCAATCTCGACGCCCTCGATGCGAACTTCGAGAACATCCTCGACTTCCCCACGTTTGCCTACGGCGTGAACTTCCCGAAGCCGACGCTCTTTGTCGCTGGAGGACGTTCTCGGTACATCATCGAACACCACCACCCAGAGATCAGGCGGCTCTTCCCGCAGGCGACCATCGAAACGATTCCAGAGGCTGGCCACTGGGTGCATGCGGATGCTCCGGCCGCCTTTCTGCAGATCGTCTCAGAGTTTCTCGCTCGTACAGCGGCGAACTGACGGCCGCCAGACGAACGGCCATCAGACGATTAGACCGGCGATGGAGGCCGAGAGGGCCGTCGCCATTGTGGCCACAAGCAAAGCCTTCACGCCCAGCCGAGCCAGATCCCGCCGTCGCTCAGGCACGAGCGCCCCGATCCCTCCGACCTGAATCCCGATGCTGGAGAGGTTAGCGAAACTGCACATCGCGATGGTGCTCAGCATCGTGGCACGCTCACCAATGGCCCCACCCCGCACAAACTTGCCCAGCTCCTGATAAGCCACGGCCTCGTTGGTCACGGTGCGAACACCGAGCAGGCTGCCAACCGTGTCACACTCACTCCAGGGCACGCCCATCAGCCAGGCGACCGGAGCCAGCAGCCAGCCGAGCACCTTCTGCACAGAAAAGTCTGGATCCGCAAGCCAGCCACCGAGCCAGCCGAGCCCCATGTTGACCATTGCCAGAAGGGCGATGAACGCGATCAAGATCGCCCCCACGTTGACCGCCATCAACAGCCCCTCGCGTGTGCCCCGCGCGGCGGCGTCGATAATGTTGGCATCGCGAGACATGTCATCCGTGGGAAAACGGCCGAGGGTTTCTGGAGACTCGGTCTCGGGTATCACGATCTTGGCCAGCATGATCGTGGCCGGAAACGTCATCAGAATCGCTGCCAGCAAATGCCGCGACACAGTCGCTCGGAGGGCCTCATCGGCCCCTCCTACAAACCCGATGTAGGCCGCCAGCATGCCCCCCGACACGAGTCCCATACCGCTGACCATGACCACCATCAGTTCGCTGCGTGTCAGCTTCGCGAGATACGGCCGAATCGTCAGCGGCGCCTCGGTCTGGCCGAGGAAAATGGAGGCGGCAGCATTGAGCGTTTCCGCCCCGCTCGAGCCCAGCACACCTGCAGTCAGCCAGGCAACCAGCCGCACCACCCGCTGCATGATGCCGAGGTGATAGAGCACCGCAAACAACGCCGCCACGAAAATGATCGCGGGCAACACCTGCACTGCAAACACAAACCCGACAGGACCGTCGGCCTGCACCAAGGCATCACCAAAGAGAAACCGGGCCCCTTCAGTGGCGCAGGCAAGGATCGAGTTCACCCATGCCGCAGCCCCATCAAGCACCCGCCGGCCAGCGGCACTTCGCAGCAACAGGACACCGAGCCCGAGCTGAAGCAGGAGTCCGCCGAACAGCGTTCGTAGCGACACCTTCCAGCGGTGTTCCGAGAGCAGCCAGGCGGTCGTGAGAATCGCCACGATTCCCCACACGCCCTGGTAGCGTGACAGATCCTGCATCGCTCACACCTTCCACATTTCGGTTTGAGAGACCACCCATCCTGGCACTCCGTCCATAGGAATCAGCACGCGGGCGGGCCGGCAGTCTCGCGACCCCCGACCAACCCGCATCGCTGTGTGCATCACGCGGTCTCTGATACGCCTGCGTCTGTTACGGCAGCATCTCAGCGTGGAGGTCTTGACGGCCATCGGCCTCCACAAGAACAAGCACCATTGTCTCGTTGAGCCGGTCCATCTGAACAACGCCCTGGAACGCTTCCACGGTCTCAAAGCCTTGACCAGCGGTGCCACCGCCACGAACGGGCTCAGTCAACGACTCTGCGTTTTCCAGTCCAGCGGTGGGGATCTTCATCACACCACGTGCAGAGTTGCTCAGCAGCAGGTAGCCGACGCCATCCTTTTCGTAGGACACCATATCAAGCGGACGATTGCGGTTGCCTAGTTCCGCAACCGTCGTGCCCTTCACGCGATCGCCAGCCTCACTGAGCGACTTCACCGGGATCTTGACCAGCGGTGTGCAGACATACGCACCCACGATGGTCGGCTGACCATCGATCATCAGCGGCACAAATGTCCGCATCGCCGCGTTGTCTTCATCGCGTCCGTGAGCAGCATGGTAGATCTCGACGGCCACACCGTCGTCCCACTCAGCAAACGGGAAGGCCAGTTCTCGCACCGTTGAAGACGCCAGCGCACTTCGCAGTCCGGAGACCAGCAGTTTGTTCTCAAAGAAGGCGAGGTCGGTAATCGAATCGCTGCGACGATTCCGAGCACGCGGGCCTTCACCCACAACCTCATCGGCCGGGGCATCGCCGAGCACCGCCTTGGAGAAGTGGACAGACTCCAAAGGCACGCGTGAGATCGCGCTGGTGCCGTCGACCTTGACGATCGCCGGCTGTCCATCGACTTCCGCTGCGAGAAAGGCCGTGCCCGTTCGTGGATTGACGGCCAGGTCATTGATCACAGCCTCTGTAGCACCGAGCGCCTTCGCCACAGCCTGCGGCAGTTCGTGCACATGTATTGAGGACGAGGCAGGATCTCCCTTGGTGTCGCCGGTGGCAATGGCAAACACCGTGGCAGCCTTGGCATCACCAACAAACAGGATGTCATCGGGGCCCATCGCTAGCGTGGTGGCAGAGGCAAGATCGGCTCGCCCCTGCTTGAGGCCCCAAAGATTGGCCGCATCGGCGTGCGGTGTCGCGGAGACAAGGAGGGCCAGGAGCCCAAGAACGGTCGGGAGTGTTCGAGACATCACGTGCATCTCCAGGATCGGTGCGCTGTTCGTCATGCAGCGGTGGAATGCACAGGATCGCCCCCGTCAACATTCCCTTGGCGGATAGACTACCAGGAGCACGCCCTCCATGGTGAGCACCACCGAGAGCATCACTCCGCACGGACACGTCGAAAGGAATCGTTCCCATGCCTGCACGCCGACGAAACCAGCCTGGCAGACGCGACTTCCTTAAGAAATCCGCCGTTGGTGGCCTGGCCTGTTCGAGTCCGTGGCTGCTCTCGGAGAGTGGTATCAGTCGGCTCGGACGGGTATCGGCTGCAGAGGCGGCCCTGCCCGCTGGGAGCGTGCAGTTTGACCCAGCGATCGAACCGATGGTGCGGTTTCTCGAAGACACGCCCCGCGGACGGCTGATCGAAGAAGTCGCTGCCCGGATTGCCAAGGGCAGCCTGGCCTATCGCGAGCTGCTCACTGCCCTGTTGCTCGCCGGAGTCCGCAACATCCAGCCCCGGCCGTCAGTCGGCTTTAAGTTTCACGCGGTGCTGGTGGTCAACTCAGCACACCTGGCCAGCCTGGCCTCGCCAGATAGCGACCGCTGGCTCCCTATTCTCTGGGCGGTTGATGCCTTTAAGTCATCGCAGGCACGCGATGTCCAGGAAGGTAACTGGACCCTTGCGGCGGTCGATGAATCTGCCGTCCCCTCGGCAGACACCGCAGCAGATCGGTTTCGCGAAGCCATGCAGGCCTGGGATGAATCGGCCGCCGACGTAGCGACCGCGGCACTGGCTCGCGAGGTAACCGCCCAGCAGACCTTCGACCTATTTGCAGAGTTTGCCGCTCGCGACTTCCGCAGCATCGGCCACAAGGTGATCTATCTCGCCAATGCCTATCGATCACTCCAGACCATCGGCTGGCAGTCGGCGGAACCGGTGCTGCGAAGCTTGGCCTATGCCATGCTCAATCATGTGGGCGAGCCCAATCCTGCCACCTCTGACCTCGAGCCTGACCGCGACGGCCGTCGCAACCGTGAACTCACCGTCACACTTCCTGACACCATTTTCACCGGCGGTGTCTTCGGCGACGGTCTGTTCCGTGAAGGCGGCCCAGCCGACCCGGCCGCCACTGCCGAGCTCCTGCAGGCTCTCCGCAGCGTGTCATCGGAAGACGCCGTCACGCTCTGCGTGGATCAGCTGAAGCGAGGTGTGCATGTGCAGTCGATCTTTGATGCCCTTTTCGCATCCGCAGCCGAACTGACGATGCGGCAGCCGGCCATCGTGCCTCTGCATGCAATGACCACGACCAACGCCATCCACTACTGCATCCGCACCTGCTCCAACGACACCACCCGACGCTATCTCCTGCTGCAGAACGTGGCCTTCCTGGCACGCTTCCGCGAGGCTGCCAAGGGACGCGGCGCCCTCGCCAATCGCCAGATCGATCGCCTCGAGCCAGCGGCAGGCACCAGCGATCTGCCCGAGGTGTTTGGCACGCTCGGCAAGAACAGCCCAGAGGCCGCCCGGCAGCTGCTGGGCTACCTCGCCGCCGGCAACTCCGCCGACGATGCGATCCGCTACGCCCGGCACCTGATCTTCCTTAAGGGCAACGACGCCCATGACTACAAGTACAGCTCAGCTGTGCTCGAAGACTACGCGCATGTCTCACCAGCCTGGCGTGACCGCTACCTCGCGGCAGCCCTGTTTAAGATGCGAAATGAGAACGAACAGACGACGTCCCTGATCCGTCGCATCCAGCAGGCCCTGACAACGGGCTGATCATGATGACCACACCCACCAGGCCTCCCGAGTCGGTGGCCGGCCTGCCGGCAGACCGTCCACTGCGTGTCACCTACCTAACAAGTGGTGCCGCTGGCATGTTCTGTGGTAGCTGCATCCATGACAATACCCTTGCGCGTGGTCTTCGCAGTGTGGGCATCGATGTGCAGCTCGTCCCCACCTACACCCCGATTCGCACCGACGAACCTGACAGCAGCGTGCCGCTGGTCTTCTTCGGAGGGCTCAACGTCTACTTCGCCCAGAAGATCCCGGGCTTCGCTCGACTGCCGCGAGTGCTGACCAACTGGCTCGATCGTCCTGGGGTGATTCGCTTCGCCACCTCCTTTGGGATCCAGACCGATGCCCATGAACTTGGTGCCCTGACGGTCTCGATGCTGCGTGGGGAGCATGGCAATCAAAGCAGAGATATCGCACGCCTGGTGGCGTGGCTGGAGACGCAGCCGCATCCCGATGTGGTGCACTTCACCAACCTACTGATCGGTGGCTGCATCCCGCTCCTCAAACAACGCCTCGGCGTTCGCGTGGTGGTCACGCTGCAGGGGGACGACATCTTTCTCGATTCGCTGCCTGAGCCCTACAGAAGCCGCGCGGTCGCCGAGATGCAGCGGCTGGTGCCGTATGTCGATCGCTTCATCGTCAACAGCAACTACTACGCCGATGAGATGGCCGGGCTCCTGGCGATTCCGCGGAATCAGTTTGATGTGTCACCGCTGACCATCGACACCGGCGACTTCCTTCAGCCAGGTGACACGGCCATCGAGGCGAACGCCCATCGGCCAGCGGAACGGACGATCGGCTACCTTGCTCGCCTCGCGCCTGAGAAGGGGCTGCACCTGCTTGTCGATGCTTTCTGCCGACTCAAACAGCGTCCCAACACCGAGCACATTCGTCTCAAGATCGCCGGCTGGCTCGGTGTCCACCGTCGTGAGTTTGCCGACGAACAGTTTCAGATCCTCCGCACTGCCGGCCTTGCAGATGCCTTTGAGCATGTGGGGGAGGTCGACCGGGTCGGCAAAGTCGACTTCTTGCGTCAGATCGATCTGCTCTGTGTCCCCACCACCTACCGCGATCCGAAGGGGCTCTTCGCGCTTGAATCGCTCGCCTCGGGCACGCCTGTTGTGCTCCCAGCCCACGGCGCGTTTCCTGAAATGCTCGATCGCCTCGGTGGTGGCAGGCTCGTGCCACCGGATGATCCGGAAGCCCTCGCTGACGCCCTGCTCAACCTGCTGAACGACGACGACACCCTCCGCAGCCTCGGCCGCTCGGGCCAGCAGCAGGTGCACCAGCTCGCTGGCATGGACGCCCTCGTGACCTCCACGCAAGCGACCTACGCCCGCGTTCTTTCTGTACCTCCAGCCTCCCCGTAAGTAGGCGTTGGTCCGCGTTCGCCCTGATTCGCGAGTGGCACGAACCGCTTCGGTCTCCGGACGCCGTGCAGCGGCCGGATCAGTAACGTTGATACGGGGGCCAACGGGCCCAAGTGAGTACACTCTTAGACCCGCGCGTCGTGACAGAATCTGGAGAACCACCGAGCGTTCCATGCCGCTGATCGAAATCGAAGACATCTGCAAGACCTACCAGCTGGGCGGCGGCACGGTACACGCGCTGCGTGGGGTGAGCTTCACGATTGAGCGTGGAGAGTTTGTCGCGCTGGTTGGGCCCTCGGGCTCCGGTAAGTCAACGCTGATGAACACCCTCGGCTGCCTCGACCGTCCCACCAGTGGTGCCTATCGGCTGGACGGCCGTGATGTGGCCGGAGCAAAGGCGGATCAACGAGCCAACCTCCGCAACACACACCTTGGCTTTGTCTTTCAGAACTTCAACCTCCTGCCTCGCACCACGGCCCTGGAGAATGTGGAACTGCCGCTGGTGTATGCCCGTGGCGTGTCCTCCCGTGAGCGGCGAAAGCGTGCAACGGCAGCCCTCAGCGAGGTTGGCCTGGCCGATCGGCTCGACCACCACCCGGCCCAGCTCTCAGGTGGCCAGCAACAGCGGGTGGCGATTGCTCGGGCCCTGGTCAACGAGCCGTCGATCCTGATGGGGGATGAGCCGACGGGCAACCTGGACTCCCGCACTGGGGCTGACGTGATCGCGTTGCTGCGGAAGCTCAACACCGACCGCAGCCTGACCGTCGTGCTGGTCACCCACGACCAGCAGGTGGCCCGGCATGCCGACCGCACCATCGTGCTCCGCGACGGACTCATCGTGGCCGACACCAGCGACTTTGCTGTCGCCAAGGCTGCTCTGGAGGCCGAAGACGATC
>Ga0181606_10004759_pt1 | contig 11320 bp, 5 predicted proteins | sample 041ome_10_FD_132994 | JGI IMG/M metagenome (GOLD analysis project Ga0181606, IMG submission 132994) | Coastal salt marsh microbial communities from the Groves Creek Marsh, Skidaway Island, Georgia - 041412US metaG (megahit assembly) | ecosystem: Environmental > Aquatic > Marine > Intertidal zone...
AACTCGAGTCCGCGACGCGCCGGCGGCTGCCAAACGCGACATGAGCGAAACGGGAGGAAAAGAAGACGCGTTCAGCATGACCGCGCTCGACGAAACCACCGCCGCGTTCGAGTCCTCTTCGCTTCAAGGTTTCTCTCGCGTGTACAATCTCCGGAGCACAAAAACTCGTTTGGAGCGGAAAAAGGTATCCATTTATTGCGCGACGTTCAACGTTGGCAATCAACCGATGAACGAAACGTTTTACACGGAATTTCTGAAGAAATCTGAGGGATGCGATGTGGTCGTGATAGCCGCGCAAGAGGCCTCGTACGCGTATTCGAGGAAAATCTTGCAACCGGCGGACTTTGCGAGATTGGCGGAGAAAAAAGTCGAAAACGATTCAGTCGTGAACAAAAAAGAAAAAAAGACGTTTTGGGGGTCCTCAAAAGCGACAAAAATGGTGGCGACGCTGTCGGGAGGGATCACCGGTGGCGTCGCGACTGGACCCTTAGCGCCGGTTGGTTTTGTAGTTGGAATGGTTGGAGGGTATTACGGAGGAAAGAAGATTGCGGAGGAGAGTAAATGTAGGCAGCACTGGTTCGCGAGCGTAGAGGCGTGTTTGAAACCAGCGAATAATAACAATACTAATAATAAAAAGGAAAGCGAAGACGAGAAGGATAACGACGAGAAAAACGAATACGTGCTCGTGCAAAGCGATGTGTTGATGCAAATGCGATTGTCAGTGCACTGTAAAAAATATCTAGAAAAGAGTGTGAAAAGAGTCACGGTGGGCGTGAAAGCGACCGGAATGGGGAACGTAGTTGGGAATAAAGGAGGTATTATGGTGGAGATTCAGTTTTACGGGGGTGAATCAATCGCGTTTCTGGGATGTCACCTAGCCGCACACGAGGAGAAGAAGTTTTACGCGAGACGATTAGAGACGATTCGGGCGATAATAGGATGCGCGTGGAGAGATAGAATCGAAAAGCCATTTGGATGTGAAGGAAATGGTGCCAGTTGGGAACACTCAATTAAGGCAGTTGCGGAGGCTTCTGGTTTGATGAGCGGAGATAAGAATAGCAACATAAATAAAAGTAATAATACAAGCAACAGCAGCGACAACGCGCAACGCAAAGTAGACGAAGAAGAGCAGAAGAGGCGAAGGAGATTGCCTCCGGATTTAGAATTATTAGAATCGGCCACGCATACGTTCTTCATGGGAGACTTGAACTTTAGAATCGATCCTGGTCCAACTCAAGCGTACGAGACGCCACAAATCACCAACGCGAGCGAAATGATTGGAGCAGACGACGATGACGAAAACAGTGTCTGGAATTCGTGCTGGTCAAAGGCCGATATCGTTACAGAGACGTCGGTGAACAGACGCGCAAAGCTTCCGGGAGAAATTGAAAGTGCAGACGAAGATTCTGAATCAGACAGTCAGGTAAACACGACGAGACGTGAGAACATTCCAACCGGAGGGACGTCGCAGTCGTCTCCGTTCCACGTTGGGTGGAAATTCATAGCAGACACAATCAAACAGAAGAATTGGGGAAGATTGTGGATCGGCGACCAACTTTTGCATGCCCAACGGCAAGGCAAGTGCCTTTTTGGATTTCAAGAGTTACCTCTGCAGTTTCCTCCTTCGTTCAAACGAGATTCACATGCTGCTCTCAAAGGTCGAAGTGATGATAATCCCGTCGTTGCCACCGAAGAGTATTACAGCAAAAAACGCATCCCAAGTTATACGGATCGGGTGCTCATCAAATCTCTTCCTGGATTCGAGGCGACCAGGAAAGCACATAAATACGAAGCGTGCCACGGCGTAACGTCGAGCGATCACGCACCCGTGTGCGCTACATTTTCTTTGAGTCTTCTACTCGGCACGTCCGAACACGACGATGCCAACGACGACGTACTCCCGGTACAAAACGAAGACGACTACTTTGCCCTACTTAAGGTTGAAAAACTTCAACTAGAAACGCACGACGACAGGTTGATTTTTGCCTCCATTGAGGAACAAAATGCGTCTCTCTTAAAAGTACATCTGGGAAAACTTCGCACAAACGCTCTCGAAGTGGATGACTTTGAAACCGCAGACGGAAGTCGTTGGTCTAACGCGAAGAGTATTTCAAACGTGGTGTTAATTCCTTCCAGATCGTTTGCTAAAGACGAAGTTGAAGACGGAGAGGAAAATATGAGAGCTCGATCACGGTCGTCTTGCGTATGGAATTCGCGGACACTAAGACGAGTCGGAGACGATATGCTGGATCCAGACGTCTTACCCGTGGTGAAGCTACCAAAGAAAAGAGCAGAACTTCAGAACGCGCCGTATTACGTAATATTCAGTGTCGTGAACGAAAGGACAAATGCACGAATAGGGACAGCAATCATGAGCGTTCCAACGGACGGTAAGAGATTACCTTTCGAAGCGAATTGCACGTCTCGCGGACGAGTTGTTGGAAAGCTACGAGGTGAGTGGGCGATTGAATTGAAAGATACGTGATGATGATGATGATCACTAGAAGTATAGGTATGTATGTATAGTAAACAGTGTTTTTTTTAATTACGGTGTGAGACGCTTCGGGTCTCTCGGGAAAAGACTCGATTTACGAATGTTGTTCAAGCCCAGGAACAACATGACGACTCTCTCTAAACCGACGCCGCAACCTCCGTGCGGTACAGCACCGTACCTAAACGAACGAATGTAACTCTCCAAATCTTCCACTGGAATGCCGAAGTGTTTTGCTCTTTCGGTCAACAATTCCGGATCGTGGATTCTTTGCGCGCCGGAAATAATCTCTTCGCCTCGGATAAAAACGTCAAACGAGTTCGTGTACTCTGGATTAGCTCCGGGTTCCGGCATCGTATAAAACGGTCTCGCTTCGATCGGATATCGAGTCAAAATGTAAAAGTCAGTGTCGTACTTCTCTTTGACCAATCTTCCCAAAATTCGTTCGTGCTCTGTGCTCAAATCTCCGTGCGGATCCGCCTCCGTGATTCCTGCTTCATGCAACATTTTAATCCCTTCCGGGAACTCCAATCGTAAGGACTTTCTCAAATATTTCAACGGAGCGAACGGATACTGTGCGTTAATCACTTCCAATTGTTTCGCGCATCGTTCGTTCAACCCATCGAACATGTTCACGAACAACTCATCGATGACGTCCAAAACTTCGCTGTAATGTTCTTTAATTGTCATCTCGAAATCCAACCCGGTGAACTCGCACAAGTGGCGGTGCGTGTTACTGTTTTCCGCGCGAAAGACCGGTCCAATTTCAAAAACGCCGCCAAAATCCGCCATGATAGCCATCTGTTTATACAACTGCGGCGATTGCGCCAAGCACGCCGGCTGTCCCATGTAATCCAACTTGAACACGCTCGCACCGCCTTCCGAGGCGCCCGAAATCAACTTTGGCGAGTGAATCTCCACCATATCTCTCTTCCTCAACGTCTCGCGGAACAACGCGGACACTTCACTTTGCACTCGGAAAATCGAGTTATTCGCCGGCGTTCTCAAATCTAAAATCCGGTTATCCAACCTCGTATCTTGGTTCACTCTCACGTACTGCTTGTCCTCTGGCGCGTTGTCAATGTCCGCCTCCGACCGGGACAAATCCGAAATTTCCAATGGAATCTGCATCGATCGCGACACGCAAAAGATTTTTGGGCACGTCATCTCCACGAAAGTGTTCGAGCAACTCTCGATGGGTTGTTCTGGTTTCACCAATTCCCCGGTCACGTCCACGACGGATTCTTTGTTTAGGTTGCCAATGTACTTGATCATCGGTTTGCTCACTCTCACGTCGTCCACGAAAAATGCCACTTGCAACGTCTCCGACCCTTGTCTCAAAACCATGAAAGCCCCTTTCCCTTTCGCTCGCACCGAGTGCACGCGACCTCGCAACGTGGCCGTTTTCCCGATATAACTCTCGTCCAACTCTTCGATGTTTTTCCACGCCGTCTCGGTAATCTTTTGCGATTGAATCAATTCCAAGTCTCCGTAGTTTTCTTTGCACTCGTCCGGTTCGTTCAGCTGTTGCTTCTCTAACTCCGCGGCTAACTCCGCCGCTCGGGCGGCTTTTTTGGCTTCTTTTTCCGCCTTCGCGGCGAGCTTTTTCAACGCCGACTTGGATAAAGGTTGTCCATTTTCGTCGACTTTTGGGATGTCTGCGGCTGCGGACATATTATTTTCTCTCTTTCTCTCTCTCTCCTAAGATAAAGCTACGATGCGTGCGTGTGTGTGTGTTAGTGTGTAAGTGCGTGCGTGCGTGTATGCGCTCACTTCTTCTCTCGCCAGTTTCGAGAGCGCGTTTTGTTGTGCGATTTTACCGTATTCTGCGCGCGCGCGTGATAAATAGTGCCGGCTTGGAAAAGACCTCCGTTCTTTTTTTTTTGGCGTGTCCCGTGTTTTGCGAGAAAGAGTTGCCTTGACGCTTGAGATAAGTAGTATGATATATTTGCTCGCGAGTTTCTTCTTCTTCGTATTTGCGCTAGCACAATGCGTTATCAACAATATTAATATTACACTTCAACACTCACAAAATCTCTCTCTCTTATATTATTATTAACGGGTATCTTAGCACGAGATGTGAATCAAGCTATGCTTCTGCCGGGGACACCAAAAGAAGAAGGCGCAAAGGAGAAGACATTGGCCAAACCTCTCTCGACGCTGCCTTTTACCGTGAACGTTTCTTCGCGAGAACATACGTCTGGGACGACTTCGCCGTCAATCATAACGCGGCCACCTTCGTATAAGTCGGAGGGTGGCGTTTCCGGATCTTCTCCTACGTCGACGCATCCCAGCGGGTTTGCGACGTTTGATCGGGCGGCGGTGGTCGAACCGCTGACGCCCTCGGTTAAATCAGATCTGCCAAGTAGAGTGAGTTCGAACTCACTCGTTTTTAAGTACGTGACAGCTTCGTTCTTCGCGTGCGATCCTTTCGTGTCAAAGTCGAGGAGCAACTTGAGCAAGTTTAGTTTACTCGTCGGGTGAACGATTATAATGTCAAAGAATCCATCAGAAGGCGATGCTAGCGGCGCGGATTTCGTATCGCCACTGCCCCAGGGGAGATTCATCGCCCATATGCCTAGGATATTTTCGTCCTTAATCGTTCGAAATTCGCCTTCGTTGCGGCCTGGAAGCGACTTTCCGAGTCGTTCGCAGACAGCTTTGGTCTCGTGAGAAACTCTGTACGTTAAATCCATCTTGTACGTTCTCAGGTTGATGAGTCGGGCGATAGCTTGTACGATGAATCGTGTCCCACCTAGACAGCGAAAGCGCTCGGATTCCAAATCAACATCCGCAAAAAATCCCCAAGATACGCTCAGTAAAGCCGTGTTTTGATACACTGCTATTCTGTTGTTACCAGTGTTGTTCGTACCATTGCCGTTGCTGCTGTTCTTACTGCCATTTTTCCTATCCAAACTTAACCTCCTCTTGCTGCCGGTGCTTTTCCCAGTCGTAGCGTTCGTCGTATCGTTACTCCCATTTTCGTCGTTGCGGTAAATCGCCAGTCTCGCTCCATCCAAACGAATCGTTTGACCTTTAGCGATGAGCAACGCCATCGTCGTCGCATCATTCACCTCTTCGCTCTGTTCCGCCAGAGAAACGCAAATGGCGTTCCCGGAACCGGCGGGAATAGCGCCAATTGGAATGCTTTCGTGCGTCCCGAGTTCTTTTTGTGCTCTCTCTACGCCTGCGTACGCTTCTGCAATGGTTCCATCACCTCCGATGGCGATAATACCGAGAATTCGCGCATCTTCGCCGCGAGTGGTATTATTGCTCTCGTAACCCCCTCGACCTCTCGTCAACAACAACGACTGCTTACTTCTCTCGTACGTTCTCTCTTCCGTCTCTCCACTCCTCGACGTCACAATCGCCTCAACCACGCAGTTTTTCGCGCATTTCAAGACCGGCTCCACGTGTTTCTTAAACACTTCCTCCGCCTTCCCTCTTCCCGCGGCTGGATTTATAAATACCAAAAATCGCCCTCTCTTATTCGTTCGCTGATGTTCCAACGCGCACGCGTCCTCTATTTGTTTAACGTCCTCCAAAGCTTCGTCCAAAGAGTCGTATTTCACCACGTGGACGTTCTTTTTGTGTCCAAACCGTTTTCCACTGTTCCCTCTTGCCGCTCGACAATCGTCCTCTTCGTTTCTCGAAGAAGCGCTCGCCGCGGTCAAAAATCGAGGAAACCCCGCCGCGTAGTCAATCAACCTCTTCCTTCTCGGAAACGACGTGATTACGATTCGATGGCGCAAAGGAGAAGCTTTCGTTTCCGCCTTCTTTTTCTTTTTTTTGTTGTCCTTGTTCTTTGCGCTGCCGACGACCAACTCGCACGCCACGACGTCTCGCGCGCGAACAACCGCCAGTACTTCTTCTTCTCGGTCTTCTTCTTCTTCCTCCTCCTCCTCGGCAGCGACGCGCGCTCGAACGAGCATCACGCCGTTCCTTTTCACGACCACTCTCTTCCTCTCGTACTCGTCGCCGCCTTTGTTCTTCTCCACGTCGTCGAAGGATATCCGGCTCATTCTCGCGTCGTTGTTATTGTTTGCGCTCTCGATCGAGGATTCTCTCAGCGCCAGCACCTGGTCCTCGTCGTCGTCGTCGTCGTCGTCGTCGATTGGTTTCGTCTTTCCTCCTCCCATCATAATTCCTTTCTTCCTCCTCCCACCGAAGGACCCTCCTCCTCCTGGAAAAGACGGAGGAGAGAGCGGCGACGACATTCTCCCTCTTTCTCTCTTCCTTCTTTTTCGTGTAAGTGTGTGTAAGTGTAAGTGTGCTCGCAAGCGCGCGCCCGCAACGAGAGAGTGGGCTTTTCCCCTTTCTTCTTAAGATATTTTCCCCGCAAAAAACCGCGTCAGCAGCCGCTTTTTTTTTTTCGTTTTTTTTCTCTACGAGTACTCCGTCTGTGTTGGGTCCAGTTCGAACTGGTCAACGACGAAAGAGGAGGAGAGGGCGATCGATGCGTTTCCTCGCGGGTGGGTAAGTATAAATAAATGAATAGAATAGCATATAGTTTTCTTCGTGTTTTCCGTGCGTGCGAGAGTTGTTAATTTTTTTTTTGGCTCTTCTCTCGCCACTTCTCAATTCGTATAGAATTAGTACCGCACACAACACAGAGAGCGAGAGAGCGAGAGAGCGAGAGAGAGAGCGGCCAAGTTTCTAAAAACGACACAAAAGAAAGGCGAGATGATGTCGACTGTCGTCGGCTCGTTATTTCTGCCCGCTTCTTCGAGCGCCGCGTCGAGGACGAGGACGCGAGAGAACGTTTCGTTCGCGCGTGGGGATTTCGACGTCGGCCAAAAAGTCGCTTCGTTTCACCACTGCTCCCGACGAAAGACGACGAGAAAAGTTTCGACCGAGGCGGCGTTCTCGACGCGCGGAGGAGGAGCGCAAGAAGACGAGGAAGAGAGAGACGCGAAGTTTGCAAAGCTGTTCGCGGAGACGTTCGAAAGCGCTTCGTCGTTGTCGTCGATGTCGAATACTACTGCTTCTTCTTCGACTGACTCTCCGAAAAATTCACTGTTGGAGATTTTAGAAACTTCGGAAGAAGAAGGAAAAGAAGAAGCGGTTTCGATTTCGTCGATTTTGGCCGGCGTCGACGAGGGCGGTAAAGCGGCGGTGCGAGACCAACAGCTGTTGCAGCAGCAGCAGCAGCAGCAGCAGTTATCCTCCTCCTCCTCGTCGTCGTCGTCGTCGTCGTCGTCTGCTGTCATCGCTCGATGGGTACTCGTGGCGAAATACGGCCACAAAGCCGAGTGTATTAAGATGTTGCACGAGTGGGCGGACACGGTTGGACGATCTGCTGGATTGGACCCGGCGCACGATATTTTACTCGTCTCTGGGAATATTGGTGCCAACGAGTCTACGATCGAGTTAGAAATAAGAAACGGTCTGAGTTCTGTGGGAGATTTCGATCAGTTGATGCGGAATATAGACGTGACGATGCACAGAGAATGGGGGATGCGGTTCGCCGAGCACGTCGTGGATGGGACGACGAGGTGGGAGATTTTCACCACGCATCCGTTTGTTAGTGGTAGTAGTAGTAATAGTAGTAATAGTAAATATTCCAGGCCTGGGGTGTCGCGAACGCAACCGAGACGCGTGCTTTCGCCGCAGAAAAAGCCTTCAACGGAAAGCAGAACTAGCGCGAACGGCACGAGGCCGAAATACGAAGACATACCGGAGGAGGAGTTGATGGAGTACATAGGGAAAACGTTACCAGATGGACGCCGAGTGGTTGAAAACGCGTTCGGTGTTCCAATGGTTATCAATCCAGGTGATATCTTTTTTGATTGAGATGATATTTCCATCTTCTTCTAAAATACGCAAGAAAATGTGTAATAATATGAAAAAATTAAAGAGAAAGCGCATCTGCTGCGCAATGTATATTATATGTGTTTTTGCTTGCATTCTAAAACTACTGTTCCTATTTTAATGGTTCTCCGATTTTTGCGACTGCGAAAGATCCATGTCCAAATCGTCCATATCAAAGTCGTCCTCGTCCTCGTCCAAATTCTGCACCTTGGCTAATTGTTCCGTGAGATTCGACCTTTGTCGTCGATGTCGATTGTTGATAGCTTCGTCTCCGCCTTGGTTCAAAGGAACACCTCGAGGCGGGAGCGGAGGTTTCTTATCCGTGCTCGCATCACCACCCGCTGCCCCAGAGTTGCTCGTCCTACGTAAACTTCCGCTCATGGATGCACATCCACTCGCTTTCTCTCCACTTCCACTCGCGCTCGCCGGCGACGTACCTCCTACGCCCGGCGGACACGCTAACGGCGTTCTCGGTTGTTGACTTGGAGTCGACAAACTCATCGAATTCGTCGGACTCGTACTGAACACGCCAGCAGCCATCTGTCTCCTCAACGCTGCTGCTCTCACCGCCTCTCTAGCCGCTCGATTCCTTTGAATCGCGTACGCTCTTCTCGCCGCATCCGGATCCTCCATTTCCATCTTTGCCTTCATCTGCCTCACGTGATCCGGGGTCAACCCTCCTGGTAAACTCTCCCTACACATTGGACACTGCGAGAAATCGTTTGCGCGACACTCCCCTAAACATTTTTTGTGAAATCTGTGCGTGCACGGTAAAGTATAAATCTCTTTCTTCGGTCTTTGTTCTTGTTGTTTCGTTTCGTTTTCTTTCCCGTCCTCCTCGTCGTCCTCCGTGGCAGCGCGACGAACAAGACTCGCCATATCTTCCCGACTGACTCTCGGAGACTCCACATCGTCTAGTCTGCACATGCATATCGCGCACAAATCGCGCTCTGGTGACGATAAATTCGAAAAAAAAGGCGACACTTTGCCTCCGTTCGATGATCTCGGCGATACGCTCGTATTCCCGCCTCCAGGCATTTGCAATAAAGGAGGGGACAATCGAGGTCTCGTGCGCAACCGCGATAAATTCTGCGGCGTTTGAAACGAAATCGATGGCGAGGTAGAAAAAAGAGAACCACTGGCTTCTTCTCCGTCCTCCGCGGGCGACGAAGAAAAAGTCTTCAAAGGAGTACCGTCCGTATCGGTATTGCCCTTCTTCGAATTCGAAGTTGATTTTTCAAATTCTTCCCCTCTCCTTCCTCGAGCCAATTTCAACGACGACGACGCTAACTCTTCCTCCGCTCGCGCTAATAATTCGAGAAGCTCGTCGTGCGACGACGGCCGTGATCGAGAGTTTATCGGTGTGGTAACTGCAAACGATTTTGACGACGACGCCATGATATCTTCTTCCGCACCCATGATTGTGTGTGTGTATGAGCGGAAAAGATTTTTGTTGATTTTTGAAAATTCTTAACGAGGAAACGAGCTTTTGACTTTTCTACGAAGTTTTCTTGGACTTTACGAGTTCTTCTTTTTACGTACACAATAGAAAAATACGCGAATCTCTCTCTCTCTCTCTCTCTCTAAATACTACGCGTCGTAATAGAAGCTATTCCATCTTCCTCTCGAATAGTAATCGTCGCTCATGCCGTTATTATTATTATTATTATTATTATTATTATTATTATTATTATTATTATTATTGATAAACTCTTCTCTATCTTTTCTGTGCTCTCTCGCGCGACTCTCGTATTTGTTTTCCATGATGAGATAGACGTCGGAAAGAAATAGTATCAATAGCGCGAGAACGAAGAATAAGAATATGAACGCTCTAAAGCGCATCACAGAGACGCACATCGAGTGGAAACAGTTGGTCGAGGCGAGCGCGATGCACGGTAAGCACGGAATGAGGAAGCAGAAAAATTCACACCACTCTGTCGGTCGGCGACGCGGTCTCGAAAAGGTTTGCAAAAAGCCGTCCGAGTCGTGAAGCGCGAACGGAGACGCAGACGAGGTGGTTGATGCTAACACCGGTTGAATCTTTTCCGCGAATTCTGACATCGGCGTTTTGCACACTTCGCACGTCGTCAACGTTTGGTTCGGTCGACGTAAGTTTTTAATATACTTCACTCCGCATTCTTTATTGAGATGGACGCCTTGCCCAACGCACGCACATCCGAGTAAACAACTGTTGTTTTCGAGCACGTCGCATCTCCGTATCGGTTCTAAACACACTCTGCACGACGCCACGACCTTTTCCAACTCTTCCTCCTCGTCCTCGTCGTCGCCGCCATCTCTTTCCTCCGTCCCTTTTTCTTCGTCTTTCCTCGACAAAGCCTCCTCGTTTTTTTCTTCTTCTTTTTCCTTCCTCGTCTCCGAAGGTTTTGTTGGGTCTCCCGTTCTCGCCCTCGTTCCGCGAAGCGTCGTCGTCGTCGCGGACATTTCCACCGCCACCGGCGCTTCTTCTTCTTCACCTTCTTCTTCTCTGCTTCCTTCGAACGACGACGAGGATTGCGCGTTGCCCATTTGTTTTTTCTGTTAAAGCGCGTACTTTAAAAGTGAGATAAACTCCATCGCGTCGCGTATTTTTTTTAGATACGATTTTCCCGTGAAAACCCTAAACCCCCAAAGCACAAAAAGAAACGAACGCGCGCGCGGGCGGCTTTAGTAGTAGCAGCGCGAGAAGACTGATGTCACGACGCCTATTATCCTCCGCTCTATCGGCGCGGTGGCATCCTCCTCTTCATCGTTTCCCCTCGAACGACAACGGCAAGAAGAACGGCGCGTTGAGGAGGATGAAGAGTAGTAGTAGTAGTAGGAGGAGGAGAACGGTAGCGGAGAATGGAAAACAGTTACGCGAAGCCGCCGCGAGAAGGAAAGAGGAAGACGAGAGAAAACACGTGTTAGCGTCGTCGTCGTGCTTTTCGTCGCCGAAAAGAGGAGGAGGAAACGACGAAAACAAGGAGAGGAAAGATGCGGTGAAAGCGCTCGTTTCGAAAGTGAGCGGCTTTTACGAGA
>Ga0181606_10004761_pt1 | contig 11318 bp, 5 predicted proteins | sample 041ome_10_FD_132994 | JGI IMG/M metagenome (GOLD analysis project Ga0181606, IMG submission 132994) | Coastal salt marsh microbial communities from the Groves Creek Marsh, Skidaway Island, Georgia - 041412US metaG (megahit assembly) | ecosystem: Environmental > Aquatic > Marine > Intertidal zone...
CGCTTCCACCATCAGGGCTCATTGGACCAGTAAGGCTGATGAAAGAATATACTAACAGAAAATAGAACGAGCCTACACATAATAAGTTAACGGGGAGGCAACAAACTGTTATATCAGGAAGTTAAATTTAAACCAAGAAGGAGGAAAAGAAGAGAATTTATTACAAATTCGACAGTTTTACAGCCACAAATCTCACTGGAATTTCGATAACCTCCTGTAAGCCAAAAAATAAACCATAATTTATTTAATTTTAACCCTTATTATCTTCAAGATACATTCTATCCTTAACAGTTTTAAATTTAGGTTTTAAAATTCAAATAAAATGAAAGGTTATATCTCATTTTTTAATATTTTGTATATTTAAAAACAGTAGATCTACTTTTAGCAGATCGTTGTAGCCAATATTAATTACTAAATTTAAAGAATTTGAAGATGTAGATTAGCAAGTATAAAATCAATTTATCTAAAATTTACCTACGATTATGTTCTTAAAATTTGATTAAAGTGAAATACATAAACCACTAATGCATTTTTTTGAATAATATGCCCCTCCTAAAAGCAATCTGTTCTACTAATTTAATTTCTTAAATGGAAAAAGAATTCAACTTAACAGGTGCTTAAAAATAATTTAATCTGAGTAATTAAAAGATAACAAAACATAATTATGGCTATTGAATTACCAGTATTACAAAATTTATACGATGCGCTTCAGACACATTAGGCAACGAATATGGAAAAAACTATACAATCATTTGAAGTAACAAAAGGAAATAAAAGCGGTGATTTGTTGAGCGAAATGCGCCGAGATCAAAACCTCAAGATTGGATTATTGGCATGCGGCTATTTTGAATATTGGCGCATGTATAGAGGCTTACGAGAAGAGGTCGTTCAAGATATGCAGACCATTGCGGATAGACTTGGCCAGAAGCACGATATTATTTATCCAGGCTTAGTAGAAACGTTAGACTCCGCAGATGATGCTGGACAAATTTTCAAAAACGAGCATATTGATATACTGGTAATTTCCCAGGGCACCTATTGTCCTGACTATTTTGTGCACCAGGCATTGATACATTTGGCTGACAATACACCTCTGATCTGCTTTGCTTCACAAGCACACTCAGCTATTGATTTTAATGCAGGGTATGATCAAAGCTTGCGTAATTCTGGCCCAATGGGGCTTATTCAGCTGACAGGAGGTTTCAGGAAAATGGGGAAGTTTGAAAAATATGAAGCAATAGCAGGAGCGATAGATGATGATCAAGTTTATGAGGATATAGATCGCCTGATACAGGTGTTTACCACCATCAAAAATCTAAAAAATATGACCAATGGCCTTGTTGGACATGGTTTTCGAGGTATGTATGATTTCAATTTTGATAAAACTTCAGTTACTGGCATGTTTGGCCCTCATGTAATGGACATAAACATTGACCATTTGATGACGATATACCATGAAAATGGGGATTCTGATCCTCGCATTAAATCGTTATGCGAAAAATCAAAATCAGAATATACTGTTGTTAACCTAGAAGATGAGGATATAATTAGGTCGGCCCGTCTTGGTGTAGCATTACAGGATTTGGTAGAGAGATACAAACTGAATGGCCTGGTTCTGCTTGGTCAGCACCACATAGAGGTTAAAGCCAACGCATCCTGCTACCTTGGTCTTTCAGAAATACTTTCCAATGATCAGGCCATTGCCGTTACAGAGGGAGATGTGTTGGGCTGTATACTTAGCAAGGTATTAAAAGACTTTACTGGGCACACAGCATTTTATGGAGAATGGGAGGAAATCGACAAATCCCTAAACGCAATAATGTTGTTGGGGCATGGATTTATTGACCCAAGGGAATGCCGCACCGACCGACCAGTATATATTAAACCTGCATGTGAAAACTGGGGGTTTAAAGGGAATTCTGTCGGATTTGAGGCTTCATACCCACCAGGCCCAGTCACTATGACACATGCCATTCAGGATGCAAAGGGTTGGCGTCTACTCATCAGTGAAGGAGAACTTATTGATACGCCATCATTGAAAATCAATGAATCTTCCATGATCATAAAGGTAGAAAAGCCTGTAAGACAATATTTTGAAGACCTCATGCACTTTGGATTTAGCCATCATTCTATCGCAGCACCAGGTCATGTAGGAAAGCAATTGGAATGCTTTGCAAGGCAGCTTGGCATGGATGTTTGTTGGCTTTAAAGACCTGTACTATTACCGCAATTGATACAATGAAAATACAAAGAAGGAAATTATTAATATGTAAGGTGCTGCGTTTGCCGCAAATATGACACTTCCTTCTACCGCCACGAGAAGTAACAAAAAAACTAATAAAATATGATAAAATTAATTAAACCCACTAAACATGGATTACATGTGGCAATAATCATTCTATTACTTACTATTTCTTGTAATTCTTGTACTCAAAAATCAACAGTAGTCTCGCTCGATGAATTGGATATCGCCTTATTTGATGAAGGAATCAGGGTGCCTCAAAAAAATACAAACTACAGGGGAGGTCCACTAAGTATTGCAGGTCAGCAATATGAAAGAGGAATTGGAGCACATGCCACCAGTATTATTTTTATTCAATTGAATGGCAAAGCAACAAAATTTTCTGCGCTAATAGGGGTCGATGATTCCGGAAGCGAGAATTCATCTGTTGAATTTCATGTATTTGCTGATAAGAAAATTCTTTATGAAAGTGGTTTGATTCATGTCGGGGATTCAGCCAGGAAAGTAGAAGTAGGTTTGCAAGATGTGAAGCGTCTTGGTCTGCTTATTACAGACGGAGGAGACGGGATCCATCATGATTATTCCAACTGGGTGAATGCACAAATTACAATGCAAGGAGGGTATCGTCCTGAAAGAGTGATGAATTCCTCTGAAAAATATATACTTACACCTCCTACATCTGATTTTCCAAAAATAAACGGACCTAAAGTATTTGGTGCAAGGCCGGGAAATCCGTTTTTATATAAAATTCCTGCTACAGGAAAAAGACCGCTAACTTATTCAGTTGAAAACCTGCCACCAGGTCTAGTCGTTGATTCTCAAACAGGTATGATAACAGGGAAAGTAAATAATCCAGGTAAATATAAAGTAACATTAAAAGCAAAGAACGAACTGGGAGAAACTTCACGGGAGTTTCGCTTAACCATTGGTAATAATATCTGCCTTACTCCTCCTTTAGGTTGGAATGGATTTAACTCCGTAACGCTTATTTCTTCAGGGTACCCAGACGGTTATTGGGACACTGATCTCGATCAGGAGAAGGTGCGGTTGGCGGCCGATGCTATGGTTGAAACAGGACTTATTAACCACGGATGGACATACATTAATATTGATGAGACCTGGCAGGGCCAGCGTGGTGGCAGATTTAACGCTATACAACCCGGGGAAAAGTTCTCGGATATGCAAGGGCTGGTAGATCATATTCATGAACTGGGGCTTAAGGCTGGGATTTATTCATCACCATGGGTTACGAGTTATTTCGGATTCATTGGTGGCTCTTCTGATTTCGAAGATGGACATCACCCTGAAGAGTTCAGTCAGAACAGAAGGAAGGGCAGATACATTGGTAAATACACATTCGAGGAAAATGATGTCGCCCAATGGGTAGATTGGGGTATTGATTACCTTAAGTATGACTGGAACATGAAGGATGTGGAATCTGCTGAACGCATGTCTGATGTCCTCAAAGAATCAGGGAGAGATATTGTTTACAGCCTCTCAAATTCGGCAAATTTTGAATTTGCGGAAGATTGGGCTCGAGTGGCAAACTGCTGGCGTACTGGTGGGGATATCATAGATACCTGGTCTAGTCTTTATCAAGCAGCATTCACCATAGACAAATGGGGACCGTTCAGTGGCCCTGGACATTGGAATGATCCTGACATGCTCATTATTGGAAACGTCACACATGGTTCAGAATTGCACCCGACAAGGCTGACAGCAGATGAACAATATACCCATATCAGTCTGTGGAGCTTGCTTTCGGCCCCGATGCTGATTGGATCTCCCGTTGAACAGTTGGATGCATTCACTCTTAGCTTGCTAAGCAATGATGAAGTGCTGGAGATCAACCAAGATCCGTTGGGGAAACAGGCCAGGCAACTTGGCAATAAAAATGACGGACAAGTCTGGGTTAAAAATTTGGAAGACGGTTCCATCGCCGTAGGATTATTCAATACCGGTGATTTTGGGAATTCAGTTCTGGCTTACTTCAACTGGGGCGATGAACCTGAACAAGACGTTTCATTCGACTGGGGACAATTGGGAATTACTGGAAAATACAAAATCAGGGATGTCTGGAGACAAAAGGACCTGGGTGAATTTAAAGATCGATTTACGGCTTCAGTTCCTTTTCGGGGTGTCGTTTTAATCCGGATGTATCCAGATAAGTAAAAAAGTAATTGAGATGAAAATACAAAGAAGAGAATTTATACTTAAGACAGGAGTAGCTGCTGCTGGTGTTGCTACACTTCCATCAACTGCTTTTGGGAGTGGTCTGGTAGATAATAAAAACGGGGCAAATGAGATTATCAAAAAACTTTCCCTGCTAAATGACAAGAATTTGGCTGTCTATCTAGGCAGACAAATAAATAAACCCAGAGATCGATGGAACGGTGGTGTACACGACCAATTCAAAATGCCCAATGTTCACTCCACAAAAGAGTTGATAAGTGTAGCAGGGATTGCCTTTGCATCCAAGTATTCAAAGTATTATCTCTCGCCGGAACTATTGAAACCAATTGAACGAGCTGCGGCATGTTTGGTCAATGTTCAACACAATGATGGTACAATCGATCTTCATAGCACCAACTTTCACTCTACTCCAGATACAGCTTTTCTTGTCAATGATTTAGGGCCTGTTTTGACTTGCTTAAAACGATTGGACAGATCGGAATTGAAGGAAGCTCTCAATGACATTGAAAAGTTTATATCCAAGGCTGGTAAAGCATTCGCTGTTGGAGGAATACACACGGCAAATCATCGCTGGGTGGTTTGTTCCGCTTTGGCCTGGGTGAATCATTTGTTCCCCTCCAAAAAATATGTTGACAGGATTGATGAATGGTTAAATGAGGGTGTCGATTTTGATCCGGATGGGCAATATAGCGAAAGGAGTGTAGGGGACTATTCTCCGATTTGCGATACCATGTTCATAACTATTGGAAGGTTGCTAAACCGTCCCGAACTGCATGAATATGCCAGAAAGAACCTGGACATGAGCCTGTACTATATTCAACCAGGGGGTGAAGTGGTTACAGATGCATCGGGAAGGCAGGATAGTGCTTACACAGCATATGTAAATGGGTACTATTATGCTTACAGGTATTTTGCCATAAAAGATAGCAATCCTGAATTTGTAGCCGTTTGCGAAATGATTGAAAGTGAAATGCCAGAAAAAATCACATCATACCTGCCATATATAATGGCGGATTCAATTTTCGACAAAGAGTTGGTAAACCCCTCCAAAATACCATCAGACTATTATAAGCGATTTAGTTATTCTGGTCTTTTTAGGATCAGGCGTGGTACAACAGATATTACCATCATAGAAAACAACCCAACATTTTTATCTTATAGAAAAGGAAATGCTGTACTCGAATCCATTCGTTTAGGAGCGTCATTCTTTGGATCAAGGGGACAGTTCATTTCAGAAAACTGTCAGGTTGAAGGCAATAAAATAATACTGTCAAAATCAAAAACGCATGGCTACATGCAGCCCATACCAAAAGATGGAAGGGATGGCGATGTGCTTTGGAGTAGTGAGTCGCGTGCGCAACGAGTAAAATCTGAACTTCAAACCATCAATTTTAAGGTAGCAATTGTCGAGTCCAAAGGCAAACTGTCATTGGAAATTGAAATTAAAGGCACAGACTATGTGCCGGTTGCCTTGGAGATGAGTTTTAGGGCTGGAGGCGAATTGAAAGGAGTTGTTCCTGATGAAAATTCGGAAGGTTCATTTTTCCTTGAAAGTGGTATGGGACAATATAGCGTTGGTGATGATGTGATAAATTTTGGCCCTGGTGCCAATGCTCACAATTGGGCACAAATGAGGGGGATGCTCTCAAAACAATACGGCAATAGCGTATACATTACAGGGTTCACTCCATTCAAAAAAACAATAGAGATTTATTAATTCAAACAAATATGATACAGATTATTAGATCATTTTTTTTAGGGATATGTATACTTTTCGCCTTTTCATTCGAACCTCTTAACGGAAGTAATGCAGCACCTGAAAATATTAAACTGGCTGAACTACGATGCGAGTATGCCACCAACCCATTGGGCATTGATACTAAAACACCCAAATTCAGTTGGATACTTGAGTCCAAGGAAAGAGGGCAAATGCAAAGTGCTTACCAGGTGTTGGTTGCTTCAAGTCTGGATAATCTTCAAAAGGAAGTAGGAGATAATTGGAATAGCAAAATGGTTAAATCGAGCAACTCTGTCAACATCTCCTACAAAGGAAAACCATTGACCAGTGGGGAAAAGTGCTATTGGAAAGTGAGAGTTTGGGACAATAAGGGTAAAGCATCGGATTGGAGTGCTCCAGCCAATTTTGAAATGGGGCTTTTAAAACCAGAAGACTGGGAAGGGAAATGGATTGGTACTCGACTATTTAATGATCTTTCCTATTCTAAAGGAAAAGTTGGCCAGGCTGTTTTATTAAGAGGAGAGGATCAGCCAATTAAAGCTAGGTTTCACAGGCTAGCAAAATTGGAAGATGGCATCACAATTAGTGCATGGATTAAACCTGAAAGATTTACCAATGATTGGCAGACAATTTATCGAAAGGATGATGGTGACGCTACTCAAGTGTTGGCACTAGGAAAAAAATCAGGCAAAAAGGGAATCTGGTTTGGGCTGGGCGTCAGTGGCGTCTATGAAGAAGATTGTGCCGTGCTTCCAGATGATTTTTTTGCCGATAAGAAATGGCATCATATATCCGTCAGTTATGACCGTATTGCTAAAAGAGTTTATATGGATGGAAAAGAAATCAAGTCATTTACCAATCCTGGTCTAATTTACCCAAGAGGATATGCTACTGCTTATATTGGTTCACATACTAATCGAAAACATTTTTTCAGAGGCAATATAGACGAGTTAAATATTTACAGAAATGCTCTTTCTGAAGAGGCAATCATAGAAGTAATGAATAACACCTTTTTGACAAAAGATCTGGCCGGATGGTGGAAGTTTGATGGCGACCTCGCCAACAATTACACGCATCGATCTGACCCCTCCAGTGACGCCCAATTGCTTCGAAAAGAATTTGAAATAGAAAAAAAGGTAAAACGTGCGCGGGTTTACTTCTCTGGCTTAGGACTGAGCGAATGCTATATAAATGGAGAAAAGCTAGGTGATGAAGTCTTGTCTCCTGCCTTTACTGATTATAACCAATTGGTTAAATACATGACTTATGACGTTACCGAAAGATTGAAGCAGGGTGATAATGTAATAGGCGTATTTTTGGCCAATGGCTGGTATAGTGCCAAGGTGCTGGATTTTTCACAAAACAACTGGAGTGACAAACCTCAGTTGTTGGTACAATTGAACATCGAATATGAAGACGGATCTGTTGAACGAATATCGAGCGATAAATCATGGAAATATTCGTTTGCTCCTATAGGTGAAAACGACATTGATTTTGGAGAAAAGTATGATGCTCGCAAGGAGCAAGAAGGGTGGAACATCGCTGGTTTTAATGATACTTCATGGCTCGAAGCAGAAGAAAATGAAGGGCCTAAAGGATCGTTGAGGTCTCAAATGATGCCAGGAATGAAAGTTGTCGAAACGGTCAAACCCATCAAGTTAACCGAGCCCGAACCTGGTGTATTTGTCTATCATTTTGACCAATTATTTGGGGGATGGATCAATTTGGACATCAAAGGAAAACGGGGAGATCAAATAGAGATTGATTATTCAACACGCTTGTTAAAAAATGGAATGATCGATGAAGAGCCTTGGCCAGGTGAGCAAGAGCGGGATTATTATATACTAAAAGGCGATTCCAATGGTGAGTCCTATGAGCCACGGTTCGTATATCACCCTGTTCAGTATGTACAGATAAAAGGGTTCTCTAATAAACCATCTTTGGGTGATGTTCAAGGTCGTATCGTTCACACCGACGAAAATTTGAAAGGGGATTTCAGTTGCTCAAATGATCTGTTCAATACCATTCATGACAATGTAAATAGAACGCTGAGCAATAGTTTAAAGGGATTCTTGTTGGATTGTCTGCATAGGGAGCCGTATGGTTACAATGAGCCTGCTAGTATAGCAGCCAGTTTGTTTACTAGAAAGCACATGCCGTTATTTTGGAGAAAGTATGCCACTGATATAAGGTTGGCTGCTCGTCAAGATGGTAGTGTCGGTGATGTAGTTCCTGCATTTCCAGGAAAACTTCGTGCTCCGGATGTATCGCAAGGTTCGGCTTATGCCATGTTGGTTTGGTACCTCTATCAGGCTTATGACGACAGGTCACTTTTAGATGAACATTATGAAACTATAAAAGCTTGGGTTGACTATATAAAGGATAACATGTGCGAAGGACCAATAGTAACCGTTGGTTGGCTCGGCGACCACATGGTTCCTGGTAAAGCTCCAGGCTATGAAAAATGGAGGTCAGATGAAACACCTCAAAGCCTCTCTTGGACAGCTCTATATTATCGAAATATTCGATTGGTGTCAGAAATAGCTAGGGTAATTGGGAAGAAATCGGATGAGTCTAAATATTTACAATTAGCTCACAGAGTGAAAAAAGCCTTCAATGAAAAGTGGCTTGACAAAACAACAGGGCATTATGCCTCCAGATCGCAAACGGCAGAAATGCTTCCCCTTTCCTTGGGACTTGTGCCCGAAGAATATCAGGAAAAACTCATCACCAACATCGCTCAGAACATCACCCAAAAGGACAAGGGGCATCTTCGAGTAGGACACGCTGGGATTACTGCTCTTGTTGAAAGTTTAACGGCTAACAAAATGGGGGATGAAATGTACAATATCGTCAATACCACTGACTACCCGGGATGGGGCTACATGGTCGATCAGGGTGCTACTACTATTTGGGAATGCTGGGGAAGGGATTTTGCGGTAGAAGGTGGCCGCAGAAGATCAGATAACATGACCATGCTCGCTGGTGTAAATGAGTTTTTCTATCGGTATGTGGCTGGCATCCAAGGGCCAAATTTTTACGGAGAGGACAATATGAAGCCGGGTTATCAGGAGTTTGAGATCAAGCCTTACCCTCTGGGAGATTTGACTTCTGCAAAAGCTTCTGTACCAACGATAAGAGGAGAAATCAGCTCATCGTGGGAAAGGAAAGAAAGTACATTCAGTTTAAACGTAGAAATACCTGTCAATTCCATGGCTTTTGTGAGCATTCCTAAATTGGGGAATGATGATGTCTCCATTAGTGAAAACGGGAAAGTTGTCTGGGCTGATCATAAGTTTAAAAAAGGCCAGGAAGGGATTGTGAAGGCAATAGAAGATAACGACTATATATCCATAAAAGTAGGATCAGGCAAATATTCGTTTCAATTAATTCAAGGTAATTAATGACAAAGCAATACATAAATCCATATCAACTTTTTATCGTGGTGGGACTTTGCGCAGTGGTCTTTAGTTGCAAGCCCAAAACCCACATTTCAGCTGTTGAATCTCCATCACGCAATGAGAAGTTCGAGTATCAGAATCCCATACGCAACGGAATAGTTGATGGCATGCGAGATTGCCAGGTTTTTGTGGATAATGGGAAATATTATTTAATTGGAACCTCAGCTCCATTTTTTGGTTATAAAACTGGCAATCCAAGCCCTGGGATTAAAATTTATTCCTCCAATGATCTGTTGAATTGGAAGTATGAAAAATTGTTGATTGATCGTAGCAAACTTGACTCAACCGTTTGGTATCTGGACCGATTTTGGGCGCCGGAAATACATAAAATAAATGGTAAGTACTACCTGACTTTCAATTGTTCAAATGAGTCAAAAATAAAAGATAAGTTTCAGGGGCTGCATAGTGGCATTGCCATGTCCGATGAAATTCTGGGAGATTATACAGTACTTACCCACGACGAACCTTTCCGCAGAGGGAATGACCTGACTTTGTTTGAGGATGACGACGGAAAGGTTTATGCCTTTAACAATCACAGCAAAACCATCTTCGTATCAGAAGTCGATATGCAAAACATGAAACCCATTAGTGAACCAAAACAATGTATTAAGGCAGGAAATTTGGAGCAAGGGGATTGGGACGGGGTGAGCATAGAAGGTGCGTATTGCATAAAACGTGATGGACAGTATTATCTTTTCTATTCGTCATGGACACGTGGATATGAGATTGGCTATGCCACAGCAAATCATCCGTTAGGTCCATGGACCAAGTATGAACAGAACCCTATTTATGGTGCTCAAAATGAAAGGTCGTGCAAAAAATACAACGTGGAATTTACAGGCGATCCCGACAATCCCTGGGATGCGGTGGGTCACAATGAAGTATTTGAAGGTCCAGACGGGCGGCTTTGGATCAGTTGCCATGGTATTCTCAAAAATGATTGGGTACCATATTTGGTCATTGACCCTATTGATTTTGTCAATGGAGTCATCCAAGTCGATGGACCCACTTATACGAGACAGATAATCAAAATTTAAATTCAGATAACATGAAACTACGAATAAAAATACACCATTTATTGATTTGTCTCTTAATATTTGGGTGCATGTCTGGCCAACTTACTATGGCACAAACTACCATTCCTGGCAATGTGGCTTTTGGCCCACCGACCAAAGGAGGCTTAGGTGGCCAAATCATTCGAGTAACAAACTTAGAGGCATCCGGAGCAGGCTCTCTTCGGGAGGCGTTAGATACTAAAGGACCTCGCATCGTCGTATTTGAAGTAGGCGGAGTCATCAAACTCAATAAAACAATACTTTCAATAACGGAACCTTTCCTGACCATTGCTGGGCAGACAGCACCTAATCCTGGAATAACAATCATTGAAGGCGGGTTTTGGATCAATACGCATGATGTTGAAATACGGCACATCCGGGTGAGGCCAGGTGATGCAGGGGAACCTAAAAAAAGTGGCTGGGCGTGTGACGGGTTAACAACTTCGGGAGGAAATGCCTATAATATCATCATTGACCATTGTTCCTTTACATGGGCGGTCGATGAAAACTTGAGTGCGTCTGGAAGGAGAACAGAAGGGCCTGATTCCACTTCTCACAAAATCACCTTTAGTAATAACATCATTGCTGAAGGTCTGAATGATTCATCCCATGAAAAGGGGCCACATTCC
>Ga0181606_10004767_pt1 | contig 11308 bp, 9 predicted proteins | sample 041ome_10_FD_132994 | JGI IMG/M metagenome (GOLD analysis project Ga0181606, IMG submission 132994) | Coastal salt marsh microbial communities from the Groves Creek Marsh, Skidaway Island, Georgia - 041412US metaG (megahit assembly) | ecosystem: Environmental > Aquatic > Marine > Intertidal zone...
AAGAAGTCGATGGCCATAATCTTAAGGAATTGGAGGAAGCCTTGAACAACGGACCTTTTAAAACAGGAAAACCAAACTTCATAATAGCTCACACCACTAAGGGCAAAGGCGTAAGCTTTATGGAAAGCAATTTGAAATGGCATCATGGTGTGCCCACGCCGGAGCAGTATGAATTGGCTCAATCGGAGTTAACAGAAACGGAAGCTAAAATCTAGAGAACTATGCAGTTAGACAAAATAGAGGAAAAGGATTTGAAAATAGGCTTGGCCAATCAGGTGGTTTTTGCAAAAACCCTTGAAGAATTAACGACTAACGATAAGGCCATTCTTATAGTGACCAGTGATTCACGTGGCTCTGGCAAATTGGTGCCATTTTCAGAAAGATACCCCAAACAAATTGTTGAAGTGGGCATTGCGGAGCAAAATCTTGTTGGTGTAGCAGCTGGTCTGGCCTCAGCAGGTAAGAAGGCCTTTGCCGTATCACCTGCCTGCTTTTTAAGTGCTAGGGCCTTGGAGCAGATAAAGAACGACGTTGCATATTCAGACAATCCCGTGAAATTAGTGGGTATCAGTGCAGGGTTGAGCTATGGTGCATTGGGTACCACACATCATAGTTTACATGATTTTGCTGTTCTACGTGCTATTAATAACCTGACCATTGTCGCGCCCGCCGATAATTTCGAAACAGAACAAGCGGTACGCAAAGCGGCAGAATTCAATAAACCCATTTATCTGCGTTTTGGAAAAAAACCGATGCCGTTTTTGAACGAAGCGAACCATTGTTTCGAGTTCGGGAAAGGGCGTGTAGTGAGAGAGGGCAAAGATTTAGCCATTATTGCCAACGGAGAAACGGTATATCCGGCGTTATTGGCGGCAAATTTATTGGAAGAGAAACATGGAAAAAAGACTAGTGTTATAAGTATGCACACCATTAAACCATTGGATACGGAATTATTGGAGGAGCTAGCCTCCAATGGTAGGCCTATTTTAACGGTCGAAGAACATATGGTCAATGGCGGTCTGGGTGAAGCCTGTGCTTCATATCTACTTCAGAATGGGTTTTCAAATCCATTTAAGATTGAAGGTATACCTGATGAGTACACCATAACTGGGTCGCAAATGGAAATATTCGATCATTATGGGATTTCACAAAAAGGATTGGTTGCATCAGCATTAGAGTTACTAAAAAAAATAAATCTATTATGATACCACTTAAAAAGTTTTTTATTTTTTCACTGCTTTTTATAACAATGGTCCTTCAAAAAGGGTTTTCACAAAATCATAGGTTATTGGTGCTAACCGATATTGAAGCGGATCCAGACGACGCTCAAACCCTGATACGCTTACTCCTGTATTCCAATGAGATAGATGTGGAAGGTTTAATTGCGACCACTTCCGTACATCAAAAGGCCCGGGTGGCCCCGGAGTCCATAAAGGCTGTTTTAGAAGCCTACGGAAAAGTACATAGCAACCTTTTGCTACATAATAAAAATTTCCCTCGTAAAGAAGACTTGATGCCCCTTGTTAAACAGGGACTCCCCAAATATGGTATGGAAGGCGTTGGAAAAGGGAATGATTCCGAGGGTTCTGATTACATTATAGAGTTGCTAGAGAAAAAGGACCCGCGACCTTTGTATGTTTCCGTTTGGGGCGGGCCTAATACCTTGGCGCAAGCTTTTTATAAAATTCGTGAGACCAGAAGTAAAAAAGAAATGGAACGCCTTATTTCTAAACTTAGGGTCTACACCATTTCCGATCAAGATGATAGCGCATTATGGATACGTAAGGAATTCCCCAACCTATGGTACATTGTAAGTCCTGGAGGCTACTTTGCATCAACATGGATAGCTATTAATCAACAAGTGAAGGGTATAAATAACCAAACAATAAGTAATGCATGGTTAGCAGAAAATATACAACAGGGTCATGGTCCTTTGGGCGCTTTGTATCCCGATGTTGCTTATGGTATGGAAGGCGACACCCCATCTTGGCTTGCATTAATCTCAAACGGACTCAATAATCCTGAACACCCCAACTGGGGCAGTTGGGGTGGGAGATATGAGCTGAACACCCCTGATTCGGTTGCCCAGGGTTTTACAGGGGGTGTGCCAATAGAAAAGGAAACCCGTCCTATTTGGACCAATGCCGTTGATGTCTTTACACCTAGGATTCCAAACGCCTATGGTGGGGCTATAACCAAACACGACTCAACCTATGTCGACAACAAGGTGACCTTATGGCGTTGGCGCGATGATTTCCAGAATGATTTTGCCGCTAGGATGGATTGGACAATCCAAAAATATGAACAAGCCAATCATCCACCAATACCGGTATTGGGCCATGCCGAGGAAATTACGATAAAGTCTGGTGAGATTTTCGGTTTGGATGCCAGTGACACCTATGATCCAGATGGCGATAGTTTAAGTTACTGGTGGTTCCAATACCCCGAAGCGGGTAGTTATAAAAAGGAAATAAAGTATGGACTTCAGGAAAATCTTTATTTTGTACACAGCATTGAAGCTCCAGAAGTCAGTAAACCGGAAACAGCACATTTTATTTTGAAGGTGACCGATAAAGGTATTCCCGCATTATCGCGATATAAAAGGGTCATTGTAACCATTCTTCCTAAATAATTTGTCATGAGATTAAGGAACAGTAGTAGAATGTACCTTTCCATATTTTTTGTGTTCTTATCTTCATTATCATTGATACACGCACAATATTTTAATGGAAAACCAAGGGTATTCGTGTTGACCGACATTGAAAATGAACCGGACGATGCACAATCATTAGTACGATTTTTGACGTATTCCAATATGTGGGATGTTGAGGGAATAGTTGCGACTACTTCTTGCTGGCAAAGGGATAAAACGGCAGAATGGCGAATACACGAAATAGTCGATGCCTATGGAAAGGTAAGAGACAATCTGGAAAAACATGAATCGGGATATCCTGAATATGAATACCTCAAAGGAATCATAAAGATAGGAGTTCCAAAATTTGGGATGACCGGTGTAGGCGAAGGGCATGATTCTGAAGGATCGGAGTGGTTGATAAAAGCATTGGAAAAGGATGATGACCGTCCCCTATACGTTCAGGCGTGGGGCGGTGCCAATGTTTTGGCACAGGCGCTCTGGAAAATGGAACGTACCAAGACCAAATCAGAACTGGACAAAATCATTTCAAAAATCAGGGTGTACACCATTTCGGATCAGGATGACTCTGGGCCATGGATCCGAAATAATTTTCAGAATATATTCTATGTCGTTAGTCCTGGTTATGAAGAAAACGGTGGAGGACAATATCATCTCGCCACATGGACCGGAATTTCAGGAGATAAGTTTCATGGGCGTTTCATAGGCCCTGATTTTTCGATTGTTGACAATCCGTGGCTCGATGAACATATTAGAAATAACCATGGGCCCTTAGGCGCGGAGCATCCACATACAGAATACTTGATGGAGGGGGATACCCCATCGTTTCTTGGTCTTGTAAACAATGGCCTTAACAATCCCGAACAGCCAAATTATGGCGGTTGGGGCGGTAGGTATGAACTATATGTTCCTCAATTCAAGAAATATATGTACGAACATGAATTGCGCCCCATCTGGACAGATGCCGATGACGAGGTATACAGCCCGATTACCGAATCTTATCATACGAGCAATCAAGCAACTATTTGGAGATGGAGAGAAGAATATCAAAACGATTTTGCCGCCCGTATAGACTGGAGTAATACCTCGAATTACAAAAAAGCCAATCACCCACCCGTAGCGAAACTTGGTCATGAAAATGAGCTATTGGTTAAATCCGGAGATAAAGTATCATTGAGCGCAAAAGGGTCAACGGATCCCGACGGTGATAAATTGTCATACGAGTGGATGGTCTACAAAGAAGTGGGTACTTTAAATATTAGTAGAAGAGGTTATGCAGAACTTGAAAATGCAGATGCACAAGAGGCAAGTTTTGTTGCCCCTGAAACCAATAAAGTTGGAACTATTCATGTGATTCTTAAAGTTACCGATGATGGTACACCAACTTTGACCCGATACCAGAGGGTTGTCGTCAATGTAATACCCAAGGAAGAATGAGAAAAACCGTATTTCATATAGTAGTAACCTTGGTATTGGTTCTTTCTGGATGTAATTCCCGAAATGAAAAGGAACAAGGACCCAAAAAAATGGCAGTGGTCATTTCCACCTTGAACAATCCATGGTTTGTAGTACTGGGGGATTCGGCTGCGGAAAGGGCCCGGGAATTAGGTTATGAAGCCACAATTTTCGATTCGCAGAATAACACCTCAAAAGAAGCCGAACATTTTGAAAATCTGATTGCGGCCGGTTATGATGCGATTTTGTTTAATCCCACCGATTCCGAGGGCTCCGTATCCAACGTAAAACGAGCTAACCGAGCAAACTTGCCCACCTTTTGTATGGATAGAGAAATAAATTCCTTGGATGCGGCCACCTCTCAAATAACCTCCGATAATTTTTCGGGCTGCGTAGCTCTGGGTGAATATTTTGTTCGAAAACTGAACAAAAAAGGAAAATATGTAGAACTACTTGGTCTAGTCGGTGATAATAATACCTGGAACCGGTCTAAAGGCTTCCACAGTGTGGTAGACCACTTTCCGGAACTTGAAATGGTCGCGCAGCAAAGTGCCGATTTCGACAGAAGTAAGGCAATGGAAGTGTTGGAATCCGTCATGCAGTCCAACCCTGATATCGATGCCGTTTTTTGTGGAAACGATGCCATGGCCATGGGTGCCTATCAGGCTTTGGTGGCCGCTGGAAAGGCAGATAGTGTTAAGGTTTTCGGATTTGACGGTGCAAAAGATGTCATGGATGCCATAAAGGATAAAAAAATATCGGCCACTGCCATGCAATCGCCAAGACAAATGGCACGTACCGCGGCAGAAATGGCGGATGAATTCTTGAAGGGGAAACGGGATTTCAGCAAAAAAACGCCGCTACAGGTAAAAGTGGTGACCCAAGAAAATATTGATGAGTTTGGTGTTTATGGTTCAGATAACTGATTATGAATAAAGTAGTAAAGTATAGTATTCTGGTTGTGGTTCTCGGACTTGCCCTATACACTTCCGTTAACATAAAACCGCTGGATGAAATCAAAAAGAGCAAAAGTGATTTGACATTCAATGCAGCATCCTATGCCAGCGATTTTATGGCCAACAAAATCGAAACGCTACCAGCGATCAATACTTCCGATTTTTTGGCCAATATCTCCGATGATCTTGAGAATTATGCTGAGCAAAAAGGTAGAAAGTTGGGTATCAGTGATGAATACAATTTTATCATCGAAGGTAAGGCAACGATAACCGCAATCGAAGAGGAGTACGTATCGGTTCTCCTCGAAGACAACAAAGAACTGAGGATTGCCACCGAATTTGTATTCGGTAATGCCATTCGCGATGGCAGCGGAATGGCCAATATTGATGATTATCAAAACACGATGGATTTCAATTCCATTTCCGTTGAATTGAACAATATTGTTCGTGAAACCGTTGTGCCTCCCTTCAAGAAAAAAGCAAAAATTGGCGATGCCCTATATTTTAAAGGAGCCGTTACAATCGATATTACAAACCCAGAAATACATGGGACTAAAGTGATTCCTCTGATCATCAAATTCAACGACTAAATTGAAAAAACAACCCCAGATATTATTTGAGGCCCAGGGCATCACCAAAAGATTCGGTGGTGTAACCGCTTTAGACAATGTGCACTTGAAGGTACATAGAGGCAAGGTCAATGTCATTGTTGGTGAAAATGGTGCAGGCAAATCCACCTTGATGAAAATATTGTCAGGGGTATATCCTGATTATGAGGGCAAACTTCTTCTTAACAATGAAGAGGTTCGTTTTAATAATCCAAAAGAGGCTATGCAAAAGGGAATAGCCATAATGCATCAGGAATTGAACCTTATTCCCTATTTGACTATTGCGGAGAATATTTTTCTGGGGAGGGAAATTCGTAATGCCCTTGGAATTCTCGATTCGAAACTGATGCGCAAAAAAACCAAGGAACTGTTGACGCGGTTGGATTGTGATTTAAACCCACACACATTGGTCTCCGAATTAAGGGTCGGTGAACAACAATTGGTTGAAATTGCCAAGGCTTTGCTAGAAGAGGCACAAGTGGTCATCATGGATGAACCAACATCGGCCATTTCCGACTCGGAGGTCGAGTCGTTGTTCAAGATCATAAAATCACTCCAGCAGCAGAACGTGTCCATTTTATATATCTCCCATAAATTGGATGAACTCTTTTTGATAGCCGACCGCTTCATTGGGTTGAGGGACGGAAAAATGGTAGGAACCATTGAAAATACCGCTGAGGCCAAGAAGGATGACCTCATTCGTTTGATGGTGGGGCGTGATATTAAAAATGTGTTTCAAAAAGAAAAAGCACCTTTTGGAGAAGAAGTGCTTCGGGTCGAAAAATTGAGCCTTCCAAGGAAGTTTGACAAATCAAGTTATGTCTTTAAGGATATCCATTTTACGGTAAAAAAAGGAGAAATTCTTGGAATTTTCGGACTAATGGGCGCAGGCAGAACGGAGCTTTTGGAAACCATTTTCGGGTTGCACCCAAAGGAAATGTCAGGTATTGTTCATATTGAAAATAAAGCGGTGAAAATACGCTCTGTCATAGACGCCGTTAAAAACGGTATAGGTTTGGTGCCGGAAGATCGCAAAGAAGACGGCCTTGTCTTGCAGATGGAAATAACCAAGAATGTGAGTATGGCGAGTATTGGACAAGTCGTAAACAACGGACTGCTGAGTTCAAGATCCGAAGCAAATCTCGCAAAAAAATATATTGAGACCCTGAAAATAAAGACCCCTTCGGAACAACAGTATTCAAAAAATTTAAGTGGTGGAAATCAGCAAAAAGTAGTGTTGGCGAAATGGTTGGCGACAAATCCGAAAGTCCTCTTTCTTGATGAGCCCACGAGGGGAATCGATGTTAACGCCAAAAATGAAATTTACCACTTGATCAACGATTTGGCAAAAAAAGGTTTGGGTCTAGTGGTCGTATCCTCAGAGCTACCTGAAATAATCTCCATATCAGACCGTATTCTGGTATTGAGCAATACCAGAATCAACGGTGAATTCAGTCAACAGACCGCCAATGAAGAGGTTATAATGCAAGCTGCCATCTTATGACAGAACAACTAGAACACAACTAAAATGACCGACGTTAAAAGCACGTTATTGAAATTTCAGTCCATCATCGCCCTTGTGGTGTTATGTGTTGTATTGACCATACTCTCCGATAAATTTCTGACACCTGAGAACGGATGGAATATCATGCGACAGATTTCCATCAATGTATGTATTTCGGTAGGGATGACCTTGGTAATCCTTACCAAAGGCATCGACCTTTCCGTAGGATCTATGCTCGCTTTTGCTGGGGCGATTACCGCAGGCCTATTAAAGAACGGAATAGAAATTCCATCGATGAACATCTTTTTGGAGTTTACGGTTTTCGGAGCCATTCTCGCCGGATTAATAATTGGCGGTGGGCTTGGTACCTTTAATGGGTGGATGATCACAAGGTTCAAGGTCCCCCCTTTTGTAGCGACCCTGGCGATGTTGACCATTGCCAGAGGAGCCACAATGTTGTGGACAGGAGGTTTTCCTATTACCGGTTTAGGCGACACCTTTGCCTTTATTGGTACGGGTTGGTTTTTGGGCATTCCCATGCCGGTTTGGATTATGGCGGTCGTGGTGGCCATTGCAATAGTAATAACTAGAAAAACCGTCTTCGGCAGGCACATTTATGCCGTTGGGGGCAATGAAAGTGCCGCGCGTTTATCGGGCATCAATATCAATAAGGTAAAAGTTTGGGTCTATGCCATCGCCGGTATTTTATCTGCCGTAGGCGGTATCATTCTCGTTTCTCGATTAGATTCGGCCCAACCCAATGCCGGCATGAGTTACGAACTCGATTCCATTGCAGCCGTAGTCATTGGGGGTGCTTCCTTATCGGGCGGCAGGGGTTCCATCATGGGCACCGTGCAAGGAGCCTTGATTATTGGAGTTTTGAACAGTGGTTTGGTTTTGCTGAACGTATCCCCCTTTTGGCAACAGATTATCAAAGGATTCGTCATTTTATTGGCGGTGATCATGGATCGTTTAAACCATCCGAACGAGGATTAATCAATTAAAACGTATCATCAAGCAATATGTCAAAATCTTACATTTTAGCGATTGATCAGGGTACCAGCGGTACCAAGGCGATTATTTTTGATCAAGATGGAAAATTGGTTAACAAGGCTAGCGTGCCTTTGACTTCCTATTACCCAAAACCCGAATTTGTTGAACAAAATCCGGAGGAAATATATCAAAATGTGCTCAGTGCGGTAGGTCATTGCCTCCTTGAATTTGAGGAACAACATCCGGGAGAAAAAGAAAAGATAGTTAGCTGTGGGATATCGAACCAAAGAGAGACCTTTGTGCTTTGGGACGAACATGGCCAACCCTTGTGCAATGCCGTTGTATGGCAATGTAAACGTTCTATTGCTATTTGCAATGCACTTCAGGAAGAAGGAATGGAAGCCGAAATAGCGGCCAGAACCGGATTAAAAATTGACCCTTATTTTTCCTGGACCAAACTCATTTTGCTCTACAAGAACAACAAAAACGTACAACGGGCTATTGAGGAAGGGCGGTGCCATTTTGGGACCGTCGATACATGGCTGCTTTACAAACTTACCAATAGTGCGATGTATGCGACTGATATGACCAATGCTTCTCGCACCTTACTTTTTAATATTTCAGATCTGAAATGGGATACCTCCATACTGGAAAATTTTGGCCTTACGAAATTAAAGATGCCGTTAGTAAAGCACTCTTCGGCGCATTTTGGCACGACTACTTTAAGTGGTCATTTTATGGAGGGGATTCCTATAACAGGACTTATTGGGGACTCCCATGCCGCAGCATTCGGAGAAAGGTGTTTTAGCCCAGGTACTGCGAAGGCTACTATAGGAACGGGTTCATCCGTTTTATGGAATACTGGGAACAACCTAGTACTGTCGGAAAAAGGAATGGTTACCACCATCTGCTGGAGCATAGAGGGGAGAGTCGACTATGCCTTAGAGGGTGTGATTGTAAGTTGCGGGGCCACCATCGAATGGCTTAAAAATCAATTGGAACTTTTTGAGAACAGCGATGAGACAGAGCGGATGGCCACAAGCTTGGCTAGCAATGAAGGTGTTTATTTGATTCCGGCCTTTAGCGGCCTCGGGGCACCCCACTGGCAAATGGATTTGAAAGCTTCAATTCATGGGATTACCTTCAAAACGAACAAAGCACATTTTGTACGTGCGGCCTTGGAATCGATTCCGTACCAAATCAAGGATGTTCTATCCGTAATGGAAGCCGAGAGCAATATTAATCTGAATGAATTAAAGGTTGATGGTGGCATTTCGGCCAACACTTTTCTAATGCAATTCTTGACCGATCTTTTGGGAACCAAGGTAATCAATATTGGTATTGCCGATGTGTCAGCATTAGGGGCGGCCTTTATTGCTGGCCTAGGTTCGGGATTCTGGAAAGACCTGGACGATTTACCCAAACCAACAGAAAATTTACAGGTTTATAAGCCTTCTTCAGATAATGACCTTGTAAAAAAGAGCTATGAGGGTTGGCTAAAAATAGTCAACGAGAGAAAATCAGACACATAGTTTGTCTTTTCAAAAGCTTATGTACCAAGTTCTTTCCGAAAATCCCTTGGGGTCATGCCGCTAAATTTTCTAAAAGATGCGTTGAATCTACTAATGGAGTTAAAACCTGATTCATAGGCAATTGAAGTTATCGATTCTTGGGTAATACTTAGCTTTCGTTTGGCGTACAACACCCTTTGTTCTAGCAAATAATCGGAAATGGTATAGCCAAATGTTTTTTTGAATATGGAATTTGCATAATCGGGGTGTAGTTCCACTGCCCTAGCCACATCTACTACTTTAATTGGGCTATTAAAGTTTTTAGCTATATAGACAGCTATTTTTTCTACTAAATTTATGGGTAGTGGCTCGACCTTTTCGATGGAAGAGGTGGCATTCATGGTGCTGTAAGCAAACCGCTTTAAATAGGCCTCAATTTCCAAACTACAAATTTCCCTTAAAACATCAGTATCCCTGTTAAGTTCATCTGCCCAACGACCGAATATTTGATTTGTTAACATAGGGTTTGACGGCTTGTAGGTGGTAGCCTTGAGTTCCCCTCGAAATAGCATTTCTAAAAATCGCTTTGGGAGATTCCAACTGAGCAACGTGGAAAAGGGAATCGTAATTACGTGGTAAGGCGCGTCTTGGGAAAAATCAACGATCTGATGCGGAAACAATGCCCAAAAAACAATCATTCTACCTTTTTTAATCTTGAGTTTTTGGTCGTGGATCAAATAAGTCAATGACCCTTCCGGTAGATAATTAATTTCAATCTCATTATGTCTATCCGGTCTTTCCATTAGCTTGGGCTGCCATAACTCACAGGTCAAGCCGTAAGGCTTTAAGTCCTGTCTGTCTTCATCGAACTTCTTTAGCATATCGGAAAATGATAAGTTGTAATGCAAATATAAAGCATATCTATTCAAATACTAGCGATATAACATAGCTATAGTTCGAAAGAATATAAGAGCGACTTACTTTCTATTAGTAGAATATTCTGCCGAAATGTGGATGATATGACGCTATTTCATAGTAGTGAAGGTTAAAGCTAGAGTCATATTTCACTTGTTCAAAAGGTTCAAAACAAAGCTCCTTATGATTTTTTATGGTCTTTTCAAAATATCAATAGCGCATCAGAATGATCACCACATGTGATAGTTGTATAAAACGGCCGAATTTTAAAACTGATTTTCCATTTCAAAAAATCTATTGTCACTCAGTCCCATTGTAGGTCTTTTTTAGTAGTATCGGTAATTCACCTTTTATAGGACACTTTTATCAACAACCCTTCAAGTAAAAATTTAATAGACGATTAAATTCATCATATTCTTTAGAAATTTAAGTAACCACAACTTGAAAAAAGATAGGTATTCTGTTTAAGAGTTTTGTCCTTTAAAACCTTCGATTCTTAAGACCATTTTTTGAAAAATGAATCCGCAAATAAATGAACGCATTACAATCGCTGTTTTTAAAAGGTCACCCTCTAATTGTGATATAACCCCATTATCCTACTACTTCCTTTTTCGTTATAAATGGCTGACTATAATGCCGTTGCCCCGTGGCTTTATATAAGGCATTGGCCACCGCCCCGAAAACAGGGGGAAACGGAGGTTCTCCCATACCCG
>Ga0181606_10004771_pt1 | contig 11303 bp, 6 predicted proteins | sample 041ome_10_FD_132994 | JGI IMG/M metagenome (GOLD analysis project Ga0181606, IMG submission 132994) | Coastal salt marsh microbial communities from the Groves Creek Marsh, Skidaway Island, Georgia - 041412US metaG (megahit assembly) | ecosystem: Environmental > Aquatic > Marine > Intertidal zone...
AATCATATATGAATGTTTCTTTTGCGGATCTACATAAATGTCCAAACCTTCGTTTTCAATTCTTGGATTGTCTGGACTCATCTTTGCGATAACATCACCACGAATTAGTGTGAGTGATGATCCTAAGAAGTTACAAAGTACCTCTTGGTTAAACTTGAGTTCACCAAGCATGTTCTTTTGTTCTTCTGCCCACGCTTCATCACGTCCAGGAATATCTGTGTACGGAATAAAGAGTGGTACAAAACCATTCCTACCTTTTTCAGCATCGTTCCAAAACTTCCAGAAATGGTTGTAACCAAGTGGAGTTGAAGAGAGCAATACTTTAGTAGTTTCACCAGCAGAGATAGTAGGATATACTGAGGTGAAGAAATCTTCTGCAACGTTATTAGGGATGATTGCAGCCTCATCCACGTATAGTAAGTTTACTGATTTACCACGAATACCAGAAGCACTGGTTGCAGCAGTAAATACTTTGGAACCGTTTTCAAGTTCAAGATCACCTTTGTTCCAAGTAGTAACACCAACCTGCATCCACATAGGAAGTTCTTCGTACATAATCTGATAACGACTTAGCACTTCCATTGCAGCAGTCTTTTTATTAGCAAGAATTGCTACCTGTTTGCTTGGTTGGAAAAGAGTGTACCAAAGGATATATGCAGCAGAGGTAGTTGTCTTACCTTGCTGACGACCCTCCATAAGAATAACACGACGGTTATTATGAATAATCTCAATCTTGTTTCTTTGACAGTCGTATAATTTGAATAGTTGTAATCCATCATCCAGCGTTACAATATAGCAGTAATTTTCAATGAAGTAAATTGGATCTTGAGCACACTTCATATACTCCTTGATTTGATCAGGAGTAAATTCTTGCTCAACACCTGCTGCTTTTAATTTTGGATTACTATTATAAATTTCAGCCATTTAGAATCCGTCTAACCAACTCTCGGTATCAACTGTCGCTGTAGTTGTGTCGCCTTCAGCGGTATATATTCTGTTTGGTGAAGAAAGATTCTCATTGAGACCAACATTAGCATTAACGGTATCGATAACACCTTGAGTGGAAACAGCACCAAATAGATTTATTTTCATCTGGAAGTTAAGAGTATGGGTAACGAATCTACGTGTCTGAAAATCACCATCATACTCATCAGAAACTGTAACACTGTTTAGAATAATAGGAACGTCTTGTTTGACATTCATATCTGGAACAGCGTTAATTGTCAATGTGTATTCTGGCGTGAATGTAGGAAGAATTTGTTCGATAATCTGAAGACCATCTTCCTGAGTTTTTGTTATCACATATAATGAAATATCGATGATATAAGGAACAGGAGAAAACATAGTTTTCTTAGAGGTAGTTCCATCGCCACACATGATCTGATTCATTCGACCAACTTTTCGAGTTGGATCATAGTTGTAACCAAGAATTTCAAACGACATTCTTGGAAGTGAGGTATAGGTATGTTGATCTAAATTTGGATCACTGTCCATACGCACCAACCATTTTTCTTTAGGTGCATACGCTAGTGGAACCTGAAGACGTTGAACCGTAGTTCCTGATACAGAATCCCCAGATTTACGATCAATATAAATTTTGCTAAAAAGATTTCCGAAAGCAACGATTGACTTTCTGACTAACCCATGGTAAAATACTTGATTGTTTAACATTATGGTGCATCTCCAAATGGGTTATCTACGCTGAACAGAGTATCATCTGCTTCTTTTTGGAAAGCATTATTATCACCAAATGATTCAACCTTATCAATATCTGTTTCAATCGTACAGGTTGCAGCTGCAGATGTGCCTCCACCACCAGTAAATGATAGAACTGGAGCGACTTGGTATCCTTCACCAGCATTCGTAATAGTTACTGCTGATAATGCACCGTCTGTGATTGTAGCTGTTGCTGTAGCACCTTTACCTGAGGAAGAAGTAAACACAACCGTTGGAGCAGAAGTATATCCTGAACCACCATTGGTAACAGTGATAGTTTTAACAGCACCATATTTGGTACGAGTAGTATTTGTGTTGAATGTCTTGAGTGTTTCAAATGCATCAACTTGTTTATCACCAGTATCAATAAACTCAGAACTGTACTGGAACAATTCGACTTCAAGACGATAAACATCAAGACGTCCGAGTTGATAGAATGGATCTTGGTGTTTGACAAATTTAAGTTCGAATAAACCACCTGTTAGTGGGAAGTAAATTAGATCACCTTCATTTGGACGAGAAGGAACAGTTGTTTGACCATAACGACCAACAAGTTGATCCCAGCGTCTACGAGCAACAGTCAATGTAGCAGATTGCTCCATGGCAAGACCAAACTTCTGAATGAAAGCACCTTGCCCTTCGAAACCATCAGTAGTTTCAAGATACATTTCGATGGGAAAAGATCCTTCAAATTTGCTTAGTCTGTCCTCTCCGAGGATATTGTCTTTAGATACTAACTTACGAGGAATGTATCTAAACTCTTGTCCCCAGATTCGGATGGCTTCAATGATAAGATCCTCTTTGAGCATCTGTTCATTTCGAGTGCCATGACTGAAATATACATTTGTGGTTGACATGTTACCCCAAGAAGAATTCGAGTGGAGCAGACTTCGTAATCATTTGATCGTCTAACTCACGGATTTCTGTTATTGCTTCATCATACATTGCCTGACCATCCAATTGGACTCCTCCAGGAAGTGCGATTCCACCAAACTTTTTAATATTTGTACCCCATTGTTTTTTGATCAAAGCAGATGTATAAGACTTCAACCAGTAGTCATCCCAAACTTTTTCAAAGTCAGATGGATCAAGACCACGATACCCTTGAATGATAATATAATCACCAAGAATAATATCAGTGTCCCAGTTTACATCAAGATATAGTCTACCCTGACGACGATTGAAACGATGCATCGTATGACCATTTAATTCAAGATCAAGCAATGCCAAGTGGTTCATTACTGTTTTATAGTAAACAATTGAAGTCGCTGTTAGATCATAAAGATCGTTTAGACGTAATTGATATTGTAAGTCGAAAATATTTTTAGAAGATGATGCTTGTCCGATAGAAAGAATCTTAGTAACACCAAATACTAGATCTGGAAGTTCAATGTATTTCAAATCATATTCACGAAGAACAACAGGAGTGCCAGAACCTAAAACAGCTGTAGCACCATTTGATCCATTGATTGTTTCACCTGCTTGAAAAGTTCCTACCACCTTCTTCACTAGAAGAAGTGTAGATGTAGCACCATGCTGTCGGTGATCACGTGTAACTTCTGCAGTCGCACCAGAGGTAGCACCAGTAATAGTTCCTGCTAAATCGAAATCTGCTGAGTTACCAGAAGCAAGAGTTGCTTCGGAAGCACGCATTTGATGTTTCATATACATTTGCTCGATACCATCAAAGTGATAGTTACGATAATGTTCTAATGCTTCATCAATTCGATCTTCTACTTGGTCATCATCAACGTTAATCTCGACAACAGGAGCACCGAGTTGCCTAAAGCAATATTGTTTCATTTGATCCCGTGTCAGAGTCGCCATTTTATTCCCCTAATTTTTTCTTAAGTTCATCAATCTGTTTCTGCTGTTCCTTCATCGCTTCGATGAGTAGTGGGACAAGTTTCTCATAATGAACCGTCTTATAATCTCTTTCTTGGTCACGTGGAATTACGTCATTAATAGGTGCTGGAGCAATAATCTCTGGGAGAACTGCTTCGACTTCTTGAGCACTTACACCAACCTGACGTTCTTCAGTAATATAACCGATTTCATTTGCACGAGCATTTGCTTTGTAATAGTAACCATTTAGTGAAAGGACTTTGTCAAGAGCATTTTCAATCTTACCTTCAAAATCTTTCAAGCGATTATCTGAATAGTAAGAAGTGATCTGATTGGTTGCACGAATTTCACCAGTAGTTCCTGATGCAGCTGTACCAATACCAAGAGAGTCAAATCGAACATCGTTAGTAGTGCCAAGACCCAAACTTGAAGCAGTTGGAGTTGGAACAGTCGCAGATGCGATTCCAGTAATGTGACCATAGGTATCCAAAGTAATGTCTTGGATAAATGTACTACCAGAGTTATTTACAGATGCTTGGCTAGAAGTATCTGCGTGACTAACAGTAGCAGTAGACCCTTCACCTTGTGTATGTGAAACAGAGATACCACCACCAGCACTAACATTAGCCATGTAGTTACCAGTAGTGTCAGTACCAAGAGCAACAGAGTTTGCAGCAACAGTTGTAGAGATGCTTACGTTACCTAAGTTCGTCATTGTTGCAGAACCAGTAACATCACCTGTTAGAGTGATAACTGGATCGTTTGTCAACGAGAAATCAAGAGTGTTATCTGCATCGTCATAAGTTACTGAAAGACCAGATTCAGTATTACTTGTAACCATTGCGCCAACAGTATCAGCGATATATTCTGCAAGACCATCAATATTTGATGTGACGTGGTTGTGGCTGTCGTCAGCAATTGTCAGAGTTAGGGTAGCGTTACCCAAGTTTGTGAAGGTTGCTGTACCAGAAGCATCACCGTCAATTGTTAGAGTTGGGTCGGCTGTCGCAGTAGTAGCGATAGAAACGTTACCCAAGTTAGTCATGGTAGCAGAACCAGTAACCGCACCAGTTAGTGTGATTGTTGGGTCATTTACATTAAAGTCAAGAGTATTGTCAGCATCATCATAAGTTACAGAGATGCCAGATTCAGTATTGCTTGTGACCATCGCACCGACAGTATCAGCGATATATTCATTTAGAGCAATACCATTTACTGTGTATGCGTCTGCTTCCATCGTTCCATCAATATCAGCATTACCTGAGATATCGAGAGAACCAGCAGTAACCGCACCAGTAGAAAGGTTCAGTGAAGAGCCAGTAATAGCACCAACCGACAACGTACCAGTAGTTGATAGGTTTTCGTTACCAAAACTAATAGCACCTGAAGAATCAGTAATGCTTCCATTAGCAAGAGTTAAGTTGCCAATTGTAGAACCAGTAGCAGCAGACAACGTAGAAGTAACACCTAGTGTACCACCGACTGTAGCATTATCGTCAACAGTTAGTCCACCAATTTGTAGATCTGCATGGTTATAAGATGCATGAGATGTATCAATTGCGGTTCCAGGTTCAGGTGTATAAGAATCAAAAATCTTAAATGTACCACCATCTGTTGCATCACGGAAAATACCAGCATGAGCATAAGTACCATCATTATAGTTACCTGCAAAACCAAGATCTGGATTAGTAATCGTAGATCCTTGGTTAAGATAAATCAAATTATCTTCAATCGATAAGTTTGTAGCATCAATTGTAGTTGTTGTACCATTTACAGTAAAGTTACCATCAATTACTAAGTTACCATCAACTTCTGTGTTTCCACCAACATGAAGTTTCTTAGTTACTGCTACACCACCATCAAACACAACCGAAGCAGTTGTTAAGTTTGTGCATTCAGTAGTGTTATTGAAATTCGTTAGACCAGTAACATCAAGGGTACTAGAAAGAGTAGTTGCTCCAGTAACACCTAAAGTGCCACCCATAGAAACGTTGCCAGTTTGCGTTGACGTTCCATCAACAACTAGGTTTCCATCGAGGTTAGTGTTACCATCAACATCAAGAGTGCCAGAAGTATGAACGTTACCAGTAGTATCTGCTACAGTAAAGACTCCACCGTCTGCAGTAATACCGCCATTGGCAGTTAATAGACCAGTAACTGTAGCAGTGCCATCAATCTGTGCATTACCACCAACATCAGCGTCAGTACCAACATACAGTTTCTTGGCGATACCGACGCCACCATCGATAATAACCGCACCAGTTGTAGACGATGAAGCATCTGTCGTATTATTGACAGTCATCGTTACTGGTGATTTTAGATCAAAAGCAGTGCCAGAAAGTGAAAGAGTATTTACAGTAGCGTTATAGAATTCGAATGTATCTTCGTCAGAACCTGCGCTTGCTTCAGTCAGCAAGTAAGTATCTTGGTCAACGTCTTTTACGCCACCAAGAGATCCCCATGCATTTCCTGGACCATAACCTTCAAACGAAGAAATAGTAGAGTTATATCGGATCTGACCAGCAACAGGAGTACCATCTCGCTGTGCAGTAGTACCGACTGGAATTTGAATAGAATCTGTAGTATTGAATACAACTTGATTGTTGTTAATCGTCATTGTGCCAGTTGTAGCACCAATGTCAATTGTAGTTGCTGCACCGAAAGCATTTACGGTAGTAGCATTAGTTTCTAATAGATTGAAAGTAGTAGCAGTTGTAGTTAAGTCACCACCGTTTACTGCCAAATCGTCAGTAAGAGTAGTTGCTCCAGTAACATCTAGTGTTCCAGCAACCGTAGCATTTTCATCAACATCAAGTGTGTCGATATGCGCAGTTCCATCAATGAATAGATCTTTCCATTCTTGAGTTGTTGAACCAAGATCATATGCATCATCAGTATTTGGAATAATGTCTGAGTTTACATCAGCACCGAAAGAAACATTATCAGAAGCAGCATCACCAAGAGTAATTGTACCACCGTTAAAAGTTACTGTTCCTGTAAAAGTAGAATTACCAGTTACAGCGAGATCACCACCAACATTTAGATTTTCTTGAGTAGAAATACCACCAGCAACAGTCAACGCACCAGTAGTTGTAGAGGTAGAAGTTGTCGTGCCAGTAATATCAAAAGTATTAATGCCAGTAAAGTCTGTTTCAGTAGTACCAAGAGTAACAGCAGTAGAACCGATTGTTAAGTCAGAAGTAACCCAAGAAGGAGCAGTTGAAGCACCTGTAGATTGAAGAACGTAACCTGTATTTCCTGGAGCAATAAATCCTGTGTCGTTTGTATCAACCTGATAAACGAGATAACCAGCAGAACCACCGTCAATGTTTTCAGAACGAGTAGAGGTAGTTGCAGTACCTACAGTCAACGAGGAAGCATTGATCCATGTAGGTGCAGAAGTACCACCAGAAGAAAGAATTTGACCAGATGTACCAGCAAGAGAAAGAGAAATACCAGTATCAGTACCATATGCAACAGCACCTTCTGCAACAGTAATACTATTTCCAGTACCACCGTAAGCAATACCTACTGGATCTCCTTGCCACGCTGAGTTTGTTGACAAAGTCTTATTCTGCATAGTTTGGGTAGCATCAAGTGTTGCAACGATTGCCCCACCACCTGAATTAGTACCATCATGAAGTCTTAATGTTTTTACGTCTGTGTCATACGTAATCTCACCCACAGCACCTGTAAAGGCATTGTTTTGGGTAGTTGTACCACGTCTAAATTGTACTTGAGTTGCCATTTTCTTCCTCTATTATCTCTTTCTATTTATGCTTGTGCCTCTGACCAGAACAAGTTCAAGTTCACGACAGCACCGCCATTAGTAACGTTATTAACAACAACAGCCAAAACGTCTGGACCATCTGGGAAATTATTATATCCACCAATTGCAGAGTTTGACAATTCTTTCAATTGAGACAAATCAATCTCAGCAAATCCTCCTGGAGGTCCAAGTGTGGAGAAAATTTGTTCTCCAGGTTCTGCAACAGTATCAGTACTCACAGAAACTTGAGCGAATGATGGTTGAGAACCTAATGCAACAGTATTAACAGAAGTCCATGTCAAACTACTTGCTTGAATATTTCCTGGATTCAAAATACCATAAACTTGCACTGCCTGATCTGATTGGATCTGCAGTTTTTGTAGTAGTAATTGAGATCGGTTAACAAGATCTCGATCTCCCAAATCACCAGCAATTGAGTTTGAAACTGAAGGTGCTAGTCTTAAAAAGAATGCTGTTTTTGATGCGTTGTTTCCAACTGCCAAAGATAGTTTTGAATAGTTAAAGTAGTAACCACGATCCTGATCAAATCCACCATCCATAATAAACGATGAACCCCAGTGATTTAGTTGTGGAGCACAAGTACAACTCAATAGGATTACAGAAGTAAATCCATTTCCTTTACTATGAGTTGAAGCAACACCGCCTGAGAATGTTTTTCCTACACCACCAACAAACATATCAAATGTATCTGCACGAGTACATCCTGTTAATGTATTTCCTGATTTACCTGTATATGAGATAACCTCATTACCAATAAGAAGTGTTCCACCAGTAGCAGGGAATCTGCTAGCATCAATGACATCGATTGTAGTTTGAGATGAAGTTAAATCTTCATCTAGACGACCAATAACTGATTCATTTACAGTTTGATATCGAACAGATGAGTTACCAGAACGCATGAATGCTTCATCGTTAATGTTATTCTGTTTCATACGATGAGCAAGAATCATATTACCATCTGGACCACGACACATAAAGTCAATGAAACCAGCACCATACCAAGAGAATGAAATTCCTAACATCTGCATTTTATTCAGGTTCATTTTATAACCTGAGATACCGTTTCCATCTAAAGTATCATAGTTGAAATCTGATTGTGATACACGATCATCTTTGATTAAAGCAATTTTAATATTTGATGCATCATTAACGCCACGATATTCTGGGTTAATAGTCATTGTGTTGTCGTCAGTAATACTACCAACTTTATAAGTCATACCTCGAATAACAACATCGTCACCAACTTTCAACTGTTGAGTGAATCGACAACTTGTTCCTGAAACTGCCTGAGATCCTGATGTAACAGAAATAAATCCTGATAGCTGGAATGTTGAAGAACGTTTTACAACAGCAAGTTCATTACCATCGTATTCCCAGAACAAACCATCTTGATCATCGAATGGACCAACACGAACTACTGCACCATGCCAGTTAGCAACAGTAACACGAGGAATATCTGTAATAACAGCAGAAGCAGATGCTAGTGATTGAGCAGCAACCACCGTAAAAGTATTTTCGTTTGTAATAGTGTTAACACCATAAGTTCCATTATATCCATCAGTGACAACACCACTAATCGTTACAGTCGCACCAACTTGAAGACCATGATCAAGTTCAGTTGAAACCGTAATTGTTGAACCTTGTGCAGTACCATCAGCACTAATTTGGTCTAGGTTAATAACTGGATTAAGTGAAACACCAGAAGTCCATAGAACACCTTTACCTGATTGGTAACGCATGTAACGTTTTGTCTGACGAGATATCGAAGCACCATGTGAAGGAATAAAGTTACCTAGTGTAACACCACCATCGAATGGTCGGTGAACAACGAAAGCATCAGATCTTGTATAAATTGTACCTGTTAAACCAGTATTGTCAACAGCACCACCTACACGAGCAGTAAACTTAAAAGTAGTTGGTGTTGGAACTTGTTCAGCAAAAAAGTTACCTGTAATCAAATCGTGGTTTGTGCCACTTGAAGAAGCAATATTAACTAGAGGAGATCCTGGAGTTAATCCATGGTTAGCTGAACACGTAACTGTAATTGTTGATGGATTTGCTCCATCTGAAGCAATATTAGAAACTGGAAGACCAGCACCTGCATAGAAACCACCACGTCTACCATAAGTAGCACCAGTGAAAATAGAATCACCATTTGTTCCTACAATACCTTTAGCATAATATGTAAATGTAGTACTATCTGGAACTGAATTAATAACGAATGCACCTTCAGCACGAGCATAGTTTGTTACACCACCCAAACCATATAGAATAACAGGATCGTTTACTGTCAATTCATGGTCAGCAGTAGTTGTAACTGTAATTAGAGATGGTGAAGCACCATTAGTTGTAACATCATCAAGGAACAAGTCCAATCCAGGTTTTTCATAAACTCCTGGAATCTTACGAATGTCTGCATAGTTCTGCCACTTAGTTGGCTGAAGACCATATTCAAAGTCAGCATCAATTAGTGATTGTGGATTTGATACACGCATACGCTCAATGGCGTCAACACCAAAGGCATATGGACGAACAATATTACCAACATGTTTAGGAGCATCAGTGTAAATAGCAATCTTATGAGAAGAAAGCATGCTAGAAGTATTTGCTGCGAATGTAACTGTTGTCACACCATTTTGGTCTGACTTAAATGTAGTATTATCGTCTGGATCGTAAACAACAGTACCAGTACGAGTTGGATCACCAATCGCATAGATGTTTTCTTGAGTAGATTTATTTGCGATGATTAGAAGTTGTGTTTCATCACAAATTCCAGGAAACTTAATTGTTCCTGCTCCTGCTGCTCCAGGACTAAAAATATATTTTTCAACTAGCTGACGTGCCATTCACTTCTCTCCTAAAAACCAAATATGATTGCATAACCAATATAGTCTGCTTTTACTGATTGGTCGATGTTACTTAGGGAAACAATACCATCCAAAGTAAATCTTCCCATGTCGTAGATAAAGACGGTAGTTTCTGTAACTAATCCCAAATCTTCATCTGTTAAACTGCTTGATGCTTCATTGACAAACCCCAAATCTGATTGTGCTTGAGGTGCAAAGATAGCTGATGCGACAGCGACATCTACGTCACCAGCAACCCAGCTAGTGCCATTAAATTTTAATACTTGTTGAGTTGTAGCACCTGATACACTAACATCAGTTAGATCATCAAGAGCGAAATCTCCCCATGTAGGGGAACTTCCAGAACCTGCTGAAATAAGAACCTGACCAGTAGAACCTGCTGCTCCACCAAAAGATACAGCTGAACCAAAATCCACTGATCCAGTTAGATCTAAGTCACCACCAATGCTTAGGTCATATCCTAGAGCAACTTCACCAGTATCTCTATCTATTACTAGTGTGTCATCATACCATGTTCCACCAGTTCTTCTTGTAATATAGAAGTCACTATTGTTGTCCATACCAAATGCTAGACGTTGGTCATCATTTACGGCAAAGGTTACAGTAGTATGTGTAGCTGTGCTTGGATTTAAGAATATATCTGCTTGTGCACCATCTATTCTAAGAGCACCTACACCATCGTTAAGACTATTTGCTGTTAATGTCATCGCTGGAGTTGTAGTTGCGTCTGAATTAAACGCATAAGTTCCAGTCAATGTTGGATTACTAATAGTAGGTGATGTTAAAGTTTTATTTGTAAGGGTTTGTGTGCCGTCAGTAGTAACGACTGAAACAATGGATTCTGTTCCATTGTCTTTTTTGAAGAATAGGTCTCCATCAAACGTGTTGAGAGCGACTTCACCTAGTTCTAATTGACTGGTGCTCGGAATATTGCCTGAAACGGCAGATCTTTTTAACTTTACGACGTTTGCCATTATAAACCTATTCTATGTAGAATGTACTTAAAATCCGTATATACGGAAAGTGGGGGCGAACCCCCACTGAAGTTCAATATTATTTAGTATACTTTAATACGTGCCACCGTC
>Ga0181606_10004772_pt1 | contig 11303 bp, 7 predicted proteins | sample 041ome_10_FD_132994 | JGI IMG/M metagenome (GOLD analysis project Ga0181606, IMG submission 132994) | Coastal salt marsh microbial communities from the Groves Creek Marsh, Skidaway Island, Georgia - 041412US metaG (megahit assembly) | ecosystem: Environmental > Aquatic > Marine > Intertidal zone...
AGATCATTTTCCGACGCTCTACACCGGTGAGGGTGGGCGTATTGCGCACGAGTGTATTCTCGACCTCCGTCCACTGGAGAAGTCGAGTGGCGTGACGGCGGAGGACGTGGCGAAGCGGCTGATTGATTACGGCTTTCATGCTCCGACACTCAGCTTTCCTGTGCCCGGGACGTTGATGGTGGAGCCGACCGAGAGTGAAGACCTGGCAGAAATCGATCGCTTTATCGAGGCGATGATCGCCATCCGTGAAGAGATCCGTGCGATCGAAAACGGCAGCTGGCCGCGGGACAACAACCCGCTCGTCCACGCTCCTCACACAGCAGAGGTCATTGCCGGAGAGGAGTGGAGCCGAACCTACTCACGAGAGACGGCTGTCTATCCTGTGGCCAGCCTGCGGCGGCGGAAGTACTGGCCGCCCGTGGGGCGAGTGAACAACGTGCATGGAGACCGCAACCTCTTCTGCAGCTGTGTGCCAGTGAGTGAGTGGCAGTGAGCCGCCGCTGTGAGCAGCTGGCATCTGTCGATGCATCAGACCACCATCACTTGATCGATGACGACACGGGGCCTTCGGAAAACATCAGCCGGGTGCCGAGAGCGATGGCGGTGATCGAGATGGGAATCGTCAGCAGCTCCCAGTGAAGGTCACCGAGGAGAATCTTCTCAGCGAGCACCCGCACGAACATGATGGCGAGCAGGACGGCCACCACCTCCATCAGGGTCTTCTTCAGTGAGGCGATGTTTTCCACTTTCAGCCAGCGAGGTGCTGCAGAGACGGTGTTGGTGTTGGTGAGAAAGAGCGAATAGATCCCGTAGGCGAAGTAGAGGAACGTGAGGCCGGTGAGGCCGTTGTCGAGCGACTCCAGCAGCTGCAGGTTGGCGGCGACACGCGGGCTTGCCTGCTTGCCAACTGGCGCCGCGTCTGCCGCCCCTTCCAGGACGGGCATCATTTCCAGGTACTGGAGCACGGCCTCCGCGGTGTTGCTCGCCCCGATGACAAACATCAGCAAGGCGCCCACGAGCGACGACAACACCACCACGACGCTGAACCAGCGTGTCAGGCCCATGATCTGCGTCATGCGGGGCAGTTTTTGGCGAATGGCAGCAGAGGAGTGAGTGGCGTGATCCATGGACGGCTTCCAGAAATAGAGGCACGGGCGGAAGTTCCGCATAGTACTTCAATTGCTGTCATCGTGCGGTTGGCGGGCGAACGCGAGTCTGAGACCACTGTGTTGACGCTCCGGCCAAAGGCTTCGACAATCCAGGAGTTCAGACATTGACTGGCCCTTGCGTGCCGTCCCTTGGAGGTCTCCCTGCCACGGAGTTCCTCCTCAACTGGAGCAACCGAAGCGTGGATTCCGAGCAGACAGGCGTTCTCAATATTCTCCGACACGACGATCCAGAAATCTTTGCCGCTGTCGAGGCCGAGGCCACCCGCCAGCGGGAAGGTCTCGAGATGATTGCGAGTGAGAACTTCACGAGCGCTGCTGTCATGCAGGCTGTCGGGAGCGTGCTCACCAATAAGTATGCCGAAGGCTATCCTGGCCGCCGTTATTACGGTGGTTGCGAGCATGTGGACGTTGTGGAGAACATCGCTCGCGATCGGGCCAAGCAGCTCTTCGGCGCCGAGCATGCAAACGTTCAGCCGCACTCCGGGAGTCAGGCCAACTCGGCTGTCTACCTCGCGGCAATCCAGCCTGGTGACACGGTGCTGGCATTTGACCTTGCCCATGGCGGACATCTCACCCACGGGATGAAACTCAACGCCTCGGGCATCCTCTACAACTTTGTGCACTACGGTGTTCGTCAGGACGACAACCTGCTCGACTTCGACCAGGTGGCCAGGCTTGCGCGTGAGCATCGTCCAAAGCTGATTGTGGCTGGTGCCAGTGCATATCCACGCGAAATTCCGCATGCTCGCTTCGCGGAGATTGCTCGCGAGGTTGGTGCCAAGTTGATGGTCGACATGGCTCACTATGCAGGGCTCGTGGCGGCTGGCATTCATGACAACCCCGTGCCCGTCGCAGACTTTGTGACGAGCACAACGCACAAGACGCTGCGCGGCCCTCGTGGTGGCATCGCCATGTGTCGTGAAGAGCATGCCAAGGATCTTGATCGTTCGGTTTTCCCGGGAACCCAGGGTGGACCACTGGAGCATGTGATTGCTGGTAAGGCCGTTGCCTTTGGTGAAGCGCTTAAGCCGGAGTTCCGGTCGTATGCCGAGCAGGTGGTCGCCAATGCGAAAGTGCTGGCAGAGAGCCTGCTTGAGGGTGGCCTGAAGATTGTCAGTGGTGGCACCGACAACCATCTCGTGCTCGTCGACGTCACGCCGGCAGGCCTTGGTGGCAAACTCGCCGAGGCATCACTCGATCACTGTGGAATCACCTGCAATAAGAACATGATTCCGTTTGATCAGCGGAAGCCGATGGATCCCTCGGGTATCCGCCTTGGCACGCCCGCCCTGACTACGCGTGGTATGGGTGCTGACGAGATGCGGCAGATCGCTCGCTGGATCCTCGCGGTGCTTGCCGCTCCTGAAGATGAGGCCGTGCTGGCGGCCACCAAGAGCGAGGTGGTCGCAATGGCTGATCAGTTCCCGGTGCCGGCGGCCAGGCTTGAGCAAGGTCTGGAAGCGGTTGAGCGATGACCACACCGGTCGCGGCGTCGTCACAGACCTTGGTTCGCCGTGTGATTCGAATCGGTCTCGTGCAGTCAGCCTGTACTGCTGACCGGGAGGCGAATGTTGAGCAGGCTCTCGTGGGCATTGCTCAGGCAGCCAAAGCTGGTGCTGACGTTGTCTGCCTGCAAGAACTCTTCGCTGGAGAGTACCCCTGCCAGACAGAAGATCATGCGAGGTTTGCTGACGCAGAGGCGATGCCTGGGCCGCTGACTGCTCGACTGTCGGCAGCGGCTCGGGAACATCGCGTGGTACTGATCGGCAGCGGCTTTGAGCGGCGAGCTCACGGGCTGTTCCACAACACGGCGGTAGTGTTTGAAGCGGACGGTGCGATTGCGGGGACCTACCGCAAGATGCACATCCCAGACGATCCGCACTACTACGAGAAGTTTTTTTTCACCCCCGGCGACACAGGCTTCCTGTCGGTGCCGACAGGCAAACTCGCTGTCGGACCGCTCGTCTGCTGGGACCAGTGGTATCCCGAGGCGGCTCGGCTGACGGCGATGGCTGGGGCTGAGGCGCTCTTCTATCCAACGGCGATCGGCTGGCTGGATGGCGAAGAGGAACTCCATGCGGCCCAGTACGAGTCGTGGGACACGATGCTCCGGAGCCATGCGATCGCCAACGGCGTGTTTGTCGTGGCAGTCAATCGCACCGGTCGTGAGGGGGCGTTGCGTTTCTGGGGAGCGAGTGTCGTCTACGCCCCGAGTGGCGAACTGCTCGTCAGGGGATCGCATGACATTCCTGAAGTGCTGGTGGCGGAATGTGATCTGACCCGGATCGAATGGTCTCGCACGCGATGGCCATTCTTTCGAGATCGCAGGATCGATGCCTACGATGGCCTCACGTCGCGATGGGGGCGGTGAGCATGCCAGCCTCGACGCCAGCCTCGCTCGGCTATCGACTTGCTGCGGAGTGGGAGCCACAGCAGGCGGTCTGGCTGTCATGGCCTCATCGGCGGGCGACCTGGCCGGATCACTTTGAGCCGATCCCGCATCTGTTTGCGGATGTGGCGAGGAGGATTGCGGCGAGCGGACAACAGGTCTGCGTCGTGGCCACCGCTGCAGCACTTGCAGAGGCTCAGCAGATCCTCTCCGGTGTGAACGGGGTCTCGCTGATCGATCTTCCAACGAATGATTCCTGGCTCCGTGATTCGGGGCCCGTGTTCCTGAGTGCACAGCCAGGCTGTGGCAGTCTGCCACCAGCTGCGGTGGCCTTTGGTTTCAATGCCTGGGGTGGAAAGTATCCACCGTGGAACGATGACGAAGCCCTCGGCCGGCGGATTGCCGAGTCGCTCGGGATGCGGGTGTTCTCCGGGGGCATGGTGCTGGAAGGGGGCGCGATCGACACCGATGGCGAGGGCACGCTGCTGATCAATCGACTCTGTGTCGTTGATGAACGTCGCAATCCTGGGCGATCGATCGCAGAAGTTGAGCAGGTGTTGCGGGACCAGCTTGCAGCGAAGCGGGTGATCTGGACAGGCGGCGAACTCGCTGGGGACGATACCGATGGACACATCGATCAGCTCGCTCGATTCGTGGCTCCAGGGCGTGTCTTGGCAGCCCGACAGCCTGATCCGCTCGATCCAAACTATGCGTCGCTCGAAGCAAACCTGGGCATTCTGCGGGCGGCTCGCGATGCGTCAGGACGGCTGCTTGAGGTGGTGCCAGTCGATCTGCCAAGTCGTTTCCAGCGATATGGCGTGCAGCTTCCGGCAAGCTCTCTCAACTTCTTGGTAACCAACACGACGGTGCTGGTACCAGTTTTCTCTGATCCGGCCGATGAACGGGCTCTTCAGACACTCGAGGCCTGTTTTCCAGGGCGTTCGATTGAGCCGGTCGACTGCCGCGACCTTGTCTGGGGACGGGGAGCTGTGCACTGCATCACGCGAGATCAGCCACGGTGGCCTCAGGACGAGGTCTGAGGAGGCAGGGCAAAGACTCCGGCCTTGCCTCGGAACTCTGGCTGCGGGACATTCTTGAGACGGGTGACGACCCGGATGACCGTCCTTTGGGAGAAAGACACGATGGAGTCGCTCGCCGCCGGAGTGCAGGGGTTTGTCACGCTGCTGGCTCGGCTGATGCTCGTGGCGATTTTCATGCTCAGCGCACTGGGCAACAAGATCCCTCAGTTTAGTGAGACGGTTGAGTACATGGCCTCGGAAGGAGTGCCGCAGCCGCGACTTGCCTTGTTTGGAGCGATCGCACTGCTGCTTCTCGGCGGCCTGTCGGTGATTCCGGGAGCCTGGACGCGGATTGGGGCCAGTTTCCTCTTCGTGTTTCTGATCGCGGCCACGTTTTTCTTTCACGACTTTTGGACCTACGCCGACCCAAGCCAAGACGCTCAGCAGCAGGTGCAGCTGATTCACTTCATGAAGAACGTGGCGATCGGAGGCGGTCTGCTGATGCTGGTCGGTTTTGGTGCTGGCCCCTGGAGCGTCGATGGCTGGATTGCCATGAAGGAGGCCGAGGCTGCTGGGGCACCTCAGAAGCCGCGGCGTTCAGCTGCAAAAGACAAGTCGAGAGATGCGTCTGATGAGTGAGCGTGGAAACAACGAGATCCCTCAGGAGAGAGAACAATGAGACGCCTGTGCATGAGCATGCAGACTTCACACCGTCCTGGCTGGCACCGTAGCGTGTGGCATCCTGGACTGCCTGCCATGATCGTGGCCCTGGTGGCGGTGCTCTATTCTGGATACAACGCCCCAGTTCACGCCGCTGAGGAGAAGCCCGCCATGCACACCCCAACCGTAAAGCCCTTTGGAAAACTTGCCGATGGGCGTGAGGCCCACCTATACGTGTTGGAAACGCCCGGTGGCTGGCGAGCCACGGTCACGGACTATGGCGCGATCCTGACGAGCATGACAGTGCCGCTGGGTAAGGATGGGCCTGTGGATGTGGTGCTCGGGTTTGACTCGCTCGAGGGCTACCTCGCCGGCCATCCCTATTTTGGTGCAAGCTGTGGCCGCTGTTCCAACCGCATTGCCAATGGTCGCTTCAGTCTGGCAGGCAAGGAGTATCAGCTGGCCACCAACAACGGCGATCACCACCTTCATGGTGGTGATGAAGGCTTTGATAAAAAGCTCTGGAAGGCGGAGCCGAAGATGACGGATCGGGGACCAGCGGTCACCTTTCATCTCGTCTCACCGGATGGCGAAGAGGGATACCCTGGCGAACTGACGATCAAGGTCACCTACATCCTCACCCCTGCCGGCGAGCTCGTGATCGACATGCAGGCTCAGAGCGATGCTGCCACGGTCTGCAACATGGTGCATCACTCCTACTGGAACATGGCCGGGCAGGCCTCGGGCACCATTCGTGGGCATGAACTGACTGTGAATGCTGATCGCTACCTGCCGGTTGATGCTGGTTCGATCCCAACCGGGGAACTCGCTGCCGTCGCCGAAACAGCGTTTGATTTCCGTCCGGAGCGAGCCGCTACGGCCCGGCTCGGGGATGCGATCGACGCCCTCCCAGGCTCAGCCGATGGCACCAACCCAGGTGGCGTTGATCACAACCTCTGCCTGCGTGGCTGGGAGCCGGGTGATGCCCTGCGGCCGGTTGCCGTGCTACGTGATCCAGCCAGTGGTCGAACGCTCTCGATCGAGAGCAATCAGCCAGGCGTGCAGGTGTATACGGGCAACTATCTCGACGGCAGCCTGACAGGCAAGGAGGGGGCTGTCTACGAGAAGCACTCGGGTGTCTGTCTGGAAACTCAGAGTTTTCCTGATGCCATTCACCATGTCGGCGAGGCCGGCTGGCCGGCAGTGATTCTTGAGCCAGGCCAGACCTACCATCACCGAATGGTGCATCGCTTTAGCCAGTTGGCAGACTGAAGCGTTGCGAAAACGAGTGATAAAACAACGCGGGCCGCAGTTCCTCATCTCGAGCGAACTGCGGCCCGTCGTCATTCTGTGCGAAAACCTTACCGAACCCGGTTGAGTGTCCAACGGCTGTTGGCGGTGCCACTCGATGCCATCGAGGCGAAGGCCGCTGAACGCATCAGTTCCACAACCTGCGACGGCGGAGCATCGTCCCGGAAGCCGAGCATTGTCATGGTGGAGGTCTGGGTCGGCTCGTTCGCGACATCGACCGTCATGAGATAGTCGCCGCTGGTGCGGCCTGAACGCCCTGAACCATCGACGCTGGGGTTGTAACGCCCGTTGCCGTATGACGAGACGCCGATGAAGTAGGTGCCAGTGGCCTGAATCGTGAAGGTGATCTGGCTGTCGTGTGAACCACCAAAGTCGTCGTTGCGGGCAATCTGACGACCAGACGAATCGAACAGCCGCAGGTAGCTGTCGAGCGTTGATGGCGTGCTCAGCGTTCGAGCATCGATATCAATCCGCAGATCGGAGCCTGCCCAGAGGTTGATTGAGTACAGGTCAACATCGGCTCCATAGTATTCGCCGTTGCCGATCGTCCCGGTTACGCGGGCACGACCATCGATGACGGCCAGTGGAAAGGCGGTTGCTATGGAGTCGTTCGGCTCGACGGAGGCAACCGGCGGAGTTGGCGTTGTGGGATCGGAGCCAGGGTCGGTCGGACCATCGTGAGACATGGTGACCACATAGTCACCAACCGTGCGGCCCCGTCGTCCGCTGCCAGCCACCGAAGCGTCGTAGCGGGTGTTGCCATACGACGACAGCCCGACGTAGTAGGTGCCCGTCTCGCTGACCGTGTACTGCAGGAAGCTATCGAGCTGCCCGAAGGCGTCGTCGTTTGAGGCGAGTTCGGTGCCGTTTGCGTCGAAGAGCCGCAGGTAGCTGTCGAGGGCAGAAGAGTCAGCGAGCGTGCGAGCATCGACGTCGATATCGATCGTCGTCCCACCGGCGAGGTCGACCGCAAACAAGTCCACATCAGATCGCCCAAAGCTGCCATCGCCGATCGTGCCAGCCAACACCGCATGCCGACCGTCAAACGTCACGGCAGTTGCCGTCGCAATCGAGTCGTTCGGCTCCATCGGCCCTGGAGCCGGTGGATCTGGGTCTGGATCCGGATCTGGGTCTGTTGCACTCTCGACGTACTGCACGAACAGTTCATATTCACCAGTTGATCGGCCACTCCGCCCACTGCCGGCCTCCAGCGGGTTGTAACGAGAGTTACCGTAGGCGGTCACGCCCTCGTAGTAGGTGCCGGCCGCGTTGACGGTGTAGTTCAAGGAACTGTCGAGAGATCCTGACGAGTCGTCGTTGCGAGCAAGCTGACGGCCGTCGGCGTTGAACAGCCGCAGGTAGCTGTCGAGCGTTGAAGGTGTGGCCAAGGACTGGGCATCAACGTCGATCGTGAAGGTGCCGGCTGCGGTGACCGCAACGGCGTAGAGGTCGACGTCAGCCCGTTCGTACCCGCCGTCTCCGACAAAGGCGGAAATGCGGACCTGGCCATCGGTCAGCGTCAGCGGGGCCGCTGTCGAGATGGAATCGTTCGGCTCGTAGGCAGCCGGTGGTGGCGGCTCGAGAACGGTCCAGGCGTCGGAGGCATTGCCGGCAAGTGGCTGACTCTCTGCGTCGATAATGAAACTGCCATCGGCGACAAGGGTGAGCTCGTACAGGCCTGGGTCAGTCGTCAGCGGCTCGAGGTCGGCGATCGTCCAGGTGATGAGGTCATCAGTCACCAAGGCCACGTTGGTGCTGGCATCACCATCGTTCAGAGGAACTTCGTTCCCATCTCGAAGGAGGACAAAGTCACCGAGGTCGACTCCAGTGACTGCCCGGTTAAACGTGATCGAGATCTGGCTCACCGCAGTCAGGCGTGGGTCTGGCGAAACATCAATGATGTCAGCCGCCAAGGCTGGTGGCGGTGGCGGTGGGTCGATGGTCCAGGTCTCACTGATGTCTGCCGTGAGAGAGGCTCCGTCACCACTAGTGATTCCGCTTCCGGCAGCGGTCAGCACGAGGCTGTAATCTCCCACGTCGCCGGTGACCCCAGTCAGGTCAGCGAGCGACCAGCGTGTCGAGTCGGTGCTCGTGAGGCCGATGCCGGCAGCAGCGAGATCGATCGCTACCCCATCCCTGGTCAAGCTGAGGTCGTCGAGGTCGAAGCCGGTCACGGCAGAACTGAAGGCGATGGTGATCGCGTCAACGGGATCAACTCGTGGATCGGGCGAGACATCCACGATGTCGCCGTCGAGCGTTGGTGTTGGGGTGACCACCTCGACCGTGATCTCGTAGTTGCCCGTTGACGCCCCCGAGCGGCCGCTGCCAGCGACGAGCGGGTCGTAGCTGCTGTTGCCGTAGGAAGAGACACCAAAGTAGTAAGTGCCGGCCGTTGACGTGGTGTAACTCAGAGCACTGTCGAGCGATGCACCGCCGTTGGTATCGTCGTTGTAGGCCAGCTGTCGTCCTGAGCCGCTGAACAGCCGCAGGTAGCTGTCGAGGGTTGAAGCGGGCGAGAGGCTGCGAGCATCTACGTCGATCGAAATCGTCGCTCCGGCTGCCAGTTCAATCTCGAAGAGATCAACATCGCTGAAGGTGTAGTCACCATCGCCGATGATGCCAGAGAAGACGGCACTACCAGCGACAAGGCTCACTGGAGCCGCTGTCGCGATCGAATCGTTGGGCTCGAAGGGGGCCGGCGGTGGTGGCTCGACCACAGACCAGGTGTCGGAGGCATCCGTACTGAGTGTGAGGCCGTCGGTGTTGGTGATGTTGCTGCCGTCCGCGGCCAGCGTGAGCCGGTAGCTCCCCAGGCCTGTCGTAACCGAAGTGAGGTCGCCAAGTGTCCACGTCTGCTGGTCAGAAGTGACGAGAGTTGCTGAGTCGAGGAGATCGATGGCAGTGCCGTCGCGTGTCAGCGAGAGGTCACTTAGGTCGAAGCCTTGGACGGGAGTGGTGAACTCAATCACGATGGAATCGACGGCATCCTGACGTGGATCAGGAGTGACGTTGATGATGTCGGCTCGCAGCGATGGCCCGGCTGAGACAGCATTCAGTGCGGCGGCGGCATTGAGCAGCCCCCCCGTGGCTACTTTGCCATCGAGCGAGGAAATAGGCGCGGCCGTGGACAGGATCGCCTCACGAATCTCTGCGGGCGTCAGGTTGGGGTTGGCGGCAGCGAGGAGGCCGACCACGCCGGCAACGTGTGGCGTGGCCATGGAGGTGCCGCTGTAGCTGGCGTACGAGTTGCCAGGCACCGTCGAGTAGATGCCGACACCAGGAGCGCCGATATCAACGCTCGTGGCTCCGTAGTTTGAGAAGCCGGCGAGGCCGTTGCTGCTGTCAGTGGCGGCCACTGAAATAATCGCCTCACTGGTCATGCTGGCAGGGTAGCCAGGGAACACATCGTTGTTGTTGCCTTCGTTGCCGGCAGCAGCAATGAACAGGATGCCCGCGTCCCCTCCCGCTTCGATCGCGTCGCTCAAGGCTGTGGAGAATCCACCTCCCCCCCAGCTGTTGTTGGTGGCCACGATGTTGATCCCGTGGTCACGCCGCATCATCGTCGCGTAGTTCACTGCCCGGACGGCGTCACTGGTGGAGCCACTGCCACCGCCGCTGAGGAACTTCAGGCCCATAATCGAGACCTGCCAGTTCACTCCTGCAACCCCGACGCCGTCGTCGCCAACGCCACCGATGGTGCCCGAGACGTGCGTTCCATGCCCGTTGTCGTCCATTGGGTCGCCATCGTTGTTGACGAAGTCATACCCATAGATGTCATCGACGAAGCCGTTGCCATCATCGTCAATGCCATTGCCTGGAATCTCTCCAGGGTTCTGCCAGGCGTTTGCAGCTAGGTCGGGATGGGTATAGTCCACACCGGTGTCGATGACCGCAATCACCACATCACGTGAGCCTGTGGTGATATCCCATGCCTCAAGTGCATCGATGTCGGCATCGTCAACACCCCCGGTCTGTCCGGTGTTGTGCAGGCCCCAAAGGCGATTGAAGCTGGGGTCGTTCGGTGTCGCCGCAGGATTGATCACAAAGTCAGGCTCGACATAGAGCACGCCTGCCGTGGTCGAAGCCCAGCCGAGCACGTCTTGGGTTGTGGCCCCAGGGGCCGTGACCGAGTAGAAGCCCTCACCGAGCGAGGTGGAGCCCCATGCGGCCTCTGCCGCATCAGCAAACAGCGAACTGGCAAACGCACCGTTGGCGAGGTCGGTGTCGGTGCGAACGATCCAGGAATCCGCCCGCGTCGTGAACGTTTGTCCACCCCAGTTGAGCTGGGATGTGAGAAGATCCGCGCCGGTGCTTGCAGAGAGGCAGAGCCGTTGCTCGAGGGATTCATGCCTCAGACGGCGAGTTGCAAGACGACTCGCAGACTTCATCTTCCGAGAAGCTTTGACAGACCGTCTCCACCAACCGGCGTTGCTCCTGCGCATACACCACCTCTGCTGCGTTGCGTCGAATCGCTTCCCCGTATGAGACAGCGTGCCTCAAGCCCAACGATGCGACGAGAAATCTAACGAGTGGTGTCTACGAGTGATTCCGGCCACTCCCAGACGACCGACCATTATGGCGAAACGGCTGAGCAAGTCAAAGATCAAGGGTGAAGGTCGCCTCTCTTGTCTCGGCAAAATGCGGTGTTTTCGGCAAGAAAAAGCGGTTGGGTGGTCGCACTTGGCCCGTGGCGGCGGTTGACGTCTCCCGCCGGGAAGGGAGTAATGTCGATCTGCGGGCGGTGTAGCTGGCCTG